>Ga0183100_1000337_pt1 | contig 45542 bp, 36 predicted proteins | sample Biomet2_FD_127789 | JGI IMG/M metagenome (GOLD analysis project Ga0183100, IMG submission 127789) | Microbial communities from bioreactor (seeded with anoxic lake sediment) at LBNL, California, USA - Biofuel metagenome 2 | ecosystem: Engineered > Bioreactor > Anaerobic > Unclassified ... | reverse complement strand
ATATATTTTTGTAATTAAACCAAAAAATCTGCAATTAAATTTCCATAAGTAGACAACCCAAAGGTGAGAGCCCAAAAATAATATAATTTCATCATATACATTAAAAAAGCGTTAAATAAGCTATTGCAAAATAACTTATTTAACACTTTTCTTCTAATTTGTTCATATTCAAAAATAACAACTCAGTATACGTTAATATTACTCAACTTCTGCAAGGCTTGATTCTTCAATTAGTTCTTCAATTAGAGTTCTTCTTCCGGTGCTTTTGCTACAAAGTAAACTCCACCTATAACCATTATACTACATACAATTGTTTTTAAACTTATTGCATTTCCATTGATTAATATATCAAACAAAATTGACCAAACAACATATGTTATATTTAATCCCATGGCTCTTGTTGCACTAATAGTATTAATTTTTGTTTTTTAATCAAGATCATATAATCATTAGTCTTTAATATATTTATTAATTGTAGCTGCGCCTTCTTCGTTTGCATGATAGTAAACTCTTAAGTTACCCGCCTTATCCATTTCAAATCTTGTTTCTTCAAGAAGACCATTAGCTTCAGCCGTCATTAAAGCTGAGATCACAGCATCTCTTTTAAGTGCTTTGAAATTACCATATTCGCCTTTTAAAGCTTCAATAACATCTTCTGCACAAGCCTCATCTACTTTTGTAAAATACTTTAAAATAGCATAATTAAGTGGTTTCATACTAATTCCCCTCCTTTTTTCTGAATAAATCTAATGGATTCATTGAGATTACTAAGATACCAACTATCATTAATACAGCAGCAACCCAAGCGATTGGAGGTAATGACCAACCTTCTATACCACAGAATACACCAAGTACTATCCAGCAGCAGAATGGTCCCCAAAATGAGTATGTACCATTACAAGCCATACCAAGAGCAGCACCACACATACTGTTACCCTTATACCACATCATATATGAAACAAATGCACAAAGACCACTTGCAGCGAACCAAATCATAGCAGAACCGCTTGTAAATGCGGCAGTAGCAAGTTGAGTTGAAATATTAACACTGCCTGCCATCATACCCAAAATAGGAATTAAAATAATTAAGTTTGAAAGACCTGCTGTTGCCTGACGAATAGTAATACCAATCTCTGAATCAATCATGGATGTACCATAACCAGCTACACAACCTTCAAATCCCCACCCAAGAGCAGCGATGAAAGCAATACAAATACCCATGAACATACCTTTTGGTGCATCTCCGCCAATGCTTGTACTACCAATCATAAAACTAGCAATAACACAAATAGCAATACCTACTATTATACGCTTGTTTAATTCTTGTTTGAATAAAATTCTACCTAAAATAGCACCAATAGCTGGACAAAGTGCAGTAATAGGAATAACTATTGAACCTGCCATCTGAAGACCAACAACATAAGCAGTACTAGAAATAGGTCCTCCTATAAGAGCTGCTAAAATCATTACACGACCTGGAGTAGTATTAATACATCTTAAGAAATCTCCAAACTTACCTTTAACACCTGCATAAAGCATTGCCCAAACAGCACTTAAAGTATCATTTACCGCACTACCAAGTGCACCTAGTAAATACGTAATAGCAAAAGCTGATAAACCAGCTGAATTAATACCATACCAATCACTCCAAACCCCCTTAGTCATACCTAACGTCAGGAATGCTGAATAAAACCCATACATAAGACCTGAGAATAAAGCGATTGTGATACCCTTTCTTAAAAATTGTGATGATAACTTCTTTTTTGCAGCAACTGCAGACTCATTAGCTTTATTATTTTCCATTGAAAAATTCCTCCTTAAAATATAATCCCTTATTATTTTTACATTAATGTTAACTTTCTATATTTTGTACATAAAAATATTTACTATACGTATATTTACTATAAACTTGTTCAACTTCTTTGTAGTTCATTTTATGAACAAACTTATATTATCATTGTTCATCGTTCATAGCAATATGTTCAGATAAAAAATAATAATTTATTAAAATTGAATTTTCTCTTTGCGCTTATTCCTTATTGTCCATTGTCAATCATTCACTCTTTATTGTTTATTATGAATTAAAATAAGTGTACATTGTACATTTTATCCACAGAAAGAAGCTATCTAAAACAGAAATATAACTCCTATTTTAGATAGCTAAAGATATTCAAGCATTAAGTTATTCTTATACTTCAATTTTCAATACATAATAACTGTAAACACAGGATACTCTTTCGTGAAGTGTTACCCAAGAATATCTGGTGTAGGTTTTAATTTACTTTTTAAGTTTAAACTTTACAAGTATTTTATGTAATAGTTCAAAAAATACTTTATCTTTAGTAATCACAAGCAGACCTAAATAAACTAATCCACATATTAAAATTTCTGCTACACATGTAATAAATATATTTGATATAACAAATTTTATTCCAAATGTTATTGGAATAAATACTAATGAATAATAGAAATATTTAATGTTTTCATAGGCAAATAAATGTATATCTAGTTTTATAACCTTTTTAACCATTCTATATTCTAGTGCTATTACAATTAAGTTAGCTATAAGAGTCGTTGTTATAGCGCTTACCATTGTAAAATTCCCTGTAATATATAATGTTACATTAAATATTAAATTAATTACTCCACCAATTAATATTAATATAGCATCATCTTTTTCTTTTCCATGAAGATATATCATTTGGTTAGCTATTACACCTTCAACACCAATGCTTAACATATATATTGCAAATACTATCATTACTGGAACTGCACCTAAGAAAGCTGGTCCTCCAAATATATATATTGCTTCTTTAGAAAGGCATAAAAGGCCTATAGATGCTGGAAACAATAATAAGAAATATATCTTTATTACCTTTTTCAATAATATTAAATACTCTTCTTTAGAATTATTTCCCAGGTAATTAGAAAGTCTTGGCATAGTAACTTGAATTATTGTTAGGAGTAGCGTATTTACTATTAGCATTATTCTTTGAGCCATATAATAATATCCAACAGCTGTAGTCCCTCCGATACTATCCTTTAACATTATCTTATCAAGTTGAGTGTATAAAACCCCTGTGTTAGAAAGAATTACAACATAAAGCATTGGCTTAACATGTCTAAGAAATTGTAAATTAGAAAAATCAAACCTTAATCTCTTCTTAACATATATAAAACTTATTATATTATTTATGAAATTAAAACCTATAACTAAATATAAATAAAATAGGAAGTCTCCCTTTTCCCTTACAAACAATAAAATTAATGCAGAATATATTATTCTAACTAGCATGGTTTTAATAGCAATAAAATCATAGTTTTCTAGTGCCTCATTAACCCATTCCACATAAAACATATTAAAAACTAAGTTAAATCCTAAAATTATGCATGTATAAAAATATGGTTCATTTTTATAAAAAATGGCTACAAATATCATATATGCAGCTGATGCAACAACATTAGTAAGACTTGTAAAAAGAAATAAACTTGTGAAAGTTTGTCTAAGCTTAGTTTTATCATCACGAACTTTACTTATTTCTCTTAAACCATATTGATAAATCCCAAAACTTGCAAATATCAAAAAGTATGCAGTTAAGGAATCTCCATATCCCATGTATCCATATAATTCATCTCCAAATGATCTACTAACTAGAGGTATTACTAATATAGGCAAAATTATATTAAATAAATTGAGCATTGCTTTAAAAATCGCATTTTTTGAAATTGATTTAGCCATTTGTTTAGCCTCCATAAATATAAGGATATTTTAAAATTATCTATCCTCTTATCTTTTTTACTTTTTCAATTGTACATTCTACGCTATTTATTGTCAATTTACATTTCAATTTTATATATTTTTTAAAATTTATAGATTTTATCATTTCTAAACCATCTTTCTTATTATTACATGTAAAATAATACAAAACCTTTAATGCGTAACAAAATTGGCTTAGTTATGTCAACTGCCTCAGATGCTGGATTGTTTAATACTACTAAAACCTTGAAAAAAACTTAATTTTTTTTGCGAATACATAATATATTTGAATTCTCTAAGACTCTTTATAAAATGAATTGTGAAGATACTCAATCTATATTCTAACCGCCAAAAAAATCCATAATTTTCTATATGCTTAGAAATAAAGATCCTGCTTTTGTGTAACAAATGCATGACCTTTATTTCAACACATATATCTATAATTTAAGTGTTCTTTTCAGATATTCTAAATCTTCAATTGAATCTATTTCAAATATATCGTTTGATTGTATCTTTTCAATGTATACATCCATATCTTTAAGATTATCCACAGCAATATTGTCCCAATAAATATCCATAGAATTATTGACTTCAACTGCTTCTTGAACTTTTTTTCCTATTAGTGCACCATCTTTTGCTGTCCAGAAAGATGCTCCAGACATTATGTAGTTAGGTTTATCTCCTTCTTTTCCAATATCAACACCAAATATTCTTTGATCATCATCATATTTTAAAATCCATTCACCTACTATATTTTCTTTACAAGCTGAATAATATAATGATGTATTAGGCTTAGTCTTTGGTAGAAAGTTTCTTGTAATATAATTATCTGCATCTATGACAAATGCATCTTGAAGGTATTCTCTAACTAAATACATAGTATAGATATTGTTATAAACATCATATTTATCATTAATTACTTTGATTAAACTATACTTCTTAACTATTTCATCAAATTTTTCATTTAAATAGCCTGTTAGTACTATAATTTCATCAATTCCAGCTTCTTTTAAATTTATTATTTGTCTTTCAAGCAGAGACATTCCATTAACTTCTATTAAAGACTTTGGAGTATTTTCAGTTAGTGGTCTTAATCTAGTACCCATACCTGCTGCCATTAAAATTGCTCTCATGATTATCTTCTCCTCTAAAGTTTCTTTAAATATTCTTTAGCTCTGTTATATCTATCTATTCCATAAGTACCAAAGTCATCGCCTTCTGCTTCTTTAATCAATGTCCAAACTGTCCATAACATATCTTGACATATTTGGTGAATCAAGAGTCTTCTTCTTGAATCTTTATCTGCTTCTTTTCCATTAAAGTACAATCTAAACATTAGTTCAATATCATCTTCTGAAAATTCATTTTCTAAAGAAAGTGCTGCTAAATCCCACATATCATCATTGATTCCACTATATTCCCAATCAATTAAGTAAATTCTACCTTCAGTATCCTTAACTAAATTTTCAGAAACCAAATCATTATGAGATGGTACAAATACTCTTTTACAAACTTTTAATTCATCTTCAAGAGCCATTACTTTTTCTCTTACTTCATTATAATCTGCAAAAAAATCTCCTCTATCTTTTCTTAAAATATCTTCATATTTTTCAAGCTCTCTAAACATGTTAAACTCATTATCCATATGGAAATCCGTTGACTCATGTAAATCTCTTAAAATACCAGTAACTTGTTTTAAATTTTCTTCTTTTTTGATACTTCTATGAGTTAAAGTTTCTGCATTTTCTATATATTTAGATATTTTAACTCCAGTTTCTAGACTAAAGTAAGGCACTTCTACATTATATCCTTTTTCTGAGGCAATTGCAGAATTAAACATCTCTGTATTTCTATTGATCATTTGCTCTGTACCAGTTCCTGCAACTCTTAAAATATATCTACTACCTTTAACACGTATTCTATAATTTTTATTTGTCATACCACCTGCTGGTTCAACTTCTGTAATATCCTCATCTTTAATTTTTAAAGATTCACGAACAATATTCTTTATATTATTTATTTCATAACTAAGTTCTCTTCTTCTTATGGTTGGATAAAGATAATTTTTAATCTTTTCATATTCTTTATTACTATCTGCATCTCCCCAAGCAAGATCATCTATCTTAACAAATCCAATGTTATAATTTCTAGCTACATCTAACAGTACATACTCATAATTTAAATAAGGATTAACGTTTCCTTTAAATTCCTGAAGCATCATTGTGTATAACTTATAAGAAATCTTAGTAAGTCCTATCATTTCTCCATCAATTCTATTAAATTGGTGAATATCCTTAGACATCTTAAATAAGTGGTTATCTCTTATTTCAACAAAAGCTTCATCTCCAGAACCACTTTCATTAGTGAAAAGTATACAATCACGATTCCCACTTTCCACCAATTCCTTGATAGCCTTTCTTTCAAAAATCAAGTCATTTTCAACAAGTAAAAAATCATCATCAATATATTCTTTAGCTAAAGATAAAGAATGCATAGTTCCAGTCCATTTATAAGTATCACTCTTTACTAAAATTATATTTTTACTATTTTTGAAACACTCTTCATAATATTGACTTTCATAACCTGTTATAATAACAATCTTAGTTATTCCATTTTCTTTTAAAATATTTAAAGTTCTATTAATTAACTTAAAATCTTCAATTTCAAGCATCCCTACTGGCTTTCCAAATTCCTCCGATTTACCCGCTGCAAGTATTACTGCTTGTTTTACTATCTTCTTTTCTTCTTCATGAAGTTTTAATCTAGTACTTTTTGCAGATGCAATATTTTCCTCTAAAAATTTCATTCCTTTTTCAGTTACCTTATATAAAGTTCCTCTATTATTAGTAATTCTATCTATGAACCCATCAATAGTAAAATCTTTCAAGACTGCATTAACCTTACCAAGAGACATATTTGTCCTTTTAGCTAGTTCCCTTTGATTAATATTAAAATTATCATTTAATGCCTTTAAAATTTCCAATTTATCCTCTAACATAATATTCCTCCATCATTTTTATTCACAATAATAAATTAACAATCCACAGTTTTTCATATATAATTGTAGATAGATTTCTATATAAATCATTGTTCGAAATATGAACTATAATTTATTATATTACCTAAAATTCTGTATGTCAATTGTGAATTGACAGTTGATAATGTACAATGAGCAATTAAGCATTAAATCTTGTTTAGAATATTTCTAAACAAATACATAAAAAACAAATCTCATAGAGATTTGTTCCTTAATTGTTAATTATATTTTAATATATAGCTGGTTCTAAAAATATATACAGATGTATTCATTTTAGATAATTCACACTTATTCTATCTTATGTTATGATAGTTTTAAGCCTTGGTTGAATCAGTTTATTTATATTTAAGCATATTCAAGTATATTTTTATCAACTATATATTGCTCCATCTTGTCCGAAATTATATACTTTATCATCAATAAACATGCTTTGACTTATTACCATTTGCCCATTTGGAGTAAAGTAATACCACTTTTGATTTAAACTTAGCCAGCCCTTGTGCATTACACCATTTAATCCTAAATAATACCAGCTATTGTTTAAATTCATCCAACCCTTTCTCATCTCACCAGTTGTTGGATCTAAATAATATGTTTTTCCATCTGCATCATCAACTTTCCATCCTGATGCTCTATATCCTGAACTATTTAAGTAGTAAAATTTTTGACCAGTAGATATCCAAGCATCTTTAACTTGTCTATTATTTTTATCAAAATAAGCTGGTTTTGAACCTATTGTACCCCATTCTTCATATTTAGTAGTATCAACCCAACATTCATTATATTCATCATAATATTGATCATCTTGTGTTAAATCTACTGAACTATCACTACTATCATTCCAATTAGCAGAATCTGTTCTATAAACTTGTAAAGCATAAGTTTTACTCTCTGTTCCATCTTCTGATTTAACTACTATCTTAATATCAGTTTCTTGTGCTCCTTTAAGACTAACAGTTATTGTACTTCCTGTATATTCTGTTCCATCTACAGTAACGGTTGAATTAGAATCATCTGGTACTGGAGTTACTTTAATACTAGTTGTACCTTGAGTTACACGAACCTTAGTTGTACCATTTGTAGAATTAAAGGTATAATCTCCTGTATTAAGAATTACATTTTTTAAATTAACATTGCTACTTTTCGAATTATTTTTAATTACAAGAGTATATTTCTTAATAGTAGTTCCATCTTGTGCAGTAACAGCTATATTAACAGTTGTGCTACCATCTGCATCTAAATGAAGGTTACTTGCTTGCCCTGAAACTAAATCATAAGTAGTATCACTACCTTCAATAGTCGCAACAATTGATTTAACATTATCATCTTGTGCTGTTGCAGTTATTTTTGCAGTTGTATCATTCTTGGGAACTGTAATTGCATAATCAAGTACATCACTTGAGAATCCTGTATTTCCATCACTATCAACTAAAGTTCCATCTGTAAGCTTTAATGAATTCAATGTAGCATTAGTTGAATCTTCGCCTGTTGTTGTCGTATTTGTACTGTCATAATTATTAGGTAAATAAAATATGTATTTATCTCCTACTTCATTACTTACATATGCTGCTGCTCCAGTAGTTGTTTCATTAAAGTCATCATAATAAGCTTGAACTACTATTTTCTTGGCTCCATCCAAAGCTACATCAAGACTAGTTTTCCTCATATTATTGCTATCTAGTATATTATCTTTGGAAGCTTGTGCCTCTGTAAGATTATTGCTATTCACAGTATCTGCAAGCCAAACTTTTATATATTCATTTTTACTACTTCTAATTCCTGTATATTTATCATCCTCACTTTTAAGTGCAAAGCTTACCTTAACCGGATCTGAAGAATATAAATCATAAGTACGTCTATCTGTACTAAATTCATCTATAGTGTTTGCTTTTACCCCTGGTTGTGTCAAATAAACACCGTCTGAACCCCCATCTTTATTTTTAAAATTCAAATCCAATGCAAAAGTATCTGTTGAATCCAAAGTAACATTCAAGAGATATCTTGCTAATGGTTTTGACGTATCTGTTGCATTCCCATTTGTTCCTTCATATACATCAACTTGCAATTGATTGCTTGTTGTACTAGCCATGAAATCAATAAATTGCTTTCCATTTTTAAGTACAGATTTCTTCACCTTCTTTATACCTGTAGAATCAACATAATTATTCGTTACTACATATGCTACAGTATCTTTACTTCTTACAAGAGTAGGATCTATACTTATCATAGTAGCTTTTGGATCTATATGGATATCTCCTGTATAAGTTAAAATATCATTATCATCCGTGGTTCCAATAAATTTCTTACCTATGTAAGCTGATACACTATCAGCATCATTATAATCGAGTTTTGTTATTCCAGCATTTTTTAAACTAAAATCTTTATCGGAATTTAGTTTATTATATCTAATTTCTATAGCATAAGCTTTTTGAATATTCTTTTCACCAGTTGATGAATTTAACTTAACTACAATTGTATCTGTTTGGTCAAGTTTTTCTAAATTACCAGTTAATGTTTGCCCTGTGATATTATAGCTAGTATCTAACGCTCCATTTTTATATACTTGAGCATCGTCTAACACCATTGTATTATCAAAAGTCATATTATACTCTAATGTTGAAATTGAGTCAGGTACATCAAAGATATATCTAAGTGGCATATTACTATCTGGCTTAGCTGTTGTTGTATATGAAAATGGTACAGTGTTATTTTCTTTATAAGTAGCACTATCCAAATCTGATTGTTTACCAATATAAGCTTTAAAAATCATTGGATCTATCTTATTTACTACAAACCCCGTTGCATGTTCTATTGTTAATTGTTGGCTAGCATATGGTGTCTCAACTGGATCATTTACCTTATAGCCAGCTGGTGTTACAACAGTTCCAGACGCATCTTTTACCGCTGGTACATAATCTACGATTTGTTTAGTTACTGTTATCTTATACTTAATCTTATTTACACCCAATGGTAAACCTGTTATTGTCTGTCCAATTCTCTTTGCTGATGAATTTGGATTTTCAGAATCCACAACATCTATTCCAATTCCTTTTAATATATTTTTTCCATCTGTTTCTTGCCAACTTGTTCCATTTACAGATATTATCTCAAGCTTTTGATTTACAATCCCTGATGCTGATTTTCCATTTGTTGATACCTGTTTTATTAGCTCCGTTTCAGATGATGCAATATCTTGAGCGACTCTAAGATCTTCTACTGTTATATCAAATGTGTCTTGTGTGGCTTGAGTAGTATAAATCTCCTCATTAGTTGTAGTATCTGTTCTAGGTGTTAGTTGGTCTTTATTTGAGTTAATATACACTTTTACTGCAGTTGGATCAGCAGCTGCATTAGCTGCTTGTCCACCAAATCCAACTGGCAGAAATGATATTATACTTGTGAATACCACTAGCAATGCCATAAATCTCTTTCCCATTTTATTCATTATTGTCATCCTCCTAAATTGTTAATTGCAATATATATATCAAATTAATATGCAGTAATAATTTGCCTAAATCTAGTGGCTAATTTAAATATACCACATTTTAAATATCGAACTATTTATTCTTACCTTTAGGCATTTGAATGCATAATATGAACTTATGATATATTTCTAAGCTTGTATTTATATAACTTATCAGATGAAATATTTTTTCATTCTTATTTTGGAACTTAAGTCAAAAAAACTCCCATAAGATATCAACTATATATTATGGGAGATCCTTTTATTTTTTTATTCTATTTGTTTGCTTTATTCTATGATTTTGCTTTAAATGATTTTTTACATTTAGGGCATGTAACCGAAATCTTTCCTTGACCTCTTGGCACACGTAATTTTTGCTTGCAATCTGGACAGGTAAAATATTTATGCGTTTTTGAATCTTTTGCTCTATTTAATTTTTGTTTAATCCATCTAGTTGCAGAATGCTCTAGTTTTAAATATTTGTAATTTTCTTGTTGACGCTTATATATATTCTTTGAAAAAATTCTAAAGATACACACAAGTGTTGGAATATATCCTATAGCTTCTAAGCTTGATAAATTTCTTGGCAATAAGCCTGCCATAATTATTAATATAAAAGATAAAACAAGCAATGCCCTAGATAGATGATCTGCGCCATATCTTCCATACATAATTTTTTTCAACCAATTCATTTTTCCACCTCATCTACTTTAAAATAAATATCTAATTTTAGTTATAGTTCCCTAAAATACTATTACTTTTAAATATAATCTAATGAATCAAAACTATCAATGTTTATACTTAAAATAATATATTAATTTTTTATTAAACTTTATAAATACCCATTAACAATATAGAATTATCTCTTTCTTCTGCTACTAAAACCGTTCCTATAACCCATACATAAAAAAGACGCATCAACAACATATTGATACGCCTTTTTATCAAAGAAAATTTAGTTAATTGTGTATTTTAACTTTATATTGCTGATGATATTGCATTTGCAATTGCATCGGCCGCTATATCCTGATAATGTGAATCTGCACATTTTTGGGCTTCATCTGGATTTGTTATAAATCCACATTCAATTAATACTGCTGGCATAGTTGTATTTCTAAGAACAAATAAGTTACCATCTTTTGCTCCTCTATTTATTGCCCCAGTACTATTTGTAATAGACGATACAATTGATGATGCCAGATTCATGCTTTTTGAAAGTCGGCTATCACTATATGCTCCACCAAAGCTATCATCTTGTGCTCTTGAGCTGTAATAAACTTCTACACCAGTTGCTGCTTCTGATGCTGCATTATGATGTAAACTTACGAATACATCAGCACCAGCATTATTGGCAATATTTACTCTGTTAGTAAGACTTTCAGTTACACTTGCAGTTTCTCTATCAGATTGATTTCTTGTCATAATTACTTTATATCCTTGTGCTTCAAGTTTTAACTTTAGCTTAACTGCAATTTGCATGTTTAAGTCTCTTTCGGAATATGTAATACCATTACTAGTTGCATAAGCACCATCATCGCCACCAAAGTTATGTCCTGGATCTATTACTATTACTTTACCTGAAGCGCTACTAGGTACTTTATCCCCTCGTTTTCCATCAGGACCTATTTGCCAACCATTTATAACTATACCCTTAGCTAAAATACCTGTAACAGGGTTTAAATAATAATTATCACTTCCATCTTCTATCCAACCTGTTGCCATGACACCACTGCTTTTTAAGTAATAAGAATTTTCATTAAGTTGAAGCCACCCTGTTGCCATTACTCCATTTGAGTATAAATAATACCAACTTCCATTTGGCTTAATCCAACCTGTTAGCATATTTCCACCAGTATTAAAATAATACCATTGTCCACTAATTTCAAACCAACCTATTCTCATAGCTCCACTTATATCTAAGAAATATTTACTACCATCAATTAACTTAAAGCCATTTACCATACTTCCATCGCCTTGAAGGTAATACCACTTGCCATTATCTTTTAACCAATCAATTTGCATTGCTCCACTTGATTTAAGATAATACCACTTACCACTATCTTTTAACCAACCTTTTGCCATAGCACCATCACTATATAAGTAATACCAATTACTATCTGGTTTAATCCACCCTGTTGCTTTACTACCATTCGATTTATAATAATACCATTGTCCACCCTCTAATTTCCATCCAATTGATGATGAAATACTAGCACTATTATCTATTGTTATTTTTATTGGTTCAGTTACTTGTACTCCTGCCGGAGCTGTTGTGTTTATTTGGGTCTTCTGTGTTGCTGGCGTTGATCCTGTAGTTGTTGTGCTTGTGTTTGAATTTGTTGCTCCAGAAGTTTTACCAGAATTATCAGATATCTTAGAAGCATCAGTTTCAGTTTTTGACGCAGATATAATTCCTGCAGATACTAATAAATCATTATATGATTCATTAATTTCTTCACCATATGTAAGACTTGGAGCCCACTTTCCACCTAAAGCATTTACTGTTACTGCGTCACCTTTAATAGTAACAAAATTTCTTGGATCATATGTATTACTCTTTGGATAACCAGTAGCACCTGCATAAAGTGCTAAGTGATCTAAATGAGCTTGTACACCTTCATCCCACGTATTAAATCTTTGATGAGCATTTGGATCAGTATCAGCTCCACCAGTAACGGTCTTTAATCCACATGGATTTTTATAGCTTTCATTTAAAACTCCACCAAATTTACCAAACCCTGTTTCTTTAGCTGCTTGTACATATGCAATAGCTGGATTAACATTACCATGTTCTGATGCATATTTCCAATATAAATCAGCCAATCCAACAAACGTATCCGTTGCACCTTTTGATTTAGCCCATTGTTCTGCCTGTTTTTCTGTCACTTCTGTTTTGGATATTATTTTAATATCAGTGACAGCTGCTTGTACATTAGTTATTGGTATTAACACCAAAACTATTGCAAAAGCAAATAAAAATGTAGTCAATCTCTTAATAGCCTTCAAAACAGCTTTCCTCCGTTCTATTTAAGACATCTACTCATCAGTTATTTTTTCGGAAGACATCTAATTTTGTAAAAGCAAAAATTCTATCACTTAATAAGGATAAATGTAAATTCTTCGCTTCTTTATATAATACAAATACCTCATCTATTTTAGGTACCTTATATAACAAATAATGATTGATTTTTTACAAGAAAATAATTCCTAAATTGACAATTAACAATATACACTTAACGATTGAGGAGAAATCACTAACGAGATTTATAAGTTAACTTAGGCAGATTTTAAAAAAATAACAAGTCAGCATGTTAATCTATTTTGTCTTAAGATAAAATAGACTAACATCATTGACTCGTTATTTTCTTTCACATGCCTTATTTAAATGTTGGCTGCAATAACTTCTGCTATAGCTTCTGCCACCTTTTGTTGACTATCCGAATCTGCACATCTTATTGCTTCTTCTTTGTTTGTTATAAATCCAGTTTCAACTAATACTGCTGGCATATTTGTATTTCTACATACAAATAAATTTTGACTTTGGCTACCTCTATTATTTAATTCAAGCTTATTTGCAATATTGTTATTTATAAGGGTAGCTATTTCCTTACTTTTTTCTATTCTAGTGTTATCTAATTTTCCACCAAATTTTTCATCTTGAGCCACATTACTATAAAGAGTTAATACTCCGTTAGCTGTTGGTACATTATCTATTGAATTATGATGTATACTTATAAAGAAATCAGCATTAGCATTATTAGCAATATTGACTCTGTTTGTAAGACTTTCAATCAAAGCTAATGTTTCCTTTTGATTCTCAGTTCTCGTCATTATTACATTATAGCCTCTATTTTTAAGCTCTACTTGTAATTTAGATGCAACTTGAATATTCAAATCTGCTTCACTATATGTTACTCCATCTATTGTAGATGTAGCACCACCGTCTCCACCATAGTTATGACCTGCATCTATTACAATTGTCTTTTTGCTATTTAAAGAATTATTATTCATCGGACTATTAGCTATCGGACTATTAGTGGCAGGATTATTAGTCACAGAATTGTTTTCATTACTTTGGCTAGCTGAAGATTGTTTCTTACCATCTGAACCAATCTTATATCCATCTATAGTAGTGCTCGTAAGCATTCTTCCTGTAGATTTATCTAAATAATATGAATCTCCATTAGATGTAACCCATCCTTTTGCCATAGCTCCACTTGTATTTAAGTAGTACCATGTTCCACTAAGATTAATCCATCCCTTAGCCCTAGCCCCAGTATCATATAAATAATAGTTGTATCCATTATCTGAAATCCAACCTGTTGCCATACTACCATCAGTATTAAAGTAATACCAATAATCATTTAATTGTATCCAACCAGTTGCCATGGAACCATTATTATTGAACATATAGTTCTTACCATCTATTTTACTTAGACCAGTTACCATACTTCCATCACCTTGAAGATAATACGAACTTTTATTTTCTTTAAACCAACCAGTCTTTATTTTTCCACTCTTTTCAGAATAGTACCATTTATTATTCAATTTCATCCATCCATCATTAGTTGCCATTACTCCAGAATCTTTTAAATAGTACAAACTTGAACCATCATATTGGATTCCAGTTGCCATAGCACCTGAATCAGTTAGAAAATACCAATCATTATTTAATTGCTTCCACCCTTTAAACATAATACCTGATTTTTCAAGATAATACCATTTGCCACTGTTAAATAACCAATCAGTTGCCATTTTGCCATCATCTTTCAAGTAATACCAATTGCTATCAGGTTTAATCCAACCAATTGCCTTTGTATTATCTGATTTATAGTAATACCAAGCTCCTTTTTCATTTTTCCAACCAATAGTTGATGTTATATTAGGGTTTTTCTCTACAGTTTCGCCACCTGTTTGAGGCTTGTTTTCCAGAATAACATCTGATGCACTTAATGCTCTTGGTTTGCTTTCAGTTTTCCCTGGATTTGGAACTGCACTTGATGATTTCTCGTTATTCTTACTGTAATTGCTATTAGTACTATCATTTTTAGTAGAATTATCCTTTGGATAATCTACTCCAGCAAAATCTAGTAAATTTTTATATAAATCATTTACTTCCTCACCATATGTAGCACTTGGAGCCCATTTAGTACCTAAAGAGTTTACCGTAGTTGCCTTACCTTTAATAGTTATAAAATGTCTTGGATCATAAGTATCATCCTTTGGGTATCCATTAGCTCCTGCATATAAAGCTAAATGATCCATATGTGCTTGTACGCCCTCATCCCAACTATCAAATTTTTTATGTGCATTTTTATCAGTATCCCCTCCACCTAATGACGTCTTAAGTCCACATGGATTATGATAACTTTCATCTAAAACTCCACCAAAATTTCCGTATCCAGTTTCTTTTGCAGCTTGTACATATGCAATAGCCGGATTAACATCACCACAATCAGATGAATACTTAAAGTAAAGATCTGCCAAATCTACAAAAGTCTCTGTTGCTCCCTTAGATTTAGCCCACTTTTTTGCTTGTTTTACAGTAACTTTACTATCTGATATTATTTTAAAATCAGTTGTTGCTGCTTGTACACTTAATATTGGAATCAAACTTAATACCATTGCAAAAGTTAAAGCAAAAGTAATCAACTTCTTTTTAATATTCAAAACAGTCTACCACCTCCTTATATTAGATTTTAACAAAAAATGTGACATCATTAAAGGTAAATTTGAAAAATTATAGGTTTTTTTATAATATATTCACAGTAAATTATTTTTTGTCATAAATATGTAATTATTTATATTAATTCATAGCACATATACAATATAAATATTAATGCTTAATAGGATGTTTTCATATAAAAAGGAGATATCTTTGTATAAACATCACAAGTATATCTCCTTTTATTAGTTCTACTGCATTATAAAATCAAAACTATATGTAATTTGGATGTGTTACACGCATAATCTATTTTTCATTTTAGATTTATCTATCCGTTAAAGTTAAATTGAACCATTAAAATATGCTTTACCTACATCATTAAATCCTAAATTATTTAATATATTTAAAACAATTGCAAAAACTTCATATGATGAAGTTTCTTCTCTATTTAATATTTTTAATATCCTTAGTACTTCTGTTTCAATTATTTTTATATCTGAGTCTGTTAGAGGTTGTTTAATTTCATTTGAGGCATTTAAAATAGAATATTTTATTTTAGAAATATCAAACTCTTCTATTCTTCCATTTTTCTTTATTATTTTCATACTTATCCCACCCTTCTCGTAATAACTAATTTTTATCTTCCATAAATTCAATATTAATTGATACTTAAATTTTACATTTTAAAATACATTCACCAATTATTCTCTTTCAAGTAAATTATAATAGATATTATTAATACTTTCTAGCTTTTTTATACAAAATTAAAATAAACACCATAGTCATTTTAAAAGAGAGCCTTTTTAGTGCTCTCTTTTAGTGATTATGATTTTTTCCTTTCCTACAACAATCATTAAGATTGCTCTTACAATCATCAAGATTGTCCATTAAGTTGTCTACTAATTTGCATGTGAGACACATTTGATTATCCATCAACTTGTCATTCATGCACATTAAATGACTAATAAAATTTTGATTGGTATACGCATATAGAAAGAGCAATATCATTATTAGTTTATTTAACATTACTCCTTGGTTTCCCACAACCATTGTAGACAAGGTTAAGTCACTTGTTGGATCACATGTTGTGCCACTTGTTGATCCCAAAGTATCAAAATCAGTATCACAAAAATTACAGTTACTCATTCTCTTTCTCTCCATGTACAAACATATTATATAATAATAGTATGAATAATCTTTCCCTTTTGTTACTTGCTAATTTAAAGTATTAATTTTTTAATGATTGTTCCAAATTCCTTAAGAGATTTGTTCCTTAATTATTCATTTAAAAAAAATCCCTCACAAGATAATCTCTTATGAAGGATTTTAAATATGAAATTATTACTCAGCCTTTTTTACGTCATATTCCTAACTTTTAGTCTTCACTCTTTCCAACTGCCGAAAGAATTAATCCTTTATTGTGTTCTAATGCCCAGCTGATACCCCAATCATTTTGGAATATAAGTAGATTTCTATCTTTAAGGTCTTTAACTTTTTTAGTATCTGAAGTTAAGTTTAAGGAATCCATGTCAACGTCTTTATTTTCAATCCATCTTACATATCTATAAGCTAATCTATCCATTTTTACATCAACATTGTATTCATTGTTTAATCTATATTCTAAAACTTCAAATTGAAGTACACCAACAACACCAACTATAATTTCTTCCATACCAATGTGAGTTTCTCTAAATACCTGAATTGCGCCTTCTTGGGCAATTTGTGTAACACCTTTTACAAATTGTTTTCTCTTCATTGTATCTACTGGTCTTACTCTTGCAAAATGTTCTGGTGCAAAGGCTGGTATTCCTTCAAATTTAAATTTATTTGATGACATACATAAAGTATCACCAATTGAGAATATACCTGGATCAAATACACCAATTATATCTCCTGCATAAGCTTCTTCAACTATTTCTCTTTCTTGAGCTAAGAATTGTTGAGGTTGAGCAAGTTTAAGCTTCTTGCCACCTTGCATATGCATAACTTCCATACCTTTTTTAAATTCTCCAGAGCAAATTCTCATAAATGCAATTCTATCTCTATGTGCCTTATTCATATTTGCTTGAATCTTAAATACAAAAGCTGTAAAATCTTTATCCATAGGATCAATTTCCCCTATGCTTGAGTTTCTTGGAAGTGGTGATGAAGTCATTTCTAAGAAGTGCTCTAAGAATGGCTCAACTCCAAAGTTAGTCAAAGCAGATCCAAAGAATACTGGTGTTAAATCTCCTTCTCTTACCTTTTTAAGATCAAGTTCATCTCCTGCAATATCTAAAAGTTCAATGTCTTCCATAAGTTTATCATGAAGTGGTGCTCCAAGTAGATCCTTGAATATCTCATCATTAACATCACCTTCAGTTGATGAAACTTCTGTTTGACCATGATTTCCCGCATTAAAGGCTAAAACTCTCTTGTTTTGTCTTTCATAAACACCCTTAAATTCCTTGCCTGAACCTATTGGCCAATTTATTGGATAAGTTTTAATTCCAAGTTCATTTTCAATATCATCAAGTAAAGTAAATGGATCTTGAGCTTCTCTATCCATCTTATTTATAAATGTAAATATTGGAATCCCTCTAAGTGCACAAACTTGAAATAACTTTCTTGTTTGATCTTCTATACCCTTTGCAGCATCAATAACCATTACTGCACTATCAGCTGCCATAAGTGTTCTGTATGTATCTTCTGAGAAGTCTTGATGACCTGGAGTATCTAATATATTTATGCAATATCCATCATAATTAAATTGCATAACTGAAGAAGTAACAGAAATACCTCTTTGCTTTTCAATTTCCATCCAGTCAGAAACTGCATGCTTAGAAGCCTTTCTAGCCTTAACAGAACCTGCAAGTCTTATAGCTCCTCCATAAAGTAATAACTTTTCTGTAAGCGTAGTTTTACCAGCATCAGGGTGAGAAATAATTGCAAAGGTTCTTCTTTTTTCAATTTCTTTTATATAATCAGCCAATGCTAAACCCTCCTATTAAACTCAATATACAATATACAATATATATGTATAATTTTTTCTATTTTATTTCATTATTAACTAAAGTATTATATCATATTCCATATGTGATGTATACTAACTATAATTCATTTCAAATTCCTTCTTAGAAAAGTTAAAGTCCGAATTTTATATTTTGGCGCTTGAACTTCCCCCAGCGAACGAATATGAGTCGAGTTTCCTTATATAGAAATACGCTGTCATTTCATGCTCCTCTTAATTATTTTAAATTCCTTAAGGAACTTGTTCCTTAATTATCAATTCTTAATTAATTTATTTAACATCTCAACTTCATTTGTAATTATACTATCAACACCAGCATCTATGACCTTCTTCATGTCCTCTAAGTTATTAACTGTATAAGGATTTACTTTAATCCCTGCATTTTTTAGGTCTTCCATGTATGCTTTATTTAAAATGCTCGAAAAGTATGGATGATAACATTCTACTAAAATATCATTTAAATATTTAGGTACATTAACAAGAGTAGAATCTGTCAAAGCCCCTAAAGTTATTCTTTTTTTAGTATCCACATTCCAATCTTTTTTAATTTCTTGTTTTTCAAGTTTTCTTATTTTAACCAAACTCATATGATTAAAGCTTGAAATTATAACCCTATCTCTTAAATTAAATTCGTCAATCATAGTTAAAACTTTTTCTTCTAGTCCCTTATATTCAATTACACTATTCTTTAATTCTAAATTTAATACTTTTAAATTTGAATGTGTAACAAGTTCCAATAATTCTCTTAAAGTTGGTATTTCTTCTCCAATTTTATTTTGAAAATATTCAACTTCTTTTATGGTATATTCTCCCACTTTAAAACTTCTTTTATTATCACCACTTGTTCTCTTTAACTTTGAATCTTTAAATCTATCTAATGATAATTCCTTTAAATAATTCACTTTTTCTAGCATATCATAATTTATAGATTTCAATTTTTCACACTGTCCATTCTCTATATCTTCTGATTCTTTTAATATATTTGATTTTAAATATTCCATTTCTTCTAATGCATCAGTTTTTAAAGCTTGAACTCTTGGTACACTTTTAGTCTTAAATATTTTAAGTTCATCTAAAGTGTAATTTTTAACAAAACCATGACCATTAGTAGTTCTATCTAAAGTTTCATCATGAATTATAACTGGTACTCCATCTTTAGAGAGCTGAACATCCGTTTCAATTCCATCTGCTTTATATTCAATTGCTTTCTTAAAAGCTAACATAGTATTCTCATCAAATTTCCCACTATAACCTCTATGTGCGATATTTATAATCCCCAAATCAATTCCCCCTTAATTTTAATAACTACTCAAATATATTGCATTCATAACCTATTCATTTTATACATATTTTACACCTATTACAATTATATTACTATACCTAAAAATACCTGTTCAGTATGCTTTATATTTTGCATACCGAGCAAGTATTTTTGTAGTATATAATCTTTTCTATTGTTTACTTATTGTTATAACTGCATCTCCAACAACCCCTGAACCATCAGTTGCAGTTGCCTTTACCGTAACTGTTCCATCTGATAATGCTGTTAATTTACCAGTAGTGCTTATGGTTGCTTTTCCTGTACCATTTGTAACTGACCATGTTACTGTTTGAGTAGTTGCATCACTTGGTGATACTAATTTCGTCATTTGTAAACTTCCACCAGCAGTTGTTATTACATATAAACCACTCGCACTCGAAACTGTAATAGCTGTAACCTCTAAAGTATCAGTTGAATCAGTTGCTGAATCATCTTCCCATTGAGCATACAATGTAATATCTTTAGTTATTTTTATAATATCATCATACTCGTAGCTTGTACCGTCTCCATCACTCTTAGTATTCCATCCACTGAAAGTATAATCACTCTTTGTAGGTTTATATAAAGTCATTTTTGTATTTTCATCAACAGTTCTCGTCTTAAGTATTTCATCAGCATCAGGATCTTTAAATTTAACTTTATATTGTATCACTTGCTTTGAATCATCTGATGGGATATCACTTGACATACTTGCATCTTCGTTTACTATTTGACTTGGTACATAAATAAGAGTACTATTTCCATAATAATCAAATCCTTTAGTTACAATTGGATAATCAGCACCTATAAATACCCCATTATCATCAAAATCATAAAATTTCTGATTTATTATACATTTACCTTTTTGCATTGCTCCACTTTGTGAGAATAAATGAATTTTTCCTTCAATTTGGATTACTCCTGTCTGCATCGCTCCATCTAAATCCAAATAATACCATTCACTATCACTTTGTATCCATCCAGTTCTCATTTGTCCATCATCATCAAAGAAATACCATATGCCACCTATTTGTCTCCAACCTGTAGCATAGCTATCTCCTTCTGTATAACTCCAATTACCATAATAATTTTTAATCCATGCAGCTGAAGCCCCTATAGGAGCTAATGTTGTAAGTAAGGTTGAAGTAACAATACTTGCTACAATTAACTTCATTAAAAATTTATGCTTCATTTAAGTTCCTCCTCATTTCACCTAGTTATCATGTCAAGTTGTAAACTTATAACTTGACCATTTTTTCTTTAGTATTCATTATTTTATTTTAAATTCCTAAATCTACTTCTAAAATTATATATTTTTATGTTTTAGTATTTTATTATGAAGTTGTTATTGTTATTGTTGTCTTTCCATATATTCCGGATCCATCTTTTGCTTTTGCTTTTACTGTAACTGTTCCATTGGACATACCTGTTAACAATCCATCACTATCAATAGTTGCACTTCCGGTTCCACTAGTAACTGACCAAGTTACCTTTGTATTTGCTGCATTACTTGGTAATACTGTTGCCGTCATTTGAGTAGTTTTGTTTATAATAACTGAACTACCTGTTACAGTAATACTTTCTACATATATAGTAGTATCTTCTTTCCATTGAGCATATAATGTTAAATCTTTATTTATTTTTACACTATCTCCTTCATCATAACTCTTTCCCGATCCATCACTACTCGTATTCCAACTTGAAAAATTATATCCATCTTTAGTTGGTTCATATAACTCTATAGATTTTCCTTTCTTTACAGTCTTTGTTTTAAGTAATTCTCCACTATTATCTTTATATTTAACTGTGTATTCTACATTATAATATTCTTCTTCATCGGCATTAGATTCACTTTCATCTTTAATAACTTCATTGAAACTTGAATCAGTTGGTGAAGTAGTAACATTACTATCTGTATTTTTCAAAACTGTTAAGCAATTACCAGAATAATCAAATTCTTTGTCAGGTGTTGGCACTTTTCTACCTGCAACTACTCCATCTAAACCAACAGTATAAAATTGTCCATTAATAACAGTATTACTAGTTTTCATAACTCCATTGTCCTCTAAAATATAAATTTTTCCTTCTATATTAATAATTCCAGTTTGCATTGCCCCACTTGAATCTGCATAATATAACTTATTATTATAACTAATCCAACCTGTATTTAAAGCTCCATTACTTTGCAAAAAGTACCATGAACTTCCTGCCTTAATCCATCCTGTTTGCATTTTTCCATTATCATCAAAATAATATAATTGTCCATCAATTCTTGCCCAACCTGTAATTTTTTCATTGCTTTGGGTATAATACTTATTATTTTGATAATCAGTTACCCATTCAGCTGAAGCTTTAACTGGAACTAATGTACATAGTGTTGTTGAAATCATAGTTCCTAAAATTAACTTACTTATAAATTTCCGCATCATGAAAACTTCCCCCTATATTATATTTTTCTTAATACTATTTTATAATAATGAAGTGATTCTTAGCCTGAGATGGATTTTGTTTTATTAAAATGCTTTCTCCTGCTTAAAAGTTTAACTTTATTTAAATATGTATTTTAATATCAAATCTATTCTTCCAATAATCTTAAATTGCCAGCAGGATACCTAAAGGGCATCAATTCTACATTGTTAATTGCAATACATAAATATAATTTATTATCGATACATTTTCATATAACTATAGTAGCATATTATATTAAACCTAGCGTCTTATGATAATATTTCAGAATAATATTTTTGCCGTAATAAATATAAATAAATCCCCTACACCTATTATTGATGTAAGGGATTTACCATGTTTAGTTTAGACTTCCATCTGAATTAAAAATGTATTTTGTTCCATCTATATATCTTGAGCCTGTTACCATTATTCCATTTATATTGAAATAATAAAATTTACCATCTATAGTTACCCATTCATTTTTCTTCATCTTTCCATTAACATCGTCTAAATAGCACAATCCATCTGATGAATCTGCCCAACCAGTCTTCATAGTCCCATCATCATTTGAACAATACCAACTGCCATTTGCTCTAAACCATCCTGTTTGCAAAGCACCTGATGGATCTTTAAAGTAATACCATTTTGTTCCCAATTGAAGCCAACTATTAGCAGCTGCTCCATTATCCTTTAAATAATACCATTTGTCATTAGACCATTTCCAAGTTGAAGTTGCCATAGAACCATCGCTATTAAATAAATACCAACAATCTTCAATTTTAAACCAACCCTTTGTCATCTTTCCATCAGCTTTTAGATAATAATTTTTACCACCATCATTAACCCACTCCATCTTTTTAACTGCGCCATCTTCACCAACGAAATACCTGTCACCATTATCTTTAACCCACTGATTAAATAATTGGTAACCTCTTTTCTTATCAAAGCAACATTTCTTACCATCAACTATTTGCCAACCAGTCTCCATAGCTCCATCAATCCTATTAAAGTAATAAATCTTTCCATTAATTTTTTGAACGCCCTTTAAACTTACTCCATCTTTATCATAGTAATAGATGTACCCATCTTTTTTGCCCCAACCTTCACTATTATCAAATCTATTAAAGACCTTGTCCCAAGCTTCATTTACATCAGTATTTTTATCATTAAGCGAATCAGTTAAATCATCCAAAGAATCACTCAAATTATTTAATCCATCAGTTACTCCACTAATAGTATCACCGATACCACTGTTATCTATTATATTCCCAATTTCAGAGTTTACATTTGGAATCATAGTGTATGTCCCATTTTTTATCATTCCTTGCATAGTAGTTCCAATAGTACTCAAATTCATATTATCTATTACAGTATCTAGCATAGCTTTTTCATAAGCTTCAACTGGAAGCGCATACTTATAATTCTTTTCAGTTGAATCCTCAGTCGTTAGAGATAAACCTAATACTATAGTGTTTATCCCTTGTGAACTTAAATCAATACTAGAAGTAAATCCTTTTAAATTAGTCACTCCTGCGAAATCAATAACATTTAATGTATCTTCTGAAGTAGAACCTTTAAACATATTATAAACAGGATTATTAATTGCATATACTTTATTATTAGTATAATCTATGATATTTATATCAAGTCCGTCACAGATAACATTAGTGTTAGATGCACTTAAATCAATTGTTTCACCATATATTGAACTACCAGATAGAGGTAAAGATGCAACTACCGCAAGACTATTGTAAGTGGCAGTTTTCTCAATTGCATTGTAAGTATCTACTGGATTTAATGCTAGTCCTAAAATTCCTCCAACTGCAAATCCTTGTGCTACTGTACTTCCTCCGTTAATCACAGTATATTTATATACTGGTATATCTTTAGCTTCTGTTTCAATTGTTGAAATAAGTTCTGTCTCTGATAAACTTCCCATAGCTTGCAATTTAGTTAATACTCCAATTGCTGATAATTTTAATTTAGTTCCTTTTTGTATTAATGTTTCAGATCCTATACTTTGACCATAAGCAATTAACTTACTTCCTCCAGTTTCCACTTCAGTCACACCAGCTATTATACTCGACATATTATTAGTTAAATTTTCTGCAATGGTTCCTGCTGCAGTATCATCTAAAGTATAAGAAAGACTTCCACACTCTTCAAATTGAGAAACTGTAGCACTTGTACTAACACTATTATATACTAAATTTAATTTAGTAGGTATCATTGCTGCTTCTACAGTTTGTAATGCTGCTTCTTCATCTGTACTAGCTAGCGTTACATTGTTATTCTGTGAATCTAAAGTTATTTCTGAACTATCATTAACTGCTGCCTTTGCATCTATGCCAAATATACCAACTGGTGCTATTGTTGTAAAACTAGTAGCAATAAGCACTAATGCCATTACTTTATTAATCTTTTTTATCATTCTCAATCGCCTCCAAAATATATACTCATATTATATCATTTATACTGATCAGTTTAAATGCTAAAAGATTAATTTGTTCTGCAATTCCAGCTATTATATCTGCCATAACTTTAACTTCTAATGCACTCATATCACAAGATTCCTTAAGAATTATAAAAATAAGTTCTCTATATACTAAAATGGAGGTCAAAATTTTATCTTTGACCTCCTGAAATTTCCCTGTACGGGATTTTATATTTAGTTTTGCTATAACTTAAGCATTATTTAAATTTATCCATTGACCATCAAGGAACATCATTCCTGTTTTCATGACTCCATTTGCATCAAAGTAATACTTTTTACCATCTATCGTTTGCCATCCCCTTACCATTTTACCACTATAATCTAGATAATACCAAACCCTTCCATCATACAACCAACCGCTTTTCATAGTACCATCATCATTTATATAATACTTATTCTTATCATAAGTTATCCAACCCTTTTGAACTACACCATGATCATCCATATAATACCATTTACCTAAATACAATGTCCAGCCTGTTTGCATTTCTCCAAGATTATTAAAGTAATACCATTTCCCATCGAAAGTAGCCCAAGTATTTATTACCATAGCGCCATCACCTTGAAGGTAATACCAATATCCTTTATCATAGAACCAACCTGTTTGCATGATTCCATCTTTGTTTAAGTAATACCATTTATCACTTTCAAGTATCCACCCTGTTTGCCTATATCCATTTATATCTAAGAAGTACCATTGATTATCATATTTAACCCATTGATTTTTAATTTGAATACCTGCTCCATTATAGAATGTCCATTCTCCGGCAATAAGTATCCATTGATTAGTTCCTTCTATATCGCCTCTAATTATGCTTAACTTATAAGTAATTATTGATTTACCATCTTCTGCAGTAACTAGAACTTGTACAAGATTTGCACCTAAGTCAAGATTGATATAGTCTGATTGTTGTCCGCTTGTATATTCATTATCACCTATTTTAATCTTTACTTTATCGTTTTGTGCAGTAAATTTTATTTTAACCTTTTCAATATTTCTAGCTACTTTAACACTGTAAAGATATGTCTCCGGATCAAATGTTGGTGACATGGTTCCATCAGTTACAGAAAGACTACTTAAATTACCATTACTTTTAGGATATTTTCTTGTGATAGTTAATACATAAGTCTTACTATCATCATTTGTATCTGTAACTTTCACATTTATAACATTTGCACCTTCGTCTAAACTTATAGAAGGTGATGTTGCACCGCTTGGAATTTCCTTTCCATTAATTGTAATAGTTGCAGTAGTGTCCACTGCTACAGGTGTTATACCTATTGAAGTTACACTATTGTCAACTGTTGCAGTATATTCATATACTCCTTGATTAAAAGTTGGAGAAAGAGTACCACTAGTCAATTTTAAAGAAGTAAGTTGTGAACTTCTAGGTTTCTCGGTACGCGTTACAACAACAGTATAAATATTTGTATCCTTATCAGTCTTAACCACAATTTCAATTTGATTTTCGCCTTCATTTAATTCTATGTTTTTACTCTTACTTCCACTTTTGACTGTCTTTCCATCTACTTTGATAGTAGATGAAGTATCTACAGAAGTTGGAGTAAACGCTATAGTTGTTTGAGTTGTAGGAACTGTAATTTGATAATCATTCGTATCTGAAGCAAAAGTTGGCGATAAAGTTCCCGTTGATGGTAATAATGATTTTAGCTTTGCTTCACCAAGTTTAGTTATTATCAATATATAATCCTTAGATATACCAAGATGTGTTCTGGTTATAGTTATAACATTTTCTCCGCCCACTAAACTAACTACGTTACTACTTCCATTATTAACGGTACATGTCATTGATGTACCACTTGAATCAAGTAATTCAATTGTAGCTTTACTAACAGATGACGCAACATCAGGAAGAGTATAATTCCCCCCCTCATCTGTTTGTGTATAATCAAAATTATAAGGATCTTGATTATCTAAAGTAACTTTTAAAGTTCCAAACTCAAGAGATGAATCTGATTCAAAACTAATTTTTATTGGATAAGTTACTGAACTCTTAGTAGTTGTATTTTGCATAGTAACTGTAAGTATAAAATTACTATAATCAGTTATTGTTGAAATTGTATAATTATTTCCACTTGTAACTGTTGATTTTGTTATTTTCATTTTACTTGAATTGCTACTTGTAACAGCTGTAATATTATATCCAGTCTTTGGTTCCAAAGTAAAAGATTCTCCTACAGGAAGGTATTCACAAACATTGTTTCCAGCAGAATCTTTATCAATAATTTTTTCATCTCCTGTCAAGCTTCCTATGTGGAAAACCAATCCAGTTACTTGTGTTTCTTCAGCTGCACTGGCTTTCTTTATATTTCCTATCTGCACAGTTGTAAAAAATACGGTAAAAATCAACAAATAAGAGATAATCTTTTTAAAATTAATTTTTTTAGCTTTCATTAATATGTCCCTCCGTTTTATGCTTCTTATGTGTATAATTATGTATCTAAATAGCATCTTTCCACATTTTGTATAACATATTTAAACTTATGAAATTCTAATTTTTAATATCCATAATATCATTATTATCGACTGTTTTTTTAATTTCTTTAATTCTTAGCAAATATATCTTTTCTACTCTCATTTATCTACTTATCCAAAATTTACTGAACCATCTTCATTAAACTCATAAGTATATCCATCAATGGTTTTAGAGCTAGTCCTCATTGTTCCGTCTTCATTAAAATAATAATATTTATCGTCTTTATAAAGCCATCCACATCTCATATTTCCAACATAATTTAAATAGTACCAATTTCCATTACTATAAATCCATTCTCCAGATTTCATGCTTCCATCGAAATTTAAATAATACCATTCATCATCACATTTAATCCAACCAGTTTCCATAGCTCCATAAGAATTTAAGTAATACCATTTTTTATCATAATATAACCATCCAGTCTTCATAACTCCACTTGAATTCAAATAATACCACTTATACTTATTAAATATCCAGCCAGTTGCCATAGATCCATCTCGTCTTAAAAAATACCATTTATCATTATATTCAATCCAGCCTGTACTCATAATTCCATTATTTTCTAAAAAGTACCATTCATCTCCATAAAGCAACCATCCTATTTGCATTTCACCTTTAGAATTTAAATAATAATAATTATCCTCATCTTCCATCCATCCAGTTAGCATATTTCCTCTACTATTAAAATAATAATAGCTTTTATATTTATTATCATAAAACCAAGTATTTTTTAAACATTTACCAATGGAATCGTTATATCTCCATCTTCCATTTACTATAACCCATTGATTAGGTTTAAGTATAGCATTAATTGAATCTGAAATATTAGGAGACACGGGAATTCCTAAATATATATTTAAAGTATAAGTTCCAACCCTTTGAGTATCCTCATCTTGAATTTCTATATTTACCGTATATTTGCCTATGCCTTTAAATTTTAATTTAATTGAATTTGTATCTTCTAACTTTTTGCCATTAGCAGTAATTGAATAAGTACCGTCTTCTGGTATTGTTTCAAGGTCAACTATATCTGTTCCTTGATCCAATTCTATATTATAAAAATTAATATTTTTATCAAATCCAATAGTATTATCATTTATATTTATATCTTTTAAATAAACAGTATCTTTTCCCCCTCTATATATATAAACAGTATATGTTGATGTGTTTTTAGTCTTACTATCTTCAACTTCTATTTCTGCTATATTTTTACCTTTGTCTAACGTTAAATTTTTTTTATACTTATCATCTTTAGTTACTTCTTGACCATTAATTTTAACCTTATATGATGAGTCCTCTGGTTTAGCTTTAATGAACATTTCCTCATCATCTTTATCAACATCTAAAATATATGAATATACATTTTCTGAAAAGTTAATTTTAGTACCCTCGCTTACATAGATATCTTTTAAATAAGGCTTTTCTTGTGCATAAGCTTTTGTAGTTATTAAATTTAAACAATTTGGCTCTATAACTGCAAAAACACCAATAATAAATACTGCTGCAATTATCTTTCTAATGCTTTTACTCATAATTCGCCCCCTTTAGGCTTTCCTATCTCTGTATAAATAATGTTACCATTATAATACTTTGCTGTAAACTTAGGTTAGCTGTAAAAAATATTAATTTTATATTAATTTTTGAAATTCTTCTTTTCACATTAATTCTTAACTAAAAATATTTTTCTTTCAAAATTAACAAAAAGACGAGGCTAAGCCTCGTCTTTTAATAAATTATTAATTATTTGAATTATTTAGTTCTACTAGCCAAATCATAGACTTAAAATCTTACTTAACCCACGCTCCACTAGCTGCTAATTTATAACCATCAACAGTTGTGTTAGAAAGCATTGCACCTGATGCATTTAAGTAGTACCAAGTTCCATTGTCATTTAACCAACCAGTCTTCATAGCTCCTGATGATTGTAAGAAGTACCAAGTTGATCCATCTAGAACCCAACCAGTTTTCATTGCGCCTGATGCATTTAAGTAGTACCAAGTTGATCCATCTTTAACCCAACCTGTAGCCATAACACCATCAGCTTTTAAGTAGTACCAAGCTCCGTCTAAAACCCAACCTGTAGCTTTAGTTCCATCAGCTTTGTTGTAAGTCCAAGTTCCATCTGTAGCTTGTACCCATCCAGTAGTTATTGCTGGAGTTTCTACTGTAGTATCAGTTGTAGTATCAGTTGTAGTTTCGTCTGCTGCTTGATTACCAACTATTGAGTAAACTTCATCTGATTCATTCCAAACAATCATGTTGTCTTGGTCATAAACAGATAATTTTTCCATAGCTCCATCTACTTTGTAAACTTTATCCCAAGAATCAGCGTTATCGAATTTATAAACATATCCGCCTTCTAATCTCCAAAGGTTACCATCTGCATCAGTATCTACAGCTACTGCATCTTCGCTAGTTTCGTCTGATACATCAGTATAAGCATATCCTGCTGATGTTGTTAATGTTATTGCTCTAGTTGTTACATTTCCTTCTGTTTCAGTGTTGTATGCAATAAGTTTTCCATTAACTACTTCAAATTGTGTATTTGTATCAGTTATTAAATCATTTCCATCTACAGCTTTAGCGTTCTTATCTGTAAGAGCATAAGTAGTTACAGTTTTAGCATATTTAGCTCCATCAACATCATCAGAAGATTGTGCCTTTGATATTTTTTGGATAGCCTTATATGATACTGTTGTACCATCGTTACTGATTGCTGTAGTTCCATCTACAGTTTGTCCATTTAATTGTGTAACGCCTGTCGCATTGATAGTTATATCTACAAGTCTATATATATAGTTGCTATCTTGAGCTACTACTCTTGAATTAGAAACTTTAACATTTGCATCTTTGTTTCCTGCAAAGTCTACACCATCAACTGTATTTTCTAATGTAGCTGAATGATTTGATGCATCTTTAATTTTGATTTTTCCAACATTATAATCTGCATCGATATACTTTCCTTTTACATCAGTATAAACAGATACTGTTGCTCCTGCACTTGTTGTATAAGCAGCTTCATACCAATTTTCGCTAAATTTTGCTCCTTCAAGTTCTGTTAATGTAGGTACAGCGTCAACATCTGTATATCTTCCATCATTATCCTTTCTAAGGCTCTTTCTTAAAGCTGTTGCTGCATCATCGCTATTATTTTCTGATAAATTTTCATCTGTTACGCTACCATTGTTTAAATCAACATAATAATCTCCATTATCTATATCAAGATAATTTTCTCCATAAGTACCAGTAACTTCTGCTCCTGTATCAACATTATCTAATTCAGTATAATTTCCTGAATTTAAGTAATAAGCTGCTTCTGTATCTCCATCTTTAGTATTTCCATCAACATAGAAGCTACCATCTTTATAAGCTACTGCTTCATATATAGTTCCTTCTTGTGAATCTATTTTTTTGTAATCTGCTGCATTTACTCCTGTTGCTGGAATTATTGAAGCAACTGCTGCTGCTGCAACTAAAAGTGATGTTATTTTATTCATTCTTTTTATCATATGTTATTCCTCCTGAATTTTTAATTTCATTGTCGTTTTTTGTTTTATTAAATATGATTTACTTGAAGTTTTGCTAACCTCTTAAATTATTGTAGCATGACATTCAATCTTTTGGAATGGTTTTTATAAAATTTATACTATAATTATAATTCCTATAAAACTATTTTAATCCTGTACGTAAATTAAAATACAGTTTTACTATAATTATGTAATAAAAATACAAAGAATACTCAAAGTGAAAACTATACTTATTTGTATTAATCATCAAAGTTAGATACATATTTGTTCCAAGTGCCTTATCCCTTTACGAATAGTAAATAAACTGTTCATATATTATTCTTTATTTTATTAAAAGATTATACTAAAATAGTGTTGAAACTACTTTAGGAGGGCATTGTATGCAAAAGCTACTTAGTAAAATGCGTCAAGCAATAAATGATTATAAATTAATAGAAGATGGTGATAAGATAGCCGTTGGGCTTTCTGGTGGGAAAGATAGTTTAACACTGCTTCATCTTTTAAATTCATATAGAAATTTTTCTCCAGAAAAGTTTGAACTTATAGCTATAACTCTAAATCCAGGTAAAGTCGATAATTCACCATTACACAAACTTTGCAAAGATTTAGAAATAGAGTTTCATGAAATTCAAACAGATATACAAGAAATAGTATTTGATATAAAAAAAGAAAAAAATCCATGTTCTCTTTGTGCTAAATTAAGAAGAGGAATTCTAAATAACACCGCTAAAAATCTTGGTTGTAATAAAGTTGCTTTAGGTCACCATAAAGATGATGCAGTTGAAACCCTAATGTTATCTATATCCTACGAAGGTAGAATTAATTGTTTCTCACCAAAGACTTTCATGGATAAGAATACAATAACATTAATTCGTCCTATGGTTTATATATCGGAAACAAATATAAAAAGCATTGCAAAAAAATATAATTTTCCTATAATAACAAATCCATGCCCTGCTGATAAAAAAACTAAAAGAGAAGATATTAAAAATTTAATATCTGAATTAGATAATCGTATTCCTGAATTTAAAAAAAATTTATTTAGTGCTTTAAATAATTCTAAAGAACTTTTTATTTGGGATAAAGAAGAAATTAAAAATCAATAATAATTTAAAAACATTCTCTGTATTGGTTATTTTTAAATTACTATTTATAACTGTAACAAATGGCGAGTAATTTATAAGTTTTACTTTCTTATTATCAACATATTTTAAAAATGATGCATATGTTCTAAGTTAGATAGTAGGATCTTGAATTAAAAGAAGAGAATTATATAAGATATGTGATTCATTCAACAAATATATCAGCTTCTGCTCTATTTTCCACTTGAATTTAACAGTTTATAAAATAAAGGTGAAATGTTATAATACAATCGTATACATGATTATTGAGGTAGGGGGAGTTATTATGAATAAAAATATAAAAAAGATAATTACATTTACCATTATATGTACCGCTTTTTCTATATGGATGCCATCAACCCTAAGTATAGGAAATCAATGTGCTTATGCATATTCCGATGATGAAATAACTGACTTAAATATAACATCAGGAGTTTCTGGAATACCAATCTATAGTAGTGTATCTCATAAAAACGAATATAGAATAAAAAATGGTGAAAAAATTCCAATAGTTGTTTATTCAAAAATTTCTTCAGATAAAACTAACATTAAATTAAGCACAATAGAAACTAAAGCTGCAGATATAAGAGTCTTTGTAGGAAAAGATAACCTAAAGCTAGATGATATTTATAGTGAAATAAATATTGAAAAAGGTGAAAAAAAATCAATTTATATAAGACTTTATGATTCCAAAAACGCTACTAATGATAAATACACTACAGAATATGAGCTTGTTGTAGAAAGAGATAATAGTGGTAACGATGAGACTGAATTAGAAGATGAAGTTATAACTACCAAAGATTATGATAATATTTTTTTAGATAAATTGGCTTTGTCTAATAATGATGAAAATATTAATTTTAATTTTGATAAAACACAATCTATATATAACATAAATGTTGATGAAAATATTGCTTATATTAAAATTAAAGCTGTTCCAGAACAAGAAAGTTATAAACTAAGAATTAATGATAAAGAAATAGATACTAAAGGTGATAATAAGGATATAAGGGAACTATTATTAGATAAAGGAAAAAATCTTATAAAAATTAGAATTATAAGTGATGATCATAAACGTAGAGAATACTATTTAAATGTAACAAGGGGAAAAAGTACATCAACAATAACTGAAACAACTACTAGTGACAATACTACGGACAATACAAGTTCACAAAATATACAAATAGATGGAAATTGGCAATATCGAAAAGCTGATGGCACTATGGCCATAGGATGGATATGTATAGGAACTCAATGGTACTATTTTGATTCAACAGGAGCAATGAAAACAGGATGGCTACAAGCTAATACTGGGAAATGGTATTATCTAAAGGAGTCAGGAGCTATGGCTAAAGATGCCATGATTGATGGATATAAAATAGGCTCTGATGGAGTATGTATTACCAAATAAGCTGAAATACAATAACATTAATCCATCCTATGATTTATATATCAGAAGCAAGTATAAAAAGCATAGAAAAAATATTAAAGAAATAAACATTTCAAAATTATAATGTTTATTTCCTTTTTCCTTATATAACTTATTCACTATACAATTTTTAAATCACTAAAGTCTACATCTTCTATATAAATTATCATCATTAACCAATGTTTTTAGCGTATTATAATGTTCTTCTATTTCACTTGGTACATGAACATGAGCAATAAATTTCTTTCCACAAGGTCCATACCCGTTACTATCATCCTTTAATCGTGGTATTTCTCCCATAATAAGTTTATAATCTCTAAGCCTTTTCAAATCATTCTCATATATTTCTCTTTCTTCCTTATCTAGATACATAACATCTAGTTTTTCAACTGCTTTCTTTACAGCTTCATCTACTGCTAACTCCGCTGGAATTCTATCCTTCTCAAGTTCATAAGCTCTATTTAAAAAGACTATCCATCTATCTAAAGTTGTTTTAACATCTTTAAAATCCTTTTTAAATTTATTTAATTCTATAAAATGCATTTCAAATACACTTGATAATTCTTTCTTACTTTTCTCATTATAAACTTTGTATACATTATGAAAATCTTCTTCATCTACATAATCAAAATCTAGTATATTTATAGATATGGTTTTTCTTAATTTGTCATAGTTATAGCCACCTTCTAATTGATCTGAATATACCTTCGCCCAATAATAAAACGTTCTCTTTTCATAGAAAATCTGTTCTGAAAGTTGCATTTCTATGTCATACCAAATCCCTTTTTCATCCACTGCCTTTATATCAAGTATACTCATTTTATCCTTTCTATAATTGCTATATTGTAAGGATTTTTAAGCACTATATCTTTTATTTGTTGATCATCTGATAGTATTGAATTTATAAATGAAATAAGAATGTCTTTATTCTCTTCACTTCCAAATAACTTTTTAAATGCAAAATCTACTTTTGGATTTATCTTACACATGAGTTCAACCCCTCATCTTAAATATTTTTCTTATTTTATATTATATCTCATAAACTATTTACTTAAAACAAAAAATTAGGTTAAACTTTTTAAAGTCAATATTAAACTATAGTTGAAAAAGTATACTATAGTCCTATGTTAGCCATTTTTCAGGACTGCCTTACACTTATTGATTCATGACATTAATCAATCCCATTGCTCGTTTATCTTGCTATCAATAAAATCTTATTTGATGTTATTAAATCTTCTTTCTTATCTCTAATATACATCCCATAGCGACTCCACTTATATTCTTCTGGATTTCTAACCATTTGTGCTCTTATAGGATTTAAGTGTATATACCTACTTACTTCTAATACATATTTATCTTTCTCTATTATTTCAGCATTATATCTTGATTGAAACAAATCACCTATAAAATTATATTTCTTATTAAGATTCTTTGCATAAAAATTATTAATTCTATCAATATAAAAACTTATTGGCTTTTTTTGCTTCTATTTGTATATGTAAATGTTTTGTCATCAAACAGTAACTTATTAGCCTATAACAATCTTTATAATAACTTAGTGCCTCTTCCATACATTTTAAATATAATTCAAAATGAATTTTTTCTTTGAATATGTCATTTCTACGATTACCTCTAGCTGTTACATGATACATCGCTTCTGGATATCATTCTAACTTTTTTCTTGCCATTATAAAATCTTTTCTGTAAATTTTTTTAGAATTAATCTTAATAAGAAATTGAGGTCATTCTATAATAATATTAAAGTGCGATCAAAAACAATACTAAGGAGAATGCCCTAATGAAAAATACTACCACTATATTTGATATATTTTAAACATTTTTAACAGCTGAAGAAGTTAAAAAAGTAAGTGAAAGCGTAGGATATGTAGATACTGCGAGAAAATTTACTGTATATGATTTAATTAAGTTTTTCATAGCAGCAGCAACTAATGTAAATTATGAAATTTCTAAAACTTTATTTGAAATTATTATATCTAAGTGCAATGGCCAAGTGCGAAGAATTCTAAATTTACCAAAACAATTGATAGCAGTTGATTCGACTACCGTGACCGTAGGTGAAAACCGTCTTAAATACGCAAAATTTAAGGGCAAGAAATCTGGAATAAAACTTCATGTAGCTTTAAATATTAATGACTTTACACCTCAAAAAGTTGTCGAAACTATTGCAAAAAAGCATGACGGACCGATAGGTGAAAGTTTAATAGATGTAACTTCTATTTTGGTTGAAGATAGAGCTTATGGAAATCATGAAAGATTTGATATGTTTAAAGAAATAAATCAATCTTTTGTTATAAGAATAAAAAACAATATAATACTCTCACAATCAAGGAAATTAAAAAGCCTTGCGGTAGAAAATTCTTCTGTAATTCAAGATATTAAGTGCTATTTAGGAATAAACACTAAAAAAACTCAAAATAGATTTAGAGTAGTTGAATTTACTAATTATTATGGTAAATCAGTAAAAGTATGCACTGACCTAATGAATATTACTCCAAAAAAAATATCAAACATATACAAGGAACGCTGGAAAATCTAAACCTTCTTTAAATTTATTAAACAAAATTTGAATGTAAAAAGATTATTTGGAACAACTGAAAATGCCGTCTATAATCAACTTTTTATATCATTGATAACTTATGTTTTACTTCAATTTATAAGAAAATTACTTGAAAAAAATCTTAAGGCTGAAGTCTATGTATCTATTAACTTATTTTTGAAAAATATCAAAAACAAGTTAATGGATTAAAGTAAAAAATTAGTTAATTAACACTTGTGATAATTAATCACTTACTTAAAATTTTAACTGTTTTTTATTAAATGCAAAAAATTTCATTAATGTAAATGTAACTGGAACGCCAATAATAGCAGCTAGTAAATAAGCCATCAGCCTATTTAGTCCCATTAAATTAAATACTATTAGCACAACTATATATTGAATAATAAAGTTTGGTATATATGATATAGCAAACTTTATGAATTTTTGAAAAGCAAGTTTTTCTTTAAATGTTATAAAACTATTCAATATGTATGATATGAGTAATCCTGAAATATAACCAAATATAAACGCTATATTCTCATTAAAAAAACTGGAGTATATATATGAAAAAATAGTTCCATTAAAGGTGTTTATAACTCCAATTATTACAAATATAACAAATTGTTTTGATAAAAAAGTATCTTTGAATTTTTCTATAAAATTATTCATAAGTTAGCACCTACATATCCTTTTTATGGGTATTAATTAATTTATCAGTAATAATAAATCTAGGTCTTTGTTTAGTTTCGCTATAAATTTTACCAATATATTCACCTATAACCCCAAGAGATAAAATCTGTATTCCGCCAAGCATCCAAATGGAAAGAATTAAAGAACTCCAGCCTGTCACTGTATTTCCAGCAAATTTTTCTATAAGAGTGTAAACTAGAGCTATTACACTCAGAAAAGATATAGTGAAACCAAGTCCTGTAATTATTCTTATAGGCTTTATGCTAAGTGATGTTATTCCATCTAATGCAAATGAAAGCATCTTTTTTAGTGAATATTTAGATTCACCTGCAAATCTCTCATGTCTTTCATATTCAACTATAGAATGTTTATATCCTACTAATGGGACCATTCCTCTAAGAAATAAATTAACTTCCTTAAATTCAGCTAATCCTTCTAATGCTCTTTTACTCATAAGACGATAATCTGCATGGTTATATACCATCTCTACACCTAATCCACTCATGAGTTTATAAAATGCTAATGCAGTGCTTCTCTTAAAAAAAGTATCAGTTTCTCTAGAGCATCTTACTCCATAAACAATATCACAACCTTCATAATACTGTTCTGCAAATTTATCAATTACATCTACATCATCTTGTAAATCTGCATCTAGTGATATGGTCATATCTGCAACTTCTTTAGCAGTCATAAGTCCAGCAAGTAATGCATTTTGATGTCCTCTATTTCTAGAAAGATTAACACCTGAAAATATATTATTTTGATTGTGGAGTTCTTCTATTATGCTCCAAGTTTTATCTTTTGAACCGTCATTAACGAAAAGTATTTTACTATCATTAGAAATAATTTCATTTTCTATCATAGCAGTAATTTTTTCTACTAATCTTTTAGATGTTTCATGTAAAACCTCTTGCTCATTATAACAAGGAATTACTAGATACAGCGTATCCTTTTTCATAAACTTTCCTCCAATTGAATTATTATATCAAACTTAATATTATGCTTATCCACAATATATTAATTATCAGAACCTATATAATAAATTTTTGCAAAAAATCTTCTCGAATCTGAATTAAGCCCAATTTCATTTGGTGAAAAATCAAATTGGCTCTTTAATTCAATTTTATATATGTTATCTCCTACCTTAGGTAATTCTTGTGCTTTAACTTTAATTTCTTGTTTTCCTTCTTCTAATTGCACGTTCTTAACAAAATTATCATTTATATATATCTTTGCCTCTATATATTCTAAATTAGTATTTGCTTGTAAAATATTATCTTTTGGTACATCTAAAATTATTTTTAGACCATTTTCTGTAATTTTATCATTTTTTAAATTGCATTTTGTTTCTTTTTGTGCCCAGTAAAATGCATGATCTGAATATTTTTCTAAGTTATAAAATCCAAATAAAAGATTTGATATATCTTCTGAATTATCCATAGCATTAACTTCTGATACACTCCTCAATCTTTGTAGTTCTTCATTTCCACCTTTTAAAACTAAATATAGTGCTTTCCAGGGGTTATCTACTGGGAATAGTTCAAATACCATTGTAACTTTCTGCGGAATTCCATAACAGCTTTTTATATCACTAGTATAATCAAGTTCATAAGGCTGTGTTCCAGTATACATTTCATTTATATTACGATATAAATAAATTGTACTTATTTCTTTTCCTTCATCTATATCTTTCTTAGCTTCCTTAATAATCTTGTTATTAATATTTTTAGGAATACTATTTTCAAAATATCCATATATCATACATAAATATCCTGTTAATCCCATAATTAATATTATATAGCACAATACCTTTTTCCACCCTATAATATTATTTTGATCTTGTAATATTGTTTTATCTAATAATATTGCAAATATAAATACATAACATACATAAATAGGAAGTAACATTCTATCTACAAAGTAAGGAGATGCTAATATGGGTATTAAGGAACTCACGCTAGCCACTATTAAACCTGCTAATTTTTTATCTTCATATAACAATGCAATCATTAAAATTCCCATAACTAAAATTATTATATTACTAATTTGTGCTCCATAAAGTACAATCTTATGATATTGGCTAATATCAATCAATAATAAAATTTGTGTAAATAGTAACAATACTAATACAAGCTGTTTACTTTTTTCAATCCAATTTATTTTAAACTTTCTTTTATATAATAAAAAAATTGTAAATGCAACAATAAAATTATATATCAACGACTTGCTAACTAATATTAAATTAGGTAAAAGCATTTTTAATGCATTATATATAACTAAAATTATATTTTTTTCTAACATTCCACCTGAACTTCTATCAGACATTCTTACAACATTTCCTGGTGCAATTATTAAAATAATATATCCTATAACAATTCCAACAAAAAATAATACTTCTCTTGAAAAATTTAATTTATTTTTTATTATGTAATTCCATAAAATCACAATAAACATACATGAACAGAAAGCTAGTCCTACTTGTTCTTGTGATAGACCCGACATAATACCCAATATAAATATTAAAATTAGAATTAACATTTTTTTTTGTTTAGAAACTTCTCTTTCTATCAAATACAATCCTAAAACAAAAAACATAAAAGGCCAAAAATATATAGTTGAAGCTGCATACCAAAATAAGCTTAATTTCATTATACTTACTGGTATACAAAAAAATATTGCTGTCATAAATACTATTTTTTTATTGTAGTTTTCATTATTACAGAATACTTTTGTACTCATTATTAATGTTATAAAAATAATAATTGCTTGCATTAGTTTTATAAACCATTCACCAATTTGCAAACTTTTTATTAGCATAAATTGTCCTAGTATTCTACCTGACCATTGAAAATAAGTTTCTTTCAAAAATCTCAATATATCTATAGTAGAATAATCCATTCCACCATTAGGATTAAATTTATTTCCTATTACATATTTCAATGCTGCATATCCATAATCATCAAAAGACATAAATATCATACTTTGTAAGAATAAAATGGCTAAAAATATTCCTGACAGAATTAATATTTTCTTATTTACATATTTATCTATTTTCACATTATTGCTCCTCATATATTCATTTCTACTTAATAAGTATTTTTAATCCACTCAATCCAGCTTTTCTGATAGTTTTATCTCTTTTTATGCAATATTTAAATAATGTCATTAATCCAATGACTTTACTAATATTTTTATAAATGAATAGAGCCTTATTTCTCATTACATGAAAAATAAAGAATGGTGACCATTCCTTACTACTACCAGTATGTATATGCCTTACAATAGAATTGGGATAATAAATAATTTTTTTACCTAACTTTTTTATTCTATATGATAAGTCTGTATCTTCATAATACATAAAGAAATTTTCATCAAACATGCCTACTTTTATAAAATCTTCTTTTAAAATAATGAAAGAAGCTCCACAAGCATTATTTATTTCATATTCTTTGCAATATTTTTCTCCATCCTCTTCACTCATTCCAATATCATATCCATCATAGTTTTCATTAATACCAGAACCTGCATTTTGAATTAATGTTGTTTTAAGCTTAATTATTTCTTCAACAGTAAAATTAAGTTTAATTTCTCCATTTTCATTTGGTTTATATATATTATCTTGTATTACAATATAATCTGTTTCCGCTTGGTATTCTGATGCTTGCAATATAATTTCATAATCGCTATTCTCATCAAGTAATGGCAAATAAAAATATGAATGTCCAAAACAAGTAAGTTTATTTTCAAGCAATAAATTTTTAGCAAACTTATTATCTACTTCATAATCTTTTCCATTAATCTTCACTTGTTTTTTTAATTTAAACTTATTATTTGTTTTAGTTTGTATTTTGATAAAATCATAAAAAAATAGCAATTTAGAATTAATTATTCCAATAGTTTTATCCTTTACAATACGATTATATAATTCTTTTAACCATAACTTATCTACCTTAGTATCATTATTTAAAAATACAATATATTTTCCACCAGCTCGTTTCATGCCTAAGTTATTTCCACCTGCAAATCCTGTATTTTTCTCTGACTTAACAATATTAATATTATCCCAATTATATTTACTCCTCAAATATTCCACTGAATCATCACTTGAAGCATTATCTAAAAATACAATCTCTAACTTAATATCATCAAGTACCAACTCTTTTAAAGATTTAAATAATGTATCTATGTATCTCTTTCCATTATAATTTACTATAATTACGGATACATCATATGTGTAATTCATTAAATACCCTCCTATTTTCTTCAAAGAATGCATCTATTGAATAATCCTTAGCTTCTTCAACACATTTATTTGCCATTTCAATTCTTTTTGTTTCATTCTCCATTACTTTTAATGTATTAGAAATACATTCTTCTTCCGTGTTCCAACGGTATCCATTTATCCCTTCTTTTACAGTTTCTTGTTGACCACCTTTGTTAATAACTACTGGTATTGCACCAAAGCTCATAGCTTCAACTGTTGTAATTCCAAAGTGTTCCATCTTTTCTGGATTAAGATTTTCATCTTCGCCATATCCTGTTCCGTGCCAAAAAATTTTTGCTTTTCTATATAACTTTAGTAAATCTTCAAACGGATAATTTTCATGTATAAATATATTATTAGTTTGACTTGCAAGTTCTTTAATCTTTGCAAGATAAGCCATATCATCTTCATAATTAGATACAGCTCCAACTAAATGATACTCATAGTTCTTAAACTTCTCTTTATTATTTAAAAACATTTGAACCATTTCTAGTTGCTTTTTACTATGAGCACCTACAAAGAATCTACCCACACTAATAATAATATTTTCTTTTTCTTCTTCATTATATCTTCCATAAATCTCCTCTTCTGAAAAAACAGGAGGATAAATAATTGTGTTCTTCTTACTATTCTTCCAATACTCTCCTAGCCAATGATTAGTAAAGGCTGAATTAGCAATAAAACTTTTATAACTATTATAAAATCTAAAATCAAAGTATTTAGCTCCTACTTTTTGTAATAACTTTCCTTCTATTTCTTTTACAAATGGCTTTGGAGGAAACATACAACTATAAATATTTTTTTTAGCTTTTCCAATATGCTTACTGCAAAACATAAAATTGATAAAAAGGTCATATTCTTTAGAAATATTTTCTACTATAGATTTATTTTTTAGCCATTCTTTAAGGTTTTTGGACATAATAATATCCAGTTTTTGAATTCGTGTATGTTTCAAATCTAGTCCAAATCTATTATTTAAATCTTCTATTTTAATATAATCTTCATCATGTATATTAATATTATTGTAGTTATGAACTAATATATCTATTTCTACATCACCATTATAATATGATTCCATAAACTGACATAGATATCCCATATGTTTTTCACCACCACCCATTGTAGGTAGATATGGGTTAAGTACCAGTACCTTTTTCACTAATTTTTCCTCCTTATTAAACTGTTTATACTTGTATATAATTTATAACATTTGGTAGACTTTATTCTTTCTAATTCTGATTTCAAGATTTTTAATTGATTTTGTTGCTTATTAAATTTATCTTTCTCATTCTCTATAGCCACTCTTTGTTCTTGAATATAGTTTTCTTTTTGCTCTATTATAATACGTCTATTTTCTAATTCTTCTTTTTGTTCTTGAATATAATTTTCTTTTTGCTCTATTATAATATGTCTATTTTCTAATTCTTCTCTTTGCTCTTGAATATAATTTTCTTTTTGCTCTATTATAATATGTCTATTTTCTAATTCTTCTCTTTGCTCTTGAATATAATTTTCTTTTTGCTCTATTATATTTTTTTCGCTGTATTTTTTACTATCCATACTTAGCATCTGATTAATATCATTATATTTACTTGTCAATAAAAATAATAAGTTATCTTTATCAAGGATAATACTACTTAAATTTATTTCTTCAATAGAATTATTACTACATATTGCAATCATATATTGATATAAATTTCTATTTTTATTCTCTGCTTTTATCTCTAATTGATGCTTCTTGGATTGTTTACCATCATCAATAACATCACAAATTTGTAATCCTTGAGAAAATATTTTAACATTTTTACATATATCCCTTAAAAATGTTTCAAATTCATCTTTATAGAATTCTTTTATGTGAAATTCATTTCTATATTTAGGAATATCACTATAAACATACTTGTTAGGTGTTGACATTATAAGTAGTCCATTTTGCTTTAACACTCTTTTGATTTCCTTTTTAAATTTCAATTGATTCTCTTCACTTATATGTTCTATAGTTTCATAAGATACAACTATATCTACTTTATGATCCTCTAACGGAATTTCACAAACGTTTCCTTCTTGAAAACTCAAATTACATTTATTGTAATTTTGCTTACAATATTCAATTGTTTCTGGTGAAATATCAACACCATATACATACTGTGCTTTTTCTGATAATAATGCACTTCCATATCCAGTTCCACATGCTATATCTAATACAACTTTTCCTTTAACTAATTCCTTAATGCTTGTATAGCGATGTAGATGTTCCATCTCAAGTTGTTCTATGCCTTTTTTCCCTAAAACAAGACGTTCTCCTGTAAAATTCATCTTTTCATTTCCCCTCATCTACATTATATCAAATTTAATATCACTTAAACTAAGCATTCCTTCTAAGTTATATAGGTTATTATTAATAACGTTAAATATATATGCATCATGAATCCAGTTGTGTTGAGAATGATTAGCTTGCGTTCCTGATGCTATAGCTGGCGAAATTGTATATTGCCCAACATTTAATTCTGGAAATTCAAATTCAAATGCATAGTCTACAGTTGACATATTTGTATCTAAAACTTGCTGTAGCACTTCACTATTACTTTGAAATGCAACATTTCCTAATCTATCTTTTATTGTAAAACCTACAATTGGGTTTATAATTTGTTCATTATATTTTATTCTAATAACAATTTTCGTCACTTTGTTAGGTGATACTGTCTGAGTCATACTTTTTTCACTATCTTGAAATAAACCAATCCCACGAATAATTGCTTTTTTATCACCATAAGACTCCACTAAGCCATCAATGGGCATAAGCATATTATCATTATCATCCTTTTTTTTATCATTTGTTGCTACTTCATGCACTAACTTAGATTGCATAACATAAGCTGTATATTGTTTTGCTATTTCTAAAGGATCTCCTATATTTTTTAGTTCTCCTTTTTCAATCCAGACTACCCTATCACAAAACTTACTAATTACACCTATGTCATGAGTTACTAAAATGATAGTCTTTGTTTTTTTAAACTCTTCCATTTTCCTATAACATTTTTGTTGGAATCTTGTATCTCCAACTGAAAGTGCTTCATCTACTATTAAAATATCTGGATCTACATTTATAGATACAGCAAAAGCTAACCTTGCAAACATACCACTAGAATAAGTTTTAACCGGTTGATAAATAAAATCACCTATATCTGCAAATTCTATTATGTTTGGCAATCGTTTTTCCATTTCCTCCCTTGTATATCCAAGCATTGTACCATTTAAATATACATTCTCTATTCCTGTATATTCCGGATTAAATCCAGCTCCTAATTCTAACAATGCTGAAATTTTCCCGTCTATATTTATGCTTCCTGCTGTAGGACTTAATACCCCTGTTATAATCTTTAATATAGTTGACTTTCCCGAACCATTTGTTCCTACTATTCCTAATATTTCACCTTTCTTAACATCTAAATTAACATCTCTTAAAGCAAAGTAATCTTTGTGCCTAACTTTCCCAAATATTCCCAACGACTCTTTTAATCGGTCTATAGGTTTATCATATAATTTATACACTTTGGTTAAATTTTCTATTCTAATAGCCATCTCTTCCATCATACTACCTCTTCTTTACAACACATCAGAAAAATGCGGTTTTAGCTTCTTAAAAATAACTATACCAATTACAAACACACAAGTAGTGATTCCCCAGAAATAAATTGTTTGATTATATCTTTCCCAAAACCATACATGTCTAATAAAGGAATCTCTATAACCTTCTACAATATAGTACATAGGATTGATCTTTAATGCCCACTGTAAGCTATTTGGAATCATGTCATAACTATACATAATTGGTGTCATCCACATACCAAATTGTAAAAGTATACTTACAATTTGCCCTAAATCTTTAAAAAAGATTACTATAGCTGATGTCATATAAGAAATTCCTAATACTAATATAAATGTACAGAAAGAATAATAAAGTGTTTGTATCATATAAGCACTTGGCATATAACCATAAATAATATAAATAATATTTGCAAATATTATAAAGAATAAATGTACATAAAAAGCTGATATAACTTTTACAATTGGTAATACACTAATCTTAAATACTACTTTTTTTACTAAATAGCTATATTCTAAAAAGCTATTTGTAGCATTGAGTAATGCTTCATTAAAAAAGAACCATGGAACAATTCCCGCTATAAGCCATAGCAAAAATGGAAAATTGTTCATAGGCGCTGATTTAAATCCGACTTGAAATACAAACCAATAAATAAGCACTACTACAATAGGCTGT
>Ga0183100_1000336_pt1 | contig 45566 bp, 47 predicted proteins | sample Biomet2_FD_127789 | JGI IMG/M metagenome (GOLD analysis project Ga0183100, IMG submission 127789) | Microbial communities from bioreactor (seeded with anoxic lake sediment) at LBNL, California, USA - Biofuel metagenome 2 | ecosystem: Engineered > Bioreactor > Anaerobic > Unclassified ... | reverse complement strand
GGGCAAAGAGGGCCGGCCCCCCGCCGGGGGGCAGGGGCAGCGCCCCTGCTGCATCTACGTCTCTCGCTTCCCTACAACTGGGCGCAATCGGCGGGATCGCCGCGCAGTTTGTCGAGGCCGTGGGGGATCGCCGGCAACACGGCGGCCAGAGTTTCGCGCACGGCTTTGGGCGATCCGGGCACGTTGATGATGAGACCGTGCCCCAGGGTGCCGACAACGGCCCGGGACAGCATGGCATGGTGGGTTTTGGCCAACGAGGCGGTCAGCATGGCCGTTTCGAAGCCGGGCAGACGCTTTTCGATAACGGCCAGAGTGGCTTCGGGCGTGGTGTCGCGGGGGGAAAGCCCTGTGCCGCCGGTGGTGACGATGAGGTCAAAGCCCTGGGTCAGGGCCAGATCGATCAACAGGGCCTTGAGTTGGGCCGGCTCGTCAGGGAGGATATGCCCTTTGACGAGACACAGGGGCAGGGACGGAGCGCAGGTTGCGGCAATAGCCGGTCCGGCGGCGTCGGCGCGAAGCCCCTGGCTGCCCTTGTCGCTTAAGGTGATCCAGGCCAGGGCCAGACCCGTTTTGGCGACGGCAAAAGGCAGCTCCCCGGGAGCAAACCGGCCGGCCGACATGGCGGCGGCGACAAGGTGGCGACTGGCTGGGATATCGTCGTCTCCCGGCCGGGAAAAGACACCGACCACTTGCAGGGCCGGCCCACCGACAGACGGCGTGAGGATGGTCCCGACGGACAGTTGCGGCAGTCGTCCTGTTGCGGCGGTCAGACGTGGGGCGTATTCTGGAGCGGCGGTTTCGACAAGGCTTATCCGGTCGTTTGGCGAAAGATCGACGGTGACATCGGCAAGCAGACGCAGCGGCATAGACATGGCGACATCCTTATAGAGGCCTTGCGGTTTTTCAGACCTTGGGTCAAAAGCGTGCCAACGATACGTCCGAGAAGGACGGCTTATCAAGCGAGGGACGCGGATGAAAGGCATCATCTTGGCCGGCGGATCCGGCACACGGCTTTATCCCATCACACGGGTGGTGAGCAAACAGCTTTTGCCCATCTATGACAAGCCCATGATCTATTACCCGCTGTCCGCGCTGATGTTGGCCGGCATCCGGGAGATCCTCATCATTTCGACGCCGACCGACCTGCCACGTTTTGAGGAGATGCTCGGCGACGGCCACAACCTGGGCATGTCCTTTTCCTACAAGGTGCAGCCCAAGCCCGAAGGACTGGCCCAGGCCTTTTTGCTCGGCCGGGAATTTATCGGCAACGACACCGTCTGTCTGGTGCTTGGCGACAACATCTTTTACGGGCAGGGGCTGGCCACGGTCCTGCAGCGTTGCGCCACCCTGACCGAGGGCGGCGTGGTCTTCGGCTACAAGGTGCGCGATCCCAAACGCTACGGCGTGGTGGAATTCGATGCCGCCAAAAATGTCATCAGTATCGAGGAAAAGCCGGAAAACCCCAAGTCCAAGTATGCGGTGACCGGCCTGTATTTTTACGACAATGACGTGGTGTCCGTGGCCGAAGGCCTTAAGCCGTCGGCCCGGGGCGAGCTTGAGATCACGGATTTAAACAACGTGTATCTGAGGCGCGGCAAGCTCAAAGTCGAATTTCTCGGCCGCGGCTACGCCTGGCTTGATACCGGCACCCATGAATCCCTCCTGCACGCCTCGAGCTTTGTGCAGGCCATTCAGGAACGCCAGGGCGTGCTTGTCGCCTGTATTGAAGAGATTGCCTACCGCATGGGCTACATCACGGCCAAGCAGGTGGAAGGGTTGGCGGCGGATATGCTCAAAAACGCCTATGGCCAATATCTCATGGAAATTATCCAGGAAAGCTAGCAAACACCCTCTTTGGTTCTCCAGCCGGCGGACGGAGGCGCAAAGCCTTGCCGCCGGCTTTTTCTTTGCGTCGCCATAAAAAAAAGCCGCCCGGGGGCGGCTCCAAAAAAATAGAACTCAACGCCTTGGGCGTCTGCGGCGCGATCTAGTGGTGGTCTTCCTTGAGGAACTGACGGATGCGGATAAACGCCGTGGTGACGATAATCGCCCCGTAAATATAAATGGCCGTAACCCCGAAGAAGCCCTGTTCGGTGGAATGGCCCATATTCGTGACAAGTTCCGAAACGATGCTCATAGTTTACTCCTTCGGGTCCGTATTGGCGTAAAATGTCTTCTCGCGTTACTCCGCTCCCGGCCCCGTCGTCAAGTCCCGGCCGTGGTCTGGTTGCTTTCCCCTCCGCCCACGCGGAAAGTTTCTTTCGTTTTTTGCAAACTCAGGGTACTCCAAATAGTGGGGAGGATCTCCGTGCCTACAAGCCCCGACCATTTCCCCCGCGCCCCCGGGAGGGCCCTCGCCGTATTGACCGGTCTGGTCACAGCCTGTGCCCTGGCCGGGCTGCTTGTGCTTACGGCGTATTGGTACCGTGAGCATTTATGGCTGGCCTGGGATGTCTGGGGATTGGCCTTTTTTTTCATTGGCGCGTGTGGCCTGATAGCCATACCGGGCGTCCTTGTCTCCCTGCTGGTCAACCGACAGCAATGTCTGACCCAGGCGTTGACCCAACAGGACTCCACCCTCGAAGCGGCCAGAACCGATCTGGCCAGGACCAACCGGGCTGTTTTGGCCTTACGCGCCGTCAACCACGAACTGCTCCACGCCATCGACCGTGACCAGCTGTTGCAACAGGTTTGTCAGGCCATGGTGGAAAAATCCGGGTACGCGCTGGTCTGGGTCGGTCTGCCCGAACCCGGCCCGGATAAACGGGTGCGGGTGGCGGCCCGGGCTGGCGACGACGCCCGCTGGCTGGACGCCCTTGAAATTCGCTACGACGCCTCCCCGCGCGGTGCCGGCCCGACCGGCGTCGCCATCCGTGAAGACCGCGTGGTTTTTCTGCCACGATTCCAGGATGAACCCTTCTTTAAGAACTGGCCGACCCGGCCCCACGGCCTTGAACGCTACGCCTCGGGCATTTCCTTTCCGTTGCGGGTTGACGGCCGGGTGGCCGGCGCGCTCACCATCTACGAACAGCAGCAACGCGACTTCGGCCAGGAAGAAATCAGCCTGCTCACCCAAATGGCCGACGACGTCGCCTACGGCTTACAATTTTTGCGCCTGCGCCAAACCCGGGAACGGACATCCCATCTGCTGCGGCAGGCCCTGCGGGTCAGTTCGGCCATGTCCCGGACCGCCCGGGAACTGGGGACCGGGCAACTGGACATGGCCGAAATGGCCGGATGCGTCCTGCAACAAGCCCTGACCCTGACCGGCAGCCCCTTCGGAGCCGTGGGCATGGTTGCCCCCCGCACCAGCCGCCTCGATTGGCTGGCTGTCACCCTCGCCGATGGCACGATCAGTTCCAGGCGATTCGATGATTCCGAAATTTATCCTGACAACGCCGGGCATTTTCACAACCCCTTTGCCGCCACGCTCAATACCGGCACCGCAATCCATCAAAACACCCCGGCCGACTTCACCGGCCTCAACATCTGCCCTCCCGGGCATGAACGGGCGCAGCGTTTTTTGGCCGTCCCCTTGCGCACGGCCGAACGTATCCCCGAAGGCTTGCTGCTTCTGGCCGACGCCAAAGCGCCCTATGCGGATCGGGACGTCCGGGCCGTGCAGCGGTTGGCGGTCTTGCTCGAAATGGGCGTGACCCGGCGACGGGTGGAAGATGAGCTGGTTTCCGCCAGACGTCGGGCCGAAGCCGCCAGCGAAGCCAAAACCCAGTTTCTGGCCAATGTCAGCCATGAACTGCGCACGCCGATCAATGGCATTTTGGGCATGGCCCAGTTGGCCATTTTGGAAGGCCTGGGCGACCACGAGGGCGAATACTGGCAAACCGTCCGCGACGCCACCGACCGACTGGTCGAAATCGTGGACAATCTGCTGGAACTGGCCAATGTCGAATCCGGTTCGCTCTCGCCCATGTTGCGGGAATTTTCCCTGCGCCGGGTGCTCGAATCCCTGCGCAACGCCTTTTCCGTCCGGGCCGGGTTGGCCGGGCTGCCGCTCACCCTGGATATCGATCCCGATCTCCCGGACAACCTTCTGGGTGACCCCTTCCGGTTGCGCCAGATTTTGTCCAACTTAATCGACAACGCCATCCGCTTCACGCCCACAGGCAATATTTCCGTGCGGGTCAGCCGGTTTGCGCCCCAGGAGGCCGGTACGCCACGACGGGTCTTTGTCGCCGAAGGCTTCAACGGCATAAGCCTCGTTTTCAGCGTGAGCGATACCGGCATCGGCATCCCCCCGGACAAGCAGGTCGCCATTTTCGAAAGTTTCACCCTGGCCGAGGACTACCTGACCAAACGCTTTGGCGGCACGGGCATGGGCCTGTCCATTGCCAAGCGGCTGGCCGAGCTGTTGGGCGGCAGCATCTGGGTGGACAGCAAACCCGGTTTTGGCAGCACGTTTTATCTGACCGTCCCGATGTGGCCGGTGGAACAACCCTCGGAAGAGGCCGCCGCCCTGGCGGCAGACCCGGTGCAATTGCCGCCGCTGCGCTTCCTGGTGGTGGAGGATGAGGCCATCAACCGGCTGGCGTTGACCCGGGGACTGCGCAAACTCGGCCATGACGTGATCGAGGCGGGAAACGGCGAGGATGCCCTGCGTCGGCTGTCCATGGAACAGGTGGACGTTGTCATCATGGACGTGCAGATGCCGGTGATGGACGGACTGACGGCTGTCGCCCACATTCGCAACGGCGAAGTGCCGGGCACCAACCGGCGGCTGCCGGTGGTGGCGCTTACGGCCTATGCCCTGGAGGGCGACCGCAAGCGTTTCCTGCAAGCCGGCATGGATGAGTTTGTGACCAAGCCCTGCGACATGAACCAGTTGTTGCAGGCCGTGGCCAAGGCCATCGCCGGCAAGAAACCGCGTTAGGCCAGCCGCTGCCGGTCCAAATTTCGCAAATTGACGGCTTCGGCCAGATGTTCGACGCGAAGGTCGTCGTCGCCGTCCAGATCGGCAATGGTCCGGGCAATCCGCAGGATGCGCGTATGGGCCCGGGCGGACAGGCCAAGCCGGCGGACCGCGCCTTCTAAAAAGGCATGGCCTTCGTCGGCAATGGCGCAAAATTTTGCCAGATGCCGCCCCGACAATCGGCTGTTGACCGAAAACGGCAACCCGGCGTAGCGCGCCGCCTGGACCGCCCGGGCCGCCAACACCCGGCCGCGCATGACCGCCGAAGTCACCGGCGAGGCGTCGGCCTTGAGATCCTTATACGGCACTGCCGGCACTTCCACCTGCAAGTCGATCCGGTCGAGCAACGGCCCCGACAGCCGTGACCGGTACCGCCGCACTTCGGCCTCGCCGCAGGTGCAGGCATGCCGTTCGTCGCCAAGATACCCGCATGGGCATGGGTTCATGGCGCAGATCAGCATCACATCGGCCGGATAGGACAGAGACACCGCCGCCCGGGCGATGGTCACCTTGCCGTCCTCAAGCGGCTGCCGCAAAACTTCCAGCACCGACTTTTTAAACTCCGGCAGCTCGTCTAAAAACAACACGCCTCGATGGGCCAGCGACACCTCGCCCGGCCGGGGATACGATCCCCCGCCGATCAAGCCGGCATCGGAAATGGTGTGATGGGGACTGCGAAACGGCCGCACCGTCAGCAGGCCTTCGCCGTCGAGCCGACCAACCACCGAATAGATGGTGGTGACTTCGAGGGCCTCGTCAAAACGAAGCGGCGGCAGCACCGTGGCAATCCGCTTGGCCAACATGGTCTTGCCCGAGCCCGGCGGTCCGATGAAAAGCAGGTTATGCCCGCCGGCCGCCGCAATCTCCACGGCTCGCTTGGCATGCTCCTGGCCTTTGACCTCGGCGAAATCCTCGCCAAAACCATCCGCATCCTCCGTCGGGGCAAAAGGCAGCGGGGTCACCGGCGAAAGCGCCTCCTCACCGGAAAAGAAACGCAAAACCTGGACCAGACTGTCGGCGGCGTAGACCGGAAGCCCTTCGACCACGGCCGCTTCGGCCGCATTGGCCTGGGGGACGATAAGCCCGCGCGCCCCTTCCCGTCGGGCCCGGGCCGCCAGGGGCAGAACGCCCGGCACGGGTTTGAGCGCGCCGGTCAGCGACAACTCCCCGGCCATGAAAAAACCTGTGGCCGCGTCGGCGGGGAAGGCTCCGACAGCGCCAAGCAGGGCCAGGGCCAGCGGCAGATCGTACCCCGAACCCTCCTTGCGTATGTCGGCCGGGGCCAGATTGACCGTGATGCGCGCCGGCGGCAGCTTGAGCCCGGCGTTTCGCAACGCCGCAAAGACCCGTTCCTTGCTCTCCCGCACGGCGCCCTCGGCCAGACCAACCATGGTAAACGACGGCAGCCCCTGCCGGGTCAGATCCACTTCCAGACGGACCGGATAGGCTTCGATGCCGAACAGGGCGGCGGTGGAGATTGTAGAAAGACTCATAATGTATGAACAACCGATATCGCGGGCTTGATGGCGGCGCAAGGATTTTGAGCCGGCCGGGCTTTTCATTTGTCCGGCCCGATGCTAGCCTTGCCCCGCTTCGCAGCGTGTTCGTTCACCTCCACCAACTGGAATGCCGCTGGCATGACATCCGTTCGCTTTTCCCTGACGCGATCCGTCGGCGGCATGGTTCTCCTGACTCTTGTCTGCGTCAACACACTGCTTTTGACCCTTTTCGGCGTCATCGATCTTCTCGGGGAAAAAAACCGGCTCGAATCCGAACTGCGCTACGATCTGGAAGTCATTGCCGACCAACTGGCCGCCAATCTCAATGAGCCCCTGTGGTACATGGAGCAGGAGCATGTCGCCCGGTTGCTGGACGGCATCATGCAAAACGAACGCGTGGCCGCCGTGGTGGTGACGGAAAAAGAGACCGGGACGCTTTTCGCCGGTCGGGCCAGAGACCGGGGTTGGCGATCTTCCCCGGTGGTCGGCGCGCCGGCCATGGATCAGGTCCTCCGCCTCAAACGCGATATCGTGTACACCGACAAGGTCATTGGCACGGTGGAGGTCGCGCTGACGCGGCGCTTTGCCACGCAGGATCTTCAAAAAACCATCACGCGCACCGCTCTGCGCATTCTGGGCCTCAACGTCGCCCTGGCCCTGGTCCTGCTCGTGGTGCTGCGGCGCCAGATCATCGTCCCCCTGGCCCGGCTCGAACGTTACGCCGCCAAAGTCAGCCTGGGCGAAGACGAACGCGGCGAAGATCTGTCCGGGCTGCGCGGGGAACTCAAAAGTCTCGCCAGCACGGTCGAGGAAATGGTCCAGCGCATCTCGGCGGCCCAACGAAAATACCAGGACATCTTCGAGCACGCCACGGAAGGCATTGTCCAAAGCACCCTGGACGGACGCATCCTGTCGGCCAATGCCGCCCTGGCCCATATGGCCGGCTATGATTCCCCGGAAGAATTTACTGAAACCATCGTGGACGCCAGCCGCCAGCTCTATCAGGATCCCCAGGACCGCCAGCGCATCCTCCAAAAGCTTTTGGCCGAAAACACCGTGGCGAATTTCCAGGTGCGCTTCGTCCGCCGCAACCGGCAAACCATCTGGGTGCTGCTCAATTTCCGACTGGTGCGCGACCCGGCCGCGATGCCGCTGTATCTCGAAGGCACGGTCATCGACGTCACGGCCCGGGTCCGGGCCGAACGCCGGCTGGAAATTTTCAACCGCCACCTGCGCGAGGCCGTCAAGGAACGCACGCGCCGGTTGGCCGAAAAAGCCACGGAATTGGAAGCCGCCAATCTCCGGCTTCAGGAGCTCGACCGGCTCAAATCCGGCTTCCTGGCCACGGTGTCCCATGACCTGCGCACGCCCCTGACCTCCATCATGGGCTTTGCCAAGCTCATCTCCCGGGACTTTGCCAAGCACTTCGTCCCCTTTGCCGCCGGCCATGATCGGCTGGCCCGGCAGGCCACCCGCATTACCGCCAACCTCGATATTATCGAAAGCGAAGGCGAACGCCTCACCCGGCTCATAAACGACTTCCTGGATCTGTCCAAAATCGAATCCGGACAGGCCCAATGGCGCGATTCCCTGGTGGATCCGGCCGTTATCCTGCGACACGTCGCTGACGCCATCAGCGCCGATTTCGTCAGCAACGCCAACGTGGTCTTCGATATGGAGATCGCCCCGGATCTTCCCCTGCTTTTTATCGACGCGGACCGTCTGACCCAGGTGCTTGTCAATCTGCTCGGCAATGCCGCCAAATTCACCGACGAAGGCAGCGTCCGGCTGCGGGCTTCGGTGGATGGCCAGGTGCTGCGCGTCGCGGTAACCGACACCGGCCAGGGCGTTCCCCGGGAATCCCTGGAAAAAATCTTCGACAAATTCCATCAGGCCCAGGCGGGCGATACGGTCGCGGACGGCCAACGTCGCAAAGGCACCGGGCTGGGTCTGGCCATCTGCCGCCAGATCGTCGAACATTACCAGGGTCGCATCTGGGCCGAATCCGAACTCGGACGGGGCAGCACGTTCATTATGGAACTGCCGCTGTCCCATCCCCTGCCCCAAAAGGAATCGGCCGGCCCGCAGCCACGCCTCTGAGGTCCTCCCTGGTCGCCCTCGCGCCGCCCCCTGTCTCGTGCGCCAGCGGCGGGATTGCCGCAGTGGTTCACTGCGTTCGCTTTTTTGCACAATTTTCCCTATAAAATAAGCGCGATAAAGAAAACCTCCACGACGAAGTCAGAGGATTGTTTTTTCCTCTTGACCAGAGGATAAAAAGGATTAGATTTGTCCTACATTGATTGAAACAAATTTCCCGGTGGACATAACCGCACGGAGGAACCCCATGCAGCCCCAAACCGATCTGTCGAGCCTCGTCATAGACTGGGACATGACCCCGGAAGACGCCGTGACGCTGTACCTCGAATGGGGAAATAATTCCTGGCATGCCCAACATAAGCCGGTCACCTCAAAGAACGACTATTCTACGTATTTTGTCGTCAATACCTGGTCGGGAAAGCCCGAGATATCGCTCGTGCGCCGCAATTCCGAAGATTGCGTGGAACTGGCCACCCTGGAACTGCCGGAAGATCTGGCCAACGAATTTATGGAGGAAAATGGGAATAACAAGGGCGTGTACGCCCCGACCGATCCCATTAAGGCCTGGTTGCAAACCACCTATTTCAACTAACGTCTCAAGAGTCCAAACCACACGCCTTACGAGTTCACGCCCGTAAAACCTCTCTTCAAAACCCCCGCATCATCCCTCACTTCCAAGACGCGCTTCCGGGTGGATAGGCCCCGGGAGCGCGTCTCTCTTTCGGCCGCTTGCCCGACAAAAGGGAAATTGTCATAATTTCCCCATGCTCCGGACCGGACTTTTCCCGGGAGGCCGGCAATGCGCCGGTCGATGTCGCCAAGACATGGAGCGCAAGAAACGAGGAACGCGGATATGGATCGCAGATTTTTTCTTCAAATGGCGGCCGTTGCCGCCGCATCGCAACTGGTCGGATGGCGCTTTGCCGGGGCTGCGCCGACACGCCCCGACAGCCCAAACACCCCCAACAGTTATGACGCGATCATTATCGGAGCCGGACTGGGTGGTCTTTCATGCGCAACGTACCTGGCCCGACACGGTTTTCGCACGCTGCTTCTCGAACAGCACTACCGGGTCGGCGGCTACGCCACATCTTTTCCGCGCCGGGCCGGCGAACGCGAGTTCGCCTGTGAGGTGTCGCTCCACGCAAGCGCCCTAACCTCCGAAAGCAACCGGGCCATGCTCGAAGAGCTCGGCGTCTGGGATCAACTCGAACTGGCCCCACATCCCCAGGCCTGGTCCTCGCGCTTTCCGGGCTTTTCCCTGGATGTCCCGTCTAAAATCGGCATTACCGGCTTTGAACGGCTGCTGTTGCCGCTCTTTCCGGACGAAGCCGCGGGCCTGCAACGCTATTTCGAACTCTGGCGCAGTGTCATGCAGGACATGAACGCCTTCACCGCCAACCCGACCGCCACGCCGCCCGCCCAATTCCCCGGCCGCTTCCCCCATCTGTGGGCCATCCGGGATAAAACCATCGGCCAACTCGTCAACGCCCACATCCGCAATCCCAAGGCCCGGGCCGTACTCACCCAGAGCTGCGGCTATTACGGATTGCCGCCGTCACGACTGGCCGCCTTTTACTACCTCTGCCCCACCGGGGAATATCTGGAATCCGGCGGCGATTACATCAAGGGAACATCCCAGGCCCTGTCCGACGCCCTGGCCCAAAGCTGTACGACGGCGGGCGGGGAAATACGCCTTCGGACCAAAGTAGCCGCCATCATCACCAAAGCCGGCCGGGCCGTTGGCGTCCGCACTGCCGACGGTGCGGAATTCATGGCCAAAGCCGTCATCTGTAACGCCAGCGCCCCCCAGGTTTTCAACACCCTGCTTGGCCGGGACATCGCGCCGGCCGACTACCGGGCCCGGCTGGCCACACTGACGCCAAGCCCCGGCAGCTGCATCGTATGGCTCGGCCTCGATCAGGACGTCACCCGGCAATTGCCGGAACCGGAAGTGTCCTTTTATCCGGGCGAGGATATGGAAGCCAATTATGCGGCGGCCATGGCCGGAGATTTCGAGCACGCCCACTTTTCCATGATGATCTACGACGACCTCGTGCCCGGTTTTTCTCCGGCCGGTTGCTCTACCATCGGGCTCGTCTGCCTTTCCAGTTACGACCATTGGAAACCGTTTGAAGCCGGATATCTGGCCGGACACAAAGAGGCCTATGTGGCCGAAAAACGGCGTCTTACCGACATTTTGATCCACAAGGCCGAAACCCTGGCCCTGCCCGGACTCAGCAAAATGGTCGTCATGCGTGACGCTTCCACCCCGCTGACCAATCTGCGCTTCACCCAGAATGCCTTCGGCTCCATTTACGGCTACGCCCCAACGACGGACAACGTCTTTATGACCCGGATCGCTAACAAAACGCCCGTTCCCGGCCTCTATCTGGCCAGCGCCTGGGGCAGCCCCGGCGGCGGCTACACCGGGGTGTTGCTCGCCGGCAAGCAGGCCTTCAAAGATGTGGCGGAGGCGCTGAGCTAGGAAGGGGGAGATGGGGCGCTGCCCCTAGCCCTGTCGGGGGGCATGATGCCCCCCGAGCCCCCCCACTGGAACAGCCAGCCTGTTTTCCAGACGAGGGGTCCGGGGGAATCATTCCCCCGGCAGGGTGGGCCTGGGAGGGGTAACACCCCTCCCAGCCTTGCCGGCCAGAAAGCGGGCCATGGGGGGAACAAGCAAAATGACCAGAAAAAAGCGCAAGGTTTGCAGGGTCATGACAAAGGGCATGTCCACGGCGGTGGTGGCAGCGATGACGGCTACGGAATCCAATCCACCGGGACTGGTGGCCAGATAGGCTGTCAGGGCGTCCACGCCGGTCAGCCAGGAAAGAATCCACGACAGACCGCCGCAAAACGCAATCAACGTCATGATGGAAACCAAAATCAGCGGCAGAGCCCTGGCGGCGTACCGGGCCACGTCGCGGGTAAATCCAAGCCCGATGCGCCAGCCGATGACGGCATAGGAGACGGCCAACAGCCATTGGGGCAATTCGATGTCGGCCGTCCCGGTCAAACGCAGCGCCGCGCCGATGCAAAGAGGCGCCAGCATGGCCCCAGAAGGGATATGGGTACGCAGACCCGTCAGAACCCCAAGACCGATCAAGACGGCCGTGACGCCTGACGCGGCATGCAGCGGTGGAAACCAGACCACCGTCAGCGCGCCTTCGGTCGCGCCGCCGGTCCAGATCCGGGCCACCGCCGTGGCCGCCAGAGCCACGCACAACACCCGCAGATATTGCATGAAGGCGACCAGCCGCGCGTCGGCTCCGTACGCGTCGGCCATGACCACCATGGCCGTGGCCCCACCGGGCGAGGTGCCCCAGATGCCGGTGGAGCCGGGCATGACGCCATGACGGCACAGCCACCAGCCGATGACGGCGCTGGCGGCGATGCTCGACAGTACAACCGCCACGAACAAATGTCCGTCAGCGGCCAGGGAATGCAGAATGGTGGGCGTGGCCGCCCGGGCGATCAGGCAGCCGATGACGGCCTGGGCCAGAATATACGGAGGCCGGGGCATACGGATGCCGGCCCCGCCAAGGGCCACGAGAATGCCGGCGATCATGGGACCAAGGAGTAAGGCGGCGGGCAGGGCCATAGCCCGAAGGAGGGCCGTCAAAAGGCCGGTTGCGACCAGAAGCGACAGCCATTGGACCGCCTGTCGCGCCGGCGTGAACTTTTCCGGGGCAGTCATCGTCTACGCCCCTCCCCATGGGCGAGGGGCTGGTGGAGAGATTCTTGCGGTCGCCAGGAGCAGCGCCCCGGCGACCGCGCCGGCGGGTTAGCGCACGAGTTGGCCGATACGACCCCAGCGGATATCCGCCGGTCCGTCCCAGGACCAATAGATGACCCAGGCCTTGCCCCGGATTTTTTCTTTATCCACAAAGCCCCAGAAACGGGAATCATAGGATTCGTCACGGTTATCGCCCATGGCGAAGTACTTGCCCTCGGGCACGGTAATGGGGCCGAAATTATCCCGGCGCTGCTGCAAATTGGGATCGGTGTGCTTGATATAGGGCTCGTCGAGCTTTTCCCCGTTGCGGTAGACGACCTTCTCCTTCATCTCGATCACGTCGCCGGGCACGCCGATGATGCGCTTGATGAAGTCCTTGGTGGTGTCTTCGGGAAATTCAAAAACGATCACATCCCCATGCTGCGGATTTTCGAGCGGGAAAATGATCTTGTCGGTGAAGGGAATGTGGGTGCCGTAGTAAAATTTATTGACGAGCAGATGGTCGCCGATCAGCAGGGTATCCAGCATGGAGCCGGAGGGGATCTTGAAGGCCTGGACCACAAAGGTGCGGATGACGAAGGCCAGAACCAAGGCAACGGCCAGGGCTTCCAAATATTCCAACAGCAGTTTTTGCCATCTTGGATTCATCGTCGCGATTCCTTGTTGGAGTTGGGGGGGCGGCGGCAGGACAGACCCCAACAAGGGGTTGCTCGACGCGTTCCTGTACATGCGAAAAGGAAACGAGGGCTAGTCTTCCTCGGCCCGCAATGCCGCCAGGAAGGCTTCCTGGGGCAGTTCCACGTTGCCCATCCGCTTCATCCGCTTTTTGCCTTCCTTCTGTTTTTCCAGAAGTTTGCGTTTGCGGGTGATGTCGCCGCCGTAACATTTGGCGATGACGTTTTTACCGACGGGAGCATTGCGTTCGCGGGCGATGATTTTGGTGCCGATGGCCGCCTGGATGACGACCTCGAAAAGCTGGCGCGGAATGACGCGCTTGAGCTTGAGTGCCAGAGCCCGCCCATAGTGGTAGGAATTATCCCGGTGCACGATGACGGCCAACGCGTCCACGGGATCGCCGTTAATCAGGATATCGAGTTTGACCAGATCGGAGGCCCGGTAATCGATGATCTCGTAATCAAGCGATGCGTAGCCGCGGGTGGCCGATTTGAGCCGATCGAAAAAATCATACACGATTTCCGCGAACGGCAGCTCATAGGTGATAATCACGCGCGTGGCCGTCAGGTACCGCACGTCCTTTTGGATGCCGCGCTTTCCTTCGCACAGCTTAAAGACCCCGCCCACATATTCGTTGGGCGTATGGATCTCCAGGCGGGCATAAGGTTCATAGAGCGCCGCTATTTCCTGGGCTTTGGGCAATTTGCTCGGGTTGTCCACGGGAACGACCGAGCCATCGAGCTTTTCAACCTTATAAATGACCGACGGAGCCGTGGCGATCAGGTTGGCTCCGAACTCCCGCTCCAGACGTTCCTGGATGATCTCCATGTGGAGCAGGCCCAAGAAACCGCACCGGAAACCGAACCCGAGCGCCTGGGAGGTCTCGGGCTCGAAGGTGAAGGCCGCGTCGTTTAAGCGCAGCTTTTCCAAAGCCCCTTTGAGGATTTCGTATTCGGCGGCGTCGACCGGATAGAGTCCGCAAAAGACCATGGGTTTGACTTCCTTGAACCCGGGCAAGGCCTCGCTGGCCGGGGTCTCGACGGAAGTCACCGTATCGCCGACCCGGGCGTCGGTGAGCGTTTTGATGTTGGCGCACAAAAAGCCGGCCTCGCCCGGTCCGAACGACGGGAAATCGACCGGTCCCGGGGAGAAGGCGCCCAGCCGGATAACCTCGAACTCCGTGCCGTTGGACATCATCCGGATGCGCTGGCCATGGCGGATCGTGCCTTCCCGGACCCGGAACAACACCACCACGCCCTGGTAGGAATCGTACCAGGAATCGACAATCAGCGCCCGAAGCGGGACATCGGCCCGGCCTTTGGGCGGTGGAACCTTGGCGATGATCTGTTCGAGCACCGCACCGACGTTGAGCCCGGTCTTGGCGGAAACCGACACGGCGTCGCCACAGGGCAGCCCGATGGCTTCCTCGATGTCGGCCTTGACCGCCTCGGGGTCGGCGCTGGGCAGATCTATTTTATTCAGGACCGGAATAATCTCCAGGTCGTTGTCGAGGGCCAAAAAGACATTGGCCAGCGTCTGGGCCTCGACGCCCTGGGTGGCGTCCACGACCAGCAGCGCGCCCTCACAGGCGGCCAGACTGCGCGAGACCTCGTAGGAGAAATCCACGTGGCCCGGGGTATCGATCAAATTCAGGATGTAGTCTTTGCCGTCGGCGGCTTTATAAGGAATGCGCACGGTCTGCGCCTTGATCGTGATGCCGCGCTCACGTTCGAGATCCATGCGGTCGAGGTATTGTTCGCGCATCTCGCGGGCCGAGATGACGCCGGTCAGTTCGAGGATGCGATCGGCCAGGGTTGACTTGCCATGGTCGATGTGGGCAATAATGCTGAAATTTCGAATGCGGGACGTATCCATGCGTGGGGGAACCTTTGGCGAAACGCCGGTCAGGGTGGCAACGCACATAATGGAAGGCGACGACGAGGTCAATGCGGCGACGCCTCGGGGCGACCGGGGACACAAAAAGCGCCCGCCCGGAAAAATCAAAGAGACATTTTCGTGGAGTTTGATATATTTTTCACTTGGTATTCCCCTGGCCCTGGTGTATACAGGACCAACTCATGGGGCTGGTCGGTTCCGGAAAATTCCGACCCCCCGGAAGAAACGCGGAAACTTTAACATAATTATCGGTAAGGAGGCGCTACATGTCCAAATTGGTTCCGCCGCATGGAGGCAAAGGCCTGGTCATTCGCCTGCTCGAGGGCACTGCCAAGGAAGCCGAACTGAAGAAGGCCGCCGGCCTCAAGAAGGTCGAGATCACCGGCCAGGAAAAGGGCGACCTGATTATGATCGGCATCGGTGGCTTTTCGCCCCTGGAAGGCTTCATGACCAAGGCTGACTGGAAGAGCGTCGTTTCGAAAATGATGCTCGCCGACGGCACCTTCTGGCCGGTTCCTGTCGTCCTTGCGGTCACCAAAGAAGAAGCCGCGACCATCAAGGAAGGCGAAGAGATCACCCTGCAGCGCAACGGTGAAATCTACGCGACCATGAAGGTCACGGAAAAGTTCGAGCTGACCGAAGCCGATAAGAAGTGGGAAAGCGAGCTGGTCTACAAGGGCGCCGGCGACGATTCTGCCGACGACAAGTTCTGGAAGGTCGCTCTTGAGGACCATCCGGGCGTCAAGATGGTCATGGCCCGCAAGGATATCTGCCTGGCCGGTCCGGTGAAAGTCCTGTCCGAGGGCGAGTACCCGACCAAGTACAAAGGCATCTATCTGCGTCCGGCCGAGACCCGCGCCCTGTTCGACGAGCGCGGTTGGGCCAACGTCGCCGCTCTGCAGCTGCGTAACCCCATGCACCGCTCCCACGAGTACCTGTGCAAGATCGCCATCGAAGTTTGCGACGGCGTCATCATCCACTCGCTGATCGGCAACCTGAAGCCCGGCGACATCCCGGCCGAAGTCCGCGTGAAGTGCATCGACACCCTGGTCAAGCACTATTTCGTGGAGAAGAACGTTGTCCAGGGCGGCTATCCGCTTGACATGCGTTATGCCGGTCCCCGCGAGGGCCTGCTGCACGCCACGTTCCGCCAGAACTACGGCGTCAACAAGATGATCATCGGCCGTGACCATGCCGGTGTCGGCGATTTCTACGGCATGTTCGAGGCCCAGGAAATCTTCGACCGCATTCCTTACGCTGATGGCAAGTCCCCCAAGCCCGGCCAGGCCCTGCTGTGCCAGCCGCTGAAGATCGACTGGACCTTCTACTGCTACAAGTGCGACGGCATGGCTTCGCTGCGCACCTGCCCGCATGGCAAGGAAGACCGCGTCATCCTGTCCGGCACCAAGCTGCGCAAGATGCTGTCCGAAGGCGCCGAGGTTCCGGATCACTTTGGCCGCGCCGAAGTCCTGACCCAGCTGCGTGCTTACTACGAAGGTCTGACCGAAAAGGTCGAGATCAAGATGCACCACGCCGCTGCCGGCAACTAGACTCGTAAGCATCCACGGATGCTCCAAGGGGACGCGCAAGCGTCCCCTTTTTTATTGCCCAGACGCAAGATGCCGCCGCCCTCTTGCCGCGCTGCGCCAATCCCTGTATGCCAGACGCCATGGAGCAGTATCTGGCCGATTTGCATATCCATTCCCGCTATTCACGGGCCACCAGCAAAGGGTTGACCCCCCGCAATCTGGCCGCCTATGGGGAAGTAAAAGGCATTACCGTCATCGGGACCGGCGACTTCACCCATCCGGGCTGGCTAGACGACCTCAAGGCCGCCCTTGTCCCGGACGGCGGCGGTTTGTACCGACTGGCCGATCCAAGCGATCTGGCCCGGGAAATTCCCTGGCTCCCGGACGCCCGTCTGGCCGGACGCCCCCGGTTCATGCTCTCGGCCGAAATCAGCTCCATTTACAAGCGCGACGACAAGGTCCGCAAGGTGCACAACCTGCTCTTTGCCCCGTCCTTCGAAGTCGCTGAAAAGATCAACGCCAAACTGGCCAAGGTCGGCAATCTGGCCTCCGACGGCCGGCCGATCCTCGGGCTGGACAGCCGCCATCTGCTGGAACTGGTCCTTGAAACCGACCCCCTGGCCTTCCTGGTGCCGGCCCATATCTGGACGCCGTGGTTTTCCCTGTTCGGCTCCAAATCCGGCTTTGACTCCATCGAGGAATGCTTCGGCCCGCTTGCCTCGGAAATTTTCGCCCTGGAAACCGGCCTGTCGTCCGACCCGGAAATGAACTGGACGCTTTCGGCCCTCGACCGCTTCCGGCTCATCTCCAATTCCGACGCCCACTCCGGGGAAAAGCTCGGCCGGGAATGCAATCTCTTTTCCGGCGAGCCCTCGTATGAAGCCATCTACCGGGCGCTGCGCGGCGAAGGGGTCGGTCCCAAATTTTGCGGCACCGTGGAGTTCTTTCCCGAGGAAGGCAAATACCATCTGGACGGACACCGGGAGTGCGGCGTGGTCATGGAGCCGGCCGAATCCAAGGCCCACGGCGGCCTTTGCCCGGTATGCGGCAAGCCGCTGACCCTTGGCGTGCTGCACCGGGTGCTGGCCCTGGCCGACCGGGAAGAGCCCGTGCGCCCGGAAGGCATGCCGGGCTTCACCTCGCTGATCCCCCTGGATGAGCTGGCCGGCGAGGTCATGGGCGTGGGCCCCAAAACCGGCAAGGCCCATCGACTCATGGCCACCCTGCTCGCCCGATTCGGCGCGGAGCTGACCGTTCTGCGCGACGCCCCCCAGGAGGAGCTGCGCCGGGTCAATCCGCTCCTTGGCGAAGCCATCGGCCGCATGCGCCGGGGACAGGTCTTGCGCGATCCGGGATTTGACGGCCAGTACGGCCGGATTTCGGTCTTTTCTCCGGAAGAGAAACGGGAACTCAAAACCGGTCGTTTTTTGGCGGTACCGCCAAACTTCGGGCAATCCCCAGCCCCGTCCGCGACGCCCGACGCCCCTGCCACGCCCAAGTCTGTCCCAACGGTCGCTCGACCGGAGGATTCGCCGACCCCGGCGGTCCGTAACGCCGCCCAACAGGCCGCCATCGACGCCCCCGGGCGTCATGTCCTGGTGGTGGCCGGACCGGGCACGGGCAAAACCCATACCCTGCTTGGCAAAATTCACGCCCTGCTGGCCGACGGCGTGCCGGCCGACCACATTCTGGCCGTCACCTTCACCCGCCGGGCGGCCGGCGAACTCCGGGAGCGGCTGGCCAAAACCGTCCCCGCCGCAGCCCTGCCCCGGGCCGATACCCTCCACGCCCTGGCCCTGGCCGACCGGACCGCGTCCGACGACAAAACGCCGGTGCTCCTGTCCGAGGACGCCGCCAAACGCCTGTTCGCCACTGTCAATCCCGAGCTGTCCGGGGCCCGGCTGCGCAGTGCCTGGCGGGAGTTGTCCCTGGCCCGGGAACAGCTGGCCCTCCCCGTTCCCGGGGCCGCGACCGAGACCGAAGCGGGACCGGCCCTGTTCGCCGCCCGCTACGCCGCGCAAAAAAAAGCCTGGAACCTGCTCGATTTTACCGATCTGTTGGAAGGGTGGCTGGAAAAACTCCGGGCCGGCAGCGCCAACACGCCCTGGACCCGGGTGCTGGTGGACGAGGTCCAGGATCTGACGCCCTTGCAACTGGCAGTCATCGCCGCCCTGGTCGGCCCCGCCCGGGCCAGCCTGTTCGCCATCGGCGACCCGGACCAATCCATTTACGGATTTCGCGGCGCCTCGGCCGACATCCGGGAAGCACTGACGGCCCTGTGGCCGGACCTGACCATTGCCCCGCTGGCCGAAAACTACCGGGCGGCCCAACCGCTTCTCAATCTGGCGGCCGGCCTGTTTGCCGGCCGCGTCCCGCTGGTTTCCCGGGCGGACCGCGCCCGCGTCGGCGCGGGGGACATCGAACTGTTCGAGGCCCCGACCGCCGCCGGGGAAGCCGCCTGGATGGGCGAACGCATCCGGGAGCTTTTGGGTGGCACCTCGCTGACCCTGACCCGGGATCTGGGCGCCGAGACCCTGGCTCCGAGCGATGTGGCCGTGCTGGTCCGTTTCTCGGGCCTGATCGGTCCGATCCGCAAAAGTCTCGACCGACTTGGCATCCCGTGCGCCGCCCCCGAGGCCGAAGCCTTTTGGAACGAACCCCGCGTCAGCCTGCTCCTGGCCGCCGCGGCAACGACTTTCGGCCTGCCCATTCCCGAGAACCTGGATGCGCCGCCCGTTTTGCCGGAACGCATCCTGGCCAACGGCCCTCTGGGACTTGCGGCCTATCTTGGCGATATCGCGCCCTTTGATCGACTCTTCTGGCAGGGACCGGAATTTCGCGCCCTGTGCCGGACCTTCGACGCCTGCGACGGCTGGATCGGCCTGCTCAACCACGTGGCCGAACAGACCGAGCTGGAACTGGTGGGACAACGGGCCGAGAAAGTGCGTCTTATGACCCTGCACGCCGCCAAGGGACTGGAATTTGCCGCCGTGTTTCTGCCGGCCCTGGAAGACGGCCTGCTGCCCTTTGCCGGCACGGACTTTTTAAACGGCAAACCCGGCAGTCTGGCCGGGCAGATGGATGCCGCCGAGGAACGGCGGTTGTTCTACGTGGGACTGACCCGGGCCAAGAGCCGGCTCTACTTAAGCCACGCCCTGCGACGCGACCTGTACGGCCGACGGCTCCTCTTACGGCGTTCCCGGTTTCTGGATCAGTTGGATCTTGGCGGGGTACGGCATTCGACGGTGCGGGCCCGCACCGTGCAGCAGGCGAAGCAGTTGCAGCTTTTAGGCGATGATCCTACCAAATAAGCCGCCATACATAGCGCTCATAGGCCTGGGTCACACGATGGGCGGTCGGCGTCCTGACGCCCAAATCCTTCAAGCGACAATACACGTGCAGTGGATTGAAAAAATGCTGCATAAAATTGCGAATCTGGTGCATAACGGTAACACTCCCCTTACAGGCAGGAAACCCAACTCCCTTGACCCCAAACGGTCCCGGCTTCCTGACCGGCTCTCCCGGCGACCGGAATTCCATACTCCGGACCGACTCAACGCTCAAGTTTCACCCCCTAACTTTTATTCCATCTGATTTTACTATGTTACAAAAAAGCAACCCTCAATTTACATGGCGACCCGCCGCCACCAGCTGCGTCTGGCCGGAAACAGCCGCCGTCAATTGTCGCCGTCTGGCCCGCAATGTGCCTGAAGTGGGGCTTTATCTGCTGGAGCTTCAGGCCTGCCTGGATTACGGCCCGGACGATCTCCCCAAAAAAACGTATGGCCTGACCTACCATCTCCATCTTCCCCTGGATCTGCCCTGGGGCGCTGGCGGGGAAGCCGCCTTTTACGCCATGGAAGGGCTGCTTGAAAAAACCGCGTATCTCAAGCCTTGGGCCTTTGTGCTGCACCCGCCGCAGCAACCCGAAAAGCTGGCCGGCTTTGTCGCGGCTCTGACCCAAAGCGGCCGCGACCCGAAATCCCTGTTGCTGGAAAATACCGAAGAGGTCTCCCCCCAGGCCGTGCTGGATTTGGCCCGGTCGGTCGGATGCGGGGTCTGCCTCGACCTCGGCCATATGCTGGCCATGGACCATCCCCTGCCCGTGGAGGACCCCGACCTGATCACCGCCGTGCGCATGCTCCACGTCTATTCGCCCTACGGCGCCGACGGACCGCCGCCGGGACGCCGCCACGCCCACCGCACCCTGACCTGCCTCTCGTCGGAAGGCCGGGACAGCCTGTGGTGGATGCTCAACCACCTGCGCCCGGAAACGGTTGTCGTCGAAGTCTTCGCACCGGTGCATCTGATCGAGAGTCTGGCGGTGCTGGACGCCGTGGCCACCATGCCCGATCCCGGAACCGGGACGTTGTGATCCGGCTATTGCTTGGCGGTTCAAAATCGGGGAAATCGGCCCTGGGCGAGCGTCTGCTCCTGGCCGGACCGCCGCCGCGACGGGTGGTGGCCACGGGGCGGGCGCTCGATTTCACCTTTCGGGAACGCATCGAGGCCCATAAGCGGGCCCGGCCGGCGACCGTGGTCGTCATCGAGGCCGGGGCCGAGGCCATGACGCAACTGATCCGGGAAGCGGCGCAAGGCGGCACCGTACTGCTCGATAGCCTGGACTTTTGGCTCTTCGCCTATCACAGTACGGGAAAAGTTGCCTCGGACCTTACGGAGCTGACCCAGGGGCTTGCCCCCTATGCCGCCCCGGAAGGACCAGAATTGATTGTGGTGAGTACGGAGGTCGGGCTTGGCCCCATTGCAGCGGACGCCGCCACACGGCGTTTCGTGGACGCGCTGGGGGCGTGCCATCAGGCCGTCGCCGCCGCCGCCCACGACGTGCGGCTTGTTCTCGCCGGTCTGACCGTACCGCTGAAGGGAAATGCGTCATGAGCTATTTTCGCAAGCTGACCCAGGAAACCACCCGGCTGACCCAGACGATCGGCCGCGATGACCGCTGGCTCATCGTCATCAACGCCGACCCGGACGCCATGGCCTCGGCCATGGCCCTGCGTCGCATCATGGCCCACCGGGCCAGTGAAGTCGGCATTGCCCACGTCAACGAGATCAAGCGCCCTGATAATCTGGCCATGATGCGTTTTTTACGCATTCCGGCTGTCATATTGACGCCGGAAATCAAGGCCGCCTACACCCGGTTCGCCATGGTCGACTCCCAGCCCCATCATCATCCGGGATTTAAGGGGTGCGATTTTTCCATCGTCATCGACCACCATCCGATCAGCCCGACCCAGCCGGTCAAGGCCGCCTTTGTCGATATCCGGCCGGACTACGGTTCAGCCAGCACCATTTTGACCGAGTATCTCTATAACCTGCACATCCGCCCCGGCAAGCTGCTGTCCACTGCCCTGGTCTACGGCATCAAAACCGACACCCAGAGCTTTGAACGCCACTTCCTGGAAGCCGACGTCAAGGCCTTCAGCTATCTGACCAAGTCCGCCGACATGCAGCTGGTGCGCAAAATCATTTCCCGCGAATACCACCGACGCTGGCTCAAATTTTTCTCCAAGGCTTTTCGCAAAATGCGCTTTGTCGGCACCCGGGGCCTGTTCGTCTTTATGGACACCCTGGAAAGCCCCGATCTTCTGGTCATGCTGGCGGATTTTTTCACCCGGGTTCACGGGCTGTCCTGGAACATGCTCTCGGCCGTGATCAAAAAAACGGTGGTGGTGGTCTTCCGGGGCGACGGCATCGGCCGCAATATGGGGCACATGGCCCAAAAGCTCTTTGGCGACATCGGATCGGCCGGCGGACACCGGGGAGCGGCCCGGGCGGAAATCGATCTGGCGGCCCTGGGCGGCAAACCCGTCGAGGAATTCCTCTATAAGCGGCTGACCGGCCGCAAGCTGCCTGCCAAGGATCGCTGCCCGATCATCTGACCCGCTCGGCCAGAACCCCTTGTTGGCGGGCCTGCTGCAACCGTTCCTCGCGAAACGCCTTGACGGCCTCCATTTTCTCTGGCGGCAGCACAGCGCTTAATTTTGCGTCGGTTTCACGGGTGATGGCTCGCAAATCTTTCCGCAAGGCCAACATCCCGGCCATACCGGGCGTGGCCGCCAGCCGAACCCGCACCAATTCCTGCCGTTTTCCCATTTGCTCGATCAAAATCGGCCGCACCGCCGCCCGCTCCTCGGGCGAAAGCGCCACCCGGCCGGCCAGTCCCGCCAGAAACGTGTCAGCCAGGGTTTCCGGCGACGCCGCCAGCCGGGAGGAGACTCCTGCCCGCGCGGAAACGGCGGCCAAAAGCAGCACGATGATAAATAAAACAGCGGTAAGGTAAGGACTCCGAGACAAGGGCGACCTCCACAGTGACGGAATGCCGTTCACCCGCGAGGTCGCAGTTCTCAAGCTTCTGGTTACAGGCAGCGGCGGCAGGCGGCCAGGGCGGCCGTCGCCTGATCGGCCACGCTGGTGACGACCAAATCCCAGCCGTCGTACAGAGCAAAGGACGTGGCGTCGGCTTGCAGGGCCGTAAGCCCGGCCAACAGCGTTTGCGTGGGATCGGGATGCAGCCGGGACAGGGCCAGACAGGCCAGCCCCCGGGCGACGGCGTCGCCGTCCGTCAGGGCTGCCGTCAGTTCCGGCAGGGCCGCACGGACCAGCTCAGGCGCGACGGCGGCCACACGGGCCACGGCCCACCAAGCGCCCTGTCGCAGCGGGGCATGATCGATAAAGGTGCAATCGCCTTCCATGTTTTGAACATAGGACAGCAGGATGCGGTGGTAGTCGGCGGCCAGGGCCGGGCAAACGGCCAGGGTTTCGCCCATGCACTCGGGGATGCCCCAGGCGATGTTGCCGGACTCCTCGTTGACGCGCCACATGAGGTTGCGCCAGACGTCGCGGGCTGCTTCCAGATGCGCGGCCGCGACAGCGCCCATGGCCGCCCCGAACGCCGTGACGGCTCGCCAGCGCAACAAGGGCTCCCGGTCGAGCAACAACGAAAAAAGCGGTCCCAACCGGGTCCGGGCCGCAATGTCCTCAAGTCCCGCCAGGGCGGCCGCACGTTCGGAGCCTTGCAAGGCCTCCCGAATGCGAGGCAGCAGTTGTCGTCGTGAAACCATGCGTCCGGTCCTTTCCGGGTTCCAGAGCGATAGCCCCTGGAACCCGGGAATGCTTCCCCGCGCGTCGGTTACCCTTTGGCCAACCCGGCTTCGATTTCCCGCACCATGTCGGGATGCGGATCATAGCCCGTCTCGCGGGATTTTTCCGTGAAGTCCTTGGCCTTTTGATAGTCGCCCCGCTCCATGGCCACCAGGGCCAGATTATTAAGGGCCGGACCAAACATGGGTTCGATCTCCAGGGCCTTGGTGCTTTGAAACTCGGCCCCGTCCACATCGCCCTTCATAAACAGGGCGCTGCCCAGGGTCGCCAACGCCTGGACGTACTTGGGGTCGATCTTGATTGCCCGACGCAGGGACTTTTCGGCCTTGTCCACTTCACCGCGCTGCAAATAGACAAAGCCGATGTTGCCGTACGGCACGGCGAACAGCGGCCGGGCCCGGCAGGCCTTTTCGTTCCATTCCAGACAGGCGTCGAGGTCGCCCTTGTGCATGGCCAGACCGCCAAGCTGCACATAGCCTTCGGCCAGACTCGGCGAGCATTCGACGGCCTGATGAAACTCGGCCTCGGCCTCGATAAAGCGACCTTTGGCCACGTAGGCGGTGCCCAGATTATAATGCGTAATGCCGCAACCCGGATTTTGTTGCAGGCCTTTTTTCAATTCATCGATGAATTCGTCAGGAGTACGGGCGGTATAGTCCATAAGCGCTTCCTTGTGCTGTTATTTTGCCGGGCCAAGATCGGCCTTGAGCCCTTCCCGGACCAGCAAGTCCCTGTGCCATTTGCAAAAGGCGTACATGCCCCGGTGCCGTTCGGAACCGCTCATAACCCCCATGCACAACTCCCAGGCCCCTTTGACAAATTCATCCGAGGCATTGGGCAGGCTGGCCAGGAATTCGGTGATAAGCTGCTGGCCCGTGCGCCGTGAAACGTCCTCGCGCAAATCCAGCGGATCCATGGGCTCCTGGAACGGGTCCCAGGCGTCATAACCGATCTTGTCGATAAACTTCCGTCGGCGGGGCTTGAGCTTATCGTAAATGGCCCGTTTGAGTTCGGCCAACTCCTCGGGGGAATGCGCCATCTATTTCTCCTTCCCGTCTTCGGGACCATCAGGGCCAGGAAGCACCCAGGTATTGGAGCCGCTGGAGCAGGAGCCGCAGGCGTCCGATCCGGCCGTTTCGCCACACGAACCGCAGGCCGAGGACGTAAACGGCGAAGGCGCGACGGGCGGCTCCGGAGAACGCACCATATCATCCTCGGTCACAATTCCCAGATACTCTTCGTCGTACTCCGTCAGAAGCGCCAGGGAAACCGGCACCAGGACATCGCCCATCAGCGGCAATTTGGTCGGCAGGGAGGCCACCACGTCCTGGGACAGAGCCATCAGGGCATCCTGAAGCTTTTCGATTTTGACCGTCGGATAACGCCCGCCCGGCTCAAAGCCGGTGTTGCCGCAGGTGCGGCCTTCGCCGGCGATTTCCAGGGGCACGCCGTACAGACGGCAGGTGACGGGACGATGGGCGTAGAGGATGCAACGGCCATCGTCGCCAAGCAGCGGGCAACGGATGCGCTCGCGGGCCATATCCTCCAGGATCTCCCGGGTGGATACGCCGTGTTCGCCGGCCCGAAAGGCCTTGCGCTTGAGCTTGTAGTGTTCCCGGTCGGCCACATTGGCGCGCTCCAGAATGGCGTCGCGGGCAGGACCGGACGGGAAGGCCTTGTTGAACTGAAAATTGAGATACATCGCCTCAACCAGACTCAGATCGAACAAGGCATGGCAGCAATCACTGCACCCGACGCCGCAACTGACCATGCCGGAGCAGACCTCGGAAACCTTGGCGAAAGCGGCATCGGCCTCGGCGGCAATGGCCTCGTAGCGGGCAAAGGCGGGGGAAAAATCCAGGTCCATCGGTGACTCCGGCGGCCCAGGCCGCCTTGTCCCCCGCTGGCGGCCTCGCGGTGGGTCAGACGGCCCGGGCCGGAGACGGCAGACGGGAGCAAACGAGGACCGCCCGCTCCCGTCTACCGGTTAATATTTTGAAATATCTACTCTTCTTCGACGGTAATGGCGTTCTGGTCACAGACCTCGACGCAGGATTCACAGCCCAGGCATTCGACCATGTTCACGGCCACGGCCTTGCCGTCGCGCAGCTCATAGACTTCGACCGGGCAGACATCCACGCATTCGCCGTCGCCAATGCACTTTTTCGTGTCGACGAGAACTTTATATCCCATGAGAGACCTCCGAACAACGGGCCGCCATACCCATTATCTGCAAGCATGACGAGAGGTTAATGGATGTGCCTCCAAGCGCCCTAAAAGGTTCCAGGAGCCTTAGCTCCCGGTTGATTTCGTGTCAAGGGAGCCTGCGGCGCAGACACGCTTCGCAAGCTCCGGACGGTCCCTGGCCAAGCGCGCCAAGCACCCAGGGGCGGCATCGGTGGCTCCCTTGCGCCAACTGGCTGTGGTTCCAGCCGATCGTGCAATTTTTCAGGATCGCCCTGCAGAGGGGCAGACTTTTTTCCACGAAATTTGTGTTTTTTTTCCTCAACCCCGGCGCGGCAAATCTCGCTGTAACCGGAAGACTTTTAATCCGTCTACTCCTATCATATTGGAAATACCTCTGTTTTTTTTCAAAACCACGGCTAAAGTTCCTGGAGGAGACTGCCGATAGGTATGATACAGGCAGAATTTAACCTTTTACACAGGGGCGCCTGAAAGCCAGGGACGGCCATGGGCAAGCTCACCTATCTCCGACCGCGTCGCGAAAACCTTCACCCGATTCTGCTGTTGCTCACCTCGCACAGACTCGATTGCTTTCTCATTTGTCTTCGCAGCCTTGAGCGGTGCACCGACCTCGACCGCTTCAAGCGGATTTATATCGTGGCCAATGCCGTAAGCCAGGAACATCTGGCCCTGGCCATGGGGTTTGCCGCGCGCCACCCCAATAGTATCATCGTCGAACGCGGTCCCCGGGGTCTTGTCCCGGCCGTGCATGCCGCCATAAATGAAATCCTGGCCGCCCATATGGACGACGTGATCATCAAGCTCGATGAGGATCTCTTCGTCACACCCGGTTGGCTGGACGCCCTCCTCGAGGGCTATCTGGATCACGCCGACCGCTCCGACGTGCCGCTCGTTATGCCGCTGATACCGATCAGCCCGCCCGGACGCCACGTGTTAAACCGCTTTTTGCGCACGGCCTATCCTTCCGAACGTCACATGTACGTCGGGCCGCCCGTCGAGGAAAACTGGGTCTATCACCGTTGGATGTGGGAAAAGCTCATCAACGAAAATCTGGCCGAGATCTATTGCCGCAGCCCGGCCCCCAAGTATTCCTACGTCAGCTATCTGACCATCAATTGCGTGGTTTTCGACAAGCGCATCATGCGGCTGGCCCTGCCCCTGCCGACCACCCGCGTGGCCGGTCAACTGCTCCCCGACGAAACGATTTTCAACCTGATCCTGCACGCCGGCAGACAAAAGGTGGCGGTGCTCGGCCATTGCCTCGTCCACCACTACAGCTTCGCCGCGTGCGAGGATTACCTGCGCTCCCATGTACCGCTGGAAAAGGTCTGGCGCTACATCCGCCGCGTCCCCAACACGCCGGTCAGGGGCGGCCGCTGCCGTGTCCCGTCGGGCTCCCCTGAGTTGAAGTTGCTGCGGGGGACCGGCTAGAAGGGAAGGTGTGGGGAGAGAAGGCACGGGGAGAGAAGGCGGGAGCGGGGCGCTGCCCCGGTCCCCGCTGGGGGGAATCATTCCCCCCAGACCCCCTGTCTTTTAGGCAATGCCCATCCGGGCGTAATAGGCCCGGCCACCCCGCTCGATCATAATCAGCACCGAGCGGTGCATGCGATTTCGGTAGACCGCCCGCAGGAAATCCTTCTGATTTACCAGCTTTTCGCCGCCGATTTGCAACAGCACGTCCCCGGGGCGCAAGCCCAGCCGGGCCGCCGGCGATCCAGTCGCCACGTCGGACACAGCCACTCCCCGCCCGACGGTGACGGCAATGCCCCAACGTCCGCCGGCCACGGCAGCGGCTTCGCGGTCCGTAAACGCCGTGGGTTCGGCGGAAAGCCGCAGCTCTTCATGCCCGCGCCGCACGACCAGGGCCAGCGTTTCCCCGACCGTCGAGGTGCGCAACACCCCCAGGTATTGATCCTTGTCGTCCAGCTCCGTGCCGCCAACGGAAAGCAACAGATCCCCCGGCCGCAGACCGGCCTTTTGGGCCGCCGAACCCGGCAGCACCTCGGTCACCAGCATGCCGCGTGGCCGGTCGAGGCCAAAGTACCGGGCCGTACGGCCATCGACGTCCTGCCCCGACAAGCCAAGCCAGGCCGGAATCACCTGCCCCCCGTCCACAAGCTGGGCCACCACCCGGCGGGCCTTGTTGATGGGGATGGCGAAGCCGATCCCTTCGGCCCCGGCCTGGATGGCCATGTTGATGCCGATGACCTCGCCGGCCAGATTGACCAGCGGACCGCCGCTATTGCCGGGATTGATCGCGGCATCGGTCTGGATAAGGTCGGCGTATGCGCCGCCTTCATGTTTGAGCGAACGCCCGACCGCCGAAACGACGCCCGTGGTCACGGTATTGGTGTAGCCAAAGGGATTGCCGATGGCGATGGCCGTTTCCCCGATCATAATATCGTTGGAGTCGCCCATGGCCGCCTGGGGCAGCCGCTCCCCGCCGGCCAGACGCAGGATGGCCACATCAAAATCCGGATCGGAGCCGACAAGGCTGGCGTCAAGCACCCGGCCGTCCAAAAGGCGGGCCTTGATCGACGTGCCGCCGGCAATGACGTGGGCATTGGTCAGGACAAGTCCCTTGGCCCCGTCGATAATGACGCCCGACCCCAGGCTTTCCTGGGTCTGGCGTTGCGGCCCCTGGTTGCCAAACGGATGGAAAAACTCATCGTCGAAAAACGGCCCCATGCCGCCACGACGTTCGACGGTGCGAGCCGAGGTGATGTTGACCACAGCCGGAGCCACGGCCTGGACCGCCGTCACGACGGGCGTCACGCGGACTTCACGACCGGCCAGGGCGGCCAGGGGGCAACACAGACACAGTATGAAGCAAAGAACCCACGGGCCAAACCGCCCCATGAGAAGCCTCCTGCCTGGAGAGTTGCGGGGAACCGTCGTCAGCCGCATCCGGTGGGGCGGACGGCGGACGGTCAATTAATGGGGATGCGCCGATGCAAATGCTCGGGGCGGACCCGGGGCACGACGACCACCAAAAGTCCGTCCTTCATGACCGCCACAATTTCGGATCGCGCCACGCCCTTGGGCAGGGCAAAACGTCGGGAAAACGGCCCATAGGAACGCTCCAGCACCTGATAGAGCCCGCCGTCCGGGTCTTTCTCGAAACGCCGTTCGCCCTGGATGACGAGAAACCGCCCCTGGGCCTCCACCGTCACATCCTCCCGCGAAACCCCGGGCAATTCCAGGGTGACGCGGAATGCAACCGCCGTCTCCACCACGTCGGCGACAGGCTGCCACGTATACGGGCAGTCTTTGGCCGCGTTCGCTTCCTCGACCATGCGCTCCGCTTCCCGGCCCAACTCGGACAGGGCCATCCAGGGCGTCCAATGCAACTTGGCCATGCGCGGCTCCTTGGCCACGGGCAAACCCGGGCCGATTGCTTACTTCGCGGCGGCATCCTTGGCCGAACGCTTGCCCGCGTCCCAATCGGCCTTTGCCACGGCCTCTTCGACCAGCATGATGGGGATGTCGTCACGCACGGGGTACACCACGCCGCACGCCGGGCAGGAAAGGCCGTCGCCGGCTTCCAATTGGGTCAGTTCGCCCTTGCATTTGGGGCAGGCCAAAATCGTCAACAGATCGGGATGAATGCTCACAACCAGTCTCCTTTCCGAGAGTATGGGCCAATAGATAGCCAAATCGGGGCGCAGGCGCAATGGAGGTTCACAACAACGTCGCACCGGGCTACACTCGGCCATGGCCCTTATCGATCTCCACACCCATTCGACTGCCTCCGACGGCAGCCTGTCCCCGGCGGAATTGGTGGCCCTGGCCGCTCAAAAAGGTCTGGCCGCCGTGGCCCTGACCGATCACGATTCGCTTGAAGGGCTGCCCGAAGCCCGTCTGGCCGGGGAACGGCATGGCGTGGACGTGATCGCCGGCGTCGAGCTGTCCGTGGCCGACGGAGAGCGCAGCATCCACATCCTGGGACTTTTTTTGCCCGACGCCCCCGGCCCCCTGGCCGAAGCGCTGGCCTATTTGCGGCTGCGCCGCCACGACCGCAACCGGCTGATCCTCGACAAATTGCGCGAACAGGGCATTCCCCTGGAGTATGCAGCCGTCACGGCCCTGGCCAAGGGCGCCGTGGGCCGTCCCCACATTGCCCAGGCCATGCTGGCCGCAGGGGCGGTCACCAGTTTCAAAGAGGCTTTTAACCGCTACCTCGGCGCGTACGGCCGGGCCTATGTGCCCAAATTCAAATACCCCCTGGCCGAAGCCGTGGACATGCTGCACGCCGAAGGAGCCCTGGCCATCCTGGCCCACCCCTATATTCTGGGGTTGGCCGGCCCCGTCCTGGCCCAGACCCTCGAACGCTACCGGGATACGGGACTTGACGGCATTGAGGCGCTTTATACCGAGCACTCCCAGGCCCAGACGCTCGAATATCTGGCCCTGGCCCGGCGTTTCGGCCTGGTCGTTTCCGGCGGGTCGGATTTTCACGGCGCGGCCAAGCCCGAAGTGCAAATCGGACGCGGCCGGGGCAACCTGCGCGTGGACATTACCATTCTCGACCTGCTGCGGGCCCGGCGCGTCCGGGGACGACCGGCGACACCACCGGCGCATGAAAAAGAGCTTGACCAGAAGTCTGTCCCCATATAAATGAAGCCTCTTCCCTATCGGAGGTCAATACCTATGTACGCAATCGTTTTGGCTGGCGGCAAACAATACAAGGTCCAGGAAGGGGCCACCATCACCGTGGACCTTCTTTCGGCCGAGGCCGGCGCGGAATATGTTTTGGATAAGGTGCTGCTCGTTGGCGGCTCCGAAGTCAAAGTCGGCGAACCGTATGTCCCCGGCGCGGCCGTCACCTGCGAGGTGGCAGGACACGTCAAGGGCAAAAAGATCGTCGTTTTCCACAAGCGCCGTCGACAGGATTCGCATAAAACGCAAGGCCATCGCCAAAGCTACACCCAGCTGAAGGTGAAGTCCATCCAGGCCTAGTCCATATCTTTGAAGGAGTCCCGACATGGCACATAAAAAAGCAGGCGGCAGCTCCAGAAACGGCCGCGACAGCGCCGGTCAGCGGCGTGGCGTCAAGCGTTTCGGCGGGCAGCAGGTTGTGGCCGGCAATATCCTGGTGCGTCAGCTCGGCACCCGGTTTCACCCTGGCGAGGGCGTCGGCGTCGGCCGCGATTACACCCTGTTCGCCCTGGTGGACGGCGTGGTGAAATTTGAAAAGTACATGCGCAACAAGAAAGTCAAGACCCGCGTGCTGGTCGTGCCTCCCATGGCCGGTTCCAGCCTGACCCAGTAGCTTCGGCTACAAGGCCACGCCTTTTTTTCGCTCGGGGCGAGGGGGGAAATCCCCTTTGCCCCGTTTTTTCGTTTTCGTCTCGAAAGTTTTGGTCACCACCCAGCCACCCCAAAACGGATGAGAATTGGTGGCCAGACATTGGCGCCCTGCCGTTTTTTTGCAGTTGCCGGTTTGGGTTTCAATGCGTAATTTCTCAAAAATTACGATCGACCCCCTAAGCGGAGCGCTCATTCTGCCGATAGGCAAAATGCGGAGGGTTCATGTCCGAGCAGGGTCAAAAAGCCACTATTGTCATCAAGCGGGTGAAAAAAGTCGAGGGAGGCGCGCACGGCGGCTCCTGGAAGGTCGCCTATGCCGACCTTGTGACAGCCATGATGGCCTTTTTCCTGCTGATGTGGCTCCTCAACATGGTTCCCCAGGAAAAGAAAGAAGAGCTGGCCTCCTACTTCAACGACTTCAGCCTCTTTAAAAATCCCGGACCTTCGGCCCAGCCCATGGTGACCACCGGCGTCGGTCCGCCGGCCGCCATGGTCGGTAGTCAGGCCGAACGCCCTGATGTGGCCATTGATCGCGAAGGGAAATCCCCGTCCGGCGGCCAGGGCCAGGATACCGGCGATATGGACGGCGGCAAGGCCGAAGCCCAGGCCAAGGCTCTGGAAAAGCAGATCGAGCAACAGCTTGAAAAGCTTGGACCGGAATTGTCTGCCCAGGTGTCCGTCACCCAGGAAAAAGACAAGGTGCGCATCGAGATTATGGATAAATCCGATCGCCCCCTGTTCGACCTCGGCGGCGTGGCCCTTATGCCCGACGCCCAGCGCATCCTGGCCGCCGTCACCGAAGTCGTCAAAAAAGAAGGCGTCAAAGTGGCCATTGAAGGGCACACCGATGCCTATCGATACTCCGGGACGTACACCAACTGGGATCTGTCGGCCGGCCGCGCCTTGACGGCCCGGCGCCTCATGGTCCAATACGGGTTGGCCCCCGAAAATATTGCCCAAGTCACAGGCTTTGCCGACACCAAGCTCTACGTGCCCGGCAAACCCTTCGACGCCAAAAACCGACGTATCAGTCTGTTGCTGTTCCGGGAGCCCAAGCCGGGAGAAGGCGGCACAGGGTCCGTTGCGCCTGCCGTGCCGCCCACGCCCAAGACGCCGAATGTGGGTGAGGTGTTGGAGAAGCAGATCGACAACCTCTACGATAAATCGACCGAGAAACAATTCTAGAGCTCGGGCGGTTTCATGGCGAGGCTATGTTTGCAATTTTAGGTGCCTGCATCGTTATAGGCTGCATCCTGGCCGGCTTTATCATGGAGAAAGGCAACTTTGACCTGCTCCTGTCGGCCGCGCCACCGGAAGTGCTTATGATCGGCGGCGGCGCGCTGGGATCCCTGGTCCTCAGCGCCCCCAAGGACGTCCTGGGCTCGGTCTTTAAGAGCGCACTCTCCATTTTCGGCGCCATGATCACCAGCAAGTCGTACTACCTGGAGCTGTTGACCACGCTGTCCGGTCTGTACATGAAGATCCGCCGCGAGGGTCTGGTCGCCATTGAAAAAGACGTCGAGCGCCCGGCCGAAAGCCCGATCTTCAGCACTTTTGCCAAAAATCCGAAAAACCACGAGGCGCTCCAGTTTATCTGCGACACCATGCGGATTTTTTCCACGGTCAACATCGAAGCCCATGAATTCGAATCCATCATGGACGCGGACATCGAAGCCACCGTCCATGAATATCTGGTGCCGGCCCACAGCATCAACAAGGTGGCCGACTCGCTGCCCGGCCTTGGTATCGTGGCCTGCGTTCTGGGCGTCGTTTTGACCATGGGCAAAATTAATGAGCCGGCCGAAGTCCTCGGCCACAGCATCGGTGCAGCGCTCGTCGGCACATTCCTCGGCGTTTTAAGCGCCTATGGCTTCGTGGCCCCGATCGCCACCAACATTGAACACCGGGCCAAGGAAGCTGAAGCCATCCTGCTCGTGATCAAGGCGTCGCTGACGGCCTTCGTCGGTGGCAACCCGCCCCCGGTGGCCTTGGAAGCCGGCCGCCGCGCCATTCCCATCCACAAGCGTCCCACGTTTGAGGAACTCGAACAAGCCATCAAGGTCAGCAAGGGCAAATAGCGCCCATTCCCACCGCCCGGGCGGGTCCCTACTGCGAAGAAGCCGGCACGGTCAGCGCCGCGCACGGCAGAGGGAACGCCCGGGCCACCAGATCAGCCATCACGCCGATATCCAGCCCGGCTTCCTGCATCGCCCCCAACGCGCTGTACGTCTGGGATTTTGCCGCAAAAAACGTGACGGCCCCCGCCGGAGTCACCGAAAAATCCATCACCAAGAAGCAGCGGGCCGCCACGGCCATGCCGGTCGCAGGCGTCCCACAGTCGGTGCCTGCCCGGTCAGGCGCATATTCCACAACGGTCCGCACCACCGTCGCCCCGTTTTCCCCACCAAGCGATTCCCAGGTGACGCCCTTGACGCCGGGCGACAGCGCCAGCAACTGGGACAGCGTCCGCCCTGCGGCCCCGAGCGGACGCCAGTTGCGGACCATCGCCTGATCCGTCGGGGCAAAACATCCGGACAATGACGCCAACAGGGTCAGGGCGGCGGCACAGGCCGCCAGCGTCCAACGTGACATAGCGTAGTTCTCCTTGTGCAGCAAAAAAACGGCGCCTTCCAAAAGGGAAGGAACCGGCGCGGGGACAAACGGACAGGACTCGGGGGAAAGGGGCAGCGCCCCCTTTTTTCCCGCCTCACTCGGGCGGGAGGACTTCAACGCGATTGCGACCGCCGCTTTTGGCCTGATACAAGGCCGTATCCGAAGCGGCCAGGAGGACTTCCGCCTCCAGGTCCATATTGGGCACCACGCCGGAAATGCCGATGCTGACCGTGACCACTTCGGCCACCGGCGAACTGGCGTGCTCAATGGCCGCCAGCCGGACATTGGCCCGGATGTGCCCGGCAATGGAAAGCGCGCCGGCCAGATCGGTGCAGGGGAGCAAGGCCACAAATTCTTCGCCGCCGTAGCGGGCCACGAAGTCGCCGGGACGCTTGAGGGCGTCCTCAATGGCTTCGGCCACCTGGCGCAGGCAGATATCGCCCTGCAAATGGCCGTAGGTATCGTTATAATCCTTAAAACAATCGATATCGATCATCAGCGCCGAAAGCGGCGTGCCCTCGCGCCTGGAACGCAGCCATTCCTTGCGGAAGACATCTTCAAAGCAGCGTCGGTTGGGAACGCCGGTCAGCCCATCCTGGTTGGAAAGCTGCTCAAATTTGCGAGTCAGCGCTTCCAATTCCCGTTCCCGGGCCTTGCGCTGATCCATCTCTTCCTTCAGCCGCAAAGCCGAACGCACCCGGGCCCGCAATTCCATGCTGTTGACGGGCTTGGCCAGAAAATCCATGGCCCCGGCCTCGAAGGCCCGCTCCAAGCTTACGGCTTCGTCCTTGACCGTCACGATAATGATGGGGACATCGCGCAGGCGGGGGTCGGATTTGATCAGGCGCGTGGCGTCGATGCCGTCCATGTCCGGCATGACCACGTCCATAAGGATCAAATCCACGTCCGGAATATCGCATTTCCGGCAACGATCATCCAAAAGGGCCAAGGCTTCCCCGGCGGAACCGGCACACAGGGGTTCCACATAGCCCGCCCCTTTTAAGATAGTAGAAAGGAGAAGGCGGGATGAGTCGGAGTCGTCCACGATCAGGATATTCATGCCGATCCCGGTGACGCGTGTTTGGCGACGCTTCCAAATTCCGGCCGCATAGCCCGAAGAACTCCCCTCGGTACGGTGGTAGACCAAGGTCGCTGCAAGGCAGGAAGCCGGGCAAGTCGGATACGATATCCGATACCCGGCGCATCATGACGCATCAAAAAAAAAAAGCAACCATCAGCCCGCCGATCCGACCCCCAGGCGTTCGCCCAGGCGGGCCATGGCGTCCAGGTCCGTAAAATCGAAGCGCAAGGGGGAAAGCGTGATGTACCCCTCGGTCAAAAGGGCCCGGTCGGTGCCGGGAGCCAGGGCTTCAGGCGGAATAACGCCGGTCAACCAGTAATACTCCCGCCCGCGCGGATCCTGGCGGGTGACGTACCAGTCGTTATAGACGGCCGAGGTCGGCGGACACAGCCGCAAGCCCAGGGTCTGCTCCACGGGCCGGGCCGGAAAATTGAGGTTGAGCACGCAGCGCGGCGGTGCGACCTCCCAGGGGTGGGCGGCCAGAAACATGGCCGTATAAGCCCCCTGGCCGGAAAGATCGGTTGGCGCATAATCGTCGGCCGAAACCGCCACGGCCGGGTACCCCATAAGCGCCCCTTCGGTTGCAGCCGAGACCGTGCCGGAATACAGGATGTCGACGCCGACGTTGGCGCCGGCGTTGATGCCGGAGACGACCACATCGGGATGCTCGGGCAGCAGCGTGGTCAGGGCCAGCTTGACGCAGTCGGCCGGGGTGCCGGACACGCCAAGGCCCCGGAAACCATTTTCCGCAAACTTTTTGACCCGAAGCGGGGTGGCGATGGTGATGGCGTGGCCCACGGCCGATTGCTCGGAAATGGGGGCCACCACGTGCACCTCATGGCCGGCGGCGACAAGCCCTTTGTAAAGATCCCGGATACCAACGGATTGGATACCGTCGTCATTGGTCAACAGGATGCGCATATTCCCCCCGAATCGGGTCAAGCACGACTCACTTCAGGCAACTATGCCCAAGGAGGCCGGGATTGACAACCGCCCCGGGGCCGGGCACCTTCCTTTTCCTTAAAAAACACAGTGAAGCCGCCGTGACCCAAAAAACGCAATTCGTCAAAGACCTCGTCCCCGGCCAGGGAACCACGGACGTTTTCTGCCTTGCCGCCGCCAGACTCGGCCAGGCCAAAAACGGCCCGTTTTGGACCCTGACCCTCGAAGACGTCTCCGGCCAGATCGAAGCCAAGATCTGGAGTCCGGCCGCCCAGGCCTATGCCGAACTCGCCGCCGGCCAGTTCGTCTTGGTCGAGGGACAGGTCGGTACCTACCGGGATCGGCCGCAAATCAACATCGACCGTCTGCGCGTGCTGCCGCCCGAGGAATTCGTCCCGGACCTCTCCCAGTTCGTGGCCTCCAGCAGCGAGCCGCCCGAAGGGTTGTTGGAAAAACTGACCGAGCTGTGCCGGGCCGAAATCTCCCACGCCCCCTGGCGAAAATTTTGCGCCAAAGTGCTCAGTCACCCGGACTTTCGCGACAAACTCATCGAGTCCCCCGGGGCCAAAAGCGTCCACCATTCCTATCGGGGCGGCCTGCTCGAACACACCCTGGGCGTCTCCCGGCTCGTGCTTTCCATCTGCGACCGCTACCCGGCCCTTGACCGCGACACCCTGCTCGCCGCCGCCGTGTGCCATGATCTCGGCAAGGCCTGGGAGCTGACCAGCGGACCGGCCACAGATTACACCGATGCCGGCCGCTTATTGGGGCACATCGTCATCACCCTGGAATTGGTCGATCCCCTGCTCAAAAAATCCGGCGTCGAACCGGAACTGGCCCTGCATTTCAAGCACATCCTGGTCGCCCACCATGGCGAATACGAATACGGGTCGCCCCGGCGTCCCAAGACCGCCGAAGCTTTCGTGCTCCATTTCGCGGACAACATCGACGCCAAGATGAACCAGGTTTTCGGCACCTTCGAGTCCGGGGAACCGGGCGAGTGGTCGCCCTATGTGCGCACTCTTGAGCGCTATCTTTACAACCCGCCCCGCACCCCCCACATTGCCCCGGAAAAGCCCCCAAAACCCCGGGAAAAGGATGCCCACCAGTGTTTATTACCGTTGAAGGCATAGAATAACGTCTAGTTATTTTAGCAATATAACAACAAACACACGAGGATATCATGTTAATAGCAATCGAAGGTATTGATGGAAGTGGCAAAGGGACACATTCAAAACTTCTGTACGATAAGATCAATAAGCTCAATATAAAAACAAACCTTCTAACTTTCCCAAATTACACAACGACTTTCTTTGGATATGAAGTTGGTCGCTATTTAAACGGAGAGTTCGGGACGATCTCAACAGTCCCTATTGAATTTGCTTCTATACTTTATGCTGGAGATCGTTTTGAGTTGAAACATAAAATAGAAGAATATACAAAAGAAAATAGTATTATTATTTGCGATCGTTATACTCCATCTAATCTTGCACATCAAGCTGGGAAAGTTAATAATCAAGAGCAAGCAAAGCTAATTACGTGGATTGAAAAACTTGAATACGATGTATTTTCTCTTCCCAAACCAGATTTAGTCATATGGTTGGATATGCCTATTAGCTCTGCGATACACCTTATCGCTCAAAAAAAAATGCGAGCATACACTGATAACACTTTTGACATTCATGAATCATCAAAAAAATATCTTACATCCGTTCGGTCCGTATATAAAAAACTGGCAAAAACAAAATCATGGATAACAATTAATTGTATCAACCAAGACATGGATACATTACGAAATATTGAATCAATAAACAAAGAAATTTTTGACCATGTCCTCAATAAAATTAATAGTTCTAATTCCAAACAAAACTCCAAAGGAGAATAAATTGCTTCCCTTTTGTTTTTTCGAAATGCCTAACCGCTGTTTAGTAAGTCCCAAGATTGGCTGCGCAGCTCATTGTAGCTATTGTTACCTAAATGAAATAGGAGAAACAGACCATCGGAAAGAAGATAAAGATGTTTTATTGGAACGTATTATTTCCGATCCACGATACAAAGAAGGGAGGTACGGAACGGTTGTTTCTCTAGGATGTTTCACAGAATGTTTATCAGAATCAATACGTGATGATTCTTTGTTTTTATTGAAGTACTTTATTAAAAAAAACAACAAAGTAAGTATCGCGACAAAACTTGATCCAAGCATTTTGATCCCTGCCCTTAAAGATTACATTCAGTATAATGATCAGATAAATATTTTTATATCATGCCCAACTATTTCTAAATGGACAGAATACGAAACAGGGACCATAGCCCCCACACTCAGGCTCAATAGCATACCTTTTTTACAAGATGTACATTTCAATTGCTTCCTATATATAAAACCATTCCTTGGAGAAGCCACCCTTTGCGATCTTCAAATATTTAAATGCTATATAGAAAAATATCATCTAACAACTATCCTTGGAAAAAAATTTTCTTTATCCCCCGGAGAGTCAGCACCTATTGCCGGGGATCGCTTGCACGTTGTTGAAGACCCACGATACTACTCTTTTAAAATAGCCCTCTCGGAATATGGGGAAATATATGAAAGAAGTATAGACGTTCTTTGATACAGATTAAACGCATAGATATTCTCACAAATAAGGAAAATATATGCCAAGAAAAAAAATAAATCTCGAAGCGATCTCCACAAAAATAATTTCTTACATATGTCTTTTTTTCGGAGTTACATTAGCAACAGCCATCTTTTTCCCATTTTTTAAAGACTTCGACAACCTTAAGTCTTTATTACTTGGCGTCGGATGTTCATTAATTGCAAGCAGCATTGTTGTATTAATCACTTCGAAGTATACATTCCGTTATAATAAAGTCAAAGATCTAACAGAGGATTGGGGGCTCTATGGAATATATAAGTCTCGTCAAGAAATGAATAATGACTCTAACATTGAATTGTCAAAAGTTAAAAAAAATCTTGATATTATCGCCTGGGGTCTAGCAGGTTTCAGAAGCATACATGGAGATCTTATTGCTGAAAAAGTTAGCAAAGGATTGAAGATAAGAATTCTATGCCCAGAGCCTAATTCACCATACGTGGCTACACGTTCACGAGAAGAAGGAAGTGCTGAAAAACAAATTAGCCAAAACATTATGGATCTTACAAAATGGGTTTTTGAACTCCGTATAAAAGCTCCTAATCAAGACGACGTTGCGATAAAATATTATAATGCTCTACCACAAGAACATTACATGCGAGTCGATAACAACGTTTACATTGGTCCCTATCAATACAAAAAATTGAGTCAACAAACAATTTCCTTTTCATTTAAATATGGCCAGCTTTATAAAATTTATACAAGCTATTTTGACAAATTATGGGATGATGAAACATTCTCACAACCAGCTGAGAAAGTTTAAAATAACCATACCAACTGGCAAACAGCTCAATGCCCTGCACCCCCAACGCTTCGTCATTCTCGACGCCGGGAGTGACGCCGATACCGTCGCCCAGGCGGTCTTTGACGCCGTGGCGACCCGACTCATGCTTGCCTGACCGGAGTTGTACCAACATGCCCGTGCCCTGCCGCCGACCTGTTTCCATGTGCTGCATCGCCCTGTTGCGAACGACCTTTTGGCTGACCATTTGCACCCTGACCCTGGCGGGGCCGCTGGCCCTGACCACGCCGGAGGCCCGGGCCAGCGAGGAAGTCTGGTTCCCCACCTCCGGCGGTCCGATGCCTCCCCAGCAAATCCGGGGACTTTTCACCAAACCCGACGGGGGAGGGCCGTTTCCGGCCGTGGTTTTGCTGCATGGCTGCAGCGGCCTTGGCAACGGCTTTCCCACCTGGACGGCGTTTTTCCGGGAAAAAGGCTTCGCCGCCCTGGTCGTGGACAGCTTCGGGCCGCGCGGCGTCACGGAAATCTGCTCGGACTTCCATCAGGTCACCACGGCCATGCGCATTGCCGACGCCTATGGCGCATTGGAGTATCTGGCCGCCCGGCCGGATGTGCGGCCGGACCGGATCCTGGCGGTCGGATTCAGCCACGGCGGCGGCGTCGCCCTCGATGTGGTGTCCTCCGTGGGCGCGGCCAAACGGCCCCAGGCTCCTGGCAACGCGCCCTGGTTTCGGGCGGCGGCGGCCTTTTACCCGAATTGCGGCGAAGAGAATCGGAAAAAGGCCCGCTATGAGGCCCCCCTGCTCCTGCTCATCGGCGAGGACGACGACCTCTTCCCTCCCCGGCTTTGCCAGGAATTAGCGGACTTCCGCCATGAAGGCCCCTCCGTGACCATCAAGGTGTATCCGGGCGCCCTGCACGGCTTCGCGGCAGTGGAACTTCCCCGCACCTATCGCCCCGCCATGGTCAACAAGTACAGCCCGACAGGCCGGGGGGTCACGGTCGGCGGCGATGCCGCCGCCGCTGCCGACGCCAGGCTGCAACTCGAAACCTTCCTGCGCCGGTTCGAGTTTATCCCCTGACGCCGCGCCAGAGCCTCCACGCAAAGGACCAGACCAAGGGGTGCCCTTTTCCCCTTTTTTTGGTATCAACGGACAAGCTGGTGGATGCGCCCGCAGGGCACAGACCGGCCGGACCGGGGATCCTGTTCCGTATGGAGGTTTCGCTATGGTTCGATTTTTCCGCGTCATGAGCCTCGCCTTCGTGGCGTTGACCCTGTGTTGCGGTGCGGCCTTCGCCACAACGCCCTTCGACGTCTACGAAGGCAGCAACCTGCGCAAAATCGTGCAGCGTGGCAAACTTGTCGTCGGCATGGAACTCAAATACTGGCCCTTCGAATACGTGGACGAACAGGGCAAACCCGTCGGCTTCGACGTGGACATCGCCCAAACCATGGCCGATCGCCTGGGCGTTACCCTCGAAATCAAAGACATGGAGTGGTCGGGGCTTATTCCGGCCCTGACCGCCGGGAAAATCGACCTTATTATTTCCGGCATTACCGGGACGCTTGAGCGGGCCAAATCCATTTCCTTTAGTTCGCCGTATTTCACCACCGGCCTGTGCGCCCTGCTCAACGCCAAAAAAGCCGGCGACATCAAAGACGTCGCCGCACTCAACGCCCCCGGCCGCATCCTTGCCGTCAAAACCGGCACCACCGCCGATCTGGTCGCGTCCAAACGCTTCCCCAAGGCCACGATCAACCGCTACCAGGACGAAACCGCCTGCGCCCAGGAAGTGGTCAATGGCCGGGCGGACGCTTTTTTCTACGATCAGATTTCCATCGCCAAGCACCACAACCAAAATCCCGAAACCACCCGGGCCATCCTGACGCCATTTACCTATGAGCCCTTCTGTATTGCCCTGCAAAAGGGCGATTTCGACTTGTGGCAGTGGTTGGAAATGTATCTGACCACCATCAAAAGCGACGGCACGCTGGAGACCCTGCGCGCCAAGCATTTCAAGGACATCCTCGAGCACTAGCCACAAGGAGCCTCCATGTCCCTGCGTCTGCGCCATCCGGTCCTTTGGCTGTGTCTGTTCGGTCTGCTGTCGGTCGCCTCGGTGGCCGCTGCCGACACCCAGCAGGTGTTCACCCATCTGTTCGTGGTGCCCGCCGTCCCCGCCGATGGCGGCGACGCCACGGAAAAAACAACCGCCTTTGAAACCTGGCTGACCGAAACCTTCGGCGGCTACACCTGCCTGGGGGCCGGACACGGCGGATGGAAAAACGAAGCCGGCGTCATCGAAACCGAAGCCAATACCGTGTATCTGACGACGGCAGGCCGGGATTTCTCCAAAGAAATCGGTGCGCGCCTGATGCAGGATTTCGGCATGCGCGTCCCCTACGTGCTTGTCTTTCCGGCCGAATTGTTCGCCAAGCGGCCGGAATGAGACCCCGATTCGCGGTCCGACTCCTGTTGCTGGCTGCCTTTGCGGCGCTTTTATGGCTGGTTCTGTCGCAGATCCAGTACCACTGGGACTGGAACGCGGTCTGGAGCTATCGGGACATTTTTCTGCGTGGTTTGGTCATGACGGTGGCCATCTCGTTGGGAGCCATTGTCCTCGGATTCAGCCTCGGGCTGGGGGCCGGACTGGCTTCGGTTTCGGACTCGCTGTTTTTGACCGAACTTTCAGCCCTGTATGTCGGGGCGTTCCGGGGAACACCGCTTTTGGTGCAGATCCTCATTTTGTACTTCTGCGTCGGCGTGGTGTTACGGGTGGACAGTCCCTATCTGATCGGCACCATGGCGCTTGGTCTGTTTTCCGGCGCTTATATTTCGGAAATGGTGCGGGCCGGAGTCGAATCCGTGGACAAGGGCCAGTGGGAAAGCGCCCTGGCCACGGGCCTGACCCATCGGCAGACCCTTTTTTACGTCATTTTGCCCCAGGCCGCCCGGCGCATCGTGCCCCCGGTGACCGGACAGTTTGTATCGTGCATCAAGGATTCCTCGCTGCTTTCCGTCATCAGCGTCCGCGAACTGACCAAGGCCGCCGAAGTGGTCAACGCCACCACCTACAAAACCTTTGAAGCCTATCTGCCCCTGGCCCTGCTGTACCTGCTTTTGACCTGGCCCCTTTCATACTTGACCAGGCGTCTGGAAAAGGGAATACGAAATGGAACCCATTATACGCCGCGATAACGTCCGGCGTCCCAAGGAGATGCCCATGGCTCCCGACATCAAGATTTATGCGCTGTCCACCTGCGTGCATTGTAAGCACGCCAAGGAATATTTCGAGGAGAATCACCTGGCCTACGACTGCATCCACGTCGATCTCTTAACCGGCGACGAACGCGCCAAAACCATGGACGTGGTGCGCACGCTCAACCCCTCCCTGTCCTTCCCCACCATTGTCATCGGCAAAACGGTCGTCGTGGGTTTTCGCCGCGACGAAATTGAAAACGCCATAGAGGCCTGCACCAAATGACCGCCCAGGAACTCTACGACAAGTTGCGGCCGCTGCAGGAAGCCAAGGGACACTATTTCAATCCCGATCGGGAAATGACCCTGGATCTGCTCGCCAGTCTCTTGGTCAATAAGGAACGCTACGGCTACATGGCCTGCCCGTGCCGGCTGGCCTCGGGCAATTTCCAGATAGATCGGGATGTGGTGTGCCCCTGCATCTATCGTGATTCCGATGTTGCAGAATTCGGCGCCTGCTTTTGCGGCTTATACGTCAGCGCCGCCATACGCGATGGCAAGGCCGCAGTGCCGGTTGTGCCGGAACGCCGGCCGGTGGAAAAGACGTTGGCGGCATTGGGCTGACGTTGTATTCTGCGATACCTGTCACTCCCTTTTGTGCGCGAATGCTTCCGGCGTTCGCGCATCGTTTTTTCCTCGAACACGTCTGTCGCAAACGCCATTATCCTGACGTTCACCGCATCCTGTGACGACACAGGACAAATGCGCCACGGTCTTCCTCTTGAAAAAGAGGACCATATAACGTAGTCCTGGCGCTCGTGATGCGTCGCTATGATGCCTCTCGTCCTGTCGGATCGACGTCAGGGACAGAAGGTCGCTGGTGGCTCTCCTTGTTTTCTTGCGTCGCCGAGACGGGTCTGACTGTTGTGTGGGGGAAAATCCGGGCGTGGAAATATCCTGCGGGGCTGTTGTCGCCATAATCCTTGCCAGCCTTGGCGCGGCGCTTGGTTGTTTCTGCGTCATGCGCTCCCGCCGCCGGTCCCGGTGCAATAATCCGTTCCTTGACCGCGTCGTCGGAGCCATACCCGACCCCTTGTATGTCAAAGACCCGGCCGGCCGTTTTCTGCTCGTCAACGACGCCTTTTGCCATCTGGCCGGGCGCGCCCGCTCGGATATCCTCGGGCATGAGGCGGCGGACATCTTCCCCGCCGACCGGATCTCCGCCCTGCAGGACGATGCCATGGTCCTGGCCCAGGGGAGCGAGGATCACAACGAGGAAACCATCACCGATCCGCTGGGCCGCCAGCATATCTGCATCCTTCGCAAAACGCTTTGCAGCGTGGCCGGCGATCAACGCTCTGTCGTCGGCGTCCTGCGCGACATCACCCAGCGGAAAAACGCCGAACGGGCCCTGGCCCAAAGCGAAGGCCGCTACCGCCGTATTGTGGAAACCGCCAACGAGGGAATCTGGGCCGTGGACGCGGCCTGGCGCACGACCTACGTCAATGCCGTCATGGGAGCCATGCTCGGCGTTGATCCGGCGGAAATGCGGGGACGCCCGGCCTCCGATTTTTACTTCGAACAGGACCGCCCGCTCTATCAGATCCTCTGGCAGCGCGAAGCGCTGCCGCCCGGCGGCGGGATCTACGAACGCCGTCTCCGGCGCGTGGACGGGCAGGAACTCTGGGTCATCATCGCAAGCAGCAGCGAGTATACCTCCGAAGGACAATTTGCCGGCTCGTTCGGCATGTACACCAATATTACCGAACGCAAACGGATGGAGGAATCGCTGCGGCTCTCCGAAGCCCGTCTGGCCGCCGCCAAGGAAGCCGCCGAAGCCGCCAATAAGACCAAAAGTGAATTTCTGGCCAACATGAGCCATGAAATCCGCACGCCGCTCAACGGGCTGCTTGGCATGCTCCAACTGCTCGAAGATACGGATCTCGATGCCGAGCAGGACGACTGCGTGACCACGGCCCTGGATTCCGGACGCCGGCTGACCCGCCTTTTGACCGACCTCCTCGACCTGTCACGGGTCGAATCCGGCAAGCTCGTCCTGGCCGCGACCCCCTTTTCCATGGCCGAAGTCTTCGACGCCATCCGGATCATCTTCAACTCCACGTTGCAGCAACGCGGCCTCACCCTTAAAACCGCCATCCACCCTTCCGTCCCCCCGGTGCTGGCCGGAGATGAGGGCCGTATCCGGCAAATCCTGCTCAACCTCGTTGGCAACGCCATCAAATTCACCCGAGCCGGCGGCGTGACCCTGGAGGCCGGCGCTTACTGCGACGACCCAAACGACCGGCTCCGACTCGTTCTTTCTGTCGCCGATTCCGGCATCGGCATTCCGGGCGACAAGCTGCACACGGTTTTTGAATCCTTTACCCAGGTGGACGCCTCCAACACCCGCCACCATCAGGGCGCGGGGCTGGGGCTGTCCATCGTGGACCGGCTGGTGCGGCTTATGGGGGGGAAAATCTGGATTGACAGCGCCCCGGACATGGGCACCATCATCATGTGCTCGATGCTCGTCACGCCAACCGAAAGCCTGCCGGATGCGCCGATGGCCTACGCGCCGCCGGTTCCGTGCACGGGACTGCGAATTTTGCTGGTCGAGGATGAGCGCGTCAACCGGCTGGCGGTTGGGGCCATGTTGCGCAAGGAAGGGCACACGGTGCTGGAAGCGGCCTCGGGACTGGAGGCCGTGGCGGTCTTTGCCCGGGAAGACATCGACGCCGTGCTGCTCGACATCCAGATGCCCGGTATGGACGGTCTGGAGACCCTGGCCGTCCTGCGCGATAAGACGCTCCACGGCCCCAAGGCCTCGGTGCCTGTCATCGCCCTGACCGCCTATGCCATGTCCGGCGACCGGGAACGCTTCCTGGCCGCCGGCATGGATGGCTATCTGGCCAAGCCCGTCGAGGCCAGCGCGCTTTTCGCCGCCTTATCCCACCTGCCGGATCGCGAACAGTAGGGACGCGGGCTTTCCCGATGCCCCGGGCCTTACTGGGCCACAACGAGTCGCAGAATGTCGGTCGGCGTGCGATTGTTTTCCAGTGAGAGTTCCTCGAACGTCATATCGCCAAACGCCGTAATGCGATGTCGGGACAGCCGCTGCACCGCCACGGAAAGCGGAATTTCGTGTTCCCGGCAAAACGTTTGGAGCATCATTTTTTCCAATCCCGGCGGAGGGGTCACCGGCGCGGCAGCCACGTGGGGGGGCGTCGTCGGTTGTCCGGGCTGCCCTGGTTGTCCGGGCTGCCCGGCCGTTTGGGGCGCAGGCTGGGCGGCCGGCACGCCCGGCGCAAATGGCCTCGGGCGGGCGCCGGCCCAGCGGGCAG
>Ga0183100_1000334_pt1 | contig 45745 bp, 36 predicted proteins | sample Biomet2_FD_127789 | JGI IMG/M metagenome (GOLD analysis project Ga0183100, IMG submission 127789) | Microbial communities from bioreactor (seeded with anoxic lake sediment) at LBNL, California, USA - Biofuel metagenome 2 | ecosystem: Engineered > Bioreactor > Anaerobic > Unclassified ... | reverse complement strand
ACTCTATTAGGGTGCTCTCTTCGCATGCTCACGGGTTACCTGGCTGATCGGACGAAACACTATTGGGTCTTTACCATCATCGGCTACGTCATCGATCTCGCAGCCGTGCCTCTCTTGGCCCTCGTCCCTAACGATAAGCAAATGGGCTTCATCCTCGCTGTGGCCTTTATTCTTCTAGAGAAAATTGGCAAGGCCGTCAAAAAGCCGGCCAAAGACACTCTCGTCAGTTTTGCCGCCAAAGAAAACGGGGTTGGCAAGAGTTTCGCTTTCGGCGAGGCCCTTGACCAAATCGGCGCCTTCATCGGCCCGACGATTCTCACGGCCACTTATCTTATCGTCGGAAACATCGACGAATACCATAAGTTCATCTACGGCTTCTTGGCTCTAGGCGTTCCCGCCATTATCTGCATGATTATTCTTCTTGTGGCCTTCTTTAAATACCGCCATCCCGAAACTTTCGAGAAAGAGGATAAGCCTGCGACTACAAGCTTCCTGAAGAAACCGGTTTTCATCGTCTTCTTGGTGGCCTCTTCCCTGTTGGCCTTTGGGTTCATGGATAGTTTTTCTTTGGTCGGAAAAGACTTATTCACTCGTCAGGTCCTAGGCCCGGGTAGTGAAGACTACATTCCCTTGCTCTACAGTTTCGCGATGCTAATTGACGCCGTTTCGGCCCTCTTCTTTGGCTTCCTTTATGACAAAAAGGGTTTGCTCTCGATTGTCCTCGCCGTCCTCTTCACCGCGCCATACCCGTTCTTCTTGTTCTACATGAAGCCCCTGTGGTCGGTTTTTGTCGGCTTGGCCCTCTGGGGCATCGGCATGGGAGCCCTCGAATCCATCATGAAGAGCGCAGTCACTACCTTATCCGGGAAATCCGAACGAGCCCGAGCTTTCGGAGCCTATGAACTCTTCTATGGCCTCGCGAGTTTCGCCGGAAGCTTCGTGATTGGATGGCTTTATTCGTATCAGGACAAATTGGCTCTCTGCCTTTATTGCTCGATTGCCATCTTATTAGCTTTCGGAGTTTACATCTTCGCCTATCGCCTCAGCAAAAAAGCGGCCCCCTCAACGGAAACCGCTCTATAGACATATCGGTTCAAACGCCTACCAAAGATCGACGCGCTTTTCTTTCGGCAGGTACATCTTGTCGGTCGGTTTGACCTTGAAGGTCCGATACCACTCTTCGAAGTTCCGAGGCATCATGTTGGCGCGGAGCTCGGTCGGCGAGTGGACGTCGATGCTGAGGAGCAACTGTTGGAACTGCTCGCGGGCTTTTTGGCACCAGATGCGGCCCCAGTTGAGGAAATACTCGCGGTAATCGGCACCGGGCAGACGCGACATGATATCGAGGGTGACCGCCATGCCGCCGTTGTCGGCGATGTTCTCCGAGACGACGAACGCCCCATTGATCTTTCCCCCGGCAAAGGGAATCCCATCGAACTGTTCCACCATGGCTTTCGTGCGGGCTTGGAAGGACTTAAAGTCCTCTTCGGTCCACCAATTTTTGATGTTGCCGTTCTCGTCGCATTGGGCACCATTGTTGTCAAAGGCGTGAGAAATCTCGTGGCCGATGACCGCACCGATGCCGCCAAGGTTGGCACTGCGGCTTTGTTTGATGGAATAGAAAGGGGCCTGAAGAATGGCGGCCGGGAAGGTAATGTCGTTGGTAAAAGGGTTGTAGCAGGCGTTAACCATATGACCCGGCATGACCCATTCGGACCTATCAACGTCTTCGTAGAGGCGCCCGAAAGCAAAGCGATTTTTCTCCTCGGCGATGACGTTAATGGCCTCAAAGAAAGACGTTTTCTCATCGACCTTTAGGAGCGAATAGAGCTTCAGACATTTGTCAGGATAGCCCATCTTGATGACGATTTTGCTAAGCTTCAGGATAGCTTTTTCCTTCGTAGGGGCCGACAGGAAATCGTTTTTGGCCATTCTCTTCTCGTAGGTATCGATGATTTCCTTCACAATCGAAACGACATCCTTCTTGGCCTCTTCGCCAAAGTATGTTTTCCCATAGTAGAGGCCGGCGGGTTCGCTGAAGGCATCCCCCGCGGCATGATAAGCCTGCTTTTCGATCGAGCTGTCGGAGGGGGATCCCGTTAGCACGCGGTTATAGGTATTCCCAAGGGTTCGTATCTCCTCGGAGAGAAGGGAAGAGGCGTTCATAAAACACTTCACGTAAGCCCAGTGGCGGTAGAGAACGAAGGTCTCTTCATTAAAGAGTTTGGCAAAGCCTTCGAGGAAGCGCGGCTCGAAGACCACGATTTGCTTCGGTTCCTGGCCAAAGAGGTCTTTGGTGAGCGGAAGGAAATCCACGCCTTTTAGGAGGGAGGCCACCTTCTCGGCCGGCATCGGATTGTAGCACTTGACGTATTCGGACCACTCCTGCTGGCTCTTGACCAGGGTAGCGACGATGGCGTCGAAAGAAAAAGCGTCTTGGATGAATTGCTTTCGTTCCGCCTCAGAGAGAGGGGTGAAAGCCAAAAGCTTATCGAGCATTCCGGAAATGACACCTAAAAGAGCATCTTTCTGGGGTTTCAAGGCCTCTTGGCTGTAATAAGTGGTGTCGGGCAAGAAGGTTCTCGGACCCACGAGAATGCACGAATGGTGGCGGGTGTCCTTCATGTCGGTTTCCACGCCGACTTGGAAGGGCAAAGGATAATCGCCAATGACAAGTTCTTTGAGGTTTTCGTTGAAAGCGGCCAGGTTCTTGAGGCTCTCGATTTTCGCGAGATACGGTAGCAAAGGGGAGAGCCCCTCTTCGTTCCTTCGCTTCACGTCGATGGCTTTGCGGTAAAGCCTAATCGCCTTTTCGAGATAGGCGTTAGGGATCTTTCTCGCACCGCTCGACATCTCGCGGAAGTCCCTCATCATGACCTCTTCGACCCCGGTATCGAGATCGGCGAAGCCGCCGGAGCAGGGTTTGTCGTCGGGGATGACGGCTTTTTCGAGCCAGGCCCCATTCACGTGGTGATACAAATCGTCCTGAATTCGAACTGGATTTTTCTCTTCCATCGCTTAATTCCTCTATGTTGCTTTCAAGTATGAATGGTCCTAGAAAAAGGTAAATGATTAAATTAACCGACATGGTTCCTAAGAAGCAAAAAACGCCGAAAAGGCCATTTTGTCGAGTCTTTCAAACTGCAAAAGGACAGGTCACAGTCCCCTTTCCTATGGACGATACTGCTATAGAGAGTGATTCCGCCACCAAAACCAGACAAGGGAAGACGACGGCCAAAAAGGAAAAGTCTTCTTCCTCCTTTTTCGTGATACAGAAAACGTCAACTGCTTTTCGTTTCCAACGAAGGAGGTTTGTCTTAGAATAAGACTGTTATAGTTTTCTCTCCCTGATGAGCGGAAAAGCGAAAGCGCAATATCACACTTTCTCACTCGCCAGTTCGGACAGAAAAACTAGGAGGAAAAGCATGCCAGAGCAATTCAAAACCTGCCGATCGAAATACGAAGGAGAGGCTAATCCTGACAAAGAAATTCTGAAGTTGGGCAAGAAAATAACCGATGTCGTTCCCCATCACCTAAAGGGGATCAAGAGCACCGATCCCGAATATTTCGGACTTCGCGAGGTCGTCACCCACGAGATGGCGGTCGCCCTCAATAAAATGAAGCTCCGGAAGTTCTACACCTTCGAAGAACTTCTCAAGATGAATAAGGGATATGAGCCCAAGGCCCTCCAAGACCTCTATGACGAGATGTCTCGCATCGGCATCATCGAATACGACTACAGTGATCGTTACAGTCACACCGACCCCATTAAGGATCAGCCGCGGACCAAACGTTATCGCATTTCTTTCTTCGTCCCAGGATCGGCCGAGCTTTTCAATGGTACCATCGCCAAGATCGACAAGAATCCGGCCGTCAGCAATTTCTTTGAACGCATGACTTTCATCCCACTCGCCGGCATCACCCAAATGCTTCCGCCCGGCGGCGACGGCGTCGGAATGCACGTCATTCCGGTTGAAAAAGCCATTGATGTCAAAAACGAATCAGTCGATCTCGAGCACATCTCCTACTGGCTCAAAAAGTACGACGGCCACATTTCGGCCGGCCTGTGCTCTTGCCGTTATTCGCGCCAAAAACTCGGCGAAGGCTGCGTCGACGACCCCCGCGATTGGTGCATCCAACTTGGCGACATGGCCGACTATGCCGTCGAAACCAAACAATCGCACTTCGTTTCAACCGAAGAGGCCTTAGCCATTCTCCAAAAAGCCGAGGACAACGGTTTCGTCCACCAGATCACGAACATCGATGGACCGAACCACATCTTCGACATCTGCAACTGCGACGTGAAGATCTGCAACGCCCTTCGCACGAGCATGCTTTTCAACACTCCAAACCTTTCCAAATCCGCCTATACCGCCAAAGTGACGGCGGCAAATTGTGTCGCTTGCGGTCTTTGCGTCGAGTCCTGCCCCGCCGGCGCCGTCAAACTGGGACAGAAACTCTGCCACAAGGACGGAACCCCCATCGCCTATCCGCAAGCCGTTCTTCCTGATGCCATCCATTGGGGCAAATATGCTTGGGACGAGAACTACCGCGACACCATGAGACTTAACGAAAGCTATGCCTCCGGAACCGCCCCGTGCAAGGCCGCCTGCCCGGCTCACGTGCCGGTCCAGGGCTACCTCAAGAAAGCCCACGAAGGCAAATACGAAGAAGCCCTCGCCCTCATCAAGACCCAGAACCCCTTCCCCGCTGTCTGCGGACGCGTTTGCAATAAACGTTGCGAAGAGGCCTGCACCCGCGGAACCATCGACAAAGCGGTTTCTATCGACGCGGTGAAGAAATTTGTCGCGGATTTCGACCTTAATGCCAAGACCCGCTTCGTTCCGAAGAAAGTCGTGGCCTCGCTCGTTGGCGATTTCCAAGAGAAGATCGCCATCATCGGCGCCGGCCCGGCCGGTCTCTCTGCCGCTTACTATCTGGCCCTTCAGGGCTTTAAGCCGACCGTCTACGAAAAAGAAGCCCAGCCGGGTGGCATGATGATGTATGGCATCCCGAGCTACAAGCTTGAAAAAGACGTTCTCTTAGCCGAAATCGAGATCATTAAAGCCCTCGGCGTCGAGATTAAATGCGGCGTCGAAGTCGGCAAGGATGTCACAATCGACCAGCTCAAGAGCGAAGGCTACAAGGCTTTCTATCTCGCCATCGGCTGCCAAGGCGGCCGCCGTCCGGGCGTTCCTAACGACAATGCGAAGAACACCGCGATCGCCGTCGAGTACCTTAAGCACTCCTATGACCATCAAAACGAGAAATTTGAAGGCGATGTCGTGGTGATCGGCGGCGGCAACGTCGCCATCGACTGCGCCAAGACCGCCCGTCGCCTCGGCTCCAAGGCCGTCTCGATGTACTGCCTCGAATCCGCCACCGAAATGCCAGCGAGCAAAGACGAAGTCGCCGAAGCTCTCCAAGAAGGCATCACGGTCAACAACTCCTGGGGACCGAAGGAAGTCCTCATCGATGAGAACGGCCAAGTTAAGGGTATCATCCTCAAGAAATGCGTCCGCACGATCGATCCGGCCACCAAGAAATTCAGCCCCGTCTATGACGAGGCCACGACCACAACCGTCAAAGCCGACCAGATCGTCTTCGCCATCGGCCAAGCCATTGAATGGGGCAAACTGCTTGAAGGCAGCAAAGTCACCTTCTGGCACGGCAACTTCCCGATCGCCGACAAACTGACCTATCAGACCGCTGACCCCGACATCTACGTCGGTGGCGACGTCTATACCGGCCCGAAGTTCGTGATCGATGCCATCGCGGCCGGCCACCACGTGGCTGACAGTCTGGCCCGCCACGTCCGCCCGAATGCCGCTCCGACCATTGGCCTGAACCGCCACGTCTTCACGCCACTCGACAAAGAAGACATCGCTTATCCGGATTACGATAAGGCCGGACGGGGAGAGGAAGGCGTCGACAAAACCGCGGATCCGTTTAGCTTCCACGATATCCGCAAAACCTTCACCGAAGAGCAAGTCAAAGCCGAAACCGGCCGCTGCCTCAGCTGCGGCGCCTCGGTCGTCGATCCTCATAAGTGCATTGGCTGCGGTATTTGCACGACCCGCTGCCAGTTCGACGCCATCCATCTCGTCCGCGACATGCCCGAAAACACCACCATGCGCAACGGCGACGACAAAGTCGGCGGTTTGCTGAAGTACGCCGCTAAGAGAGCCGTTCGTATCATCGGCAACGCCGGTTCGCCGGAAGCCAAGATGATGCGGAAGAAACGCAAGGACTACAACAAGGCCCACAAAGCCGACAAGAAGACGAAGCCCTACACCGGCAACGCCAACCCCATCGACAATGCATGAGCTCGGTATCGTCTTCTACGTCATCGACGCGGTCGAAGAAGCAGCGAAGAAAAACAACGCGAAGAAAGTCCTCTCTTTGACCCTTGAGGTCGGAGAGGTGAGTTCCATCGTGCCTTCCTATTTCCGGCAGTGCTATGACTGGGCTATCAAAAAAACCGAGCATATGCAGGAGTGCAAACTTGACCTCGTCGTCATCGAAGGCGTCTCCTACTGCAAGGCCTGCCAAAAGACCTACAAAACCACAGAGAATGGGAAAAAATGTCCCTTCTGCGGGAGCGAGGACACGTACCTCGTCACCGGCAACGACGTCAGCATCCGCGACATCAAAGTCGTCTAGTCTCCTCTAATAAAAAAAGCCTAGGTGGATCAAACCTCCTAGGCTTTTGCTTTTTTTAGAAATCTATTCTTTAACGGCCTTCATCGAGAGTCCGATGCGTTTCCTTGCCACGTCCACGGAGAGGACCTTGACCTTCACGATGTCGTTGATGCGGGCCACCTCCAAAGGATTGGAGACGAAATGGTCGGCTAACTCGGAAACGTGGACCAGGCCGTCCTGATGAACCCCGATATCAACGAAAAGGCCAAAATCCATGACGTTTCTGACGGTGCCGGAAAGCATCATCCCGACTTTGAGGTCTTTGATGTCCCGCACTCCATCGGCGAGAACCGCCTGTTCCACTTTTTCGCGGGGATCGCGGCCCGGCTTTTTCAGTTCCTCGACGATGTCCGTCAAGGTCTCGAGGCCGAGACCTAACCGTTTCGAAAGGCCCGGCAAGTCCGAAAGAGACGAAAGGGCGGAGACGGCTTTGGGCGTTCCTAAATCCACAGGAGTCAAGCCAAGTTCCCGCAGCAACGAGAGGGCGGCCGGATAGCTTTCGGGGTGAACGCCGGTGTTATCGAGAGGGTCGCCATCGGGAATCCGTAAGAAACCGGCGCTCTGCTCAAAAGCCTTCTTGCCAAGTTTCGGTACCTTTAGAAGCTCTTTGCGACTCTTGAAGGGGCCATTGGCTTCGCGATAAAGAAAGATGCTTTGGGCTAGGGTTGGTCCGATTCCGGAAACATAGGAAAGCAAAGACGGGGAGGCGTTATTGATATAAACGCCCACCTCGTTGACGACGTTCTCGACGACCCCAGAAAGGGCCTTTGAGAGCTTCTTTTCGTCCATGTCGTGTTGGTACTGCCCAACCCCGATGGACATTGGGTCGATCTTCACGAGTTCGGCCAAGGGATCCTGAAGGCGTCGGGCTAGCGAGATGGCGGAGCGTTTCTCGACCGGCAAGGAAGGGAATTCCTCGGTGCCTAAAGGCGAAGCGCTATAGACCGAGGCTCCGGCCTCGTTAACGATCACCAAGCCGACCGAAAGATGATTTTCTTGAATGAGTGAAGAAAGGAAGGCTTCCGATTCGCGGGAGGCGGTCCCGTTTCCGAGGGCGATGATCTCAATCTTATATTTGGCTATAAATGACAGGATGGTCCGTTTGCTTTCCTCAAGGCGAAGGGCCCCACCAATCGTGGGATACACGACGCCGACCTCGAGAAGCTTGCCCCTTTCGTCCACCGCCGCGAGCTTGCATCCGTTCACGAACGCCGGATCGAAGCCTAGTATCCGTTTGCCTTTTAAAGGCGGAACGAGCAAGAGTTGACGGAGATTGTCCTGAAAGAGAACAATCGAGGCATCCTCGGCCTTAGTGAAAAGCTCGCCGTCGATTTCGTTTTCCACGCTCGGGCCGATGAGGCGTTTATAGGAGTCGGCGTAGGTTTCCCGTAGGCGCGTCTCAAAAGGCGAATGCGGCAGGACGAGACGCCGGCACATTTCGTTGATGATGGTGAAACGATCGTATTCGTAGGAGACACTGAGTTTTTTCTCCTTCTCCCCGCGGGAGAGGGCCAAAAACTGATAGTTCTTGAGGGCTTTGACCGGGCAAGAAAAAGAAGCGTACGTCAAATAGGTCTTTTCGATGTCCTCTTTGGTCTCCTTGGAGATCAGGCGGCCAGTCTTATAGATGTAGGCTTTCGCAAAGTCATAGAAGGATGCTTCATCGGCGGCCCGTTCCGAAAGGATATCCATAGCCCCTTGTAGGGCCTCTTCCACCGTAGAAACGTTCTTTTCCGGATTGAGGTAACGTCTTGCTTCCCCCGCTAACGATTCTTCGCTTCCGCGCTGGGCGGAAAGGTAATCAGCTAATGGGCCCAAGCCCCTTTCGAGGGCGACGGATCCCCTAGTAGCCCTCTTTTTCTTATACGGACGATAAAGGTTCTCGAGATCATTGAGCTTCGTGGCGGAGAGAATAGCCTCCCGGAGTTCCGGAGTGAGTTTTCCTTGCTCCTCGACGGAGGACAAAATGGCTTCCCGCCGCTTTTCGAGGTTTTGGAGGCTCGCTAAAAGCTCATCGAACTGCCGGAGTGTCACGTCATCCATCGAGCCGGTTTTCTCTTTCCGGTAACGGGCGATGAAAGGTATGGTGTCACCCTCGTCGAGGAGACCCAAGACGGCCTCTACTTGAGCGGGCGTAATTGATAAGGCCGAAGCCAACGTTAACTTGATGTCCATGGCGATAATAGTAAGGCTTGCCGATGAGGAGGGAAAAGAAAAGAAGAAACGAGTTCCGAAAGGCTAGTTTTCATGAGGCAATTTTTAAGTCGGTAAGAACGCCATCCTCGATCTTGCACACCCGGTCGCAGAAGCTGAGGAACCTTTCGTCATGGGTGACCATAATGGTCAGTTTGCCTTCGCGAGTGGTCTCACCCTTTAGAAGTTCCATAACCTCGCGGCTACGGGCCCCGTCGAGGGCGGCGGTCGGCTCATCGGCCAGAATCACGGATGGATTGGGGTAAAGGGCCTTCAGGATGGCGGCTCTTTGGCGTTCGCCGCCGGAAAGCTGATTGGGTAGTTTGTTTAGGAGTTTTTTGACGCCGAGACGTTCCGAAAGTTCCTCGATCCGCTTTTCGTCATGGGCCCGCCTTTTGATGCGGTCATAAAGATCGAGTTGCTCACGAACGGTGAGGAAAGGAATCAAGCTGGCGCTTTGGAGGATGAAACCGATTTTCTCGAAGCGGATTTTCGAGCGGCTCTTTCCGTCGAGTCGGCTATAGGGTTTCCCCTCCAAAACGATTTCGCCGGTTGTGGGTTTCTGTAATCCCCCAATGATGGTCAAAAAGGTCGATTTTCCGCTACCGGAAGGCCCGATAATCGCAATGAATTGGCCTGGAAAACCGGCAAAAGAGGTTTCCTGGAGGGCGTGGACAATCTCCTCTTTTTGGAGGAAGTCCTTTGTGATTCTTTTGGCTTCGAGAAGGGTGTTCATGGTTTCTCCTAAATGGCTTTGACAGGGTCGATTTTGAGAACAGCCCGGACCGAGAAGAGGGCTCCGATAAGCGAGAAGATGGCAAAGGCGCCGGTAATGGCCACGTTAAACCACAGATTATATGCAAATGGCAACTTGCCGCCGATAAAAGCCACCGAAAGGGCCGTGAGGCCAAAGCCGAGAAGGCTCCCGGATATAGTAAGAAGAAGCGTTTGGGACAGCACTGAGGTGGCGAGATAGCCACTTGAGATGCCTTGAGCTTTCATGACTCCGAAAAGACTGGTCTTTTGAAGGGTCAGTACGTAGATGAATACCCCGATGATGAAGGAGGCAATCACGATGAGGAACGAAATCATCAGGGTGAAGGTCGCCACCTGGGCTCCATAGCCTGGGAGAACGTTGAAATACTCTTTTAGAGAATAGGATTTCAGGGTGTCGGGAACAGAAAGGGTGGCGCCTTTAAGGGCCACGGCAGAAGAGAAGGCGGCTCCGGAGTTCCCAAAACGCACCTCTTTCCAAGTTGAGAGATCCATATAGAGGAGCGGAACGGTTTGATAAGTCGCTTTCTCGACGAAGGCCCGAATGACGAAAGGCGTGGAGAAGCCGACAACGGAAACGGAGGATCCGACTCCGTATCCGGCTTTCGAGAGGGAGGAGTCGGCAATGACGTCATAGGTCACTAGTGAAATATCGGGAAGGCTGTCCCAAAGGAACGTCCCGCTTTCCTGGCCGAGGAGGTAGACATCGGTTTTGTTGTCCTCGCTCTCCTTCGCCACGGCCGGCAAGAGCCCGAAGCGAGCCTTCGAGTCGGCGTTAATCTCCCCGAAAGAGGCATCGGAGACCATGGACATCATGACGTTGTCGTTGGCGTCTTTCGTGAGGACGATTCCACTCGCGCCCCATTTCGTGATGCCATTCGTGTAGCTTGAAGCAAGGCCATAGGCGAGACCCATAAGGAAATAGACGAGGTAGCTGATGAGGACCATCATGACCACCACAAGGCTGAAGCGGCCTTTGTTCCGAATGATTTCTTTCCAAGCGAGGAACATTAGCGGGCCTCCCCTAGAAGTTTTTCGATGTCGCGACCGATCCGTTCGGGCTTCTCATTAGGAGGATACCGCCGGATGACGTTTCCTTGCCGGTCAAGCAGGAACTTGGTGAAATTCCACTTAATCCGGGTTCCAAAGAAACCGTGTTTTTTGGTTTTAAGGTAGGTATAAAGGATCGATTCGTCCGGCCCGTTGACGTTGATCTTCTCAAAGCGGGGAAAGGTCGTGTCGTAATGATCGGCGCAAAAGGCGTTGATCTCCTCGATGGTCCCGGGGGCCTGGTTCAAAAATTGGGAACACGGGAAATCCAAGATCTCGAATCCTTTGTCGTGATACTTCTCATAGAGGGCCTGGAGGGCTTTGTATTGGGGCGTGAAAATGCAGTTCGTCGCCGAATTGACTACGAGAAGAACTTTGCCAGCGTAGAGGGACAGCAAAACCCGCTCGCGCCGATCGGTCTCAACGGAGATATCAAAAATACCCATATAAAGCGTTATTTACCTTTTCTGTTCCCATTATAACCAAATTCTTATGGGGCTTTGAAGAAAAATGCTTTTACAACGGAAATCGTCGATCAGACCAAAAACACATTTACGGAGGGAACCGAAAAACCGCTTATCTGAAAAGGAAAATTGCGGAATAGGGTTTAGAGAAGATAGCCGTAGCGATGAATAAACAGTTTCTTCACGAGGGTGGTAAGAAGCATATAGAGGGCGATAATCCCGGCCAAGTAGGCGAAGAAAATCACGGGCAACGGCAAGAACCCTAGCAAGCGGCCGAAATACGTGTAGGTTATGGAAGAGGCGATGAGTATGCAGAGAAGCCCGCTCACGAGAACCGGCCAAGAGGCATGGGACCCGATAAATGGGGCTTTTTCGCTTCTAATCATATGGATGACAAGGACTTGAGTGGACATCGATTCAATGAACCAGCCGCTCTGGAAGAGGGCAATGAAGGCCGTCTTATCGACTCCCGCCGCCTCGAATTGGCCACCAACCGCTCCAGGAACGATCACGAAAAGGAGCAACAGATACGTCACGATGTCGAAGACACTGGAGGTGGGACCGAACCAAAGCATGAACTTCCATAAGGAGCTAGCGTCCCACCGCCGAGGCTTCATAAGGAAGGACTCGTCCACGTGGTCCCAAGGAATCGAGATGCAAGAGAAGTCATAGAGCAAATTGAGGAAGACAAGCTGGACCGGCATCATCGGAAGGAAAGGAAGAAATGCTGAAGCGAAGAGCACCGAGAACATGTTCCCGAAATTGCTCGAGCAAGTCATCTTTATGTACTTGATAAGGTTGCCGTAAATGCGACGGCCTTCCTTGATGCCTTCGTAAAGGACCGATAGGTCCTTTTCGAGCAAAATGATCTTGGCTTCCTCTTTGGCGATGTCGACGGCTCCTTCGACCGAGAGGCCAACGTCGGACGCTTTAAGAGATGGGGCGTCGTTGACGCCGTCACCCATATAACCGACGATGTGGCCATTGGCTTGGATGGCTTCGATGACCCGTTTCTTTTCCTCGGGCGAAAGCTTAGCAAAGAGATTGGTTGTTTCCACCTGGGTTCGCAGTTCTTCGTCACTCATTTTCTCGACATCCTCACCGGTGAGGGGTTTTGAGGAATCGATTCCGACTTTTTCGCAAACCGTTCTGGCTACGCCGACGGTGTCGCCAGTAAGGACCTTGACGTTCACTCCATAATGCTGGAGCGAGGAAATCGCGCCTTGGGCACTCGGTTTGACCGGGTCGAGGAAGGCAAGATATCCCAATAGCACCATGCCGTTTTCGTCGGCCACGCCGAAGCGTCCGACGGCTTCGGGGTTGTTCTTCTGGGCAAGAGCCAAGACCCGCATGCCGGAGTCGTTAAGGCGTGAGACGCGTTCGATGACTTCATTTTTTATTGTTTCGTCAAGAGGCCGGACTTCGGTCCCGATTTCGACATAGGTGCAAATGGAAAGGATCTCTTCGAGGGCGCCCTTGGTAATCAATTGGGTTTTCCCGTCTTTATTCATGACGACGACGGAGACCCGGCGTCTCTCGAAATCGAAAGGAATCTCATCCACCTTGGTGTATTTTTCGCTGAGATCTTCCAAGGTGTGGTCGTTCTTTTCCTCTAGTTCGTTCCGTTCGATAATGGCCTGATCCATCAAGTTTTTGCTGCCGGTCGTGAAGTAAGAATTGAGATAGGCATGGCGGAGGACGCGGTTATCTTCCTCCCCGAGGACGTTCAAATGTCGTTCCAAAACGACCCGGTTTTCGGTGAGGGTGCCAGTTTTGTCGGTGCATAAGACATCCATCGAACCAAGGTTTTGGATGGCAGACAAGGATTTGACGATGCACTTTTTCTTCGAAAGAGAAATAGCCCCTTTGGCTAGACAGGAGGTCACGATCATCGGGAGCATTTCCGGGGTGAGGCCCACCGCCACCGAGATGGCAAAGAGGAAGGCCGAAAGCCAATCGTTTTTGATAAAGCCGTTGAGGAGGAAGACGACCGGAGTCATGACGAGCATGAAGCGGATCAGAACCCAGCTTACTTTGCCGATGCCTTTTTCAAAGCCGGTGGGCTTTTCCTTTTCCTGAAGCGAAGCGCTGATGCCGCCAAGGAAGGTGGAGTCGCCGACCCCGACCACGAGGCCCCGAGCCGAGCCGCTCACGACGGCCGAACCCATGTAGGCCATGTTCGGAAGAGCGGTCAAAGAGGCATCGTTGGTCATCGCGGCGGCGTTCTTTTCGACAGAGAGGCTTTCTCCGGTGAGGGATGATTCGTCGATGAAGAAGTCCTTTGTTTCTAAGAGCCGAAGATCGGCCGGGATGATATCTCCCACCCCGAGATATACGAGATCGCCCACGGCCAGTTCGGAAATCGGGATTTCTTTCTTCTTTCCCTCCCGGAAAACCGTGGTGCTGTTTTCCACAAGATCATAGAGGCGCGCCGCGGCCAGCGAGGAACGGGTTTCTTGGAAGAAACGGATGAGTCCGCTCGCGATTACCATGACGACAATAATTATGACGGTAGAAGGGTTTTTCTCCCCGGCCGGAGGCAAGATGACGTTACTGACAAGACTGACGCCGGCGAGCAAAACGAGAATGAGGGTAAAGGGGTCAAGAAATGCTTTAAGGAGATGCTTCCACCAAGGGGTTTCTTTTTTCTTGCTCAAAACATTCTTTCCGTACTCGCTGATATTGTCATCAACTTGCTCTTCATTCAGACCGTTGCTTTGGCTTCCAAAACGCTCCATGGCGGCTTGAAGAGAAAGCTTAGAGACTTCCAAATAGCGGTTTTTGGTCTCGTTCGACTCTTTTTGAGCTTGGTTTCGTTTGTTCATTTTTTGACCCCCCTTCCACAAAAAACATCGCGCCCCATACCGGAAACGCGATGCCAAAAATTACTTTTTAGCCCGTTCAAGTTTTGGCTTTGGCAGGCGCGAACCGCACTATACGGCACCTTGGAACGATGCCATCTATTCAAGCCTACGAAGGATGTCTCCATCCTTTTGCGGCAGCGGTCTATGTCCTGCCAGTAGCCTCACCTACCGGTATTGACGAACCCAGTATAGGCATCCGAAAGAATGGTCGCAAGACAAAAGCGCAATAACAAGAATTTTGTTAAGAAACGGGGTAGGTTTTGACCCAACAACTCCCGATAGTGGGGTCCCTTTGCTCCGCTCTCAGATAAAGAGGGTGGTCGCCGCGTTTTGGCATTCGGCCAGATAGGTGGCCACGCCCACATAATCGATCCCCTCGATGAGTTCTTCTTTCTTGATGCCCATGATATCCATCGACATTGTGCAAGCCAAGAAGCGGACTCCGGCCTTTTTGGCGTTGGCAAGTTGTTCCTCAAGGACGGGGACGTTCTTACTCTTCATAACTCCGCGCATCATGACCGAACCCATTCCGGCCATGTTCATCTTTGATAACTTGAACTTCTTCGCTCCTTTAGGCATCATCCAGCCAAACATCCGCTCGATGAGAGATTTCTTCACGTGCGGAGCTTTCGGCTTCCTTAGAAGGTTCAGACCCCAGAAGGTGCAGAAAACCGTGGCAGGTTTGCCCATGGCTCTAGTACCTTGGGCGATGATCATCGCCGCGAGGGCCTTGTCCATGTCGCCACTGAAGAGGACGATGGTCGTCCCGCCGTTATTCGAAACGCCAGGTTTCGCCTCGATGGCCCCCGGGCCTCTTTCCACCACCGCGGTGATCTTTCCATTCTTTATCTCATTGGAGACGATGGTGTTCCCGGTCGTTTTGGCCCAAAGCTCGATGTCGGAGGTAAAGCCGCAATCGGAAGCGGTGATTTTCATCCTCTGACCCGGAGCGAGTTTCTCGGAAGCTTTCGCGGCTTCCATGATGGGACCCGGGCACTGAAGACCCGTCGCATCAATTTCGACGACTGCTTCGTTATTTCTTTCGGCCATCGGTTTTTCCTCCTTGGTTCCCGCTTGGTTAGGTTTTTCGTAGTGAAGGGCTTTGTAGAGCCTCATCCCACCTTCGACGTTGTATATGTTGGTGTAACCTTGATTGACAGCGATGCGAATCCATTGATAGGCGGTGAGCCCGACATTGCAGTAGACAATGATCTTGGCGCCTTTGTCCTTCGGCAGTTTGTCGAGGTTTTCGCGCAAAGTTACGAAGGGAATATTGACGGCGCCATTAAGATGGTCGAGTGAGAATTCTAGAGCCGTCCTCGCGTCGACGAGAAGGGCGCCTTCCTTTTCCTTGTCGACAGAAGATAAAGGTATCTGCTTGAACTGCCCTTCGAGGAGGTTGCTTGCCGCATAGCCGGCGATGTTGACGATATCTTTGGCCATGCCATATGGCGGAGCGTAGGAAAGCTCCAAATCCACCAGATCCTGCACCTTCAAGCCCGCGGTTAGGGCCGTCGCGATGATATCGATGCGTTTCTCCACGCCCTCGAGGCCCACGGCCTGAGCGCCGAGAATCTTTCCGTCGCGGGGATCAAAAACGACTTTCAAAGTAATCATCGAGGCACCGGGGTAATAACCCGCGTGCTGATTCCGCTCCATCATCACGGACTGGTGAGGGATGCCCTTTCTCTCACAAAGAGCCTCACTATAGCCGGTGGAAGCCCCCGTCTGGGAAAAGACTTTCAAAACGGACGTTCCGATGGCGCCTTTGTAGGTATAGGGTAAACCATTTATGACATCGGCCACGAGACGGGCTTGGCGGTTGGCCGGGCCCGCGAGAGCGATGTGGGTAATCGTCCCATCAATTGGATCCTTCACGGCCGCGACGTCCCCGATGGCGTAAATGTCGGGATGGACCTGTCCGGTTTTCTCGTCGTAAGTTTCCATTTTCTCATCGGTGAGGACGTAGCCATCGGCGGTGAGCCGCAGTCCAGCCCCCTTAGTGAGGGCGTTCTCGGGCACCACGCCAATGGAAAGAATCACCAAGTCGGCGGCAATCTTTTCTCCGCTTCCAAGGATAACGGTGTGGCCTTCATCCTCGAATTTAGAAAGTGAAACCCCCGTCCGAAGATCGATGCCATGAGAGAGTATTTCATTCTCCAAAAAGCGGGCCATCTCTGAATCTAAAGGCGGAAGGATTTGGTTCCTTCCTTCCACAAGAGTCACCGCTAAGCCTCGTTCACTGAGGTTTTCCGCGGTTTCAACTCCGATGAAACCACCCCCAACGACCAAAGCGGTTTTGGCGCCTTTTTCGAGAGCGGCATAAATGGCGTCGACGTCTTCCATGTTGCGGAGATAGAAAACGTTATTCGCTTGGTCCAATCCCTCGAAGGGAATCTTCCGAGGCGAAGTGCCGGTGGTGATGATAAGTTTATCGAATGTCTCCTCGTACTCGTTCCCACCAGCGAGGTCTTTGATCCGCACCGTTTTCTTAGAGGGATCAATAGCCACCGCTTCTGTATGAACGCGAACGTCGAGATTGAATTTAGCATGGAGGGATTCGGGTGTTTCTTGCAGCAAACGAGCCCGGTCTTTGATGACCCCACCCAAATAATAAGGAAGCCCGCAGTTGGCAAAAGACACATAGCCGCTCCGCTCGAGGACGATGATTTGGTCTGTCTCCGAAAGCCGGCGTAATCTTGTCGCCGCTGTGGCTCCGCCGGCAACGCCGCCAATAATGATTATTTTATTCATGAGGTTAATTCCTCCTTTATTGTCGATATTAGATTAGGTCATTAATTGACATATGTCAAAAAATATACTAGGATGGCACCGTGTCGAGACCCAAGAAAAACCGTTTTGTCATCGAAGCTCCCCGTTACCGCTGTTTCGGAACCAAGGGACGTTGCGACGCCCCCAGCATCGAGATGAGCGTCGACGAATACGAGACCATCCTTCTCCTTGATGGAAAAGGTCTTTCGCAAGAGGAAACGGCCTTTCGAATGGGGGTCGCCCGGACGACGGTGACGGCCATCTACCGAACGGCTCGGAAAAAGATCGCCGATTACCTTGAGAACGGAAAGCGCCTTTCCATCGCTGGCGGTTGCTATTCTCTCGACGATGGGCTTTCAAAAACCGGAATCATGGATCTCAAGAAAGGACCAATTGTGAATATGAAAATCGCTGTCAGTTTCGAAAATGAAGAAGTCTTCCAACATTTTGGGCAAACCCCGTCATTTAAGTTCTATCTGATTGAGAAGGGCAAGGTGGCCGCCACCAACGTGGAGTCCACCAATGGGACCGGACACAAAGATCTCATTCCTTGGCTAAAGAGCCGAAAAGTTGACACCCTCATCTGCGGAGGGATCGGGGAAATGGCCATTTCTCTCTTAAAGGAAAACGGAATCGCCTGCACGGCTGGCGTCGAAGGCCCCGCCGACGAGGCAGTCAAACGACTCCTAGCGGGCGAACTTGAATGCGTGTGCGAGCCCACTTGCGATTGCCACGACCATCACTAAACGAAAAAAGCTATCTCGGCTCGACCAGATAGCTTTTTCTTAAGCCTTCTAAGTTGACCTCAAGTTCTTTTGCAAGAAAGGAGTCGAGACCACCAAAGGATTCATCGATGATTTTGAGGGCCCCGCGAAGGTAGGCCTCTTTGACGGAAAAGACATCGTTGATGATCCGCAGGGCTTTCCGTTTCTTCCCTAGAGGAGCCTTCAGGAAAACAAGGGGCGAAAGCGTGCGAATGCGCCGGTTCATCGCCACGTTGGAATAAAGATAATCGGAAACGCAATCCTCTAGCTTCACTCCGAGGGCGTATTCGAGGTAGAAAGAGGCCAGACCGGCGCGGTCTTTACCCTGAGAGCAATGCCAATAGACCTTCTCGCAAGGTTTTTCGGAGAGAACTCGGAAGAATTCGCGGTAGGCACTCCGAGAGGATTCCTCGAGGACCAGAGCCCGATAAAAACGTTCCATGTAGCCGACTCCATCCGCGTGTTCGGAAAGCATTCGCAGGAGATTGTCCTCATTCGAGGCCTTTTTTCCTTCTCCGGAAGCGGGCCGCTCCAAATGGAGGGGACTGAGAGGATGATATAAGGCCGAAGGAAACATCTGATCCGGATGATTTTCGATTTCTTCCTTATCGCGAAAATCGAAAACATGTTCAAAACGATAGCCTTCCAAGACCTCGAAATCCCGAGGAGTTATGTCGCAAAGCTGGCCGCCCCGCACGAGGCAACCGGCCCGGAGATGATGCCCATCAGCGGTTTGCAAATAAGAGATGTCGCGGATGTTCCGCCACTTATTGATGACAAGAACCTTCGCCATGGTTTAACGAAACTCCTCAGGAATGGGCGTCCCATGGTTGTAGGTCAACTTATCCTCATCCGTGATTTGGCGCAGCACCTTGCAGGGCGAACCGACGGCAACGACGTTCGAAGGCAAATCTTTGGTGACGAGGCTTCCCGCCCCGACGACCGTGTTGTCCCCAATCGTCACGCCCGGGAGCACCGTCACGCCGGCGCCAAGCCAACAGTGACGACCGATGTGAACGGACAGGTTATATTGGATGCCATCTTTCCGGATGGCTTCGTGGATGGGATGAGTCGCCGTGCATAGCGTGACATTGGGTCCCATTAAGGTCCCTTCGCCGACAAAAATCTCCCCATCATCGACGAGAGTCAAATTGAAATTGGCATACACTTTGTCCCCAAAGTGGACGTGGTAAGCACCCCAGTTGCTGTGAAGGGGCGGTTCGATATAGCAACCTTCACCGATCTCGGCGAACATTTTCTTGAGAAGCCGGGCTCGGCGCGCCATTCCTAGAGGCGAAGTTGAGGTCTTATTAAATAGATTGACCAACTGGATGTGAGCCAACTGCTCTTTTAGCAAGGCGCCATCAAGGGGATCGTAGATACGGCCGGAGAACATTTTCTCCCGCATAATCTTTTCTTTTTCCATCGCGGTTTTACCTCTTCCCGTTCATTATAATCCCTTCAGTCGAACGCTTCTCTTTATTCTCTTAGAAATGCCAGACGCCCCTCTTTTTCGTTCTTGCAGACGCGTACAACTGCTCTATATTGTTCGTGCGCTGAAATAGCGCGGAGGCATCCCATGCGTAAAAATAAGAAGACCGAAGTTCCGGCTCAACAGCCGGCCACCCCGGTTAACGGAAACACTCAAGGCAAGTAACAACCTGCTTTCTGACCCCGCAACAAGGGTCCAGCTTCCGTAACGGAAAGAAAGAGCCCTCAAATCCATACGTTGAGGGCTTTTTATTTGCCCGAAAATGCCCATAAAAGGCCTTTCATTGCCATCTCCCCGGAACTTCAAGGGAATTTCAAACGTTTTCCTTCGCTTGTTGTCTTTGTTTGTGTTATGCTTCGTTGCCCAAAAAATGAAAATCACAGAAATCACCCTTCCCGAACCCCTGACGAAAGCCGTTACGGAAATGGGCTATGCCGAATTTACCTCCGTCCAAGAGCAAACTCTGCCCGCTCTTTTAGCTGGCCAGGACGTCCTCGCCGAAGCCCCTACGGGGACCGGCAAGACCGCCGCCTACTCTTTGCCAATGCTGACCTCCATCAAAACTAACGACATCGTTGAAGGCCTCGTCATCTGCCCCACCCGCGAACTGGCCATCCAAGTCATCTCGGAAATCACCAAGTTCTCCAAGTACATGCCCTCGATTAAGACGGCGACCATTTACGGTGGCCAAAACGTCGCCACTCAGTTATCCCGCTTGCGGAGAAAACCCCAAATCGTCGTCGGAACACCGGGTCGTTTGAACGACCTCATTGAGCGACGCGCCCTCGATTTGTCGAAAGTCCATTATCTCGTCCTCGACGAATGCGATGAAATGCTCGAAATGGGCTTCATCAAAGACGTCAACCGCATCATCGATAAAGTGGCCGGCCCCCACCAAACCTCGCTTTTTTCCGCCACGATCTCACCAGAAATCAAGAAGATCGCCAACCGTTATCTAAAAGGCGAAGTGAAAAAAGTCGAAATCAAACGGACCCTCACACAAGAAAACCAAATCGCCCAGAAATACGTTCTCGTGTCGGAAGAGAAGAAGAAAGAGGCCATCGTGGCCATGATCAACTCCCTCTCCTTCACCCGCGCCTTCGTCTTCTGCCGGACCAAGCACAAAGTCATGCAGATCGAGAAGATCCTTACCAAAGCGACCAGCCACGCGATCACCTCGCTTCAGGGCAACCTGAGCCAGAATAAACGCGACCGGGCCATGAAGAGCTTCCGCACCTACGAATGCGACGTCATGGTCGCCACCGACATTGCCGCCCGCGGCATTGACGTGAACGACGTTGACCTCGTCATCAACTACGACATCCCGGAGGAAGACGAGTTCTACCTCCACCGCATCGGACGCACGGGACGGGTCGACAAGACCGGTACCTCCTACACCTTCATCAGCCAAGGTCAAAAAGGCATGATCAAAAAATACGAAACGATGACCCATTGCCCCATTGCGCAGTACGTCATCGACAGAGGAAACGTTATGAAAACATATCTCGAATCACTCGAACCAAAACTTAAGGACGACCTCACCGCGGAAAAGACCGCTGTTCAGGAAGCCTGCGCTGCCCTTTCCGAAAAGGAAGGACGGACCGTTTTGCCCGTCGAACTAGCCGCCATCTTGCTCAAAGACAAAATGAGCGTCCCTGTCAAAGAGACTTTGGCCGCTTATGAACCCCGCGAGGAGAAGTCCTACAGCGAAGGTCATAGCCGCTCCATCGAAAGAAACGTCGAAAAGAAGAAGTTTGTGACCAATCCGGACAATCAGCGTTTCTTCATCAACGTCGGTTTTGAGGACGGGGCCAACGACGTTTCAATCAAGAACTTCATCATGAAATACGCCAAGGACGTCGAAGAGGATGACTTCGCGGATGTATATGTCCGCGGGACCTTCTCCTTCTTCGAGTTACCGAAGGATCTCTCGACCTCCATCATCGAGAAGATCGAAGGCACCCACTACGGCGAAAAACTCATGCACGTTGAAAAAACGGACCGTGATCAATCCAACCCGAAAAAGACTTCTTCCAGGCCCGCTGGATCCCACTACGGCCATTCCTCCTATAAAGACAAAAAGGGATACGCCGGTCACGACCATTACAGCAAAGGCTATAAGAAATACTAAATAGTGAGTCCACGAGTCACCTTCTCAAACGGGAGGTGACTTTTTCTTTATGTTAGCCAAATGAAAAGCATAGATGAACGTTTCAAGAATTGAAAGATTATCGGCAAAACCAAGAAAGTGAGAAATAAGTTATACTGATAGTTGAAAAGAGGAACGTTATGACAAAAGAAACCCAATTTTTTGTTGTGAGCGAAACGCGCAAGCTCTTAAAGACTTCCTCCGCTTGTCCCGGGGCCAAAGAAGCGGCGAGGCGCTTTTTGGACGCGGTCGGAACGGCCAACGAAAAGGCTGAAGCCACCAAATACCTGCAAGAACTGAAAGAGGATCTCGAGCCAATCGATAATGTCCTCGCTTTCGCGAAGAGCCCCTCCGCCGAAAAGTATTTTGGTTTCGAGGGGGCTAAAAAGTTCCTTGACCACGTCAATGCCATGAAAGAAAATGGCGTCAAATATTGCGATTGCCCCGCTTGCTTAATCGCGGAAGCCATATTAAAAGAAAAAGACGCCATTCTAAAATAAAGATTGCGACCTTTTTTCACCAAACCGCCGGACGGATGGATGCGGGGCGAACATGAAATCGCCGTTAAGCAACAGTTTGGCGTTACAAAAACCAGTAATGGAGGACCCAAGGTCCAGTTATTTGATTTTTTCCCGCTAGGGGAACGGTTTCCCTGGCGTTTTTATGGTCTAACATCGCAAGGGTAAAAGAAAAACCTCGGAACTAAAGGTCCGAGGTTTTGCAAACCGATTAGTCTTCGTAGGAAGCCGAACGGCCGATTTCGCGATAGCTGGCTCTTTCGTAAGTTATGGTTTCCGTGCCATCTTCGGCCGTGGTAACCACTTTCTTAAAGAGGCCAACCGTGGTGGGATTTCCCTCTTTGGCGAGGAAGAGTTCGTAATACTCCGTACCGTTCTTCGTGAAACGGTTAATGACGTCTTTCTCGGTGCTCGTGAAGTAGACATACCGTTCGCTGTCCGGAGTGCTTTGGAGCAAGAGATGCGTGTAGGCCCCGTTTTGGTAGGCACTATACACATAGACGCTTCTGGTGTCCGTTCCGTCGGTAATGAAGGCTTTCTCCACCGCTAAGAAGTCCGTCCAAGAGTTGAAGAGACCGAAGGAAGCGAAATTGAGGGTGACGTTCCCTTTAGTGACTATCTTATTCTCGGCCGCAAAAGTCGCGACGCCCGTATCATAGACGGCAAGACCGGTGACGCGATAGATTTCCACTGTCGTTTCCCCGTCTTGGTCGCCGAGGTATCGATTGGCGCCATGGAGCATCCCGTTGCAAAAACCGCTCTTGTAGCCGCCCGAATGGAGGGCCTTAAAGTAATCAGATTCATGATTGGCATTGCTAGGAATTTCGCTCACGGAAGTGACGTCTTCGCTCGTCGAAGAAACTACATCGTCAGTGGAAGATGTTACTTCGCTGGAGGCTGGAATTTCTTCGGAGGAAGACGAAGCGTCTTCGGTCGAGGAGGTGTCATTATCGCCGGTGGTTGTCGTCACTTCGTTGTAATACAAGGCAATATCGCTCTTTGAGGCATCGGGAAGCGTGTAGGTAAGAATAACTTCCTTAGCGTATTCCGGCCGATCGGATTCCTTTTCCGTCGCCACGATGGTGTAATCGTCCATCACGAGGTTATCGAACCCGCTGATGGCGGAGGCAATGCTCGCCGGATCATCATTTGTCCAGCCATGATGGCCGCCCGTGCCGCCCCAAGCTTTCTTTAGCTGAGGAGCCTGCGCCGTTGTGGGAGCAAAAAGAAGGGAAGCGGAGACCGCTTCGTTTTTCATTCCGCCAGCCAGCAAAGCGGAGGCGTCGCTCTGAAGGGAGTCACCGCTTAGCGAGGTGAGGCTGCAGGCGGCGACAGAGGCCGCGGAAAGCAAACCTAAGACAGATAGAACCAAAATTTTTTTCTTCATGGATTATCTCCTCCACCACCAATACGTAGGTGATAACCGAATTGTTGAAAATGTTTACAATGTTATGGGGTCAAGCGTGCCGGTGCTATAGGTTCTCTTCCCGTCGTGATATAGAAGAGTGATCAGCCCGTCATAGTTTCCCTGAGAGATGGAAAAGGTTTCTTCGGCGGTTTTTTCAACGTGGAAGGAACGCTGAGGAGCTTCCTCCCCTTCCGCGGTTTGATAGGTCAGGTTCGCGAACTCGCCCGCCCCATGGGAATCAGCCTGAACGATGGAATAGGAATAGCTAAAGACCCCAGCCTCGTAATAGGCGACGCGATAATGATCGACGCTATTGTTCTCGGATCCGTTCGTGCCTTGCGAGATGTCAAAATAGGTCGTCTTTTCCGTATTTAGATAGATGGACAAAGAAACTTTGTTGACGTCGCTGTTGGCCGCTTTCTTGCTGGAGCCTTTAACAAGGAAATACTCCTCGCCATGGACAATCTCGCCCTCGAAGTCTTCTTTCTTGACACCGTGGGGACTAACGGTTTTGTACTCATCGGACAAATCCAGATTCATATAGAAGAGGAGCCCATCGCCGAGGTCGAGGCAATACGGATATGAAGCTTGATAGCCAGTGAAAGACCCGCCTTGAATCGTCGCATCGGAAAGAGGAGAAAAGCTGCGGTAAGTGGCTTCCTGCATTTTTTCGTAAATCGTCACCGTTTCTTGAAAGGTGGGGTCGGTATAAGGCTCGGTAGAAAATTCGATATAAGAGAGGGCTGGGCGCGCGAAGACCGTCTGCAAAGGAGAATCGGCGCTAAGCAAAACCGAGCCGACGGAGGATATTTCGTAGACAAGAGACGAGGCGCGGGCCTTCCCTTGAACTGGGGAGACAGGATTAACTGTTTCGCTGCTGGAATTGTCACCACTCGAATTGGGGTAGGACCCATTTATGGCCAATGGGATCACAATCGCAAGAAGAAGCAGGCTCGCGGCCATGGTATATAGAGCGGCCCACAGGCCCCTTCGAGGAGTTTTCGGGGAATTTCTTTCGCGGGAACGGTTTTCTTGAGTGGCCAAAATATCGGAAGCCGTCGTTTTCACCGTATACGAGGCTTTCGCTTTTTCGTTGAGTTTTCGTTCAAACTCATCCTTTTCCATACTCTTTCAAACCTTCTTTCAACTTGCTGATCGCGAGGCTATAGACGTAAGTGAGAGTTCCGACCGGCCGATGGACCACCTTGGAGATTTCTTTAAAGGTCAGATCGCTCAACACGTGAAGGACGTATGTTTGGTACTCCAAAGGGTTGAGAAGGTGGCGTATTTTCTTTAGCAAATCGTTCATTCCGTCGTAATGATCTTCGGAATCACCAAGGCAATCAATGGTCTCTTCATCCACATCTACGAGGCGTGAGTGGGACCGCTGGTAGTCTAGAGCCTTGTTCTTTCCCGTCGAGAGCAAGTAGCCAATTGGATTCCGCTCAAGCGCCAACTTGTGCAAGGAATCGATGAAGGAGACATATGTCTCTTGAAGCAGGTCTTCCGATGTCGCGTAATCGTGAACGTACGAAAAGATAAGATAAAACACCTTATTTTTCGTCAGCTCATAGAACCGGGGGAAGGGACCGTTGGGCTCTACTTTCATCTTGGCGACGAGGTCATTGAGTTCTTCGCGCGATACGTCTTCCAAGGAGCCCCTCCATTACTAATACGTCTATTCTCGATGCTTTGTTGGGAAAAAGCCAATGCAAAAGAAAACGACACCAAAACCTTTGGTCAACATGGTGAAAAAAACAAAAGAAATTCCCTTAAGAGAAAAACTGACAAAAGAGTCCCGAATGCCACAATCGTTTATTTTTAATGGATAAAATTAATCCGCTAATAGATAATAACAAAGAGGTAACTAACATGGTTTTAATTGACATGAACTTCAACATCAGCGATTGGGCGGTTTTGGCCTTGTTAGCTCTATTTATCCTCTTGGGTCTCCTTTTTGGAGCGACTGAGCTCGGAGCGAAGATCGTTCTTTACGTGATCAGCGTCTTCCTCAGTATTTTCGTCTCCGGAATCGCTTTGCCGTATCTCCAAGTCATGCCCTGGTATCAAACCGTGATTACGACTCTCGGCGGTAACGCCACGCTGGTCAACTGGATTGCCACGATCATTGTGGCCGGCTTGGCCTTCGGCATTATCTTGCTCATCCTTTCGCTCATCTCCAAAGCTGTCATCGGCCTCTTGAAAAAGGGCAAGATTCTGACCCGGATTGTCGGAATGGCTCTCGGCGCGGCCGATTGGGTCATCGTTCTTCTCGTGGTGTCCTTCCTCTTCGCCGCCCTCCCGGGTTGGCTCGGCAGCAACACTCCTGACTTCATCAACGTCGCCAATAACTACATCTCCCAATCCACCATCATCGGAAAACTGATGGAGCTCTACCGTCAGGTCCTGCCAATTCTCGGCATCACCGCTTAAGAAAACAAAAACGCTCGAAGCGGTTGCCTCGGGCGTTTTTTTATGTCATTTCAAATCGGAGCTGAGAGAGAAGTCCCCTTTGCTGATCCAACCGGCTTTGCGAAAGAGCCAATCGAGCAAAAGAGTTAAAGCGATGGGGGCGAGCACACAGATGCCAAGAACCTCCACGATAGCCAAAGGATCGTAATTCATGACATCCAGAGTGTTGATGATTCCTACCAATCCGGAGGTTCCCATTCCGGCCCCGACCGAGTCGGTCTTGAACTGGAAGAGAAGGGCAAAAGGCGCCAACACGGCGCTGACGATAATGGTCGGAAGCCAAATAATGGGTTTCTTGACGATGTTCTTGAACTGAAGCATCGAGGTCCCAAGCCCAACGGCGAGTACACTGCCCCATTTATTGTCTTTGGCGGTATGGACGGCGAAACCTACCATCTGTGCGCAGCAGCCAACCAAGGCCGCTCCGGCAGCGAGAGGAACTGATCCGATAGCGATAGCTACGCAAATGGCCACGGAGCTGATAGGGGCCGTGAGCGCCATTCCGACGAGAACAGAAATAATGATGCACATCAGCCACGGGACGGCATTAAAGCTCATTTCGATGAGAGCGCCGATTCCAACCGTCACATAATGGACCCAAAAGGACAGCAAAAAAGTAAAGGCCCCCGCGAAAAGAAGGGCGATCAAAGGGATCAAAAGGAGATCAACTGGCGTTTTTTTCGGATGGAGATACTTCAAAGCAAAAAAGGCAACCAAAGCCGAACAATAGGCACAAAGAGGGTCTTTTATCTCCACCATTCCAAACGTAAACCAATCAAAGGCGACATTGCCGAGGGCGCCGGCCGCCATGACGGAGACCAACTCCACCCCACCAAGTTTGAGAGAAAGAGCGACGCCTAAGCCGATTCCGGCCCCCATGAGGCCCTTGATAATGTTGGCCAAATCCCCAACTGTGCTGAGGCCCGGGATTTTGGCAAACATCCCAATGATGGTGCCGATAATAAGCGTTCCAAAGAGACCGATCGCCATCCCGTTGGTGGTTTTGACTAACAAATCGCGAGTTGAAATAAAAAAACGTTTGACTGGGCCAGGACCTTTAACCGCTGTGGGACTCGAAATCGGCTCGGTCTTTTCGTTTTGTTCTTCCATGGAAACTCTCCGTTTCGCACAAAAACTATACGGTTGGGGGACGTTTCATTCAATGAAAAACCGCGTAGCGGAGAGGAAAAGTCGTCAAATATCGATGGTCGAGATTACATTACTTCAATCGGGCGGCATGAAGGTCTTTGAACCAGGGGTTGGCATCGCAGAACGATTTCTTCGAGCATTCGGGACACGCCATGCCATCCATTTTCCATAGAGCGGCCAGCGCTTCTAACGTTTCATCAGCCAGAAGGACTTGTTTTTTGCAATCGGCGAACGGAAAGGTCGGAAGGGTCACAAAAACCACCGCGACTTTTTCGACATCTGGATGGCCTTTGAGCACGTTGATGTAGCTGTTGCCGAGAGATTCGAAGGAAAGGCGCCGAATATCATCCCGGAGGAAAAGGATGGTCTCCTGTTTATCGAAAGGCGATTCGTTGACCGTTATGCCTTCCATGTGCAGGGTTCCGATGAGTCCTTTGATGTCTTTTATTCTCTCGAAGGCGTTGGGTTTTTCGTAAGAGAAAAAATTCCTGAGCTTAACGAAAATGAGGCGAGCGAACGAGGTGTGAGGGCCTAACTGATCGAGATCGTTTCCTAATAGGTAAATCCCTTCGGGGAGAATCTCTTCCCGGGAGGCGTAGAAGGCATTGATGCCAAAAGCGGGATCTTCGCCGAGGACCAGTGCGGCATCGCTCGGCAAGACCAAAAGACCGCTGTCCGTTTCGCGGACCGCTCTCCATTTGTTGGGTTCAAAACGCTTGGCTCCCCGAAACGAAGAAACCATACGTTTGGCCAGTTTGGCTAAGGGTTCCATAGGGTGACTGTTGGTCTAATTGTAAGGCTTTTGTTTCGTTTGGCGAAGGGGTTTCTTTTTGTCTCGACGAAATAGCGGCCTCTTTACCTTTCCCGGGATTATGCCATCATAGACGGGAAAGAAGAAAAAACCTTATGGAATCTTGTCCCAGTTTCACCAAACTATTGCCCTATTTGGAAAAGAAAAGAAGAATCGGCCACACCACCGCCATCCTTTATTACGATTTGGCCACTCTTTGCCCGGAGAAGGGCCTAAGCGACGAAGGCGATTTGCTCGACTATTGGTCGGGCGAATACGCGAGGCTTTTCCAAGAGAAGGACTTCGTTAAGACGGTAAAAGAGGGTCTGGTCGACCCTAAAGCTTCGGCAATGGAACGGCGGCTTTTCAAAAGCCTTTATAACGACGTGGAACTATTGGAGAAGATGTCCCTTGAGGATTATGTCGCCTACAAGGCCTCGATCAGCAAGAGCAACGAGATGTGGCGGAAATGCCGCCCCGCGAACGACTTTGCCACTTGGCTCCCTTATTGGCAAAAGATGATCGAACTATCCCGAAAGGTGGCCGATTTGGAGAAGAAGCCGGAGATGAAAACCCGTTACGAAGCCTGCCTAAACGCCTACGAGCCCGGGGAGAGTGAGGAATACCTTAACGGGATTTTCACTCCGCTCAAAAAGACTCTGATCGAACTACTGAGCCAGGCCAAGAAAAAACAAGCCGGCTACTCTTTACCAGCTCTCAAAAATATCCCGACTTTCAAACAGAAAGAACTTTCCTATCGCGTCCTCAGCCTCATCCGTTACGACATGACCGGCGGCTGCCTCATGGTCAGCGCCCACCCCTTCAGCAACGACAACCATCAATTTGACGCCCGTTTAACCACCAAATTCCTCGAAGGGGATTGGCGGAGCAATGTCTTCACATGCCTTCACGAAGGTGGGCACTGCCTCGAGTTTCAGAACAAGCCTCAGGAAATGTACGACCACTATGTCGAATCGGTGGCCACCTCGGCCATCTGCGAAACCCATAGCCGCTTCTACGAAAACATCATCGGCCGCTCAAAAGAATTCGTGCCTTACATGAAAAAAGCCGCGGCTGAGACCCTTGACCCCGAACTCGCCGGAATCGACGACGAGACTTTCTACCACTTGATCAACAAGATCGAACCTTGGCTCATCCGGTGCGAAGCGGACGAACTATCCTATTGCCTCCATATCATCATCCGTTACGAGATCGAAAGGGACCTCATAAACGGCAAAATCGAAGGGAAAGACGTGCCGGCCTTATGGAATCAAAAATACCATGATTATCTCGGAGTAAATGTCCCTGACGATAAAGACGGCTGCATGCAGGACACCCATTGGTCCGAAGCTTTATGGGGATATTTCCCTTCCTACGCCCTCGGAAACATCTACGGCGCTATGATCGCCGAAAGGATGGAGAAGGAAATAAATCTCCACGCCCTTATCAAGGCCGGCAAATTCGCGGAGATCCTAGCTTGGTTCACCAAAAACGATTTCTGCTACGACTGGATGGAACCGGGCGATTGGATCAAACAGGTAGCCGGCGGCCCGCTCTCCGTCAAACCCTACATCGATTATCTGACCGCCAAGTTCAAAGAATAGAATTATTGTCGCTTCTTACTATGTAAGAGCGAGGAAGTTGCGGTAAAATACCACCGAAAGGATAATATCAACATTCATTATGACAGCTGAACAGTTACAGAAAATGCATTCTGGCCAGGGCTTCATCGCGGCTCTTGACCAATCGGGAGGCAGCACTCCGAAGGCTCTTGCCCTTTACGGCGTGAAGGAAACCGCCTGGAAGAACGAAGAAGAAATGATGGATCTCGTCCACCAGATGAGATCTCGCATCATCACCAACAAGGAATTCAACGGCGATCGCATCCTCGGAGCCATCTTATTCAAGGCCACCATGGAGCGGAAGGTCGAAGGCCTTCCGACCGCCCAATACCTTTGGGAGAAGAAACACGTCGTGCCGTTCCTTAAGATCGATAACGGCCTCGCCGATGAAATCGACGGCGTTCGTTTGATGAAACCGATGCCCACCCTTGATACGCTTCTCAGCGAGGGCGAAACCTATGGCATCTTCGGAACCAAGGAACGCTCCGTCATCAACAAAGCCAACGCCGATGGCATCCGCAAAGTGGTCGACCAGCAGTTCGAAGTGGCCCTCAAGGTCATTTCGCACCACATGGTTCCTATCATTGAACCCGAGGTCACCATCTCGATCGCCGACAAGAAAGAAGCCGAAGTCATCCTGAAGCAAGAGCTTATCGCCCACGCGAAGAAGCTTTCTCCGGAACAGAAAGTTATGTTCAAGCTTTCGCTTCCGGCCGTTGACGGTTTCTACGATGAGCTCAACAAGCTCCCCTGCTGCGTCCGTGTTGTCGCCCTCAGCGGCGGCTACTCGCAGAAGGAAGCCAACGTCATTCTCGCCCGCAACCACGGCATGATCGCCTCGTTCAGCCGCGCCTTAGCGGAAGATTTGACCGCCCAGATGACCGATGCGGAGTTCACCAAGAAACTTGGCGCCTCCATCAAAGCCATCTACGAAGCCTCCATCAAATAGTCTTAACGAAAACGAAAGCCCGGAAGCGAACCTTCTGGGCTTTTTTGTTGCCTGTTTGGTTTCAAACGGAAGGGAGTTACCAGATTTTTTGCGTGATGGTCGGACGGAGATTTAGAATTAGGCACAGAGGGTTCACCTATGGATTTCACTTCAAAGAAGGTTCTCATCGTTTATTTTTCCAAGAAAGGCGAGAACTGGTACATCAACGGTCTAAAGGATCTTTCCAAAGGAAACACGGAAATATTGGCCGAAAAGATCTCCAAGTTCACAGGAGGGGATCTCTTTGAGATCGTCGGTAAGAAGCCCTATCCGGATGGTTACGAGGACTGCTGCCGCGTGGCCAAGGCCGAGTGGACCTCCAAGGCCCGACCGGAATTGTTGAATCACAAAGACGCGAAAGCTTATGATGTGGTTTTTGTGGGCTGGCCCTGCTGGCACGGCACCCTTCCGATGGCGGTCTATACCTGGCTCGAGGAAAATAGGAGCTTAGAGGGAAAAATTGCCATTCCCTTCGAAACCAATGAGGGTTCGAATTGGGGAAAAGGGCAAAAGGATTTCCTCGCAGCCCTTCCGAAAGCCACCGTCTTAGAGGGTTTTGCGGTTCGGGGACATCTCGTTGAAAAGAGAGAAGCGGAATTGGAAGATTGGATCAAATCACTCTAAGCAGAATCGCTAAATTTTTGCTTTTCATAGAAAAAAGAGCCAAAACTTTGGCTCAATCTTTACGCAAAGGGGATAAAAATCCCCTTTTTTGGTTTTATCGTAGAAAAGAATAGGAAAGCCAAAAGGAAAAACTTACTCTAGATTTCATAGAAAGCGGCCGGTCCTTGATTCAGTTTTTGGGGGTTGAACCGAGGGCCGGGCACTTTCTTTTTTTTCGTTAGAAGCGTTCCGCGCGATAGCTCTTCAGAACCTTGACCAGCGGGGCGATGGTCTTTTTGAGAACGCCAGGGGCGAAGGGGTTCTTGAGGCCGTCTTTGGTGATGAGGGCCACGAACGGATACTTGCCGCCCATCTTGCAGAGTTTGAGGTAGCGTTTCCAGGCCCGATCGTGGTTTTTCCGGTCGAGATTGAAGAACTGGAAGGCCAAAACCTGAGCCAGGGTGTAATCGATGTAATAGAACGGGGTTTCAAAGATGTGCCCTTGGGTGATCCATCTCGGAACCGCCTGAGCTTCGGGGCAGCCCTCTTTGGCCTTGACCTTGTAGGGGGTGTATTTCTCCTCGAGAGACGCCCATTCGGCATCCCGTTGCTCTTTCGTCGCTTCGGGATTGGCGTAAACCCAATGCTGGAATTCGTCCACGGTGGCGCCGTAAGGTAAGAACTCGATGGAGTCGGCCAAATGCGAATACTTGTATTTGTCGGGTTCATCAAAGAAGAGCTTCATCCACGGTTCGGCGAAGAACTCCATCGACATGGAGTCGATCTCGCAGCTCTCCATGGTGGGCGAGCGGTATTCGGGGATCTTGATGTTCCGAGCCATGTAGGCTTGGAAACTGTGGCCGAATTCGTGGGTGAGGACATCCACGTCGCCGGCCGTCCCGTTGAAATTGCTGAAGATGATCGGGCATTTGTGAACAGGGAAATAGGTCATGTAGCCACCGCTTTGCTTGCCGGGTTTCGCCTCAAGGAAAAGCAGATGGCGGTCAACCATGTAATTGAAGAAATAATCGGTGTCGGGGCTCAGCTCCTTATACATCTGCTTGGCGTGGGCGACTTTTTCGTCCGTGGTGCCGAGGGGAAGAGGGTTCCCGCTCTTGAAAGCAAAGGATAGGTCGTAAATCTTCGGCGCTCGGATGCCCGTCCGTTTGGCTTGTTCGCGCATGAGTTTATTGGCCAAAGGCGTGACGACGGAATGGATTTGCTCGCGATAGCCTTCGACCATTTCCGGATTGTAATCGAAACGGTTCATGCGAATGTAAGCCAATTCGGTGAAACTCTTGTAGCCAAGTTTCTTGGCCATGGTGTCGCGGACTTTAACGAGCTTGGTGTAGATCTCCTCCAGCTCGTCTTTGCGGGTCAACAGATAACCGTAGTAGGCCTTCGAGGCCTCCTTGCGGGTCTCCCGATCCTTGTCTTGGAGGAACTTTCCCATCTGGGGGAGGTTGTAGGTTTGGCCACGGAACTCCACTTTGCAGGAAGCTATGGCGGCACTATATTGCATCGAGAGTTTATTTTCTTCGGTCAGTTCTGGAATGATCTTCTCGTCGAAGCTCTTTAGTTGATACTCATACATCTTGAAAAGGAATGAGCCGAGTTTCTCTTCGAGATAAGGACGGAATTTGCTGGAGACCACATCTTTGGTGAAAGCGACGGAGGCGGCGCTCACGAGCGGTCCTCCCTCGTTAAGGATGTTCATACCCTTTTCGTATAGTTTGTTGGTGGTGTCAAGGCTATAAAGCACGGAAACATGGGTGCTTTGGTCGGCTATTTTGTCTCCAAGGCGCGACATTTTCTTGAAGATTGCAAAGGCCTCTTCTTGGGTTTGGGCTTTGTTAAACTCCTCGTGAAGGGCGTTGATCTTCTTGATCGAACCCTTAATCGACGGAACCTTATACGGCCACTCTTCGAATTTCGCTAAGTCTTTTTTCATGAGTTCTCTCCTTTTTGGATTTTGATAATCGTATGGGTTCCCGGAATTTTCGCGGAAGTCTTTTTGACGAGAGACGTCCCTAAGGAGGCGGCCTTACCTGAATCGGTCAGGAGAAGGAAATAATCGTTTTCTTCCTTTACCCACACCATTTTGAGAAAGCCATGCCGGACCAGTTGCGTCAGTCGCCCTTTAAGCTTCTTTTTCGAAAAAGAAGGCCAATAGCCAAAGCACGAAGCGGAAGCGAAAGGACTGGTATCCGCATCCCCTACTCCTTTGAGCATTTTGCTGAGTCCTTCCGCCGAGCCCATAAAGCCTTTTCTTTCAAGCGAGGAAATGGCCGCGAGCATCTTGCGTTGGGAGACTCCTAAGTCAATGGCTTCTCTTTTTTCCATGAAACGTTTCTATTATAAGGGCGAGTGTATAAAAGTCACGAAAAAATATGTTTTTTTGCATTTTTGACGCGTTTGTCAAGAGCAAGACGAAAAAACTAAATCGCTTTGCTTGTCTTCGGGCGGGCCGGAACCTAGAATAACAAAGCGGAAATTATGATTGAAGAAAAAGATCAACAAATAGAACACGTCCTCGAAAAGGTCCGCCCCTTCCTCCAAAGAGACGGCGGCGACGTGGTTTACATCGGTTTCAAAGACGGAGTGGTTTATCTACGGATGGTGGGAGCCTGCGAGGGCTGCGCTTACATGGATAACGACATTACCGCCGGTGTAGAAATTATTCTAATGGAAGAAGTCCCCGGCATCATTCGGGTCGATGCCTCTGGGGAAATCCCTCCCGAAATCCTTGAGGCCTATACTCGACGAGAAGGCGAAAAAGCTTCTTCCGCGAATGACCAACCCAAATAGGGAATGAAACAATAAGACATCGAAAAAGCCACCTCAAACGGGTGGCTTTTCTTTGTTAAGGTTATTTCGCGGCCGGGAACCAATCTTGCCAGAGGAAGACTCTGTTATAGAGAATGGCATCGATAACGTCCATTATCCAGGTCAGAGCGGCCAAGCCGAAGAAGCAAAGAATATCCAACAAGAGCGCGAAGGATTGTTTATTTATCACATCGTAGATGATGCGATAAATGATGAAGACGATGTCGGCGAAGATGGCGATTAGGATTTTGGCGAATTTGGGCAATCCGTCGATTGCCTTGTTGAATTCCATTTTTAAATTCTCCCTTTTTTATGATTGTACACCGCCGCTTCCATTTGTGAATAATAAAATGACACACGTGTAACTTTAAAACCTTTCTCTCGGTCGAAGAAACATCCGCTCCAATGACGGGGAATCATTTTGAAAATTGTCCTTTCTTTTGAAGCCGTTATGGAATCAGCCTTCAGAAACCGTTTTCATGAGCGTCCTCCAAGCCTTTTCTTGGCCAAACCTCTATCGTAAAAAGCCGGGGATCCCGGTGGGAGGAAGAAACATGAGCAAATTATTCAATAACTGCTTTTTAAGAAATGACCTCGACCCTTCTCGTTACGGAAAACCAGTCAATTCCAACGTTGAGCAAGAGCATGCCAATCAAATCGTCAGTTCGAAGAAGAAGCGCTAAACAACAAAAATGGCCCGGCTGCCGTCGGACCATTTTGTTTTGTTGGATGTTTTATGAGGCGAGTAAGAGGTGATGGAAGAGGAGGCACCAGAGGCAATCCACCCAGCCAAAGATTACTGGGATGAAAATGCCAAAGATGAGACCCAAAATGTTTCCACCATTGGGTTTTTCCATGACCGCGGTGACGCGGACGACAATCTCGACGAACCAGTTTACGCCGGGAATGATAAGAAGAATGATTTGCACCAAACGCGGAAGGCCATTAAACCATTTCATTTTTCCTGCTCCTTTTCTTTAATCTAACTTAGTACTGTCAAAAAGAAAACCAAAAACGAGCAAAAAACCTCAAAAATGGGCCTCCCCGTAGCTTAGAAGAGGAGATTGGATACTTTGTTGGCGAGCATATAGCCTTCGCGGTTATAAACGTCATCGCGGTTAAAGGCATATTCGGTTCCGTCGAATTTCTTAATAACCCCGCCTGCTTCCTTAAGGATGATGGTGCCAGCGGCAATGTCCCATTCTTTGGTGCCGGAACCCACACGGTAAGAGATATCGGCCAAGCCTTCGGCGATGGCGCAAAACTTCAAAGCGGCGCCCAAGGCCTCGATCTTGGTAATTCGATCTTTATGAAGGCGAATAAGGGCTTCCTCTTTCTCGTTGAAGAAGGAGACGCTGCGAAGGGCGATAAGGTTGCTGTCTTTGCTCGAGACATGAATACGGACCGGGTTTTTCCCTTTTTCGAGTTTGAAGGCCCCTTGACCTTTGACGGCGTAATACAAAACCTTCTTCGTTGGAATGTTGATGACCCCCGCCACCACTTCATGGCGATAAACCAAAGCGATGTTGGTGCAAAACTCGCCGTTTCGGGAAACGAATTCTTTCGTCCCGTCCACGGGGTCAACGATAAACACGAAATCGTTCTTGAGGCGACTTTTGTCATCTTTGCTTTCTTCCGTCAGGAAAGAATAGGCCGGAAAAGCCGCGCCGAGTTCCTGGCGAATGGAATTGTCGGCAAACCGGTCGGCTTCGGTCACGGGTGAATTGTCTTCTTTGAGTTCAACCTCAAAAGGTTTTGAATAAACACGAAGAATGCCTTCCTCAGCATTTAGCGCAGCTTTGATCATCGCGGCTAATTCTTTTTCGTACATGGCATTCCCCCACTTGAGAAGCGTTACATCATAATCTACTCATAACATTATTTCATCAAAAACATAAAAGAAAGTCACCAATCCCGTAAAACTGCTGGTTTAGATTGCCAAATAAAGAAAGATTAATATGGTGGCCTTTTTTGTCTAAATTGTAAAAGATGGCAAAAGCATTCTTCTGAAAAGCCTTTTTTTCCGGTGATTTTCTCGTTGGTTTAAACGCTTAATCATTCATTGTTTTTTTCAAACCGCGTCAACCAAAAAACCAAGAAAAACAGTTCATCCCCTGACCCTCGATACGGGGTATAATATTCGCATTGGTAGAAAAGATTTCCTCACAAAACGAAAGGAGTTTTGGAAAAATGGCAAATCTTAATGAACGAATCTGCATTATCGGCGGAGGTCCGGCTGGAGTTGGCGCCGCGATGTATCTCGAGAAAAAGGGATACAAGAACTATGTGATTTACGAGAAGGACAATCGCGTTGGTGGCAAATGCTGGTCACCCTCCCTTTCCGTCGAGGAAGGATCGAGCGAGAGACGCACGATCGAAATGGGCGCCATCATGGGTGCCAAGACCTATTGGGCCGTTCATGAAGCCGAACTGTTTGGGGGAACCGATCACGACGGACCCAAAATGGGACGCATCTACATGAACAAGGAAGGCAAAGAAATCTTCCCGTTCGAACCGAAAAAAGACTTTTCGTTTAAGAAACTTTTTAGCCTGCTTAAACTGAAGAAATCCGTCAAACGCCTTGGCAAGTTGATGGTCACGAAGTACGCCGGCTATGACGTGAACGGCCACCGCGGGATCGCGGATGGCAAATTCGATGGCCTCTCCAAGATCGAAAGCAACCACATGGAGCACGTCTCAGGTGAGAACCCGAACCTTAAGGATTTGGCCTTGCCCTTTACGGAATTCTGCAAGCTTAACAAGGTTGAGCCGGTCATGAAGATCTGGATCGCCCCGTTTACCAGCTTCGGCTATGGCTTCTTTGATGAGATGGCCGCCGGTTACGTCATGAAGTACCTTGACGTGCCCACCACCGTCGAATTCATCAATATGCGCCTTTGGACCTGGGCGAATGGCACCCAATCCATTTGGGAAGGGGTTAACGACCATCTTCTCAACAAGGCCAAGCTCAACAGCGAAGTGACCAAGATCGTTCGTAAGGACGGCAAGGTCTACGTCACCGTGAATGGCCAAGAAGAAGTCTTTGATAAACTCATCGTGACCATTCCGCTTGATTGGTTCACCAAACTCGCGGATGCCCGTGACGAGGAGAAAGAACTCTTCAGCAAGATCATCCACGAAAAATACGTTTCCGTTGCCAACCGCATCGAAGATGGCAAATGCCCGCAAATCTCGGCTTACCTCTTTGACAACATGGTGCCGGAACGCCTCGGCCACCTCATGGTCTACTACCATCGTTGGGATGGCCTCAAGAATCAGGTCATCACCACATACGCCCTCCGCAACCATCAAGGCAGCGAGGACGTGAGTTACGACTTCACCAAGAAGACTGTCCTTGAGGATATGGCCATCTGCGGAGCGCCCGTCAAGAAGGTCGAGCTGGAAGAAGAAAGCTACTATTGCCCGCACGTCAGTTGCGCCGATTATGCCGCTGGCTGGTACGATAAAGTTAATGCCATACAAGGCAAAGACAATACCTACTATGGCGGCGAAGTTATGGCCTTTGGCGACATGGAAGAAACCCTTGAGGCTTCTCGCGATCTCGTCGGCCGATTCTTCTAAGCGAACATCATCGAAACTAAGGCCCAAGCATAACGCTTGGGCTTTTTTCTTGCCTCTCGAAAGAAACAAAAAAGAGGTCGGTTTCCCGACCTCCCAATTAAGCGACAAAACTCAAATATCGCCTTTGATGCCAAGCTCTTCCGGATTGATGGCTTCCGGCTTTTCTTCGGTGTCGGCCTCTTCGGCTTCGCCTTCGCTTTCAGGGGCGACGTTCTTGCCTTCGATTTCGGCGTTGTATTCTTTGTCCTCTTGGGCCTCTTCGCTGTCATCGTCGCCGGTTTCCACGTCGCTATAGGCGTCATTGACGTCGATGTGAACCTTATCGTAGGTGTGGCGGGCACGAAGGTCCCACATCCCATCGGTCAAAACGACGAAACGACCATCGAGAGTGAGGTCGGTGTAGAAGCGGCCCACGTGGGCCTTCTTCTCCTCATCACTCATTTCGAGGGATTTGGCAATGGCGGCATAAAGGTCCTTAAAAGAGATGCTGCCTTTGGCTTTTTGCATTTCTCCTAAAGCGCAATCGAGAAAACTTTTGGTGTTAATCATAGTGATTCCCCTTTAACTCACATTTTGTCCGGAGCGCTGACGCCAAGGATGGCAAGGGCGTTCTCGAGAACGATCATCGAAGCTTTGGCTAATCCTAATCGGGCGCTTGTGCCAGCCGGATCAGCGGCATCAATGATCTTCGTTGAGGCGTAATACTCGTGCACAGACTGGGCTAATTCATGAATGAATCCAGCCACTTTATAAGGTGCACGGGCTACCGCCGCAGCCTCTATCATACTAGGAAAATCGCTGATGTGTTTGAGAATTTGAGCCTCGTCATCGCTCTGAAGCTTCGAGCCACTTTCGTCGAGGGGGAAATTTTTGCCCATTTCGAGCAAGGAATGGCAGCGGGCGTGAGCGTATTGGGCATAGTAGACCGGGTTCTCTTTGGACTGGGATAAAGCCAAGTTCAAATTAAAGTCCAAATGGGTGTTTCCGCTTCTTTCGACGAAGAAGTAACGGACGGCGTCGGCCCCGACTTCTTCCACGAGATCGCGATGGGTGATGGCCTTCCCGGTTCGCTTGGACATCTTGACTTCTTCGCCATCTTTGTAGACACGAACAATCTGGTAGATCTCAATCTCGAGAGCCGTTTCCGGATAACCCTTCATCATCATGGCACTCTTCATGCGGTTGATGTAGCCATGGTGGTCGGCCCCTAAGAGGTCCACCGCAAGATCAAAGCCGCGGCTAAGTTTGTTGTAGTGATAGCAAATATCGGGCATGAAGTAGGTATAGGATCCATCGGCCTTGATGATCGGGCGGTCCTTGTCATCAAGGAAAGCCGTGGTTTTGAGATAGGTCGCCCCATCCTTCACGTAAACGAAACCCCTTCTCTTCAAATCGTCGATCGTGTCGGGAATCGTGTTGCCCTTTCTGATGTCCGATTCATACGAGAACTTGTCGAAACGAACGTGGAAATCCGCCATGTCCTTCTTGATCTTGGCCAGTTCGCTATCGATGCCAAAACGAATGAAGAAATCATGGGACTCTTTGGTGTCTTGAAGGTATTTGTCACCGTGAGCGTCTTTAATCGCGGTGGCAATTGTAATCAAATCCATGCCGTGGTAGTCATCTTCTCCGAGAACGAGCGGTTCGCCGAAAAGCTCATGGTAACGGGCGCGAATCGAACGTCCTAAATGCTCTACCTGATTGCCACAGTCGTTGACGTAATACTCACGGGTGACAGCATAACCGGCGAAATCATAAAGGTTGCAGATGGCATCGCCAAGGGCGGCACCTCTCGTGTGACCAAGATGGAGATCTCCGGTAGGATTCGCCGAAACGAATTCCACGTCGATTTTTTTCTTCTTATCGCCACCGCGTCCATAGTTGCGGCCTTCTTTAAAGACGGTCGAAACCACGCTGCCTAAAGAGGCACTTTTGAGAAAGAAGTTGATGAAGCCAGGGCCGGCCACTTCGATTTTGTCGACGACGGGGCACTGAAAAGTGTCCTTGATCTCATTGGCCAAATCCAAGGGTTTCTTGCCAAGTTTCTTGGCGCTGCGGAGGGCGAGGTTAGTCGCGTAATCGCCGTGAAGGGGATCCTTGCTGTTCTCAATAACGATGTCTTTCTCGTCGAAAGACAGACCGGATTTGGTTCCGGCTTCGAGAAGGGCCGCTTTTAGAATTTCTTCGTTTGTCATGTTATTTCTCCACCAAGACGATGGCCACCGCTTTGATGGCTTCGCCTTTTCCTATCGCGTCCAATTTCTCATTCGTTCCGGCTTTGACGGAAACGCCGCCAACATCAATTCCCAAGGCTCGCGCCAGGTTTTCGCGCATCTCTTTTTTGTAGGGAGAAAGGCGAGGTTCTTCCAAAATGATAGTCATATCGACATTGACTACTCGATAGCCCTTTTCGGAGATTAGGGCCACCGCTTTCTTGACGATGAGGGAACTATCGATGCCTTTTGTCGTCGGATCGGAAGGCGGAAAGAAGTCACCGATATCTCCTAGAGCGAGGGCGCCAAGTAGCGCGTCGGCCACGGCGTGAAAGGGGCAGTCCCCGTCGCTGTGGGCGATCGCTTGTTTGCTAAAAGGAATCACGACACCGCAAAGGGTTAAATGGTCGCCTTTGCCAAGGCGGTGGATATCTTCGCCGTAACCGATGCGGTATTCACTCATACGTTAAACTTGAAGAAGACGACATCGCCGTCTTTCATCACGTAGTCCTTTCCTTCGCTGCGGAGCTTGCCGGCTTCTTTGACGGCCACTTCGCTTCCCAGGGTTTTGAGACTCTCAAAATCATAGGTTTCGGCTTTGATGAAACCTTTCTGAAAATCGCTATGGATGATGCCGGCGCACTCAGGGGCGGTCATGCCGTTTTTGAAGGTCCAAGCCCGGCATTCGTCTTTGCCACAGGTGAAAAACGTCGAAAGATTGAGCATTTTGTAAGAGGCCTTAACAAGTCTATCAAGACCGCTTTCGGTAGCGCCAATACTTTCGAGGAAATCCTTGCGGTCCTGAGGGGACGGCATTTGGGAAATTTCGTATTCGATTTCGCAAGAAAGGGGAATGCACTCCGTACCTTCGGAGGCGGCGATGTCCTTCACGATTTGATAGTACTTGCAGGCGGAAAGATCGGTGTAGTCGCTGTCAGCAACGTTGGCGACGTAAAGAATGGGTTTGGTCGTGAGAAGGAAGAAGCTCTTTCTCGCGTAAGCTTTTTGCTCCTCGGTAAGCCCCTTGGCCAAACGGGCCGGAATGCCTTGATCGAGGCACTCTTTGAGGGCGGTCAAAATCGGCATTTCGTACATGGCGACTTTGTCATGGGCCACCCGAGCGCGGATGTCCTGTTTCCCGATGCGGTTGTTAATGGAGTCGAGATCGGACATCGAAAGCTCAAGATTGATGACCTCGATATCGGCTTTAGGATCGACGGGATCTTCGTGATAGCGGAGTACCTGGGGGTTATCAAAGCAGCGGACCACTTCCACGATGGCGTCACACTCGCGAATGGCGGCGAGGAATTGGTTGCCAAGGCCTTCGCCTTTGCTGGCACCTTTGACTAGGCCGGCGATGTCGTAGAAATCGAAGGTGGCATTAACCTTCCTTAAAGGTTGAAACATGTTCGTCAGGAAATCCAAACGCTCATCGGGAACCATGACGACGCCCGTGTTCGGATTGATGGTGGCGAAAGGGTAATTTTCCGCGAGAACGTGAGAATTGGTGATGGCGTTAAAAAGAGTGCTTTTCCCCACGTTGGGCAAACCGACAATACCTGCTTTTAGTGACATGACGCTTCCTTCTTGCGTAGAGATTATATCTCTATGCCTGAATCAATGAAAGATAAGAAAGGCCCCGCCTTGCGGCAGGGCCCGAAGTGACTTCTTAACTAGTTAAGTTAGTCGACTTTCTTAATGTTCGAAGCGCGCGGACCACGTTCAGACTGCTGAACATCGAACTCGACTTTTTCGCCGGGTTCAGCTGTTTTGTAGCTGTCCATGATCAAGGCACTGTAATGGAAGAAGTAGTCAACGTTATCTTCACCGTGAATGAAGCCGTAACCCTTCTCCTTGTTGAACATTTTAATTGTTCCCTTCATGAGACTCCTAACCTTCCTAGTTCGTTAATATAACTTAACCAACCGAGGGTAATCATAGCACCGAAAAATCAAATACGTTAATAAAAACGTTTAAAAAAGAAAGAGAGACCATTAGGAAAAGAAAATAAAAAGAAATCTAGCCGGCCTAAACACGAAAATTACGCCGATAAATCCAAGCAGAAAGACAACACTGCAAAATCACGAGGGAAACGCCTGAAACAAGGGCGATTGCCAGAAGAGGTAGAGGGTCAAAAATAAAGGAGCCGCCATAGGAAAAGTTCTTTTGAATTGTTTTGTCGGTGAGATACTCCATGGCAGCGACGAGAAGCATCCCTCCGCTTGAGGAAATAGCCAAATGCTCGAGCAGGGCCGCCCCATACGAATTGCTGATCTCTTTTTTCGGCAAACCCAGTTGGAAAAGAACTCTTCCTTCATGGTGGTTCTCCACCACGGTCAGCGAGCCGACAACAACCAAGAGAAGGAACGACAAAGCGAGGCAGGCGGCCATACCACCAAAAAGAGCCAAATCGACATAGGCCATGGTTTCGTTTAGCGATGCCCGGACCTTGCTAGAGGGATCGGTGAAAAGGTTCCCCGGAAATCGTTTGCTCATTTCCTTCGCCGCCTCAGTGCCATCCACCCCTCTTTTAAGAGAAAAGATGGCCCTCGTGGGTTCAAGACGAAAGGAGGTTACTCCGAGCGCTTCGGCGAAGAAATCTAGAGTCCAAGAGGGTAAGACCCCCAAAGCGAGGCCATCTTGGTTCGTGGTCCCCACCACCGCCAAGTCAACCTTGCGGTACCGGCGCGTGATCCTTCCGCTGCTAATTTCGGATTCCACCTCGCCAGCAACAAAGATGGTTGTCGGATTGCCAAGCCGTTCGGCCAACTCTTTGGTCAACGCCACTTCAAAAAGGCTTTGCGGAAAGCGACCCGCCACGAGGCTTTGGGGTCGCGAACTCACTGTGAGACTGCTCGAGGCCGGCCGGAGATAACTTCCAACGACAGTTCGATCAGGAAGCTGGAGGTCCAAGGCGCTCTCTTCGAGGCTTTGGTCGCTCCGATAGTCGATTACGGTATCGATGGCCTCGCAGTCGGCAGAAACATAAAACGGGTTAACGAAGCCCGACATAAAAGATTCGGGATAAGCCATGTACGAGCCCTCTGATCCAAAAATGAAACCATCAAAGAACTCCGCCGAGGCGGCTTTTTCCACCACCGAGGGCTCCAAAGACCTCTTATCAGCGAGAAAAGGATAGTAACGACCGAGGTCATTTGAACCGTCCTCTTCATAAAGACTGAGGGCGTACTCTTTACGGGTTCGCTCAAAAACAAAATCGGCAAGATCCGAAGATGAACGAACACCCTTTCGAAAGGAGAGGGAATCGCCTCGGCGATGAACGTAAAACAGCTTTTGCAGAATCCAGGGCTTGGACGAATCGGGAACGCTCGAGGTCGGAAAACGCATTCGCTTTTCGAGCAAGGTGGAGTTCCACCGATGATTCAAATGAAATAGGCGGGGCCTTGGAGTCGCGGCCACCGCGCTTAAACGCAGGATTTGCTCATCCGTGTAAGACCATGAGTCGTTAGCCATTTCAAATATGAGTTGAAGCGGATGGGAAAGCAAATACGTTCCTAATGAAAAGTAATCTCTCAAAATGCCCAAGTGCAAGCAGAGGTTGACCATGGTGTCATAAGGAAGCCCCAAGGCCACCTCGTCGTCTTCCATCCACAAAGGCTTTTCGGGGTAAAAATCCAGAGCTTGTTGATCCAGCCATAAAGCGTCCGCCACTGTGCGGATGCTCATATCAGGAATGACGAATTTCTTTCCTGCAATTGGGAGATAAACCAAATGAGCATCGGGAAAGAAGCTTTCAAAATCGGCAATGTAACTCATCCCATAATCGAGAATGAAATCTGTATGATGAATAAAAATGGTTTTGGTTTCCTCTTCCGTGACGGGGCTCGTTTTCCCAATGGGGTCCTGATTTTTGACGGAGGGTTCCATAACCACCAGCCCCTCTCCGGACAAGGAAGAGAAAGCCTTTTCCAGATCAACCCCTAAATCTCGTGAGATGAAGAGAGATAGACCAAGGGCCAAAAACGAAAAAGACAAAATGAAACGGCTCAGCAATGTTCGCAATTTTTTCGCCTGGTTAACATGAAAACCGTGTTTCATCCAAAAAGAGAATGGAACCGTTGTTTCTTCTTTTGCCGTTCGGCTTTTGGGAAGAGGCGAAGCGATGGGATTTTCTAAAGGGCGCAGATCCTCGTGAATCAGCGACCCCTCAGACAAATGAAGGATGACATTGGCAAATCTCGGAGCTCTTTTTTCGTCATGGGTGACCACAACTACGAGATGTGTTTGGCCGATTTGAAATAGGAGTTCAAACACCTTTTCAGCGTTTCTCTCATCAAGGGCTCCCGTGGGCTCATCGCAAAGAAGGATCGGGGCTTCGTTAACCACCGCTCTCCCTAAAGCCACCCTTTGCTTTTCGCCACCCGATAGCGTGTTGACGGTTCGTTTGCCTTCTTTTTCGAGGCCAACGGAACGCAAAATCGTCAGACCCTTCCGCTTCTTCATAACCGACGGGTCGGCGCAAACGGCTTCAAGGGGCAGAAGAACGTTAAAGAGTCCGTTTTCTAATTCGAGCAAATCGTAGTATTGGCGTATGTAGCCGATTTTTTGTAAACGAAAAAGGCTCCTTTCTTTTTCGCTCATCAAGGCGAGGCGGCGCCCAAGAACCTCAACCGACCCTTCATATTCGACATCAAGACCGACGATGATGTCCAAAAGGGATGTCTTGCCGGATCCCGACTCGCCGACAATAATAACCAAACCCTTTTCGGGAAAGGAATATGAAGTCCGATTAAAAAGGACTTGGGAGCCATAACGTTTGAAGAGCCTCGACAACTCAATGGTTTTCATTCGTCTCGGAGGCTTTCTGCTAAGGGCCGCCTTATAAGGATGGCGAGGGGCAAACCGGCACCCAAAATGGATAACAGACAAGCGAGAAGAAAAAGAACAACGGGAACGAGGAGGGGTATTCCTTGAAAAGACAGAAGCGGCAAAGAGAGCAAATTCGGAAGGCCGGTTTTGGCCAACAAAAAGGGGTTAAGCAGTTTTTCTAGTAGGGGCAAAATCGAAAGGGAAAAGAAGCCACCGCACATCGTTACAATTACGCTTTCCAAAAGAAAAAGCATTTCGACATCCCCGCTTCTTGCTCCCAGGGCCGAAAGGATGGCGGCCTCCTTTCTCTTCTCCAAAAAAGTCGAATAGGCAAGAGCACCAATGATAAAGCACAGCGTGACGGCCTCTACGACCAAAAAAGGAACCATAGATACTCCAAGGGCGGACCTCAGGGAGGAGAAACCCTTTTCGATTTCGTAGGAAGAATTCGATAGATAGCACGTCGACTCGTTTTTCGAAAGGCGTTCCTGCACGGTCCGCAAACCAGTCGCCTCCTTTTCGTTGTGGGCGAAGCAAAGGAAGGAAAAGGCGGCCATTGGTTCGTCGGTTAAGGCTTCGTTCAGTAAAGAATCAATGGTGAATTCCCTACCAAAAGCTTCGGAAATCTGAGGTAAGGCATATGCTTGGAAAAAAGACCTTTCCGCTGAATAGGAAAAATAAACTCGCGGGGCATTCAAAAAGGAGAACTCTTTGACCACGCCAACGACCACGAAAGTTGGGGTGAAAGACACAAGGTCAGATGCTTCACCTTTTGCCACGGTGAGGCATCTAGGAACCGTGATCGTTTTCCCGATCAAGGAGAAGGAAAAATCGTCGGCCATTTCTTGATTGACGACGCAGGTTCCAAAATCGTTTGTTTCGGGATGACTTCCCTCCACCAGAAGATCGGACCCCAACTCATCCAAAGTCAGGTCGAAAATCGGATTGAAAGAGACGGGATCACAAGCCTCCTCGTTAAGAAAATATGACGAATAATTTGGTAAGAAATAGGAGTAATCGTTTTCGATGGAGATTTCCGGAAAGTCCTGAAAAACCCTGCGCGCGGTGGCAAGGGATGGCCTTTCGTTTTTTGAGAGCTTCAGTGGCGAGTCTTTTAGAGGGTAAGTAATTCTTTCGCTGAGGCTTGCTTGGAAATATAGAAGACTCCTTTTCTTCTCTCTTTGCAGAGACCCTTCGCTTCCGTTTAGAAAAGCCCCAGTCAGCAAAAGCGAAGTGAAACCTAAAGCTCCGGAAAAGAAAGATAAAATGTTTTTACCTATATTTTTCTCAAGGTTGGCTTTCAAAAAGGCTTTTATCCAGCTTTTACGCGGCTTTCTTTTCGTGACAGGAATTTCGGATGGGAGAGAAGCGTCCCAAGGATCGCTATCGGAAACGAGTTTGCCGTTTTCAAGGGTCACGATTCGCTGCCCATAGGTTTTGAGGAGCCGTTCGTTATGGCTCACCACAATCACCAAGCGGGTTTTGGCGAGTTCCTGAAGCTCCGCCATCACCAAACCCTC
>Ga0183100_1000333_pt1 | contig 45918 bp, 45 predicted proteins | sample Biomet2_FD_127789 | JGI IMG/M metagenome (GOLD analysis project Ga0183100, IMG submission 127789) | Microbial communities from bioreactor (seeded with anoxic lake sediment) at LBNL, California, USA - Biofuel metagenome 2 | ecosystem: Engineered > Bioreactor > Anaerobic > Unclassified ... | reverse complement strand
CAGCAAATTTTACTTCAAATAAATTCTACATACTTATTTCTAATAAATTTTCTATATATAATATAATTAGTAACATAATTTAAAAATCTGACAAATAAATGATAAATTAAACCTTTTCTAGTTACTTTATTATAATTTCCTAAAGAATAAAGTAAAAAGCTATAAATTTTGAAAGTTATAATTCCAAAATTTATAGCTTTTGCCTATTCTAATATTAAATATAAGAAAAATTAAGCAGTAAGATCTAAAAGTTTCTTACTGCTCAATTTACCATATTCATTTATTATTATTATGTATCCCTTTATTTAAGCAAATTATCCAAATAAAGTTCTATCACTTAGAGCTTCTGCTCCATTAGCTTTTTCAAAAAGTCCAAGAAGTTTATTAGTATCTAATTTTTCTTTTTCTTCACCTTTAATATCAACTAAAATTTGACCTCTATGCATCATAAAAAGTCTATTCCCGTTTTCAAGAGCATGTTTTAGATTATGTGTAACCATAAGTGTTGTTATTCCACTATCTTTAACAATATTTCTAGTTATGTTCATTATTGTTTCTGAAGTCTTAGGATCTAAGGCTGCAGTATGTTCATCTAGTAATAATAACTTAGGTTTTGACATCACTGCCATAAGTAATGTTAATGCTTGTCTTTGTCCACCTGATAAAAGTAATACTTTATTATAAAGCTTATCTTCTAAGCCTAAATCAAGTTCACTCACCATTTCTTTATAATAATCTATTCTCTTTTTATTTATTCCAAATCCAAGACCAAAGGTTTTGCCTTTATTATCTGCAAGAGCAATATTCTCTAAAATAGTCATATTGGGTGCAACACCCATTGATGGATTTTGAAATACTCTCCCAATAGATTTTGAGCGAGCAAACTCTGGTTTATTAATTACTTCGTTACCATCTAATAATATTGATCCTGAATCTGCTTCTATTGTTCCAGATATCATATTTAATAATGTTGATTTACCTGCTCCATTTGAACCAATAATACTAATAAAATCCCCTTGGCTTACATCTAAAGATAATTTATCAAAAACTCTATTTTCATTTATAGTGTTTGGATTAAATACTTTCGACAGTTGTTTTACGTTTAACATCTTCAGTTCCACCTCCCATAATAGGTTTTTTCTTTTTAAATTTAAAAAATCCACTATTAGAGCACAATGCTATAACTACAATTATTGCTGTCATTAACTTTAAGTCATTAGCATTTAAACCAAGTTTTAATACAATTGCTATTGCACCTTTATAAATAATTGCACCTAATATTGATAAGGTAGTTACTTTAATAAAAGATATTCTTTCAAATAGAGATGTACCTATAATTACTGCTGCAAGGCCCATTACAACTGTACCCGTACCCATTCCAACATCACTAAACCCTTGATATTGTGCTGTTAATGCACCAGCAAGTGCAACTAATGCATTACTTATCATAAGACCTAATACTTTAACTAAATCTTTATTTACTCCAAGAGATGAAACCACTTGTTCATTATCACCTACTGCTCTAAGTAAAAATCCAGATTTTGTTTTTAGGTATAAATCTAATGATATTTTTACTATAATAACCATTATTAAAATTATTAGTATAGCTGGCATAGCTGATTTAAATATGTTAGATGTATTGAATAATGGAACATTTGCTTTTCCCATTATTCTTAAGTTTATAGAATATAAACCTATCATTACTAATATTCCAGCCATTAAATTTGTTATCTTAAGTTTTACATGTAAAAATGCTGTTATTCCTCCAGCTAATGCTCCACCTAAAGTTGCTACTATTATTGTAATCCATGGATTAACCCCTTTAACTAGGAGAGCTGCAGAAATTGCAGCTCCTAGTGGGAATGTAGAATCTACTGATAAATCAGGAAAATCTAAAATTTTGTATGTTATATACACTCCAATTGAAACTAAAGAGAATAGTAGTCCTTGTTCTAAAATATTAATTAAAACACCCACTATTCAACGCCTCCTGTTACTTCTTTAGCATTAGCTTCCATATCTGATGGAATTGTTATATTCAACTTCTTCGCAACATCTGTATTTATAGTAAGAGTCTTATCTTTTAGCATTGTTATTTCAATATCTGAAGGTTTTTTGCCTCCTAATATTTCTGCTGCTTTATATCCTGCTTCTTCTCCTAATTTATAATAATCTATTCCTATAGATGCTAATCCACCTTTTTCTACTACTGCTGCTTCTGCTCCTATTATAGGTACATTTTTATCTACGCAAAGTTTACCCACTAATGCATAGCCTGAAGCTACTGTGTTATCTGTTGGTGTATATAGCACATCTATTTGACCTAACGCACTTGCTAAGTTTTGATTTATTTCATTTACGTTAGTAATTGAAATTTCTTTTACTGCAAGTCCTTGTGCTTCTGCAACTTTTTTTAGTTCATCTACTTGACCTACTGAATTCGGTTCTGACGTATTATAAATTACACCTACAGTCTTAGCATTTGGAATTAATTTTTTTAATAAATCTATTTGTTCTTCCATAGAAACCATATCTGATGTTCCTGTACAATTAGTTTCCGAACTCTTTAAATCCTTTGCTATTCCTGCACCAACAGGATCAGTTACTGCTGTAAATACCTCAGGTATTTCCTTAGTTGCATTATATACCGCTTGAGCTGATGGTGTTGCAATTGCAAAAATTAAATCTTTTTTTGAATCTACAAATTGCTTAGCTATTGTTTGAGTATTCGCAATTTCACCTTGAGCATTTTGTTGCTCAATTTTAATATTTTTTCCTTCTTCATATCCTTTTTCTTTCAACCCATCAACAAAACCTTTATTTGCTGAATCTAAAGCATCATGTTGTACTATTTGTAAAATTCCAATATTTTTTACTTCTGATGAAGTAGTTCCTTGGTTAGAATCTGTTGCACCTTTTCCACAACCTGCAAGAATTCCTCCAACTAAAACCGTACATAATAGCATGGCTAACTTCTTTTTCCCTACCATAATCCTGTCCTCCTATTATCTTTTTTTGATTATCAATTCCCTACTATACTTCTACATTTTGGTTATGATTATATAAATCTTTGAGGTTATAATATCATAATTAAAAATAGTTGTAAAGTTTGCCACATCTCGTTTTTTTAATTTTTTAATATAAAAATTATAACTCAATTCATCATTCATTATCATATAGGTAGTGATCTGTGTCCTATTCCTATAACCACTTCATCTAAATGTAATAATCCAATACTTAAAAATATACAAACAGAAATATGTTCTCCGCCTCGTGCAATTCCTATTTTCCCCCCTACATTTTGACCATTAGCTCTATTGGAAATTTGAATTATCGCATCTCTCGTTGCGCCTACGACCGCCCCTTCATGCAAATGTTCTTCTCTAATTAGTTGATTTCTTTTTGCTGCCACTAATGCACTTTCAAGTATTTTTGATATAGAAGAATTAATATTTCCTCCTATATTTACAGCTGTAACCTGTATTCCTTGTGCATTATAAACTATTTTTAGATCATCTTCTTCATTTCTATTACATATAGCCATCTTAGTAGCAATCTTAGCAACCTTTGTACTATAACTCTCCATGATACTCACTCCTCAGTCAATTTTCAACTTTCCACTAAATCTTAAACATAAACTTGAAAAATATCTTTTCCTTCAACATTTACTCTTTCCTCTTTAAATTCTTTATTCTTATTAAAATTAAAGATTAGCAGATATCCTTTATTTAAATCATGTATATCTAAATAATCACAAAGTTGTTTTACTCCATCTTCATGATATTTTAATCCTCTCCAAATCTTCATTTCAATTATATATTTAAAATTGTTGTAGGTTATAACAACATCTAATCTTTTTTCTTCTGAAATTTGAACTTCCTTAAAGTCAAATCCCGTTCCATTTATTATAGGTTTTATAAATGCTAAAAATATTAATCTTCCATGATGTTCTATAAATTCCTTATCTTTAGAAGAATATTGTTCTTTCATAAATTGCTGAAATCTTTTAAGAATTTTTTCTATATCTAAGCCTCCATTTTCTTTAATAAATGCTTGTTTAAAATTATATGCATCCATCTTACTATAATTATTTTCAAGTTTAGATACCATATAATTATAAATTCTTTCTCCAAATATCTTGTTGGATATTTGAACTTTGCCATCCCTATTTTTAAAATATCCATATACTATTCCTAAATCAATAAGAGGATTATCATTATTAAAACTCTTATCATTTCCCCTTACTATTATGTCTTCAATATACTCATAAAGATCTTTATTATTTTCTAAATTCTTGATTAGACTATCAAATAAAGTATTTTTTTCTTCTATAATAATCTTAACTGCATTTTGAATATCTGTTATATTCCAAGGTTTTTTATCCAATTCATAAATTTTTTCATCAATAATTTGGCATATCCTACTAACTAAAAACGGATATCCACCTGTGAAAAAATACAATTCTTCACTAAGTTTATCTGTAACCATTGAAAAAGAATTTTCGATGCAGTATTCATTTAACATTGTACTTATTTCTTTTGGTGAAAAGCTCATATCCACATTAAAATCAACAGCAATGTTCCATGGAGAATTGTATTTAGACTCTCCTTCATTTCTAATCTTTAATTTCAAACTTTTTACATCATATAACCCAGCTAAAATAACACTTTTAAAAGTAAAGTCCTTTCCCGTTTCTCTAGCTAAATACTTATTTCTAAGCATACCGATAAAACTTAAAAATAATTGATTATTTGAGCTTTTATCTACTTCATCTATAATCAAAATCACTTCTTTTTTAGCATTCTCCACAAATTTTGTTATTACTTCTGATAATTCCTCAATATCATTAATTCCACCACTTAAATCTGCCAAGTTTTTACTTTCTTCTTTATCTACAAACATTAAATCTTTGATTATTAATTTTAAAAATTTATTACAAAAACTTTTTTCATCTTCAAATACAATATCTCCAATTCCCTCAAAGCTTAAATTTATAACTAAATATATGTCCTTTAATGTGTTATTTATTTCATTTAAAGTCGTTGTTTTTCCATACTGTCTAGGTTTATTTATTGTAAAATAAAACTCATTATCTATAAGCTTTTTTATTTGTTCAATTTTGTTACTTATATCAACCATATAATGTTTTCTTGAAACACAAACCCCTGTGCTATTAAATCTTTTCTTCATAACTATAAAAATACACCACCTTGAGTTTTTAATTAAGCATGTGAACGAAATTGACTTGTTGTTTTTGAATATGCCTCGTAATATGATTATATCATAGATAGTGCTTAATCAATTCACAATTTTGTGCATTGTAATTATGCATTCCATCTATACTTTCCTCGTACATTAAAAAAGGTATGAAATTTAAGATAAAGTTCTTAAATTTCATACCTTTTTTAGAATCTATACATTTTTAATTCCATTAAAAGAAGTTCCCCATTTGTCTAAATTTATCATATCTTTCATTAACTAGAGTATCTAAATCTTTTCCTTTTAATTCTGCTAAAGAATGTAATATGCTTTTCTTTATACATTCAGCAGTCTTAACTGGATGTTTATGTGCTCCACTTCTAGGTTCTTTTATTACATCATCAATTATGTTAAAATCTTTTAAGTCTTTGGCAGTAATTTTCATAACTTCTGCTGCTTCTTTTGTTCTAGATGCATCTTTCCATAAGATTGAAGCAAATCCTTCTGGTGTAAGAATGGAGTATACAGAATGTTCTAGCATAAAAATTCTATCAGCTACGGCTAGCGCTAATGCTCCTCCACTTCCACCTTCACCTGTAATTATGGAAATTATAGGCGTCTTTAATCTACTTAATTCAAAAAGATTGTTTGCTATTGCTTGCCCTTGACCTCTTTCTTCTGCTCCCATACCCGGAAATGCTCCAGGAGTATCTACAAAGCAAATTACAGGTCTTTTAAATTTCTCAGCTTGTTTCATAAGTCTTAATGCTTTTCTATATCCTTCTGGATTTGGCATTCCAAAGTTTCTTTCTATGTTTTCAATAGTATTAGAACCTTTTGTTATTGCTATAACTGTAAGATTTATATCATTAATTGATGCAATCCCTCCAATTATAGATTTATCATCTCCAAAGCTTCTATCCCCATGAAATTCAATAAAATCTTTAAATATAGTTTCTATATAGAATTTTCCAGTTGGTCTGTCTTTATGCCTTGCAATTTCAACGCTTTCCCATGGTGTTGTACTTTTCTTTATAAATTCTTTATCCATAATTCCTCACTCCATGTAAAATAAGAATTTTATATATACATGCTCTCATGTTCTTTCTTTCAACGATGCTATCTACAAAACCCTTTTTTAGTAAAAATTCCGCTTTTTGAAAATCATCTGGAAGAGTTTCATTGATTGTATTTTCAATTACTCTTCTCCCTGCAAATCCAACTAATGCATTGGGTTCACTTAAAATGATATCACCTTCCATGGCAAAACTTGCTGTTACGCCTCCAGTAGTTGGATCTGTGAGTACTGAAATATATAAAAGACCAGCTTCATCATGTCTTGCAAGTGCTGCACTTACCTTTGCCATTTGCATAAGTGAAAAAATTCCTTCTTGCATTCTAGCACCACCTGATGCTGTAAAAATTATAACTGGCAATCTATTTTCTGTAGCATATTCTACAAGCCTTGTAATCTTCTCTCCAACTACAGTTCCCATACTCCCCATCATAAAGAAGCTATCCATAACTGCGCAAGCAACATCTGTTCCATTCAATTGTCCAACACCAGTAACAACTGCTTCTGTACTGTTTGTTTTTGATTTTCCACCTTTTAATTTTTCTTCATATCCTTTAAACTCTAATGGATTAGTAGTTTTTAAGTCTTTCCAAAACTCATTAAAAGTGTGTTTATCTAAAAACATTCTCACTCGTTCTTTTGCATTTACTCTAAAATGATGACCACACGTTGTACAAACATATTTAGCATTTTCTAAATCTTCAGCATAAATCATTGTGCTGCACTTATCGCATTTAGTCCACAGTCCTGATGGAATGTTAGGCTTTTCTTCTGCTTCAGCAATACTTTTTTTTATTACTGAAGGTTTAACAGTTGCATATTGCCTTTTTGTAAATAGATCTTTAAGCATCCTTCTTCACCATCTTTTCTGATAAGAATGAAGTATCATAATCTCCTTCTAAGAATTCCTTAGCTTCAAGTATAGACAGTTCAAAATTAATGTTAGTCTTTACTCCACCTACTGCAAATTCTGATAATGCTCTGTGCATTTTTACAATAGCTTCATTTCTATCATTTCCAAAAGCGATTACCTTAGCTATCATAGAATCATAGCAATGTGGTATTTTATATCCACAAAATATTGCTGAATCTATTCTTACACCTAAGCCACCTGGAATACAAAGTTCTTCTATTTTTCCTGGACATGGTCTAAAATCATGTTCTGGATCTTCTGCATTAACTCTACATTCTATAGCATGACCTTTAAGTTTTATATCATCTTGAGTAAAGCTAAGCTTTTCTCCTGATGCTATCTTTAACTGCTCTTTTACTAAGTCTACACCTGTAATCATCTCAGTAATTGGATGTTCTACTTGTATTCTTGTATTCATCTCCATAAAATAGTAATTATTATCTTTATCAAATAAAAATTCTATAGTTCCTGCATTTTTATAATCTACAGCAAGAGCTGCCATCTTTGCAGCTTCACCCATTTTAGCACGTAATTCTTCAGTTAATACATTAGATGGAGCTTCTTCTAAAACCTTTTGGTTTTTTCTTTGCATTGAACATTCTCTTTCACCTAAATGTACTACATGCCCATATTCATCAGCTAAGATTTGAAATTCAATATGTTTTGGTTTTTGAACAAATTTTTCTAAATATAATGTATCATCTCCAAAGCAAGCTTTTGCTTCTGCTTTAGCTGTTTTAAATCCCATTAAGAATTCTTCATCATTATTAGCAATTCTTATTCCTTTTCCACCGCCACCTGCTGCTGCTTTTATCATTACAGGGTATCCAATCTCTTTTCCTAGTTCTAATGCATGTTCTTCATCTCTTATTTTTCCTTCATACCCTGGTACTACTGGAACTCCACAAGACTTCATGATTTCTCTAGCCTTAGCCTTATTTCCTATCCATTCAATGGTTTCATAATCAGGTCCTATAAACTTTATATTGCATTGTCTACACATTTTTGCAAACCTTGGATTTTCCGACAAAAATCCAAAACCTGGATGTATAGCATCCGCACCAGTTAAAACACATGCACTTAAAATATTGGCTATATTTAAATAGCTATCTTTAGGCATTGCAGGTCCAATACATACAGCTTCATCTGCTAACTGCGTATGAAGTGCCTCTTTATCTATTTCTGAATAAACAGCAACTGTACTTATTCCCATTTCCCTACACGCTCTAATTATTCTTACTGCAATTTCTCCTCTATTGGCAATTAGCACTTTTTTGAACATTTTTATCACCTATCCTATAGCAAATAATATTTCTGCTTCACAGACTGTCTTTCCATCAACTGAGGCTATTCCTTTTCCAATTCCTATAGGTCCTTTGATTTTTATAATCTCACAATATAAATCCAACCTATCTCCTGGTACAACTTTGCTTTTAAATCTAACTTTATTAGTTCCTGCAAATAATGGCGTTTTTCCTTTAAACTTTTCCATTGAAAGAATAGCAACTGCTCCTGTTTGAGCTAACGCTTCAATTTGCAATACTCCAGGCATAATTGGTTCTTCTGGATAATGTCCTTGAAAAAACTCTTCATTAGCAGAAACATTTTTATATGCTCTTACAAATTTTTTATCCTCTATATCCATTTCAATGACTCTATCAACTAGTAAAAATGGATATCTATGAGGTAAAATTTCTTTTATTTCTTGTATGTTAAGCAATTTCTATTCCCCCTTAATTTTAAACAGTGGTTGGCCGTATTCTACCATATCGCCATCATTAACTAAACGTTCAACAATTATTCCATCATAATCACTTTCTATTTCATTCATAAGCTTCATAGCTTCAATTATACAAATAATTTTTCCTTTAGAGACTGTACCTCCAGCTTCTACGAAAGCTGGGCTTTCTGGTGATGCTGAAGAATAAAATGTTCCTACCATAGGAGAAGTTATAACACTTAAATTCTTATCTTCTATAACTACATCTTTTTCAGTATCTTTTAAATCTTCATTTTTTACTATATGAGTTTCTGGTTTATCTATTGAACTAACTGAATTTAATATAGTGTTAATATTATCTACATTATTTGTCTTACTAACATTGCTTAAGTTACCTAAATTATTATCAGATAATCCTCTGCTTAATGATTTATCCATTTTTACATGATCAGTACCATTTCCAAGTTCAAAAAAAGCTAAACTTGAAGAATCAACTAATTTAATTAATTCTTTAATATTCTCAAATTCCATAATATATCCCCCTTGATTACTTCCACTTCTTTAAAAGTAAAGTTGCATTGTGTCCACCAAAACCTAATGAATTTGTAAGTGCATATTCTAATTCTTGTTTTCTTCCAACATTAGGTACATAATCTAAATCTAATTCTTCATCTTTTGTTTCATATCCAATTGTTGGTGGAATGAATCCTTCTTGAAGAGCTTTTGCACATATTATTGTTTCAATTGCTCCTGCTGCTCCCAAAAGATGACCTGTCATAGATTTTGTTGAAGATATTGGAATCTTATATGCAATTTCTCCAAATGCTTTTTTAATAGCTGCTGTTTCAAATTTATCATTTAATGATGTTGAAGTTCCATGTGCATTTATATAAGAAACTTCTTCTGGTTTAATTCCCGCTTCTTCCATAGCATCTTTCATAGCTTTTGCAGCTCCACTACCATCTGGTGCTGGTGAAGTAATGTGATATGCATCACAAGTTGAACCATATCCTACAATTTCCGCTATAATATTTGCACCTCTAGCTTGTGCATGTTCTAAAGATTCAAGAACTACAAGTCCTGCACCTTCACCCATTACAAATCCACTTCTATCCTTATCAAAAGGAATAGATGCTCTAGCAGGATTATTATCTGAATTTAAAGCCTTCATGCTATGAAAACCAGTCACTCCAAGTCTAGTTATAGGAGCTTCTGCTCCACCAGCAAGCATTACATCTGCATAACCATGCTTTATAGTTCTAAATGCATCTCCAATATTATTAGTTCCTGTAGCACAAGCAGTTACTGCTGATGTACAAGGTCCTTTTAATCCATGTTTAATTGCTACATTTCCTGCTCCTAAATTTATGATTGTCATAGGAACAAAAAATGGAGATACTCTCTTTGATTTTCCAGTAGCAATCTTAGTGCATTCAGTTTCAATAGTTTCAAATCCACCTATTCCAGATCCTAGCATTACTCCAAATCTCTCTAAGTCTTCTTTTTCTAAATCTATTCCTGAATCTTTTATTGCTTCATCTGATGCAACTAAACCAAATTGTGCAAATCTATCTAATCTTTTACACTCTTTTTTACCTATTAAAGTATCTGCATCAAAGTCCTTAACTTCTGCTGCAACCTTTACTTCTATTAAATCTTGGTCTATTAACGTAATAAAATCTATTCCAAGTTTTCCACTCTTTGCATTATTCCAAAACGTGTTAACATCATTTCCTATAGGAGTTAAAGCTCCCATTCCTGTAATAACAACTCTTCTTTCCATAACTCAAATCTTCCTCCCTTACATTAACATTCCACCATCAACTTGAATAACTTGACCTGTAACATAATCTGAGCCTTCACTTGCAAGGAAAGCTACAACATTTGCTACATCTTCTGGATTTCCAAATCTCTTAAGTGGTATATTTTTCTTTGCTTCTTCTTTAACTTTATCATTTAACTCATGTGTCATATCTGTTTCAATAAATCCTGGTGCTACTGCATTTACAGTAATACCTCTAGAACCAACTTCTCTGGCAAGTGACTTTGTCATTCCTATTACCCCAGCCTTAGATGCTGCATAATTAACTTGCCCTGCATTTCCTGTAAGTCCAACTACTGATGAAATATTTATTATTTTCCCTTGCTTTTGTTTAACCATAATTGGAGTAATAGCTTTCAAACAATTAAATACTCCTTTTAAGTTTACATCAATAACACTATCAAAATCTTCTTCTTTCATTCTAAGTATTAATGTATCTTTTGTAATTCCTGCATTATTTATCATAATATCAATATTTCCAAATTTCTCTTTAGCTACTGACACAAGATTCTCCACTTCTTGTAATTTAGAAATATCACCCTTTACGCTTAGAACTTCAACGCCCATTTCTTTTATTTCATTTTCAACGTCCATTGCTTCTTTTTCACTACTTCTATAGTTTAAAACTATATTAACTCCAAAAGATGCAAGTTTTAAAGCAATTGCTTTTCCTAGACCTCTTGATGCTCCTGTAATAATAGCACATTTTCCTTTTAGCATAATTACCTCCTCATTCAATACATTGTTAATTGTTAATAGTATTTTTTAATGATTCCATATCTTCTACATTTAAAAGATTTGCACTTTTATTAATCTTCTTAACAAATCCTCTAAGTGCTTTTCCAGGTCCAACTTCAATAAATGTATCTACGCCACTATCTATCATATGATTTATAGTTTTCTCAAAAAGCACAGAAGTTCTTATATGTTTCTTTAATAAATCACGAGTGTCATCTTCTGGCTCATAAGGAAGTCCTTTAACATTTGAATATACTACTTTATTAAGTTCTTTAATATTTACAGTCTTTATGGTATTAAAAAATTCTTCACTTGCAGGTTCAAGAAGTGAACTATGGAATGGCCCACTAACTTTTAGCGGAATTCCAAGACCTCCAAGTTCTTTTGCAATCTTTACAGCTTCATCTATTGCTTCATTTTCACCTGAAACAACTATTTGGCCTGGGCAATTATAATTAGCTGCTTCTACTATTCCAAATTCACTTGCTCTAGTTAATAATTCTTTTACTTTCTCATCATTTAGCTTTAATATGGCAGCCATTTTGCCTAGACCTTCTGGAAGGGCGCTACCCATAATTCTTCCTCTTTCTTTTATAAGTAATAATCCCTCTTCTAAAGAAAGTGCTCCTCCATATATCAATGCAGCATATTCACCTAAACTAAGTCCTGCTGCATAGTCTGCTTTAATACCATTTATCTCTAACGCCTTTAATGCAATAAGAGAGGCAACAAGAATTACCGGTTGTGCATTTTCTGTTGCAGTAATAAGTTCTTGTGGTCCTTCAAACATCATTTTTTTTATAGGCATATCTAAAATTTCTTCACTACGATCTAAAATCTCTTTACATTCTGGTATATTTTCACAAAGTTCTTTTGCCATTCCAATAGTTTGAACTCCTTGGCCTGGAAAAAGAAATGCAGTTTTACTACTATTCATGTTTCCCTCCAAAACGCTTAAATATTTCATTTGATTCCTCAAATAATTCTTCAATCATTTCCTTACATGTTTGCTCTTTATTAATAAGTCCTGCTATTTGACCTGACATAAGGGAACCATTATCAATATCTCCCTCTTCAACAGCTTTTCTTAATGCACCTGCTCCAAGTTTTTCTAACTCTTCAACTGGTGCTCCTTCTTTTTCTAACTTAAGATAAGTTCTTGCAAGTTTATTTCTAAGAACTCTAACTGGATGACCTGTTGGTCTACCTGTTACTTCTGTATCTATATCATTAGCTTTTAATATTTTATCTTTGTAATTTTGATGTACTGTACATTCTTTAGCTACTAAGAATCTTGTTCCAACTTGAATCCCTTCAGCTCCTAGCATAAATGATGCAGCTACACCTCTACCATCACCAATACCACCAGCTGCTATAACAGGTATACTCACTGAATCCACTACTTGTGGTACTAATGTCATTGTAGTTAATTGACCTACATGACCACCTGATTCAGTTCCTTCTGCAATAATTGCATCAGCTCCTGATTTTTCCATTCTTTTAGCAAGAGCTACTGAAGCTACTACTGGAATAACTTTTATCCCATGAGATTTCCATTTTTCCATATACTTTCCAGGACTACCAGCACCAGTTGTAACTACTGATACCCCCTCTTCACATACTAAGTCAGCTATTTCACTAGCATTCTCAGCCATCAACATTATATTTACACCAAATGGTTTATCTGTCATTTGTTTAGTCTTTTGTATTTGTTCTCTTACCCATTCTGTTGGTGCTGCACCTGTTATTATTCCAAGTCCACCAGCTTCACTTACTGCTGAAGCTAATGAAGCATCTGCAATTCTTGCCATAGCTCCTTGAAATATAGGATATTTTATTTCTAATAGTTCACATACTCTATTCTTTTCCACAACAAATTCCTCCTACCATTATCAAATTATAAATTACCATTAGTTCGCATTGTTTTAATATAATAATGGAAATTTTTTTAAATGTGTCTTTAATCTATTTTAGGTAAAATAACCTACTATTAAAGTAATTTTACTATTATAACTTCTAATTATCAATCGTATTACCAAAAAATTTAAAATAAGTTCATATTCTCCAAAGAGAATCTTTATTGATTTCTATTTATTTATTTTTTTCTACATAATCTACTGCATCTTTTATAGTTTTTAAGTTTTCAACATCTTCTATTTGTATACCATATTTCTCTTCAAGTTCAATTACTATTTGAAATAAATCTAAAGAATCAGCACCCAAATCTTGAAATGTTGTTTCTAGTTCTACTTCTTCCTTTTCAATTCCTAATTGTTCACATATAACCTCTCTAATTTCCTCAAATAACATAATTTTCTCCCTCCATAAACCCTTATTTTTTTAATTTATATAAATTTTAAAATGAAAACTAATTTACTTACCACGTTATTAATGTAGACGCATAAGTTAGACCACCACCAAATGCTACTAAAATAAGTTTATCCCCTTTACTTAATAAACCTTTCTCATACATTTCATTTAGCGCTATTGGAACTGTTGCTGATGATGTATTACCCACTTTATCTAAATTTAAATAAAACTTATCTTCATTTAAATTTAATTTTTGAGCTGCTGATTTTATAATTCTATAGTTTGCTTGATGTGGTACTATATATTTAATTTCATCTAATGAAACATCAGTATCTTTTAGCACTTCAGTAATACCGTCTACTATGGCTGGTACTGCAAATCTAAGTACTTCTCTACCATTCATTTTTATTAATCTATCTTTTAATATTTTTTCTTTAGAAAAAGGCGTATCAAAATCAGTTGCACCTATAGTTAATGCATCACCTTTTTTGCCTTCTGATCTTAAATATGATTTAATTATTCCAGTTTTTTCATCTTGTCCTTGCTCAAGTATAGCTGCTCCAGCACCATCACCAAAAAGAATACATGTACTTCTATCTGTCCAATCTGTTACCTTTGAAAGAACTTCTGCACCAATTACCAATGCATTTTTATAATTCATAGATTTCATCATTGAATTTGCTATTTCTAATGCATATACAAATCCTGAACACGCAACACTTATATCAAAACAAGCTGCCTTGTCTGCATTTAAATTGCTTTGCACTAAGCAAGCAACTGATGGTATAAACATATCTGGACTAATAGTTGCAACTATTATCAAATCCAAATCCTCTGCATTAATTCCAGCTCTTTCAAGAGCACTTTTAGCTGCTTTTGTTGCTATATCAGATGTGTTTTCCCCTTGTGAAATTCTTCTTTCGCTAACTCCTGTTCTTTGAACTATCCATTCATCATTAGTTTCAACAAATTCACTTATTCTATCATTTGTAACTATTAATGGTGGTAAATATGCACCAATTCCAGAAATCTCAACATTACTCATAGTATTCTCCTTTATTGTTCTAATTTATATTTTTCTTTAAAAAAATCATTTAATTTATCTAAAGAGGAGATTAAAATTTCTTCCTCTTCCAAACTTAATCCTTCTATTGCATTATTTATCATTTCTCTATGAAATTTTTGATGAAGTCTAGACGCTAATTTGCCTCTTTTAGTTAACTTAACTAAGACAACTCTTCTATCTTCTTCTATTCTTTTTCTTTCTGCATATCCTTTTTTTATTAATTTATTTATAGCAGTTGTTAAAGTACTTACAGTAATTTTTAATTTCTGAGCTACTTCAGACATTGTTCTTTCATTGTACATTCCAATAGCCTCTATTGTATGTATTTCTGTTATTGAAATATCTGAAAGTATACCTTCTTTTAAACTTTGCTCTTCAATTTGTAAAACATCATTAAATAACTGCACCAAAAGCTCATTAATCATTATTGTTGATTTATCCATTCATCTGCACTCTCCATTTTGGCCTAAAAAAATACTTTTCCAAATATGCAACATATATTTTTTATTTAATAAATATTTAAGTTTTGACCGTAGAAAATCTATTAACAAACTCATCAAATGTACTATTATACAAAATAGACTACATACTATTTTGTATCTTTTGAAGATGGCTTGATTTTTAATCAAGCAAAAATGTACGATAATTCATTTATGTTAAAATACGTATGATGCGAAAGTTTTAATATCAAATAGTTTGATAATCAAAATATACTATACTGAAAATACATTGTCAATTATTTTTCAAAATTTCCCATTTATAGTATACTTTTAATTTTAAACTGTATATGATATAATTAATTAAGATTATTTATAGAACTAAGGCACTATGCTGACTTGTTATTTTTTGATAGTGCCTATTATCTAATGCATATGAAAAATAAGAAATCAAAAATTTGATGTATTTTTTGAATATGACAAACTATAGGAGGTGTATTTATTATGACTAGAAAATTAATTTTAGCTACAGTTTTAATGTTAAGTATTACAATGGTTTCTTGTTCTACAAAACCTCAGGACACTACGAGCTCTGATAGTAATACTACAACAAACTCTAATAGTAATACTACTGTAGAACAAAATGAAGACAGCAACAGCTCTTCTAAAACACAAAATGATACATCAACATCAAAAGAAGAGGCAAAGGTAAATAAGATAAAGCTTTCTATCTATACCATAGATGAAAATTCTTTAGAACCTAATCAATCAAGTACTATTGAAGTAAATGAAAGTTTAAGTTTAAAAGATAAATTGAAAGAATTATCAAAAGCAGTATCTGAGAAGAAATTTAATAACTTATCTATTGAAGTTAAATCTATAGATACAGTAAAGGGAAAGAAAGTTGCTACTATAAACTTAACTGATTCTGGCACAAATAAGTGGGTAACAAAATTCCAAGGTTCAACTGGCGGTGCAGTAACAGCAAATACTTTAATTGAAAGTTTCCTTCAATCCAATAATAAATCTAGAGGTGAATGGATTGATGGTGTAAAATTCCTATATAACAATGAAACAATAGAGTATGATCATGTAGCTGATTTATCTACTATTCAATACAGAAATTAAAATAAGGCATTTGAATGTGCCTAATATAAATATAAAAAAAGAAATCAAGCTTTAATCCAATAGAGCTTGATCTCTTTTTTTGTGAATTTTATATGTTTAAAATGTCGAAATTCTAGTTTTTATTCCTTATTCATATATTCTAATTATTTCGTCAAAATCTCGTCTTATAATACTATCTATTACAAAATTCATAATATTTTTCCTTCCTTTATATATAGAGATAATTAAACTATATATTATAGAGAGATAATTAAACTATATATATAGTTTAACTTTTTATAGATACTTAAGTTCTCAGAAACCGGAACAACAGAGTATTATTGATTTTGCGAGCTATACGCATAAGTATGACTTTCACTTTTTATATCTATACTCCTCAAGTTCCCTTATTGGATCTAATTCCTTATCTTTCTTCATATAATCTAAAAATAGTTCATCTAATTTTATACTTTTTTCTACATCTTTCAACGCCTTTAAGTTTTCCTTTATATTTACATAAAAACATCCTCTATTATAATATAAAAATCCTTGATCCTCATTTTCTTTTATTCCTTCACTAATTACTTTAATTGCTTTTTCAAAATTTCCTTCTTCCCTATATATAACAGCTAAATTTAAAAAGCTATATGGATATTTAGGATTTTCTATTATTGATTGTTTGTAATATTCTTTACTTTCCTCTATGTTGTTCAGTTTATTTAATATAACGCCTTTATTGAAAAGTATCTTATAATGTTTAGGTGAAACTTCTAATGCCTTATCTATGTAATATAACGCTTCCTCATTTTTATTTAATTCCTCTAAAATACAAGCTAAATTAGCATATCCCCATAAATCTTTAGGATTTATTTCAATTGCTATTTTATAATTATAAATTGCTTTATCTTTGTCTCCCAGCTCATCGTATACATTAGCCAAGAAAAAATATGCTTTATCATAATTAGAGTTTTTTTCTATGGCTTTCTTATAATATATCTTAGCCTTTTCTAAATCGCCACTTTGATCATATATTATAGCTAATCCATAATAAGCCATTGCCTCGTCTTCATCTAATATTAACACTTCCCTATATTTTCCTTCTGCTTCACTATAGAGTCCAATTTCATCATATATCAATGCCATATCCATCAAAAGTTCTATGTCCTCTTTACCTATATTAAGTGAATATGCTTTTTTATAAAATTTAAGAGCTTTTAATAAATTATTTTCTATTCTTAAGTTTCTTGCCATATTCAAATAATTATTATATAAATAATTTTTATTTTCCATAATTCTACTTAGGTACACAACAAAACAGACGAGCATACTGGTCTGTTATTTTTTTAATGTACCTTCTCCTTATTTTAATTTTAGTCTAAATTTCAGTCTAAGTTTTAGTCTAAGTTTTTAAAATATGTTAATCTTAAGACAGATTCAAATTTTAATCTGCATTGTATTAATGATTTTATATTAAATTTAGTTTCTTAAACACTTAATGGAAACAACTTTAGTAATGCATGTATTTACTAATTATAACATCCCAAATACAATCCCAAAAGATCCAGATTTTTAAAACATTTCCCAATAATATGTTAAATGCCTACCTATTATACTATTTTAATTCCATACTGAGTGTTTTAGACAAATGTTGTTAATAGTTCTATTATATATATGTTGCAATGTTCAATGCTTAATGCTCAATTATAGCTAGAATTATTATATAATTTTTTAAATTGACAATGAATAATTATTTTTGCAACATATATAATTTAAAACCTAATTCTTAATTTATTTACTTATGTGCAAGTCTATTTTTAGTTCATTTACAATCTTATTTTTGATTTTTTGTAAAAACATATATTTTTGATTTTTACACTATCTTACATTGTATGTTCTTGCTCAAGTCTTTTTTAATTTTTCTATTTTCTCATTTATTTTTTTATTTCTATTATTCTGTTTCTTTACTTCTAAACTCCTATTTCTTTAGTTTTTATAAATCTATTTCCAAAAGACAAATAATATATTATATCCACATAATCAATCTTTCTATCCAAATTAAATAGTATGAAAAATGAAAGATATTCTTCCAAATACTTTGTAGCAATTCCTTTAAAATTACTAAACCATTTCATTATATTCATCATAATATATCCTACTCTGTCATCCTCTTTTCTCTCTTTTACTATTTTTTTGTTATGTTCTCTTGCTTTAACTGCAATATATCTATCATTATATGCAACAATATACGACGGTTTTTGAATTTTAGAATATATCTTTTCATCAAAGATCTTCCAATTCCAACAATCCTTGAATATTGGAATAACAAGCATTGAATCATCATCCCCTTTTGCTGCTATAATCCAAATATTACTTCTTCTAGTTGTTGTTATATTTCGACAACCCTTAAAGTTTTCTATTATTATAGTTTTATTAATATGGACATCTCCTTGTAGTTTATTAGGTATGCTATCTAATTTTAATCCATGCAAAATTTTATGTCTCCAATAAAATGCTGTTGTTAAACTAATATTTAATTTGGCAGCACAAAATCTTAAGGATTTCTTTTTTATCATTAATTTAATGAATTTTATCCATTTATTTAAATCTTTCTTTGAATAACTCCATAGTGAATTTGTAGTATTTGAAAAGGTCTTTTCACATTCTTTACATTTGTATCTTTGTATTCCTTTGTAGAACCCATGTTTAATGTATTTTTTTCCACCACAAAGTGGACAACATTCAATATTCTTATTTTTATAAATATCATTTTTCAAGAAATTAGTTATATGCTTTTTTAATCTTTTTAAATTTACATTTTTTTGTATCAAAAGGTTTCACCTCACCGTATAATTTTTAATTTTCATTAATATACAGAGTCAAATTAACAATATACATCATTAAATCAACATATATTTAAATCCTTTTTAATACTTTCCATACAATTCAATTTCTAAACATATTAACAACATTTAATTAAAACATTCACTACGGAAATAAATTATTATACGCTTATCTATCGTCATTAATTACAATCAATTATCAAAGAAAAATAAGCCATTTAAGTATTATCCTTTAATAATAAAGTTAATACTTAAATAGCTCATATAAATAATCAAATTCTTTTTATGTTTATTTATGTGTTCCTATATCTTTTCTACAATAAGCACCTTCAAAAGTAACATATTTAATATTTTCATAAGCATCAGCTCTAGCTTCTTCTACAGTTTTTCCAACACCAATAACAGATAATACTCTACCGCCATTTGTCTTTAAAACTCCATCTTCTGCTTTAGCTCCTGCTAAAAACACCTTATCTTTTACTTTTTCATCAATGTTTATTTCATATCCTTTAACAAATTCTCCAGGATATCCTCCTGATGATAAAACAACATTTATGCAAACTCCATCATTCCACTTAATAGTAGTTTTATCTAATTCTTCTCTTAGTGCAGCTTCAATAACTTCTACTAAATCACTTTCCATTAAATAAAGAACTGATTGTGTTTCAGGGTCTCCCATTCTAACATTATACTCTAAAAGATATGTGCCTTTTTCAGTAATCATAATACCAAAGAAGATGATTCCCTTATAGTCAAATCCTTCTTCTCTAATTCCTGTTAGGGTTTTAGCCATTATATTATCTTCAAAATCTTTCATTACATCTTGTGTAACATAAGGATTTGGAGCTAATACTCCCATTCCCCCGGTATTAGGTCCTTTACCCCCATCAAAAATTTGCTTGTGATCTTTTCCTGATATAAATGGAATTATTGTTTTTCCATCTGTTATAGATAAAATCGAAGCTTCAACACCTTCAAGGAATTCTTCTATTACTATTTTTTGACCTGCTCCATTGAAAATATCGTCTATCATATAAGATTTTACTGCATCTTCAGCTTCTTCTTTATTTGCACATATAGCAACTCCCTTACCAGCAGCTAGTCCATCAGCTTTAACAACTGTTGGATATGGGCAAGTTTCTAAGTATTTCAATGCTTCATCTACATTTGTAAATGTTTCATATTCTGCAGTTTTCACTCCATACTTTTTCATAAATTCTTTAGAAAAACTCTTACTACCTTCAAGTTGTGCACCATTTTCAGCTGGTCCAAATATCTTTAACCCTTCTTTTTCAAACTTATTAACAATTCCTTTTGTTAAAGGATCTTCTGGTCCAACTATTGTAATATCAATAATTTCTTTTTGTGCAAATTTAACTAACTCATCAATATCAGTTATATTAATATTTTCACATTTATTTTCAAATGCAGTTCCACCATTACCTGGTGCAACAAATATTTTTTCTACCTTTTCACTTTTTGCAAGTTTCCAAGCTAAAGCATGTTCTCTACCACCTGAACCTATTAAAAGAAGTTTCATAAAATATACCTCCAAATCAATTTTGAATTCATAATTATAACTTTAGTTTTTAGTTATCAAGTTCTAATGCCCAATTTTCAAATTTCAATTATGAATTATATTTTCACAGTATCTATAAAATATATTTTATAATTCTGCAAAAACTGATTCCTTTATTGATAATTGACAATTGAGCATTAAATTTTTAATATTTATCTGATTATAATTATTTTAGATGTACTTATTATATTAATTAAATTTATTAATACAATTATAAACTATGTCTTTATTATTGAATTAGAACAATAATTTAGTGTTTAAAGTGTCTAAGACCTGTAAATACCATTGCAATTCCATGTTCATTACAAGCATCTATTGATTGCTGATCATTCATTGAACCACCTGGTTGTATTATTGCTTTAATACCATATTTAGCTGCTTCATCAACTATATCTCTAAATGGGAAGAATGCATCTGATGCAAGTATTGTAGCTCCCTTACCTCTCTTTAAAGCATCTTCTGTTGGCCAGATTCTATTAACTTGACCACCACCAATACCAAGAGCTATTCCATTATTAGCAACAACTATAGCATTTGATTTAACATATTTAACTACCTTCATACCAAATAATAAATCTTTCATTTCTTCATCAGTTGGTTTAACTTCTGTTACAACTTTGATTTCTTCAATTAACTTGCTATCTTCTTCTTGAACAAGCATTGCTCCATCAACTGTAACCATATATTTATCAGCTTTTGGAGTATTATTAAATTTAAGAACTCTTAAGTTCTTTTTAGTCTTTAATATTTCTAAAGCATCTTCATCATATTCTGGTGCTGCTATAACTTCTAAGAAGATTTTAACCATTTCTTCAGCAGTTTTCTTATCTACTTTTCTATTAAAACCAATAATTCCACCAAATATTGAAGTTGGATCTACCTCATAAGCTTTCATATAAGCTTCGTACGCATCTGTACCAACTGCTACTCCACAAGGTGTATTATGTTTTAAAGCACAACATGCTGGCTCATCGAATTCATTAGCACATTTCCAAGCAATATCACAGTCTTTAAAATTATTGTAAGATAATTCTTTTCCATTTAATATATCAAAAGTATTCATAGCTCCATCAAGCATTGTAGAAGAATAAACTGCTGCACTTTGATGTGAATTTTCACCATATCTAAGTCCTTGCATCTTCTTGTATGAAACTGAAAGATATTCTGGATATTCTTCCTCATCATCAGCTAATAAGAAGTTTGAAATAGCTCCATCATAAGCACTCATAAGGTTAAATACCTTACCTGCTAATTTCTTTTTAGTCTTTAAAGAAGCTTCACCATTTGCTTCAACTTCTTCCATAACAACTTTGTAGTCATTCTTATCAGAAATTACTACAACATCTTGGAAGTTCTTAGCAGCAGCTCTAAGCATTGTAGGACCACCAATATCTATAAACTCAACCTTTTCATCAAATTCTAAATCTTCTTTAACTTTTTCAAAGAATGGATAAAGATTTACAACAACATAATCTATTGTATGAATATCTCTTCCTTTTAATGTATTCATATGTTCTTCATTATCTCTTATAGCAAGAATTCCTGCATGAACTAATGGATGAAGAGTCTTAACTCTACCATCTAACATTTCAGGAAAATTAGTTACTTCATTAATTTCAATTACATTTACGCCATTTTCTTTTAAGTATTTATAAGTTCCTCCTGTTGATATAATTTCAACATCCTTAGATACTAAGAATTTAGCAAAATCTAAAACTCCATCTTTATCAAATACACTTATTAAAGCTCTCTTTTTCACGAAAAGGCCTCCTCTATTCTTCTATCTTAACTCTACCGTTAATTACTTTTATCTTGTTTTCACTAAGTAATTTTATTGCTTTAGGTAATATTATATGTTCTTTTTCTAATATTCTATTTTGAAGAGTCTCTGCATCATCTTCAAAATAAACTGGAACAGCTTCTTGAAGAAGTATTGCTCCTCCATCAACTTCACAATTTACAAAGTGAACTGTACATCCTGAAAATCTTACCCCACTTTTAATTACAGCTTCATGAACCTTTAATCCATACATTCCAGGTCCACAAAAAGAAGGAATTAGAGATGGATGAATATTTATAATTTTATTATCAAATTCTTTTAATATTTCTCCATCTAAAATTGCTAAAAATCCTGCAAGAACTATTAAATCAACTTTTCCCTTTGTTAATTCTAATATCTTATCTGAGGATTTTTCCCCATACTCTTTTCTACTGACAACAAAAGTATCTATATTATGTTTTTTTGCTCTTTCCAAAGCATAAATATTATCTTTGCTACCTATAACCATTTCTATTTTGGCATCAATATATTTATTTTCTACTGCATCTATTACAGATTGAAGGTCTGTTCCTCCACCTGAAACTAAGACTGCTATTTTAAACAAACACCTTCACCTCCAGATGTTACATATCCTATTTCATAAGCTTTTTCGCCCATTTCCACTAAAGCTTTTATAATAGGTGCCACATCTGCATCTTTAACAGCAAGCACAAATCCAATTCCCATATTGAAAGTATTGTACATATGATCTTTATCTACACCTTTTTCAACAATTCTTTCAAATATAGCTGGAAGTGGATATGAATCCTTTTTAATTACAGCTGTGAAATCTCCACCATTGAACATTCTTGGAACATTTTCAATAAATCCTCCACCTGTAACATGAGCCATTCCTTTAATATCATAACTTTCTAATAATTTAAGTACAGGCTTCACATAAATCTTAGTTGGAGTAATTAATGTCTTCCACACTTCTTCACCATTAAATTCTTCATTTAAATCTGGGAATACTTTTCTAATTAATGAATAACCATTAGAATGAACTCCTGAAGAAGCAATACCTATTAATTTATCGCCTTCTTTGATGTTACTACCATTTATGATTTTATCTTTATCTGCAATACCTACTGCAAACCCTGCCATATCATATTCACCATCAGAATAAAAACCAGGCATTTCAGCTGTTTCTCCTCCAATTAAAGCACAATCAGATTCTACACATCCATCTGATATACCTTTAACTAAATCTGATGCAACTTCTGCTTCAAGCTTTCCGCAAGCTATATAATCTAGGAAAAATAGTGGTTTTGCTCCATGACATAAAATATCATTTACGCACATAGCTACGCAGTCAATTCCAACTGTATCATATTTTTTATTTTTAAATGCGATTTCAAGCTTAGTTCCTACTCCATCAGTTCCTGAAACTAAAACTGGCTTTTCGTATCCTGATGGTAATTCAACCATTCCTGCAAAACTACCAAGTCCATTTAAAACATATTCGCTCATAGTTCTAGCTGCATATTCTTTTATTAATTTAACTGATTTGTATCCTTCTTCTATATTAACTCCGGCTTCTTTGTAAGTAATCATTTATTAATCCTACCTTTCAAGATGGTCTTTTGATATTTATAGTGGTTTTTCTACTGGTGCTGCAACTGGATAAACGCCATTAAAGCATCCCATGCAAAATCCTTCTTTTCCTTCACAACTCTTATAAACGCCTTGTTCACTTAAGTAGCCTAAATAATCTGCTCCAATCATATCCCTGATTCCTTCTACAGTATTATTAGCAGCAACAAGCTCGCTTCTATAAGGAGTATCTATTCCAAAATAGCAAGGGTACTTAACACCCGGCGATGCAATTAGAAAGCTGATTTCTTTCACTCCTGCACGTCTTAGAGATTCAACTAAATGCTTTGAAGTAGTACCTCTTACTATTGAATCATCAATAAGTATAACGCTCTTGCCCTCCAAGTTTACCTTTAATGGATTTAATTTTACGGCAACAGCTCTTTCTCTTATTTCTTGAGATGGTGATATAAAAGTTCTCCCAACATATCTATTTTTAATAAATCCAGTATCATAAGGTATTCCAGATGCCTTTGCATATCCTATAGCTGCTGGTATTCCTGAATCTGGGACAGCAATAACTAAGTCTGCCTTTATTGGATGTTCCTTAAATAGTTGTTCTCCTGCTTTTACTCTAGTTGTATGAACTTCAAGTCCATCAATTTTTGAGTCTGGTCTAGCAAAATATATATATTCGAAAGCACAAGTTTGACATTGAGTATTTTCAGAATATCTATATGAATGTACACCTTCTGCATCTATTATAACTATTTCTCCTGGTTCTATATCTCTTACAAGTTCTGCACCTATTGCATCAAGTGCACAACTTTCTGAAGAAAGCACATAACCTTCATTAATTTTACCAAGACAAAGTGGTCTTATTCCATGAGGATCTCTAGCTCCAATTAATTTATCCTTTGACATAATAGTCAATGCAAATGATCCTCTAATAGCTGACATAGCATCAACTACTGCTTTTGCAAAACCTTTTTTTGCACTTCTTGCTATAAGACAAGAAATTACTTCTGAATCTGTTGAAGTATGAAAAATTTGTCCTCCATCCTCAAGCAATTCTTTTATTACATCAGCATTAACCAAAGTTCCGTTATGAGCCATAGCTATTGGTCCCATTTTTGATGTAGCTAATATAGGTTGCGCATTTTCAATCCCCTTACCTCCGGCAGTTGAATATCTTACATGCCCTATAGCTATATGACCCTTTAATTTATCTAAATCATCTTGTTTAAATGCTTCAGTAATTAGGCCTACGCCTTTATGTATATCAATCTTTTCTCCATCTGCAACTGCTATTCCTGCACTTTCTTGCCCTCTATGTTGAAGTGCATAAAGTCCATAATAAGTCATTGATGCAACATCTATAGGACTATTGGAATAAACACCAAATACTCCACACTCATCCTTAAATTTATCATTACTTGGATCAATTATTAATTCAAAATTTGGATTACTCATCTACACAACCCTTTCATCATTATTTTCAATTAGACAATGAACAATTTCCAATTGTCCAGTGTCTATTGTAAAATGTTCTTATTTAGAAATTCTCTTTAATATTTCAACATAAGCATCTTTAACATTACCTAAATCTCTTCTAAATCTATCTTTGTCTAATTTTTCTCCTGTAGTTGCATCCCAGAATCTGCAAGTATCTGGTGAAATTTCATCAGCTAAAACTATTGTTCCATCAGCCATTCTACCAAATTCAATTTTAAAATCAATTAAGTTAATGTTTTGTTCTTTGAATACAGTTTTTAATACATCGTTGATTTTAGCTGTCATATCATAAATTACTTTTAATTCTTCAAAAGTTGTTGCACCAATTCCAACTGCATGATAATCATTTATTAATGGATCTCCTAATGAATCATCTTTATATGATAATTCAAATACAGTTGTTTTAAGTGCAAATCCTTCTTCAAGTCCTAATCTTTTAGCCATACTACCTGCTGCAACATTTCTTACGATTACTTCAAGTGGTACTATTTCAACCTTTTTACATAATTGTTCTCTATCATTTAATTTTTCAATAAAGTGAGTTTTAACTCCTGCTTTTTCTAACATTTCAAATATAACTGAAGTTATAGCATTGTTCATAACACCTTTATCTTCAATTTGACCTTTCTTTTCTCCATTAAATGCTGTTGCATCATCTTTATAATATACAATTACCTCATCAGCCTTATCTGTTGCGTAAATTTGCTTTGCTTTTCCCTCATATAACATTTCTAATTTTTCCATTATAGTTCTACCCCTTCCGCATTTTCCTCAATAAATTTTTTCTTCATATCTATTCTAAATTGTTTTAATTTGTTTTTTAATTCTTCATTATTAACTGATAACATTTGAACTGCTAACATTCCTGCATTGTAACTATTATTAATTCCAACAGTTGCAACTGGAATTGATTTCGGCATTTGTACTATAGAATATAGTGCATCAACACCTTCAAGTGCAGCCTTAACTGGAACTCCTATTACAGGAAGTATTGTCTTTGATGCTATAACTCCTGGTAAATGTGCTGCAAGACCAGCTCCAGCTATTATAACTTGACATCCTTGTGCTTCAATTTCTTCTAATGTTTCTTCTAATTTTTCTGGTACTCTATGAGCTGAAAGAACGAATGCTTTATATTCTATTCCAAATTCTTTTAAAGCATTTGCAGCGCCTCTCATAACTTCTGTATCAGACTTACTTCCAAAAAATATACCTACTTGCATTAGAAATCCTCCTACTATTTAAAATAATTAACCCCTGCTTTAAATATCTTTTGATCAAAGTTTCCTGGAATATTTCTATATAAATCTTCTCCAATTCTTTCACTGTGTGCCATCTTACCTAGAACTCTTCCATCAGGACTTGTTATACCTTCGATTCCATACATTGAACCATTTGGATTAAATGGCATATTTGAAGATACATTTCCTTCAAAATCAACATATTGAGTTGCTACTTGACCATTTTTAATTAATTCTTTAATTAAGTTTTCAGGAGCAACAAATCTTCCTTCTCCATGTGAAATTGCTACTGAATGTATATCTCCTAAATTAACTTCATTAAACCAAGGTGATTTATTTGAAACTACCTTTGTTTGTATAATTGAAGACATATGTCTATTTATATTGTTATAAGTTAATGTTGCCATATCTTCTTTTATATCTACTATTTCACCGTATGGCACTAATCCTAACTTGATTAATGCTTGGAAGCCGTTACAAATACCAATTGCTAATCCATCTCTATTTTTAAGTAATTCCATTACAGCATTACTTATCTTTTCATTTCTAAGAGCATTTGCAATAAACTTACCAGAACCATCTGGTTCATCACCTGCAGAGAACCCTCCTGGAATCATAAGAATTTGAGAATTGCTTATTTCTTTTGCAAGTCTTTCTATAGATTCTGTAAGTGCTTCTTTAGTTATATTTCTAAATACTACTTGAGTTACTTCTGCTCCTTCTTTTTGGAAAGCTCTAGCGCAATCATATTCACAGTTATTTCCTGGGAATACTGGAATTACAACTCTTGGCTTAGCTATTTTAATAGCTGGAGAAAGTACACATTTATTATCATATAAAACTGTTTCTATTTTTTCTTTAACATCTGAAGTTTTAATCTTGAATACTGAAACTAATTTTTCTTCATAAGTTTTTTCTAAAGCTTCAATGTTTAAGTTCAAGTCATATTCTTTGCATACTATAGCTGGAGAACTTATTGTCTTACCAACTACTTTGCATAGACAGTCCTTGAATTCTTCTTCTAAATTAACACCATTTTTAACTTCTAATATTATAGTTCCATAATTAAAAGCAAATAATTCATCTTTTGTTAAATTATCAAATTCTATTCCAATTCTATTTCCAAGAGTCATTTTAGTAAGTGCTTCAGAAACTCCACCGAATTTAATAGCAGATGCTGAAATAACTTTTTTATCTTGTATTAAACTGTATAGAACATCTAAATTTTTCTTAAGTTTATCTATATCTATAGTTCCATCTTCTAACTTTTCAGTTTGAAGTAAAACTAAATTTGATCCTACTTCTTTAAATTCTGGTGATATTATGTTTTTAGCTTTTTCAACACCTACTGCAAAAGATACTAATGTTGGAGGTACATCTAAGTCTCCAAAGCTTCCTGACATAGAATCTTTACCACCAATTGCTGGAATTTCAAATGCCATTTGAGCTTCATAAGCACCAAGTAATGCTGCAAATGGTTTACCCCATCTTGACGCTTCGCTGCCTAATTTTTCAAAGTATTCTTGGAAAGTTAATCTAGCACGTCTGTAATCTCCACCCATAGCTACAAGCTTTGTGATACTTTCGATTACTGAATAATATGCCATATGATATGGACTCCAAGTACCAAGTTCTGGATTAAATCCAAATGTCATCAAAGTTGCATCTTTGCTTTCTCCACCAAGTACTGGAATTTTAGCCGCCATACCATCTGCTGGAGTCTTTGCATATTTACCACCAAATGGCATAAGTACTGTTCCACCACCAATTGTTGCATCAAATCTTTCTGATAATCCTTGTTGTGATGATACATTTAATTTCTTTAAGTTATTTATCCATTCTTCTTTAACATTAATATCTGCTACTGCGTATGGATAAGCATCAGGTGCTTTAACTGTAACTTTTGTTTTTTGAGTAGCTCCATTTGTATCTAAGAAAGTTCTCTTTAAATCAACAATGTTCTTACCTCTCCAGAATAATCTTAATCTATCTGTATCAGTAACATTTGCTACTAAATTAGCTTCTAAATTTTCTTCACCTGCAAGTCTTATGAACTCTTCTGCATTTTCTTTTGTTACAACAACTGCCATTCTTTCTTGTGATTCTGAAACTGCAAGTTCTGTTCCATCTAATCCATCATATTTTTTAGGAACCTTATCTAAATCTATATCTAATCCTCTGCAAAGTTCTCCAATTGCAACTGAAACTCCACCAGCACCAAAATCATTACATCTTTTAATCATTTTTGCTACTTTTGAATTTCTAAACAATCTTTGAAGTTTTCTTTCAGTAGGCGCATTTCCCTTTTGAACTTCTGCTCCACATTCATTAATAGAATCTACTGTGTGCTCCTTAGATGAACCTGTAGCTCCGCCAACACCATCTCTACCTGTTCTTCCACCAAGTAATATAATTACATCTCCAAGTACTGGTTCTTCTCTAACTACATTTTCCTTAGGTGCTGCTGCTATAACTGCTCCAACTTCCATTCTCTTAGCTGCATAATTTGGATGATATATTTCTTCAACTTGACCTGTTGCAAGACCAATTTGATTTCCATATGAACTATATCCATGAGCTGCTCCTAAAACTATCTTTCTTTGAGGAAGTTTACCTTCTAACGTATCTTCAATAGCAACTGTTGGATCTGCTGCTCCTGTAACTCTCATTGCTTGATATACATAAGTTCTTCCTGATAGTGGATCTCTTATAGCTCCACCAAGACAAGTTGCTGCTCCACCAAAAGGTTCAATTTCAGTTGGATGATTATGTGTTTCATTTTTAAACATTACTAAATAATCTTCCATTCCCTTATCTGTTTCAATTTTCACATTAATTGAACAAGCATTGATTTCCTCAGAAATATCTAAATCTTCAAGTTTACCTCTTTTTCTAAGTTCTTTCATTGCAATTACAGCCATGTCCATAAGAGTTTTATTTTTTTCTTTTTCTCCATAAACATATTCTCTTGATTTTATGTATCCTTCATAACTTGCTTTTATAGGATTTGTATACTTATTATCCTCAATTTGTACATCTTCTAATATTGTTGAAAATGTTGTATGTCTACAGTGATCTGACCAATATGTATCTATAACTTTAATTTCAGTTATACTTGGCTCTCTCTTCTCACTTTTAAAATAATCTTGAATCATAGCAAGATCATCAATGCTCATAGCTAAGCCTTGTTCACTATGAAATTCTTTTAATTCTTCTAAAGTCTTTTGAGTAAATTTATCTAAGATTTGTACATCTTTAGGTATGTTTGAAAGTGATGATAAATCTTTACTATTTATATCAACTTCTCTTGAATCGACTGGATTTATATAATAATTTTTAATTTTTTCAATATCACTTTGTAAAATGTTTCCCTTTAATATCACTATTCTGGCACATTTAATTTCTGCCTTATCTTCTGCTGTCAAAAGAGCTAAACATTCAGATGCTGAATCAGCTCTTTGATCATATTGACCTGGTAAAAATTCTACACCAAAAGCTACTTCCCCTTCATTTATTGGTAATTCTGATTCGTAAACTACATCTACTGTTGCTTCAGAAAAAATTGTATGTAAAGCCTTTTTATAATATTCTTCCGATATATCTGAAATAACATATTTATTAACAAGTCTTACCTCATCTAAATTTGCTACTCCTAAGTTATTTCTAAAATCATTTAATAAACTTTGAGCTTCTACATTAAATCCTTTTTTCTTTTCAACGAATACGCTTCTAATATCTAACATCTTAATTCCTCCAAAAAATATTATGAGATTTAGCTTAATCACTACTTCTTTGCAATGGCGAATGTTTTCTTATAACACTCTATTATCTTTCGTATCGATACTTTAAGATTATCATCTAACAAATATGATGTCAACTTATATTGAATCATTTTTTCATTTTATTTGCACATTTACGAATAATACTCATATCACCACTTATAATAGTTCGGTTTTTGTGCGAGGATATGATATATAAATCACTATTCAAAATTTTAGTATTTCCTTTAGGTATAATTTCATACATAAAACAAAGAGTCATAAGATTACTCTTATGACTCTATAAGCTACTATCTGTTGTTTCTTTCTTGTTTTCTAGCTCTTCTACAATCTGGACATCTAACTGGATCGTTATCAAATCCTTTTTCCTTGTAAAATTCTTGTTCTCCAACTGTGAAAATGAATTCCTTTCCACAATCTTTACATACTAAAGTTTTATCTTCCATTATAAAAATCCTCCTTTTTTCCAAAGATATAATCCGATACTAGGCTCAATCTCCGAAATAGAGGAAAATGTGCAGCATTGATTAAATCTTGAATTATCTTATGCTCTTAGAATACCACACTTTCTGCTATAATTCAACATAATTTTTTACAATTAAGGAATAAAATCATTACAATAATGAAATTTAATTTTCCAAAATTTCAAAATATGTAATCTACCTAAAAATGTTTTTCTAACTTTCTACTCTTCAAAAATTAAACCCTCTTGAAGTTTTCCTGCATTCATCGAAACTATTCTATCCGCTACGTTTTTGGCAAAATCCATATCATGAGTTATAATCATCATGCTCATGCCTTTTACACTTAAACTCTTTATTAAATTTGCAACTTCTCCAGTGAGTCCTGGATCTAATGCAGAAGTTGGCTCATCAAAGCACATGATTTTAGGTTCTAATACTAAAGCTCTACCGATAGCAACTCTTTGCTTTTGCCCCCCAGATAACTCAAAAGGATAATTATCTTTTTTTTCTAATAAATTCAAAAAACCAAGAGTTTCTTCCGCCTTTTTAATTGCATCTTCCTTTGTCCATCCAAATACTCTTTGAGGTGCTTCTATTAAATTCTCCAAAACAGTCATATGTGGAAACAAATTAAAATTTTGAAATACTAATCCCATATCTTTTCTTATTTCTTTGAGATTTTTTTTATCTACATACTTTCCATCCTTGCATAGAATTTTTCCATTTATTTCTATATCACCTTTATCACAGTGTTCTAATGCATTTACACATCTAAGTAATGTAGTTTTTCCACCTCCTGAATGACCCACAACAACTAATATTTCCCCTTGTTTTATTTCAAGATCGACACCTTTTAAAACTTCTGCACTCCCAAATTTCTTTTTTACATTATTAATTTTAAGCATATGCATTCCTCCACATTAGGCACATCAAATAACATAACAGACCAAATATACACACGTACTGATCTATTATTTTTTTGAATGTGCTTACTTATAATAGTCATATTTTTCTTCAATTTTCTTTAATACTTGGCTGAAAATCGCTATTACTATTAAGTATACAACTCCAACTATTAAAAGTGGCATTAATGAAACATCTCTATTGGCAGCCATTTTACCTATCTTTAGCATTTCATCTAATCCCAATACATAAACTAAAGAAGTATCCTTCACTAAAGTTGTTATTTCATTTGCAACTGGTGGAATAACTCTTTTAAATGCTTGTGGAAGTATAATTCTAAAAAATATATTTTTTGAACTTAATCCTAAAACTTGAGCCCCTTCAACTTGTCCATTATCAATAGACATTATTCCCGATCTAAATATTTCTCCAAAATAAGCACCATAATTTAAAGTAAATGCTAAAATTGCAGCTGGAAACCTATCAAAAGTTATACCAACTATAGGTAATCCAAAAAAGATTATAATAATCTGTAACAATAAAGGAGTACCCCTCATTATAAGAACATATATCCCACTTATTTTTCTTAGTATTAGAGACTTAGATGTTCTCATCACAGCAACTACTACTCCAAGTGGAATAGATAATATTAACGTGAATGCAAAAATTTCTAATGTGACTTTAAGCCCCTCTAATACCTGAGGCATTATTTCTAAAATATAACTCAAGGTCATGTCCTCCTCTTTTTGTGGTTTCTATATTCGGAATATTTAAAACTGCATTAAAAATTTCAAATATTCCATCTAAAGCATATCAGGCATATTCAAAAAAATAACAAGTCAATATGCTTATTTAATAACTATATCTTCTCCAAACCATTTCTTAGATATTTCTCCAGCAGTTTTATCTGCTATTACTTCATCTAAAGCTTTATTAAAAGCTTCTACAAATTTAGTATCACCTTTTCTAATTCCAACACCATATTGTTCTTCGCCAAAATTTTCATCTAGAATTTTGTATTTTTCTGTTCCTCTTGCTTTCATATAATATCTAGCCAAAATCTCATCTACAACAATAGCATCTAACCTTTTTGCTTCTAAATCCATTAATGCAGAATTATTATCTTCAAATGTAATAAGCTTTCCACCATCAAAACTCTTTATTGTATCTCCGTCTGCTTCCACGGCATCCACTGCAGTAGATCCATTTTGTGCTCCAACTTTTTTCCCTGCTAAATCTGCTTTAGATTTTATATTAGAATCTGAAAGTGTTACTATAACTTGAGTATTATTTAAGTATGCTTTTGAAAATTCAACTTTTCCTTTTCTTTCATCATTAATTGAATATCCATTCCATATTAAATCTATATTTCCATTATTAAGTTCAGTTTCTTTCATACTCCAATCAATTGATTGGAATTTAATTTTTTTATTAAGTTTTTTAGCAACTGCTCGTGCTAATTCAACATCAAATCCAACTAATTCTCCATTCTCATCTTTAAATCCCATAGGAACAAAAGTATCATCTAAACCTACTACTAACTCATCTTTATCCATAGTGCTTCCTGTAACCTTTGTTTCTGATGATTTATTTTTAGTAGTTCCTGCACATGCAACTAAACTTGTTCCTAGTGTCGCTATAATAGCAACTATAGTTAATTTTTTCATTAAATTATTCATTTTCATAAATTATTCCCTCCTCAACATTTGCTTTTTTTCATTCATCAATTTATCATACTAAAGCAAAACAATCAAGTATTTTTTATTTTCAATTTTAATCATTTATCGTGTTGAAGATGCCCTATCTAATGCTCTTTCTAAGTTATTCGTATGTATTATAAATTCATCTATAGTATCTGTGACTTGTGTTTTATCAATAATCGGATCTTTAATTGTATCTACTCTATCTTTAGCATCATCAACATTATCTTTAATTTCATCTAGTTTATCAGATATATCATCAAATTGATTCTTAACATCTTCACTTTTCCCTTGAAAATCAACATTATTTAAAGCATCAGTCAATTCATCAATTTTATCATTTAATTCTTTCATTGTTCTTGTTGTATCACTGTCAACTTCATCTATTTTATCTGAAACTTCTTTAGGCGTAGTTTTTAATTTATCCATTAATTCTTTCATTTTTTCTGACTCAAATACTTTATTCACCGTATCTGCTGATGGTTGTTCATCAGTATTTTCTTTTGTTTGAATTATATAATCATCTTTAACATTACATCCAATCAAAGAAAAAATTATTGTACTGCATAATATTAAAATCATTATATTTTTTTTCTTCATATTTTCACCCCAGTTTAGGCACATTCAAAAAAATTCACTTATTATTTTCTTTCACATGTCTTATATTTTATAATTTAGATAGTAATCTCTTTTTATACTTTATACTTGCTATTTCACTTATATCTCTTATTAATATATAATTTAAAATTCGACCATATGCCCCTATTATAGGAACCCCTTGTATAACTTTAGATAAAATATATTTTCAGATAAATTTTTAGAAGTTACTTCTATCATGTTATTTATAGTGAATTGTAAATTATACCCACTAAAAAATCTATATATTCCTATACATAAAGTAAAAAGAGCAAGTCTCCCTGCTCCCTCCACTTTTAATATTATATTATTTATTCCCTTTAAGCATTTCTCCAATTGCAGCTATACTTCCAAGTGATGATAATGTTTCATTTGGTAATATAAGTTTATTAGCTGGACTATTAGCCATTTCTTTAAGAGCTTCAACTTGTTTTAAAGCTATAACAGTTTCGTTTGTACCTGATTCAATAATAGCTTTATTTACTTTTCTAATAGCTTCTGATTCTGCAATAGCTATTTGCTCTATAGCCTTTGCTTTACCTTCTGCTTCTAACAATTGAGATTCTTTTAGACCTTCTGCTCTTCTTATATTAGCTTGTTTCTCTGCTTCTGCTGATAATATTTTTGATTGCTTTTCTCCTTCTGCTTTTTCTATTTGAGATTGTCTTAAACCTTCTGCTTGAAGAATCATAGCTCTCTTATCTCTTTCAGCTCTCATTTGCTTTTCCATAGCTTCTTGAATTTCAGCTGGTGGAACTATATTTTTAATTTCTACTGAAAGTATTTTTATACCATATGCATCAGTAACTTCATCAATAATACTTAGAAGATTTTGATTTATAGAATCTCTTCCTGATAAAATTTCATCCAATGTCATATTACCAAGAATATTTCTCATATTTGTTGTAGCTGAATATACTATACCAGATGCATAATCCTCTATGTTATAAACTGCATCTCTTGCATTTAATAATTTGTAGAAAATAACATTATCTACTAGAATCTTAACATTATCCTTAGTTATAACTGATTGTGGTGGTACATCTAAAATTTGTTGTTTTGTTGAAACTCTTCTTCTAACAAAATCTATAAATGGTATGATGAAATGCCACCCTGGTTCTAGAACCCTATCAAATTGTCCAAATCTTTCTACTACAGATAAATAACCTGTGTTTACAATTTTGATTGATGATAATACTACTGCTAATATCAAAAATAATATTACACCTAAAACTATTATTAATCCCATTTCTTAATCCTCCTATATTTTCTTTATTTTTAATTTTATTCCTTGAATTCCTGTAATTATAAACTTTTCTCCCACATGAATTACATCGCCTTCATTTATTACTGTCCAGTATTCACCATTAACCTTAATTTGAGATTTGCTAATGATCTCCTTTTCACTTTCCATAATTTTGCCAATGTAAGTTTCCTCCATAAGTGGTGTATTTTTATGCATAGTCTTATATTTTTTCTTTAACCACGGATAACCAATTGATAATGATATTATACTTATTATTGCAAAAATTATTACTTGCATAATAAATGGCACACCTAAAGCTCCACATATTGCAGCTACAACAGCTCCTATTGAAAACAACATAAAACAAAAATTACTTGTTAAAATGTCTATTGTAAATGCACAAATTGCAATAATTAACCAAAATACTGCAAACCCCATATAATCTCCCCCTCCAATATTATTATACTAGTCTTTTCTATTTTTAGTATCTAACTTTTATTTTAACTTTGAAAGTATCACCTTTCATGATTTCATTATACGACGTTAGTAATTATTTTGCAAGTTATTTATTATCATTAAATGAGTTATTTGATAACTTTTATCCTCTACCTTGATTTTAATATTATTTAGTTTATAATTATTAAAGAAAATTTATTATTACGAGGAGTGATTATATGGATTTTATTAAAGTTGCAGCTGCTTGTCCTAAAACCAGAGTTGCTGATGTTGACTATAATGTTGAAAATATTCTACTATGCATAAATGATGGTGACAAGAATGGAAATAAATTTATAGTTTTCCCCGAACTTTGCATTACGTCTTATACTTGTGGTGATTTATTTTTACAGGAATATTTAATAAATAAATCTTTAGATGGCGTTAAACAAATATTAAATGCTACTAAAGATAATGATATTTTAATTGCAGTTGGTGCTCCACTTATGTCTGGTAGTGTTTTATATAATTGTGCCTTTTTATTATTTAAAGGAAGTGTTTTAGGAATAGTACCAAAATCATATATTCCAAACTATAGTGAATTTTATGAAAAGAGATGGTTTAGTGAAGGAATTTCTATAGAAAATGAAAAAATAGACTTACCTTTTCAAAAAGATGTGCCTTTTGGTACAAATTTAATTTTTTCATCCAATATAGCAAATTTTGGAATTGAAATTTGTGAAGACTTGTGGGTAACTATTCCACCTAGTTCTTATCTGTCTCTTATGGGTGCTCATATAATTGGAAATCTTTCAGCATCAAATGAGCTTGTAAGTAAGATGGATTATAGAAAAAGTCTTATTTCAAATCAAAGTGCTAGAACAATGTGTAGCTACATATATTCTTCTGCTGGAGTTCATGAATCTACTACAGATGTATTATTTAGTGGTCATCTGCTAATAAGTGAAAATGGTTCATTATTAAAGGAAAATAACAGATTCCAACGAGATAATGAAGTAATATCTTCTATAGTTGATGTCTTTAAACTAAAAGCTGAAAGAATGAAAAATCTTAGTTTTAGAGATTCATCTAAATTTATCAACAAAAAGCCTAATATAATTAATTTTAAATTTAGTAATACTTCCCTTAAAGACTTCGATAGATTTATAGATAAACATCCATTTGTTCCTTCTTTAGAAAAGGAGCGAGAAATAAGATGTCAGGAAATATTCAATATACAATCAGCTAGTTTAGCCAAGAGATTAGAACATACCAAATCACCAAAAGCAGTGATTGGAATTTCAGGTGGATTAGATTCAACACTAGCATTACTAGTAATAGTTAAAACCTTCGAACTACTTAACTTAGATAAGAAGAATATTGTAACCATTACTATGCCTGGCTTTGGCACAACTGATAGAACTTATAATAACGCCCTTGATTTGTGCAAAGAACTTGGCACAGACCTTAGAGAAATAAATATAGTCAAAGCTTGTATTCAACATTTCGAAGATATTGGTCATGATAAAAATATTCATGATGTTACTTATGAAAATGTTCAAGCAAGAGAGCGAACTCAAATTTTAATGGATATTGCAAATAAAGAAGGTGGTCTTTTAATAGGTACCGGAGATTTATCCGAACTTGCCCTTGGTTGGTGTACTTATAATGGAGATCATATGTCAATGTATTCTGTAAATCCTTCTATACCTAAGACTCTAGTTAGGTATTTAGTAAAATACGTAGCTGAAAATGAATCTACTGAAGTTGTATGTGATACACTTATGGATATCTTAGATACACCTGTTAGTCCTGAACTATTACCTAAAGATAAAAATGGTGAGATAGCTCAAAAGACAGAAGATATCGTAGGTCCTTATGAACTTCATGATTTCTTCTTATATCATTTTATAAAGCACGGCTCTACAAAAGAAAGGATATTTTTCTTAGCTAAAGTTGCTTTTAATGATGATTATTCTGAAGAAGAAATAGAAAAATGGTTAGATAAATTTATGTTTAGATTCTTTACACAACAATTTAAGAGGAGTGCTCTTCCTGATGGACCGAAAGTTGGAAGTATTTCATTGAGCCCTAGAGGTGATTTTAGAATGCCATCAGATGCTACGCCTTGGAAATAGAAGTCTACTCCTAATTGTTGATAAACAATCAAGAGTTATTACTTATTATTTATTATTTAGAGTTTATTATGATTTTTTGTTGATTTAACAATAAAATCCCACTTTTTATGCTATATTGTAGAAATTTTTTTCAAGTAGTGCTACAATAAGTGTTATTAAATAAACAATAGCCATAAGGCATATGACATAAAATAATTTAGCATATTGGCTTGTTATTTTTTTGAATATGCCTAAGCCTATATATAGATATGGAGGAATGGAAAATGGGGAAAAAAGCTGATATAGACTGGGGTAAACTAGGATTTGATTATATAAAAACAGATCTTCGTTATATTTCAGTTTGGAAAGATGGAAAATGGGATGATGGAAAGCTTACTGAAGATAGTACTCTTCATATGAGTGAAGCTTCTACTGTTCTTCACTATGGTCAAAGTTCTTTTGAAGGACTTAAAGCATATACAACAAAGGAAGGTAAAATCCAATTATTTAGACCAGACAGAAATGCTGCTCGTATGAATGAAAGTTGTGATAAATTACTTATGCCAAATATTCCTGAAGAAAAATTTATTGATGCTGTTATGCAAGTTGTAAAAGCTAACGAAAAGTATGTGCCACCATATGGTACTGGTGCTACTTTGTATATTAGACCTGTTATTATGGGCGTTGGAGATAATATCGGTGTAAAACCTGCACCACAATATATATTTACAGTATTCTGTATGCCAGTAGGCCCTTATTTTTCAGGTGGTTTAAAACCATGTAATTTTGTTATTCAAGATGAATATGATAGAGCAGCTCCTCATGGTACTGGTAAACAAAAAGTCGGTGGTAACTATGCAGCTTCACTGCAAGCTCATAAAAAGGCTTCAGAAGCTGGCTATGCAGATTGTATTTATCTAGATCCTGCTACTCATACAAAAATTGATGAAGTTGGTGCCGCAAACTTTATTGGAATAACTAAAAAAGGTGAATTCGTAACGCCAAATTCATCTTCAATTTTACCAAGTATAACAAAATACTCTTTACTTTATCTTGCTGAACATTATTTAAAAATGCCAGTTTATGAAAGAGATGTTTTTGTTGATAATTTAGATGAATTTGCAGAAGCCGGTGCATGTGGTACTGCTGCTGTAATAACTCCAATTGGTGCTATTGATTACAAAGGTACAAGACATGTATTACATAGCGAAACTGAAGTTGGTCCAGTAATTAAAAAATTATATGATACTCTTTATGGAATTCAACTTGGTGATGTTGAAGCTCCAGAAGGTTGGATATACGAAGTAAAATAATATATAAGTCTAAATAAAAAAACATGTTAGAATCATTTATAGAAAATGATTCTAACATGTTTTTTATTGCTTAAGAATATACTGAGACTGTGCATTATTTTTTTAATTTTCTGTAAACTTTCACAGAATTCATTCGAATATATAAGTAAGATATTGAATTTATGATTATCAAGGAGGACTTTTTATGTATGATAATAGAATAATTTCCAAGAGCAAATATAATGTAACTGCTGTAGATCGCATTACCACTACTGATAATAATATAAGTAAAAGATCTTATACTACTAATTCCCCTGTTTCTCATAGTAAAAAGCAGAGTGATTCCGATTCTTTTAATCATACTTTAAAATCAACTGTTTCACACAATTCATCAACTGATGATTCAACAACCTTCTCAAACGAATTAGAGAATACTCTAAGGCTAAAAAGTGAAGAAAACGCTAGATTAGTTCAAGCAAAATTTAATCAAAATACCTTAAATGATCCTGATTGTAATAAAAGTATTACTGAAACGGAATTTCATAACAAACTCAGTGAAGCTATGGGAGTTGAAGTGGATACTTCTACTTTATGTAAAAAAATTGAACTACTTCATTCTTTAAAAAATGAATCTTAATGTATATGATATCAAAACTCTGAATTATACTTATACGTTAAATTATATTGATAATTTAAAAGTACTAATTTTTAGTATTCAATGCTCAATTATTAATTATTGAGCATTGAACATTGATAATTAAATATACAATCATAAATCTAGTTATCGTTTGAACATCTATGTAAAAGTAGGTCTATATGGTTGCTAGTTTATGTAATTTACTATATTCACCTTGTTTTTCAATTAATTCTTTATGAGTTCCTTGTTCTATTATTCCTGCATTACCGAGAACAATAATTTCATCTGCATTTTTAATTGTAGATAATCTATGTGCTACTACTATAGTTGTTCTTCCAGCACATAATTTTTCTAATGACTCTTGAATTATATGTTCAGTTGCATTGTCCAAAGCAGAAGTCGCTTCATCTAATATAAGTATTGGTGGATTTTTCAGAAAAACTCTTGCAATCGAAATACGTTGCTTTTGTCCTCCAGATAATTTCACACCTCTTTCACCAATATAAGTGTCATATCCTTCTGGTAAGGCATTTATAAATTCATGAATATTAGCCATTTTAGCTGCTCTTAATAATTCTTCTTCAGTTGCATCTACCTTCCCATATAATATGTTATCCCTTATGGTTCCTGTAAATAAAAATACCTCTTGTTGAACTATTCCAATGCTTTCTCTAAGTGAATCTAATTTAACATCATAAATACTCTTATTATCAATTAAAATATCTCCACTTTCCACTTCATAAAATCTAGGAATAAGATTACAAAAAGTTGTTTTTCCTCCACCAGATGCTCCTACTAAAGCCAACATTTTACCTTTATTTATTTTAACAGAAATATTCTTTAAAACATTTTTTCCTTCATAACTAAAATCAACATTTTTAAATTCTATTTCTCCTTTTACATTTTCAAGATTACTTGCATTTTTTTTATCTTTTTCTTTATCTTCACCCATTATTTCTAGATATCTTTGAAAACCTGTAATTCCATTTTGAAATTGCTCCATAAAATTGATAAGCTTTTTTATCGGTTCAGTAAATAACTTTATAAATAGCATATATGCCATAAAATCACCAACATTTATAACTCCAATTAGTGTAAATACACCCCCACCTATTAACCCTACATAATTTAATATATCTATTCCAAATCCAGCACCTGAAAAGTACTCAGCCATTACTTTATATGCTTTTTCTCTAGCATTAATAAATTTTATATTGCCCTTTTCAAATTTTTCTTCTTCAGACTCATGACTTACAAAAGCCTTTGATATCTTTATTCCTGAAATACTATTTTCTAGGCTTGCATTAACTACTCCTGTTTCTACCTTAGTTTTAAGAAATGCTTTATTCATTCTCTTTCTTTGATGTAAGGTAAACCATACTATAAACGGTATGAATGCAAAAATTAATATTGTAAGTTGTATATTAATTGTACATAATATTGCAAATGAACCTATGAGCATAACAATTGATATAAATAAATCTTCTGGTCCATGATGGGCAAGTTCAGAAATATCCATTAAATCATTAATGATTCTAGACATTATATCCCCTGTCTTATTATTATCAAAGAAGCTATTAGGCAATTTTTGAATATGTCTAAAGATATGTCTTCGCATATCCCCCTGCATTCTAACACCTACAATATGCCCCCAGTACTGCATAAAGTATCCACAAGCAGCTTTAATTATAAAAATTATAAGTAATGTTATTGCAAAAACAATAATCATCCTAAAATTCTTATTAGGAATTGATTCATTAACAAGTTGCCTTGTCATCACAGGATATACTAAATCACATAAAGATGCTACAAGTGCTACTACTAAATCTAAAGTAAATAATAATTTATATGGTTTATAAAACGAAATAAATTTCTTTATCATTTAAGAATCTCCTTTCTTTAATAAAGACAAATAAAAAAATATTATCCTGTTTGTCTATTATTTTTTATGTACCTAAGGAATAAAATCTGCATAGCTTGTATATAATTAAAACAAGATACATAATTTTACAATTGTTAGGTGGTGAATAAATTTGATTAAAAGAACTTTTTATATACTTAATCTAAGTTTGGCAATACTCTTACCTCTATTCTCTTTAAATATAATAATGAGTAAATCAGATCCTAATCACTTCTTTCCATTAATTTTTATTTGTTTAGGGTTCTGTGATACTTTCCTTGGAATCAGTTTATTAAATGCTAATAAAAAAATCTTGAGTATTTCTAGTTTTATACTTGCAGGCTTTTTATTCATTTTAGTTGGAAGTAAAATTTGTATATATAATTAATATTGTTATAGTGTAACTATATTATTTTTAAAATTTCATTCTTGCATTTATATAAATCTTTATCAAATATTCCTTTTATTTCAACAGGTTTATTACTAAATACTGTTATATTTCCTTGGAAATATATCGCTTCATCTAAATCATGGGTAACTAAAATAACCATTCTTTTTTCTTTATTTAACAAATTCTTAAATTCATCTATTATAGTATATTTCAATTTATAATCTAGAGATTTAAATGGCTCATCCATTAAGATTACTTTTGATGGTTTTCCAAATGCTCTTGCTATATTGACTCTTTGTTTCATTCCACCACTTAATGCATTTGGGTATTTATTCTTAATATCATAAATACCCACTAATTCTAAAAGCTCATTAATTTTTTTATCTATAACAGCATTATCATAATATTTCTTTAATGCAAGTTCTAAATTTTCTTTAACTGTAAGCCATTCTATTAGCCTGTCTTCTTGAAATATGTAACTTATATCACTTAATGAAACTCCTTGAATTTCTCCACTTTGTATTTCTGTTAGTCCTGCTATAATATTTAAAAGTGTACTTTTTCCACAACCTGACTTTCCTATTATACAATTTACCTTTTCATCACAAAAATCTAAATTAAAATTCTTAAATATTTCTTCATTTCCATATGATTTATTTAAATTTCTAACACTTATGTTCATTTAGTCCACCTATATATCTTTTTCTTCAATAACTTATTTATTATTTCTAAAAGTAATGATATAAAAATAATAATTACAATCCATGCAAAAATTCCTGATACATTAAAATTCACTTTTTCTAATTGTATTTGAGATCCCATTCCAAATTTCGGTTGTCCATATACTTCGCCTGTAATTACCACCTTAAAAGTTAGTGAAAATGTTGATACAAAAATACTCATAAAATAAAATTTCATTACTGGCAGATAAATTTTTTTAATTTTATCCTTTAAGCTAACTTCATATATTTTTGTCATATTAATTATTTTTTCATCTATTTGCATAAGATCATTTCTTACGCCCTCATAAAGTATTGGAAAAATTATAGCAAATCCAACTGCAAAAGGAGTTATATCTTTGTCAAACCATACTAATAAAAGAACAACAAAAACCATTGTTGGAATTGTTTTAGCAAATGAATTTATAGGTTGCATTAAATATTTAAAAAAGGGGTACACTGTTCCGAGTACCCCTAAAATAATAGAAAAAACTACAGCTAATATATAACTAAGAATAGTTCTATAAAAACTACTAAAAATAACTTTTAGAAAATTTTCATCCTTAAAAATAATATTAATAGCTTCAATCACTTGCTGCACTCTTGGAATATATATATCGTTATTTATTGTTATTGCAATTAACTGCCATAATCCTATGAAAAATACACATGACAACAAAGTATATAATTTACTTTTCCATGAATATTTCATCATCTGGTATACTTCCCCCTATTGTCTTTGGATCAAATGCATTTAATTTTTCAAAATAAGTCTTATATTCTTTATAAGAATCTTTAATATCTACATATTTTATATTTGATTTATCCATAGATTTTATTATTATTAGTTTTTTAGCGGAAACTCCTATTTCTTCACAATAAGTTCCTAAGGTTTCCTTATCACTATATGCCCATTCAATTCCTGCTTTAATTTGTTTTAAAAATTCTTTTACAAACTCCTTATGGTTTTCATATAAATCCTTTTTAACTATAATTGTTGCTTGTGGATATCCATATTTTGAATTATTTATCTTTTTCCACTCTTCATTTAAATCTAATATTACATTAAACTTTTCATTTTTGCTTTGGACTGTAGATAAAGCTGGTTCTGGTATTACTGCATATTGTGTCTTTCCCGATAAAATTATTGGTGCAAGCTCGTTTACTCCAGCCACATAACTAAAATTAATATCTTTATCTACATCAATACCTTTATCTTTAAGTATTGTTTTTGCAATTATATCCGGTGTTAAACCCTTACCTATATTATAAACTTCTTTTCCCTTTAAATCCTCAAACGTTTGATTTTCATTAGTTGAGCCTATATAAAAAGACCCAAAGCCAACAGTCCCTGCTATCTTATATTCTTTATTCTTATTAAAGACAGTAGCTGCTAAATTTGAAGGAACTATTGCTATATCTGGTTCACTCTTCATAACACTTGTAACTAAACTTTCTGAGCTTTTTTCAATTGTATAATTAATATTGTATCCAGATTTAACTTCTGGTTTTTCCTTTATAAGTTTAGCCACTGATATCGCTGGAAGTCCATCAGGTGCAACAAAAGTAATTTCTTTAATTTCTGTGGTGTTCTTTGCAGATTCACTTTGAGTTGTATTGCTGTTTCCACATCCAACAAATGTTAACATTGATAATACTGCAACTAAAAATAACGACAATTTCTTTTTCATTTTTTAATTCTCCTTCTATATTACCTATATATATCAACAATCATTCCTTGTATTTCATCTATTGTTGATGCAATATTTATATTATCTTTTTCATCTGAAAGTAATGACTTGGTTAATTCTTCAAGTTTATTATCAACTGTATCAACAGTTATAAAATATTGAGTTTGCCAAAAACTTATGTCCTTTTTTGTTTCATACATAAATTTTAGTATTGATTCTAAATATTCTTTTATCATCTTCTTGTACATAATTACATCAACATAAGTCTTAGTAGTTATAAGCTTACTACCTCTTTTTTTAATGTCATCTATCATTTTATTTAGTTGTTCTTCTGATTGTTTATGTCTTTCTTGACTAAAACTTTGAGAAAAATCTTTTTTTTCAGAAACAACTTTTCTTTCAGATGTTACAGCGCCTCTTCTTACTCTCCCGATCTCCATACATGCTCATTCCTTCCTTACCTTAAACAGTCAATAATGAAATTTGTTGTAAAAATTTCATCTTTCATTTTCAATCATCCATTATCTCTACATTGCACTTAATGAACTTCTCCAATTTTCTATATAAATATACTTTTTTAAAAAACGTGACCATTCCTAATTAATTATATCAAAGTTGCGTATTCTTCTCTACTTATATTTTTTTAGGCAAATGAAAGAAAATACTAGACCAAAGATGTTATAGAGTGTCTAAAACATCTATTTCATTTTTTCCCACGTATATAATTTTGCAAAACTTCTAATATATATACGTATATTAATTTTTTTGAATGGAGTGATGTTATCTATGTGGTTTGATAAAACTTCACAAGATGTTTTACAGAAATTAAATGTAGATGAAAATACTGGTCTATCTACATTAGAAGCAAACAAAAGACTTGAAGAAAATGGAGAAAATAAATTAACCTCTCAAAAGAAAAAAAGTATCTGGCAACTTTTCTTATCTCAACTAAAAGATGTTATGATTTATATACTTTTAGGTGCTGCTGCTATTTCTGCCTTTATGAAAGAATATAGTGATGCTGTTATTATATTAATTGTAATTTTAATAAACGCACTCATCGGAGTTATTCAAGAGTCAAAGGCAGAAAAATC
>Ga0183100_1000332_pt1 | contig 46170 bp, 50 predicted proteins | sample Biomet2_FD_127789 | JGI IMG/M metagenome (GOLD analysis project Ga0183100, IMG submission 127789) | Microbial communities from bioreactor (seeded with anoxic lake sediment) at LBNL, California, USA - Biofuel metagenome 2 | ecosystem: Engineered > Bioreactor > Anaerobic > Unclassified ... | reverse complement strand
CATTTACGATGATGCTAAATGGTTAAATGAGATGGTTGAAAACATCTTAAACATGACTCGTTTTGATGAAGGGAAAATAGCCATGAATCTTGAACAAGAGGCCGCCGAAGAAATTATTGCCGATGCTATCAGCCACGTGAAAAAACCTGCCGAAAAGCATATAATTAATGCCAAAATGCCTCCGGACATTATCTTACTTAAGGTTGATGGTGTTTTAATAACTCAGGTTTTAGTAAACCTCCTGAGTAATGCTATAAATTATACTCCGGATGGCAGCGAAATTATTGTAAGTGTAAATAAAGTTGAAAATGAAGTTATTTTTGAGGTTAGCGATAATGGTCCGGGGATTTCAGAAACTGATCTCCCCCATATGTTTGAAAGATTTTATGCACAACATGCCAAGGCCTATGGTGCTAGGCACGGAACCGGTCTAGGCCTTTCTTTATGCAAATCTATTGTTGAAGCTCATGGTGGTAAAATAGCAATATATAATAAAGAACCTCATGGGACACTAGTGCGCTTTTGTTTGCCGGTAAAGGAGGAATCCAATAATGCAACCATTGGTCTTAGTCGCTGATGATGAAAAATCTATTCGCGTATTTCTAAAAGTTTCCCTTGAAACACAAGGATATAAATGTATTGAGGCAGATTGCGGAAGAACTACGCTTATGCTTGCAGCTTCCTGTAATCCCGATATATTAATTTTAGACCTTGGTCTGCCTGATATAGACGGGATAGATGTCATTGAGCAATTACGCAAAGTATCGCAGCTTCCCATTTTAATCGTTTCTGCCCGTGGGCATGATAGAGAAAAGGTAGAAGCTCTTGATGCCGGAGCTGATGATTATTTAACAAAACCTTTTAGTGTCTCTGAGCTGCTTGCCCGCATCCGTGTTATAATCCGGAGGCAATCAAGTATTCATGCTTCCAGCTTGCAAACAGAATTAACCTTTAAAATTGGTGATTTAACTGTTGACGCTGATAAACGCAGAGTCTGGCTCAGTAATGACGAAATCCACCTTACCCCAAATGAGTATAAAGTATTAGCTTTACTTATAAAGTATCAGGGAAAAGTCCTTACACATAAGTTTATTATAGAAAACGTCTGGGGTGGCATGATTGCTGATGATACCCAATCATTAAGGGTATGTATGGGTAATCTTAGAAGAAAGCTTAAGGAAGACCCGGCACAACCTCGTTATATTATAACTGAAATAGGCGTCGGCTATCGCCTTGCAGATGAGTAATTTATTAATAAAATTACTAAAAGACCTTCTTATAGAAGGTCTTTTTTGCTAACAAAAAACTTACACAAAACCATACAAGCCTTACACAAACCTTATTGCCATTATATTATACTTAACTCGAAAGGAGATGTGTCTGGTTATGTATGATCTTGATATATCTAACAATTTATTTACAAAATGCCTAAGTTCGGCAACCCAAAGCTTACGTCACCATGAACAGGAAAAGGCCTATTATGAAATAATTGAGGCTATGCGCATTTTCCCTGATTCCCCTCAACCTCATAATTTACTTGGTATTTGGTTTGAAATTAACGGCAATGATATTATGGCGCGTAGACACTATAGAGCAGCCTATTCTCTCGACCCAACCTTTAAACCGGCATGTAAAAATATTGAAAGAATCTGTACTTTTGAAAGCTCCGAACCCTATGCTTATGATTTTGGCGACGAGCCTGAAAAAAAAGAAAACGCTATTTTGGAAAATAAACCTTAAAATTCCTATTGCTTATTTGTACTATTTTATATGATTTTTTAAAGGAAGGTTTTATATATGTATATAATTATTATTGGCTGCGGAAGGTTAGGAAGTATGTTAGCAGAGGACTTATCAGATGCCGGCTATAATATTTCCATTGTCGATCGGGAAGCTAAAAATCTTGATACTCTTGGAAGTGGATTCAATGGACTGCGCATAAAAGGCATCGAATTTGATAACGACATTCTTTTGGAAGCCGGAATTAAGCATGCTGATTATATTATTTCTGCAACACCGGATGATAACATTAATATTACCATAGCGCTTATAGCCAAAAAAATATTTAAAGTTCCACGTATTATTGCCAGAATTAATGATCCGAAAAAAAAACGTGTGTATGATGAATTGGGAATTGAGACTATCAATCCAACAGAACTCAGCGTGTACATACTAAAAAGCAGAATAGAGGAAAACGTAAAATGAAATCAATTATTATCGGCGGGGGAAAAATTGGTTACAACCTGCTAAAAACGCTAAAAGACCGGGGCTACGATGTAACCTTGATAGAAAAAGATGAGAATATTTGTCGAAAAATTGCCAATGACATTGATGCAGATATAATTTGTGGTGATGGAAGTGACCTAGCCGTTTTAAATGATGCCGGAATTAATAATGCCGATATTATTGCAGCTGTAACTGGCAAGGACGAAGAAAATCTTGTTATTTGCCAAATAGCTAAAATGGAATTCCAAATTAACAAATCAATTGCTAGAGTAAATTATCCCAAAAACATTGCCATGTTTAAAGCGCTAGGCGTAAACCAAACTGTATGCAGTACTGAGGTTATTGCTAACTTAATCGAATATGAATTTGATAGCGACATTTGTAAAATTGTCCAAACTTTCGATCGTGGTGCCATGATTCTCGTAGAAGTTATCATAAAGGAAAACAGCCGTTGGCTAAACTGTTTCATTAGAGATTTAGAGCTGCCCGGCGAAAGCGTTATTGCTGCGGTTCTCCGTAACGGGAAAATTATATACCCAAGAGGAGATACTCAGATACTAAAAGATGATAGTGTGCATTTAATTACCAATAAGGCAACTTTCCTTAAAATAAAAGACTATATGCAAAATGGGGGCAAGACTTATGCAAAGCAAAAAAAATGAAATTCTTGGTCTTGCTGTAGAGGTGTTCTCTGCCCTGCTTTACTGTGGGTTAATTTTTACTTCTATATCATTTATTGTAAGGTGATAATATGAAAAATTTAAATGTACCGTTTTCAACTGTTAGTATCGTTAGTTACTATACGGGATATATAGTTCTTGGTACAGCGCTTCTAATGTTTATACCCATATTAACCGCATTAATCCTACGAGAATGGAATCCATTGCTCGATTTTTTAATCAGTATGTCAATTTCTGTTATCGCCGGCCTGCTCATGATATTTTGTGGTTATAAAACGCATGAAAACAATGCCCGTGTAGAATGGAAACACGGCTTTATCATCGCTGCACTTTCCTGGATTATTTTAATGTTTTTGTGCTCACTGCCTTATGTCTTAAGTGGACATGTGCAAAGCCTCCTTGATGCTTGCTTCGATGTCATGAGTGGATTTACAACCACAGGCCTCGTACTTACACAAGATTTAGACCACTTGTCCGTGAGTCTCAATATGTGGCGGCACCTGCTGACTTTTATTGGCGGGCAAGGCATGGTCGTCCTGGCTTTGAGTTTTCTGCTGAAAAACTTGGGTGGTGCCTACAAATTATACGTTGGTGAAGCAAAAGACATTGAACTAGTTCCTAATGTAATTGGGACTGCCAGAATTATTTGGAAGATTAGCATTATTTATATGATAGTCGGAACTCTAGCATTATGGGTTTGTGGAATATACATTGGGCTGTCTCCCTTATCTGCGTTTTTCCACGGGCTTTTTATTTTTGAATCAGCCTGGAGCACAGGTGGTTTTGCCCCCAATACACAAAATATAATGTATTATCACAGTTTTCCTTATGAAATAATAACTATTATATTTATGATTTTAGGTTCTTTAAACTTTGGCCTGCACTATGCTATTTGGCAGGGAAATAAAAAAGAAATTATTAAAAACATTGAGACCCAAAGCTTTTTCATTACATCTTTTCTTGCTTGCGCTTTTGCCACGGCTAGATTATCCCAACTTGGTATATATACTGATGCCACATCAATTTTTAGACGCGTAATATACAATGTGATATCTGCCCATACCACTACTGGTTTTAGCAATATTTATGCCAAACAATTCATTACTGATTGGGGCGACTTCGGTATTCTAGTTATGGTCATTGTCATGTTAATCGGTGGCTCAGCTTGCTCTACCGCCGGAGGGTTTAAAGGTCTAAGGGTTGGTATTGTATTCAAGGGGCTGGTTGCCGACATAAAAAAGCTTCTTTCCTCAGAAAGAAGCATAAAAATTTACAAGTATCATCATATAAAAGATTATGTATTAACAGATAGTGTTGTAAAAGCATCTGCGCTCATAATTATATGCTATATGGTTTTGTTTGCCATAAATACCGCCCTTGGCACTTTTCTAGGGTACCCTCTTGCAGATTCTGCTTTTGAAGCAGCATCTGTAACCGGTAATGTCGGCCTATCAATAGGCATTACAGATACAACTATGCCTAGTATTTTAAAAGTACAATACATTATCGCCATGTACCTCGGAAGACTTGAATTCATTGCTGCTTTTGCGCTATTGGGGAATATCATGGGAGGAGTAAAAAAAATATGCGTAACATCTTTAAAACGTTCATCATAATGTTTTTAATTACAATTCCTTTTTTGGGCACAGTTAACGCTGCAAATATTACGAAAATCAACGATATAATTAATAATATGAGCGAATTTGACGGAAAAACTGTCACTATAGAAGGAGAAGCCATTGGTGAAGTTATGAACAGGGGTGCCTACTCGTGGCTCAATATAAATGACGGCACAAATGCTATAGGAGTATATTTGAAATCTTCACAAGCTGAAAGAATAAAAACTTTTGGTGATTATAAGCATGTAGGAGATACTGTGCATATATCAGGATTGTTTTCAAAGAATTCTGTTGTACATGGTGGTGATGTTGTTATAGACTGTTCTTCCCTTGAAATTGTACATAGAGGCAGTGTAGTGGAAGAACATATTCCCACTACAAAAGTTGCCATTGCGGCCCTGCTTTTATTCACTGGGTTCATTCTTACTTACAGATATTTTCACATAATGAAAAAAAAAGAAAATGCTTCTTTTTAAATCAACTATTAGCACAACTATCAAGTATCTATAAAATGCTCAAAAAGTGGTCAGAAAAAATCTCTGACCACTTTTTATTGTCTTAAATACTTACACGAGGGACATTATCCAACCGTCCGGTTAATTTAAAAATCGCCATAGCTACTTCTTCCGGTAATACACTTTTCATGCAACTCCCCTGCCCCATTGGGCAATTTTGTTTATGACAAAAAGAGCATTGCTGTTTGTGAAATAGTGCAATACTATCATTACCAAGCGGCCTATAGCAATTAGGATCACTTGGGCCGAAAATTACTACTGTAGGCACCTTAAGCGCCGCAGCCATATGCAATGGGCCAGTGTCACCGGCAACCACAACAGAAGCACGTTCCAAAATAGCTGCCATTTCCAGCAAATTTGTTTTCCCAACCGCATTGATTAGCGATCCATTAACCATTGACTCTATTTCTTTCCCCATTTTCATTTCAGCTATACCGCCACAAATAACGCTTTTAAACTCTCCCTCAATTAATGCCACGGTTTTTGCAAATGCTTCCGGTGCCCAATTTTTGCTGGGCCAAGTTGTTCCCGGTACAAGTACCGCCAACCTATCTCCTGCACAAACACCTGCCTGTTGTAGAAATTTTGTGGCAAAGTCTTTCTCTTTATCCGGTACAACCAAGGTCATATTATTGCCATCAGCAAAAATTCCTAAAGGTTTTAAGATACTTATATAACGCTCGGTCATATGTCTCCCACTAGGCTTAACCGTTTCTTTCATAAAAAAAGAATTGAGTTCCCTAGCATCCTTAAGCCCTATACGGCGTTCAGCTTTAATCTTACTAGCAATTAATCCTGTTAAAAACAAGCCGTGAATATCAAGCACTGCATAAAATTCTCTCTTATAAAGCCTATCCATGAGCTCTCTCCACATATTCCAAGCTTCTTTAACTTCATACTTCCTACAGTGTTTTTCAAAACGTTCGCGTGACCAAATTATACATTCATCTACGTAAGGATTACATCTTAGAAGATCTGCACAGACTTCTCCCGTAAGCCATGTAATTTGGCAATCAGGCCAAGCCGTCTTTAAGGCTTTGGCCACAGGTGTGCACTGAATAACATCACCGATAGAGCTCAGTCTGATTATAAGTACCTTTTTAATCATCTTTTTTTACCCAATTATTTAGCAATATAGCAGAGATATAAACAAAATAATCTCAGATGCAAAAAACCTTTGTCCAGCACACACCTAGTACAATGCTAAATATATTCTTTTTCTCTCTTTTATTAAAAACATTTAAAAAAAGCAACCTTTTTTACTGCCTAAATAATGTATCACAATATGCTACCATAGGCAAGTTGTTTTATACGATGCTTTCTAGGCACCCTAAAGCGAATACTATTAAATTTTAATTTATATTAATACACAAAAAGTTTTCTTGCTTTTTTACCTAGACTATTTGATAATTATAATGTTGTGAAAAAAATCGTATTGGAGCGCCAACAGTTGAAAACCTATATTGGTTTAGGAAAAAGAATATTGCACCATCGTGATCGCAGCGATTTTAGCATGCAAAGATTTATTGTCTTTTGTTTTCGTTCCTATTTCGCCCACAACGAAATAGATGCGTTATGGGAAGTTTTTCACAGTAATAGCAAATTGCGAAATATTGAAAAAGATAATGCTATTTTTTATGAACAACTAACAAGACATTTGTTTTACCATCAATCAACAATTCAAGAAAGGTTGACTATATTACAGCAACATTTTTTATTTTGTACAAATATTTTTAGCCAAGCTGCTTTGCAAAGTATATACTACGATAAACGCCTTGTACTATGGGAAATTCCTTACAAAAACGAGTTTCTTAGTATCGGGCTTGATTTCAAATACATTGATCGCAAAGAAGGCTTAATGACTATTAGCCTGCAATTAGCAAAAAAACGTATTTATCACATTACTTTTTGGTTTGAGCAAGATGAAGAGCATAATACCAATATAAAAATCGGTGCCTTACAGGGCAGTTACGGCGGTAGCAGCATAATTCACGAACTGACCAAATATTTTTTTGGCTACCGTCCCAAAAATCTCATCTTATTTGCCCTACGACTGTTAGCCCAAGAACTGCATATCCAGAAAATATCAGCTGTATCTAATAATGGGTTTTATACTAATACCCATGTAAGGATGGATTTAAAATTAAAAGTAAATCTTAATGAATTTTGGCTTGAAGTGGGCGGTCACGAGACCACAGACTTCCGTTTCTTTAACCTCCCCTTGACAGAAAAAAGAAAAGACCTGGACGAAGTAAAATCACAAAAACGCAATTTATATCGGAAACGGTATAGATTTTTAGATGAACTGGAAAGGAATCTCAAAGAAAATTTGCAGCAATATCTGCTCTAAAAGTAAATAATGCAATAAATTTTGCCTTGTTTACCGCTTTATTTTATCTTTTAGCATTTAATTTGTGTAGTAACTCTTCCTGTGCAGCTTTATAGCAGGCCAATACATATTCTTGCCCAGCTTCTTGCACAACATTATGTCCAATATAGGCTGCCGCTGCTTGACCCGCTAGCGGAATATATTTAAACATAGACTTAGACACAATTTTTTTGGCAGCAGTTTTTAAAATTATAGTAATGCCCTTTTTACTCATGCCTTTAAGCAAAAAGTTCTTGGTAGTGGTAGTTAGAATACTATCCACTACCATTTTTTCGTTTATAGCAAAAACCCTACGAATGTTACCATACATGTTATATATAATGGCCCCATCAATAGCGGCATCTACGCCTAATACAGGATTTAAGCCATTAATTGCCGCATATTGGGAACTTCTATCAACATATCTAACAGCCTGTTCCTTTTTCTGTTGTAAATATGACGCAACATGATCCTCAGCCGCCGTATAGTATTTTTCCTTACGTGCCGCAGCAATTTTTAAAAGAATAGTTTTTTGCAGTTCTTCTATTCCTTGAAGCATATCTCCACGGGCACAAATAAAAAGTAATAAAAAATCTTCTGTCTGGATTTGTCGAGCAATGTCTTGACGAATAATCTCCTTTGACTGAGACGGTGTTTTGTCTTCATCATATATTTCGTCAAGCTTATTTCTTACAAAAATACAGGGTTTACCTGCTTTGGTGAGAATTTGAAAAAATTCCGTATCTGCTTTTCGTAGCTTTCCGTCAAAAACACAAACAAATAACTCATATTGCAAAGGATGAAACTTGGCAAAGAATTCTTCCTGTGGGAATTTTGCCGTTCCATACCCCGGTAAATCAATAAAAACAACTTCTCCTTGTTCAATAGTTTTTGCCTCCAGCGTAGTATCGGCCTTGACCCCAACTGCCACCACTTCTTCCCCACAAAGAGCATTAATAGTGCTGGATTTACCGGTCCCAGGTGGCCCAAAAAAAGCAATATTAACTTTTCCTAGTGCTAACTCCTCAAGTTTTTTCTTTACTGCCTCGGCATCCATATTTATTGTACCCTCATTTTTATTTCTTCTTCTAACCGCTTTTGTGCATACTCATAGCACACATTCAAATATTCCATACCTAAATAATACATAGTTCCTGCACCCAAACTCATAGCCGTCACTTGTCCAATAACAGGTATATATTTAGACATTTTCTCTTTCATTTCTTTACTCATAACTGTTTCCAGCCCTTTAATGATAGTATCTTTCTTGAGGCCACGTGCTATCAGTTTGAGCAAGTGGCTCCGGCCACCATCGGTATTTATTTCTTCCTCACTAATTTCAAACAGCTTACGAATACGCTCATACATTATACTCATAATTTTAGCATCTATACCTACATCAACACCAAAAAGCGGATTTAGTCCATTGCCTGCCGCCATTATCATGGCTTTATTAATGGCTTTAGCGGCCTCTTGTTTTTTCTGTGCTAAAATACTCTTGGTATAAGCTTTTACATTGCGCAAAAATTTATCTCCAAGTGCCGGTTCCAAGCAAAAAACTATCTCTTCTTGTAATTCAGGTATCCCACGCTGAACTGCAGGCAGAGTTTTTTTACAAGAAGTGAACAGCACTTTAACTTTATTCGTCAACTGACGACAAACATCGTCAGTAATTTCCTCCTTAATTGCTGCTAATGTTTTTTTATCAGCATAAATGCTATCTTCTTTATTGCGCACAAAAAGACACTGGCGCCTTGCCCGCGTCAATGTCTTAAAAAATTTTATATCGGCTTGTTGCAGTTTTCCACTAAACACGCAAATAAATAAATCATATTGCAAAGGATTAAATTGAGTAAAATACTTATTCACAGGAAATTCACTGGTATCATAACCAGGCAAGTCAACAAAAACTACTTCATTGTACTCAATTATTTGTGCTTGCCGAGTAGTATCCGTCATGCTGCCGGTCATCGCCACTTTTTCTCCTACCAATTCATTAATAAGGGACGATTTTCCTGCGCCAGGCTGTCCAAAAAAAGCTATTTTAACTTTTTTACTGTCCTCATACACCCATTTCTCTATAAACGCTTGGGCTTGTGATTTTATATCCATAGCAGTATCCCTTCCACCTCATAAGCATGCAGAGGAAAATATCCTCACTTTTTATAACTATACTATGCTTGGTTGTAAACGACTACTATGTAATTCTACCACAAATATTATCTTTTTGCTTCGATACAAGTCATTCCATGAATTTCTCGCTGCAAATTTTTAATAGCTTTATTTTTATCATCTACCATAACTACCTTTGGAACCAATTTTTCTGCCTCTTCGGCTGTCATTTGCGCATAAGCAATAATAATAACCTTATCTCCTACGGTTACCTTACGTGCGGCAGCGCCATTTAAACAAATAATTCCTGACCCAGCTGGTCCTGCAATCGTATAAGTCTCCAGTCTATTACCGTTATTATTATCTACAATCTGTACTTTTTCCCCCGGTAAAATTCCTGCTTGTCCCATTAAATCACTGTCAATAGTAATTGACCCCATATACTCCAAATTCGCTTCGGTTACTGTTGCTCGGTGAATTTTCCCATGAAACATTGTGTATAACATTATTGTACCTCCAAAATTATATTATCAATAAGACGTGTTTTACCAAATTTTACCGCGAGAGCCAACAAATTGCGCCCCTTCATAGGACCGTCAATAGGTGTTAGTTCCGGCATAGCATACATTTTTACATAGTCTATATCAGCTAGCGGCTCACTTTGAATAATTTTGATAGTCTCTTCTACAATTTTCTCTGCATCACGTTGCCCGCTAATAAAGAGCTGCTCCGCATTTCTTAAGCTCTTATAAAGAATTAGCCCTGCTTGATGCTCTTTTTTAGATAGATACGTATTACGAGAACTTTTGGCCAAACCATCCTCCTCCCTAATAATAGGCATAATCCGCAGTTCTAACCGGAAAAATAAGTCTTTAACCATACGGGTAAGCACTTGAACTTGTTGCGCATCTTTTTGCCCAAAGTAGGCCCTCTCAGGCTGTGTTAAATTAAAAAGCTTGGCAACTATTGTCGTTACACCGCGAAAATGGATTGGACGGGTCGCTCCACACAAAACTTTTGTAATATCTCCTGAAACTTCTACCCAGGTCATGTCCCTAGAAGGATACATTTCGCTAGGCGTCGGTGCAAAAACAATGTTTGCTCCCATTTTTTCCGCTAGGATACAGTCGGCTTCCAAAGTACGTGGGTAGCTATCTAAATCTTCATTAGGTCCAAATTGTGTTGGGTTCACAAATACGCTTACCACCACTATATCATTTTCCTTATTAGCGGCCTCAATAAGTGATGCATGTCCAGCGTGAAGTGCACCCATAGTAGGCACTAACCCTATAGTCTTATTAGCCCCTTTTACCTTTTTAATCTCTTTTTGCAATGCTCTAACGGTCTTACACAATATCACTTTACACTACCCCCTGTTTGATAAGATGCTTTCATCCATTAAAATTCTTTTAAATATCTCAAGATTATCTAGTTACCTTCTCATTAGTAGGATACAATTGTTCAATTATGCCTTCCTCAATTTTAAAAGTATGTCCTTGGGCCGGAAATTTTCTCCCCTGTACATCACTAATGTATTCTTTAACAGCCCCTAATACCTCTGTATGTAAATCCCGATATTTTTTTACAAACTTTGGTGTAAAGCCGCTATTCATGCCTAACATATCATTGCAAACCAGAACCTGTCCATCGCAGCCGTTACCGGCACCAATTCCAATAGTAGGAATAGCAAGTTCCTGACTTACCTTGCTGGCCAGCTCTGCGGGAACGCATTCTAAAACAATGGCGAAAGCTCCTGCCGCTTCCAATTCTTTAGCTTCCTTTATTAGTTTTTGAGCTGCCGCTAGGTCTTTAGCTTGCACTTTAAATCCTCCAAATTGATTAACCGATTGTGGAGTAAGGCCAAGATGTCCTATTACAGGGATTCCTGCAGCCACCATTTTTTCCACTAGTTTACAAACTGATACTCCACCTTCTAGCTTTACTGCTGTACAGCCGGTTTCTTTCAGAAAACGTCCTGCATTTCTAAGTCCCTCATCATCATTAACCTGATAACTCATAAAAGGCATATCGCCCACTACTAAAGCATGAGATACTCCGCGGCATACAGCTTTAGTGTGATGAATCATTTCGTCCATGGTAACAGGAATAGTAGAAGAATAGCCAAGCATTACGTTACCCACAGAATCACCTACTAGAATCATATCAATACCGGCTTCATCTTCCATTCTTGCCATAGCGCAATCATATGCTGTTAACATGGTTATAGGTCTGCCTTCTTGCTTCATTTGTCTAATAGTTGCCGTTGTAATCATTTTTTTCGTCTCCCTTTATTTTCTCATTGCTTATGGTTACCCTTTTATAACAATTTTCTCAAGGTAGTTGCTTGTTCATCCGTTATACTTTTATTTTGCTGTGCTACAGCAACTGTCATTTTCCCTAGGGCTTTATATATTTCTTGATATTGTACAGGTAGCACTTCTAAGTGGCCGGCAATTGTATTACTATCTCCCCTGGCAATTGGGCCTGTAAGTGCCATACCTGCTTTAGTTGCTTGGTGCAAATTATGTATTGTCCCATCCAAAAGAGGCAACAAAGCTGTTAGTGCTGCCTTAGAATCTCCCGTCCATTTTTCCATAAGTGCTTGCGCTATAGAAACCACCGTTACTACGTAATTGGAGGCAAAACAAGCTGCGGCGTGATATAACTTTCGCTCTGATGCCGGTACGGTAAAAGTTTTTGCCCCCAATAAAGAGGCAATTTCCTTGCCTCTTTCCTTTGCCACCTCGTCACCATCTAAGGCCATATATACCCCGGTAAAATTAACCATGTCACTGCCAAAACTCTGCAAAGGGTGCAGGCTGCCAATATGTGCGCCCTTTGCAGCCAAAGGACTCAAAGGTCCTAGATCTAAAGAACCACTACAGTGAAAAACTATTTTCCCTGTAAGCTTTTCTTTCCCTAGACCAATAGCAACATCTCTTATTGCTTTGTCAGGCACTGTAAGAAAAACCGTGTCACATGCCTTCAGCAGTTCTTCTTTGCTGTTAAAATCACGAACAGACAACGTTCCGGATAAATTTCGCTGCAAAGCACTGCCTAAACGTCCCATGCCAATAATACCAATTTGCATAAAAAAACACACTCCTCCACGAGAAGTGCGCATTATTATTGCGTTTGCCACACGTCTCGGTCTTAAAGATCCAAGCGTTTTTTGACTCCATTTTTATCTGTCTTGTGCTCTTTAAGTAACCTTTTCCAATAGAACTCCCACGATGTCCTTTGGTATTCTTTACTCCAAGCACGGGTACATATTAGCACTATAGCAGAAAAAACGCAAGCATTTTTTCCGCTATTTTGGCCACTCAATTATTCAAGGCTAATCATTGCTGTTTTCTGCGCTCTGTAACACTTTCACCGCCAATTCCCCAGTTATCTGTGTCCACTTCCTCAATAATTACTACCGTAGTAGCAGGATTTTTGTGCAACACATCTACCAGCAATTGTGTCGCACCTTTAATAAGTTCAGCTTTTTGTTCTGTCGTTACATTTCCCTCTTTAGTGATTTTAATGTTTACATAGGGCATACATATTCCTCCTTTTATTCGTTTGCTAATACAAACATTAATTTGGTTACAGCTGCTTCTAAAGTCATTACTCCTCCTGATTCTACACCTGCTTGTGCAGCCAAAATACCCATGGGATACAAGGTCAAATCCACCCCGTCAAAAAGGCATTGGCTAATACATACCACTCTTACGCCCGCCCGTATAGCTCGTTTTATTGCCGGCAAAAAATCATTTTTATCAGTAGCCACGCCGCCTGCGCCAAAACATTCCAAAACTATGCCTTTATAACCTTGCGTCACAGCAAAATCAATAATATCCGGCTTTAAACCGGGAGTTACTGCGATAGCCATGACTTTTGGTTCAAGTTTTTCTGCTACACAAAAAGACCCTGAAGTTTCTTTCTTCGGTAGATTCTTTTTCACGCCACTCTTGTCAAAAAATAAAACAGGGGTTTCATTCACACTTTCAAAGGCGTTGAAATTTTTGGAAAAAATTTTCTTTGCGCAATCACCTTTAATAACTTTATTGCCAAAAGCGATAAAAACTCCGAAAAGACCGCTAGTTGCCATGGTAAAGGCTAAATCCAGATTGCTGCGAGCATCAGAATTAGCCATGTTGAGAGGAACTTGAGAACCTGTAAGAACTACAGGCTTACCTAAATTAAGCAGCATATAACTTAATGCGCTGCTGGTATAGGCCATAGTATCTGTTCCGTGAGTTATGACAAACCCATCATATTTATCATAATTATCCCCAATGATTTTTGCCCATTGGCTCCAATTTTCCGGTTGTATATTACTGCTATCTAGCTTGCAAACATCCTGTACTGTAATCTTGCCCAGAGTTTTAAGCTCCGGCATGCGCTCTATAATATCTTGCCCCTTCAAAGACGGAACTAATCCGTCTTCCGTAGCTTCGCATACGATTGTTCCACCTGTAGTTAAAAATAAAATATTTTTCATGTTAAGTCTCCTTACTTAAATTCTATCCCATTTTTATTTTCCAAAATCCGTATAAAATAAAAATAACCAATTGTTAAAAAAATTGAAGCCCCTATCCAACTAGCAGGACTAGCATAACACATGCCTTTATAACCAAAATAATTTCCTAGGATAATAGCGGCTCCACTACGAAAAACTAGTTCTATTATGCCACTGCCCAGTGGCATAATAGCGACTCCTAGCCCTTGAGTAGCATTGCGAAAAACAAAAATTTGGCTTAAGAAAAAATAAAATGGCACCGTGAGTTGCAGATATAGCAACCCTGCATCTACCACCGCTTTATCATAAGAGCCTAAAAAAAGCATAATAATATCAGACCCCAAGAAATATATACTTAAAGCGGCTATAAAAGAAAATCCAAATAAAATTTTTGAACAAACCTTCACTCCCTGACGAATTCGTGCGAATTTACGAGCCCCATAATTTTGTGCTGTATACACCGCCATAGTTAACCCTATAGAAAGCATAGGCTGCAAAGCCAACTGTTCAACCCGCCCTGCTGAGGTAAACCCCGCAATTATATCCGGACCAAAAGAATTACAAACTGCCTGAAGAACTATTATACCCGCGCCCAAAATAGCAAATTGTACCGCCATAGGAACTCCCATACGTAAATGTTCCCACACAAAAGGCCAAGTGAAACACCAATCCTCTTTTTGTAAATGCAAAAGAGGCAGGTACTTATAAATATAGAACAAACATAAAAGACCGGAGATACCTTCGGAAATAATCAAAGCTAGTGCTGAGCCGGGAACGCCCCACTTAAAATACACGATAAAAAGCAAAGCCAAAATAATATTTACAAGTGATGCTAAAATCAAAAAATACAACGGGGTCTTACTATCACCCAAAGCTCGCATTAAAGAAGCTAGCAAATTGTATAAGGTCATTGCACCTATACCATAAAGTAAAATGCTAATATAACTATGAGCATTAGAAAAAATAGCTGCCGGTACATTCATTACAGCCAGTAATGGTCCTGTCCCCACTGCTGTTAAAACCATAAAGAACACTGTATAAATAGCACTTAAAACTGCTGATACCGCTACAGACTTCCTCACTCCGACAAAATCGCCAGCGCCAAACCTTTGCCCGGTAACCACTGCAAACCCTCCCGTCATACCCACAGTAGCTCCCATAGCTACCATAAAGACAGGAATCGTGGCCCCAACCGCCGCCAATGCTTCAACGCCCAAAGTTCGTCCAACAATAATTACATCTGCAATGTTATACATTTGCTGAAATACATTTCCGATAAATAATGGTAATGTAAACGCCAATATTATTTTAAGAGGACTGCCCTCTGTCATATTTGTAACCAATTACTAACCTTCTTTTCTAACTTTTGTGGCTATAATTATAACATATATTTGAATTTTAATTGTTTATATATTATGATTACGTCATGAAAGTAATGAGGTGAAAAAAATGTTAAACCCAAATTTACGCAAAAATTCTTTAACTTGCCTTTTGGCTGCAACTCTCAGCGTAACTCTTACCACCAGCTTAATATTCCCTCAACAGGCCAAGGCTTTTGATGCCGTTTCCGCTATTGGGACTATTGTAGGAATGGGTGCCCAGTATGCTTATCTAGACAAACAGATCAATTATATTAATAATGATGATAAGGGCCGCAATGAATATCTAACACAAATAAAAGAAAAGGTTGGCGTCAACGATGAACCTCGTGCCAACCATATGCTTGCTGATATTATGAGCAGATTATCTGATGCCGTAGCCCAAACCGACCCCTCTATCAGAGAAAAACCTTATAATTATTTTGTAAATGACCAAAAAACTTTTAATGCCTTCTGCACGTTAGGACATAATATGAGTGTAAATATTGGCTTATTTGACATGCTTAATTATAATGAAGACGAAATTGCACTCGTTGTTGGTCACGAAATGGGGCACGGTCAAAATAATGATCCTGCCAACGGCGTAAAAAAAGCTCTGCCGCTACAGGTATTAGCGGCTTTATATCAATCCCAAAATCCTGACGCTATCTCAATTATTAGTGCTAACGTATTAGCAAACATCGGAAATGCCAAAAATGTGACGATGCCCATGGAGAAAGCTGCTGACGAAAAAGCCTTTCAGTATACTGAAGCTGCCAACTACAATGTAGGGGCCGGTGCTGCCACTTGGCAGCGCGTATTGGAAAAAATGGGAGAAAGTAAAGAGAACTTTGTCAGTGAAATTTTCAATCCCTCCGACCATCCCGGCAATGTAGCACGCCGCGATAACTATAACGCCAAAATTACCGCCTACAGTAATGGTAGGGTAAAGGTTAACAAAAATAGCGGCCTTATTACGGTTAACAACAAAATCTTTTGTACCCCGGCTGCCACTTCTTCTATGAGTTCCTTAGAAAGGGCCTATCTAATCGCAGGCAATTTAGCAAGGGTTTATCATAACAAAAAGGTAAAAATACTGGAAGTTTCTCTGCTTGAAGATACCCTTTTGCTAAATGACAAAGCAATAATGCAAATTACAGATAATGATGATGCGTACTCTTTAATCTACAATCTTAATGCTGCCCATGCTGCTGAATAAATTAAAAAGAAGGTCTGCTTATTTGCAGGCCTTCTTTCCTTATTTTGCTCTAACGATGTTGCTAATTTTTCCTATGCCTTCAATTTCTATGGTAACTTCATCTCCGGGATTCATCTCACCATCACCATGGGGAGTCCCTGTCAAAATCAAATCTCCAGCATCCAATGTCATATTTTGCGAAATATAGCTCAAAAGTTCGTAAGGAGTATAGACCATTTCACTAGTACGAGCTTCTTGCTTTAATTCACCATTCAAATATGATTTTATAGCTAAATCTTGTGGATCCAAATCAGTTTCTAACCATGGTCCCAAAGGACAGAAAGTATCAAAAGACTTACAACGCAGCCATTGTTTATCTTGTAATTGCAAATCTCTGGCAGTTACATCGTTGGCGCAAGTATAACCCAAAATATATTGGTAAGCTTGTTCCGGTGTAATATTATGCATCTTACGCTTGATAACTATTCCTAATTCTGCTTCATAGACCAACCTATTAGTTTGTGGCGGATAAATAATCGTATCTCCCTGCCCAATAATAGTATGTGCGGCCTTTCCAAACAAAATTGGTTCATGTGCATACTCAAAGGTTATTTCCGCAGAATGTTTCTTGTAGTTAGAGCCCACACAAATTATCTGCTTGGGAACGCAGGGAGCCAATAAACGCACCTCTGCCAACGGGAAAACATCGTCTGTCAGCTGCCAAAAAGTATCTAACGATCCAGATACCGCTCTTACATTATCCTCTTCAATTACGCCAATTCTATCGTTGCCTTGCGCGGCAAATCTTACAACCCTCATTTTATGACCCCTCCTTGATTACTATACGTTCTCTCTTTTTAAAATACACTGGCTGCAAATTGCACTGACGTGCAACAGCCATCGCTTCTTGCATCCTCCTGCCTACATGCTCAGGATAATGTGCATCGCTACCCAAGGTAACATAGCGTCCCCCCAGGTCCTTGAATCTTTTATATAAAACCGTTAAACTCTCCACTGCGCTAGGTAAATCTAAACGACGCGTGTTGATTTCAATGGCCTTATTTCCGTCTATAAGTAATTGAAAAACCTGATCCCACAATTTACTGTGTTCTAAATAATGTAATTCTTGATCATCATAAGGCATATAACGACTAATGTAGTCAATATGCCCATAGGTATCAAAGTCTCTATATAATTGCAAACAGGCAATAGACTCCTCCAAATATTCTTTTACTGCCTGCTGCTTAGTAAGACCGGTATAAGAAGTAGTTTCATACATATCACGACCATTCATGCAATGCATAGACGCAATTACTTCATCAAAAGGGTACTCACTTATAGTTTTATTATCCAAAACTGACAAGTGTTTTTGCATACCGACTTCAATGCCCAAGAGCACCCTTTCAGAGCGGTACTTACCATTCTTGGCAAAATACTCTGACAGGTCGAATAGGAATTCATCTGGATTAGTAGGATAATCTCTGTCCCAATGTTCCGTTAAAATCATACCCACTCCTGCTGCTTTTGACGCTGCTATTGCCTGAACAATAGTTTGGTGCGCATCACAAGAATAGTCAGCATGCATATGTGTATCAAATAGCATCTCTAAATGTCCTTTCATAAAACCTTAATACCACTAACTAAATTTTTTAAACGTTAAATCTAAACTCAACAACATCTCCATCTTGCATAACATAATCTTTGCCTTCTAATCGTACCAGCCCTTTTTCTTTTGCTGCCGTCTTAGAACCACAGGCTATTAAATCCGCATACGAAACTATCTCGGCCCTAATAAATCCTTTTTCAAAATCTGTATGAATCTTACCTGCAGCTTGTGGTGCTTTATAGCCCTTAGCAATAGTCCAAGCCCGTGATTCTATTTCTCCTGCCGTTAAAAACGTCATCAACCCTAATAGCTTAAAACCTGCCTTAATTAAACGATTTAACCCCGCTTCTTCTAATCCTGCCATTGCCAGATATTCTTTGGCTTCGGCAGCCGGCAGTTCAGCAATCTCGGCTTCTACCTTAGCAGAAACCACAATAGCATCAGAACTGTCTCCTGCAGCATATTTTTCCACGGCTTGTACATAGGAATTAGCTGATGCGTCGGCTGCTTCATCTTCACTAACATTAGCAACATAAAGCACAGGTTTCATTGTTAGTAAATGCAACTCGCACAAAAAAGCTTTTTCCTCTTTTGTTAATTCTATACGGCGTGCAGGTACCGCTTCACTCAAGGTCTCGAAAATCTTTTCCATAAGAATTATTTTCGCCGGTATTGTCTTATCGCCTGCTTTCCCCAATTTTCTTAAGCGAACTACCGTCTTTTCAACCGTTTCTAAATCGGCTAAACACAATTCAGTATTAATAATTTCTATATCACGCACAGGATCAATACTGCCCTCTACATGGGTAACATTGCCATCTACAAAGCAACGTACTACCTGAGCTATTGCATCAACCTCACGGATATGCGCCAAAAACTTATTTCCCAATCCTTCACCCTTGGATGCTCCTTTTACAAGCCCCGCTATATCAACAAACCTCATACCGGCAGGTACAATTTTCTTAGACTTAAACATAGTGCTAAGAACTTGCAGCCTTTCATCCGGCACGTCTACAACACCTACATTAGGTTCTATTGTACAAAAAGGGTAATTGGCTGCTTCAGCCCCTGCCTTAGTTATAGCATTAAACAACGTGCTTTTACCTACATTCGGTAAGCCCACAATTCCCATTTCTAAATTTGTACTCACAATATCGCTCCCTTAATACAATCTATTGTCTAATTTTACCTTAAATTAAGTTTTTTTGCACTGTAAAAATGCTCTTTTTTTCAAATTATTTTAATATCTCTTTAACTGCTGCTATGATACCAGCAGAATTCAAACCATAATGGGCAAAAATCTGTGGTGATTTTCCTGAAACTATCGGTTCATCAGGCAAGGCCAAAACCTTAACTTTAGTAAAACAAGTCTGCGCAACAACACTACACACCAATGATCCCAAACCGCCATAACAACTATGTTCTTCTATCGTTATTATCCCCTTACATTCCTCAGCAGCCTTTTGTATTGCTTGTCTATCCAGAGGTTTCAAGCAATACATATCCAATACGCGAGCTTTAATTCCCTGAGTTTGCAATTGGTCAGCAGCAACTTTAGCCGTGCTAACCATTTCACCACAAGCAATAATCGCTATATCATTACCTTCAGTCACTACCGTAGCCTTATCTAATGTAAAATCTATTTTTCCATCTGTATAAACATCTTCCACAGCATTTCTGCCAACACGAATATATGCTGGTTTTTTATCCTGCAAAAGCTTTTCTATTAATTCTTTTGTTTGAAATCTATCACTTGGCAGATAAACACGCATATTGGCAATAGACGACATAATAGCAATATCATTAACAGAATGATGAGTAGCCCCCAAAGAACCATAACTGATACCTCCACTAATGCCAACCAGTTTTACATTAGTATTAGAATAAGCTACGTCAACTTTTACTTGCTCCATACTACGCGTACTTAAAAAACTTGCAGGAGAAACTGCATATGTTTTCTTCCCACAACTAGCAAGCCCTGCGCTAATAGCTACCAGATTTTGTTCAGCAATCCCAACCTCAATAAATTGCGTAGGATTACTATTTGCAAAAGCAGTCATAGATCCTGAACCCCTAGAATCGCTACATAAAACAACAATGTTTTTATCCTTATTAGCCGCTTGAAGTAAAACATCACAAATAACAGCTTTATTAGCAATGTTATTCATGGCTTACACCTCCTGCTCTAATTTCTGCCAAAAGGGTTTTATACTCAGCCAAAGTTGGCAGCTTATGATGCCACTCCGCTTTATTTTCTATAGAAGGACAACCACAACCTTTAGTTGTATTTGCTATAATGATCGTAGGATTTTCGCTATTTTTCTGTGCTATTTCAATAGCGCGAGAAATTTCTCCGATTTTATTACCATTGATTGTGATAGTATTCCAGCCAAAAGCACCCCAACGTTCCTGCAGACTATCTTGTGACATTACCTTTTCCGTATCCCCTGATATTTGCAAATGATTTCTATCCACAAAAACCGTTAAATTATCTAATCTATAATGGGCGGCGGCCATAGCAGCTTCCCATACTGATCCTTCTGCCAGTTCGCCATCACCCATGACTACATATACTCTATAATCTTTCTTATCCATTTTCCCTGCTAAAGACATACCTACCCCTAATGATAAACCGTGGCCCAAGGAGCCTGTATTCATTTCTATTCCATTTACATGATTGTTGGGGTGCCCAATATATTTAGAATTAAATCCACTATAATTATCTAAATCGCTCTTAGGAAAATATCCCAAATCAGCTAAAATACAATAAAGTGTTTCTACAGAATGTCCCTTGCTTAGGATAAAACGGTCACGATTAGGATCGTTTACTAAGGAAGGAGAACAATGTAAATATTTGTAATATAGAGTAACCAAAATATCTGTCTCACTTAAGTCTCCACCAATGTGCCCGCCACCGGATTTGTAAATAAGCGTTACTAAATCTTCACGAATCTGCGCTGCCTTTTCCCATAATTTGGTCATTAACCTCACACCTTTTAGCCTTAATCTAAATGAATTTTTTCTTCATCAATAATCCAAGCTTTTTCGCTCATAAATGACATGTATACTTTATCGTTGTAAATCTGTCTACCTGGGTCAAAAATATCTACAATCCAATTTTTACCATATTCATCACTTAAAAAATATCTGACCTTTTCTCCTAAAAACATTTTTTCTTTAATCGTTCCCAAGATATTAGTAATACCAGCACCCTGCACTTCTATTTTAGATAGGTAAAGTGATTCAGGCCTAATGCTTAAGCAATAACCCCTACCAACATTAACAATGTTATTAGTAACGATGGATATATTTTCGTATGTAACCTGTTTGTCAGCAGTAGCCTTGACTTCCAAAAGGTTTGTTGTACCAATAAAATCTGCCACGAACGTAGTTGCCGGCTCAAAATAAATTTCATGAGCCGTCCCTATTTGATGAATAAAGCCCTTTTTCATTACAATAATTTTATCTGACATTGACAATGCTTCAGATTGATCGTGGGTAACATAAATAGTTGTCAACCCCATCTTTTGTTGAATTTGACGTAATTCTACCCGCACAGATTCCCGCAATTTGGCATCCAAGTTAGACAAAGGTTCATCTAAGAGCAATGCTTCCGGATTCATAACTAAAGCACGGGCCACCGCTACACGTTGCTGTTGACCTCCTGACATTTGATTTGGATATCTATTTTCCATTCCACGCAGCTGCATTAAATCCAAAGCCCGTTTTACTTTGTCATTCAAATTATCTTTAGCATCACCACGAACCTCTAGTCCGTAAGCTACATTTTCAAATACTGTCATATGAGGGAACAAGGCGTACTCTTGAAAAACCATTGCCGTATTACGGTTATAAGGAGGAATTTTATCTATGCGTTTGCCATTAAGTAAAATCTCACCCTCATCTGCCTCATAAAACCCGGCAATCATCCTTAACAATGTTGTTTTACCACAACCTGAAGGTCCTAAAAAAGTTACAAATTCCCCTTTTTCAATGTCTAAGTTAACATTATGAATAACCTGACTATCACCAAAATATTTATTAAGATTCTTCAATTGTAAAACTAATTCTGACATTATATTTTCTCCTCCTATAAATCAAAAATATTTATCTGATCCCGTAAAATCAATTTTACTACGCCAAAAGTAACGAAAATCGTAAGCATCATGCCCACGGCTGTAGCACTTGCAACAGCAAGAAAACCATGATCAGACAAACTTAGGATGTTAATAGATGCCAAATTCCATTCCGGCGATACCAAAAAAATCACTGTACTTAGTGTATTCATTGCTTTCATAAAAGAATATACAAAACTAACAGATAGTGAATTTTTGAGCATGGGTAAAATAATGCGTCTAAATGTAGTAAAACTGTTAGCCCCCAAATTAGTGGAAGCCTGCTCTAAAGACTTTTCAATTTGTTTAAGCCCTGCTACAGCTTGCCTATAACCTACCGGTAACTGTCGCAACGTCATACCAAGAATAATAATAGTAAGAGTCCCTGTAAGTTCTAAAACACCTGTGTTAAAAGCCATAATCAAAGACAGTCCAATAAAAGTTCCAGGTAAAGATACTGGCAACATAGCTAAAAAATCCATAATATTACGACCCGGAAAACGTTTACGTACTGTCAAAAACGCTAAGGCAATACCAAAAATCGTAGTAATAGCCGCAGTAGACATAGCCGCTACCCAGCTGTTGCGCATATTAGCAGATTGTAAAACACCCTCGGCAAAATGTTCCATTGTAAAAGCATAGTCATAACCAAACGTCTTGGTAAAAGCAAATAAACAAACAACACCAATTATCAACAAAATCCCTGCACACATAAAACTACAAAATCCAAAGAAAAACCACTTTGCCGTATTACTAACAGTAACTCTAGTAAGACCAGCTACCGGTTTCCCCGTGACAGTTACGTAAGATCTTTTTTCCAAATAGTATCTCTGTACAAAAAAAACTAAAATCGTAGGAATAACCAAAAAAGCACTGAGTGTGGCACCCATAGGTAAATCCCACGCCCCTACAACTTGAGCATATGCTTCTGTTGCCAAAACATGGTAGTTAGCCCCAACCAGCATAGGGTTACCAAAATCAGCTAAACTATTAATAGCCACTAGTAAAAAAGCACTGGCAATACCGGGTATTGCCAACTTTAGAGTTACAGTCCTAAATAAGCGCCAACCGTGAGCCCCCAAATTTTGTGCTGCCAATTCCAAATTGGGGCTGATACATTTTAAAACTCCGGAAATAGTTATATAAGCCAAAGGAAAGAAAGCTATGGTTTGGACGACCCAAAGGCCAAACCAACCATAGAGATCTGTCTTCAAGTGCAAAATATTCCAAGTAATAAATCCTCGACGACCAAACAACATAATAAATGCCAACCCGGAAACGACAGAAGGAGCCATTGTAGGTAAAAGAGCTACTATCTGAAAAAAACGTTTACCTGGCATATCAACATAGTTAATTGCATAAGCGTATATAAAACCTATAATAATAGCTGATGTAGTAGCAAGCAATGAGGAAAACATAGTATTGCGAAAAGCTTCGATAAATTCTTTACCTGTAATCGCCCTCATCCAATCTGTAGCCGTAGGAATAAACAATAGCTTGAAAAAGGGAAATAAAATAAATAATCCAAAAAAAGCGAAAATAATGATAATGCTGATTAATAACGGTGGTTCTCTGAATAATACCTTAAGTTCTGAGCGCCAACCTGTTTTTTCATGTCCAGCAGTTAATCCTGTCATCTTATCAAAACTCCCTCAAATCAAAAGTGATAAAAAATAACCTTACTCCTGCTAAATTATTTAGCAGGAGTAAGCATTATGTTGTTTATAAATTATAAGTTAAAAAATTTATCACACAATTCATTTTTTATAGACCCAGCTTTAACAAAATCATATGCTTTAAACAATGGCAGCTCTTTTAACGGCTTTTGACCAGCCGGAGGTGCAACTTCAGGGTTGCAAGCTATAGCATTAGTTGTTTTAGAAATAATCTCCCCTGCATCTTTAGTCAAGCAATAATCAATAAAAGCCTTAGCTACATCTTCATTAGCTTTATTTTTAAGTTTAGAAACAGGAACTACGCTCCAACCTGCATTAGTATAAATAGTGCTGACAAGCTTTTGTCCTTTATTGCTAATTAAATTTTGGTCAGCAACAAAATTAACTGTAATCAAATATTCGCCAGCTCCTGCTTTTTGAGCTGGAGTGAAGCCGCTAGGCGTAAATTGTGCAACTTGCCCCTTGAATTTTTTCAAGAAATCCCAAGCTTTATCTTCGCCCATAGATTGTACGACAGAGCTTAAGAACGTAAATCCTGTTCCTGATTTACGAGGATCAGGAGTAATAATTTCTCCGGTATATTCAGGAGCTAATAAGTCCTCTAAAGAAGTAGGTGCCTTTACTCCTTTTGCCTTAAACTCTTTCTCATAACGTGCTTGATTATAACCAATAGCCAACGTCTCTAGATACAATCCATGCCAAAAATGTTCTTTGTCCTGATACTCTTGCGGAATCATTTTTTCATTTTTAGAAACATACGCTTCAGTAATCCCTTTTTCCTTCATTAACGCATGGGCATCAGAAGTTCCACCTAACCAAACATCTGCTTTTGGAGACGCTTTTTCCGCCGTCAACCGAGCTACGGCTTCCCCAGTCGGTAAACGTATAAAGCTCACATCCGCGCCTGTTTTCTTTTTAAAATCCTCTGCTAACGCTTTTGCTGTATCTTCATGAAAAGATACATACATTACTAATTTTTTCCCCTTCAAAGCTTGTTCCCCACTCTTTGTGTCAGCAGCTTTCTTATCACTGCTGCCGCCGCAGCCAACTGCTAACAACATCATCCCGGCCATGGCTGTTACTGCCAAAGTCTTCCACTTCATTCCCAAACATCTCCTTTGATGATTAGATTTGCAGGCCAAGCCTGCTTTTTTTGAGAAATAATACTTCCTCGCCTGCTTTACGCCTATAATTATAGCATAGCACTCTTGATAAAACCATAATAAGCAATAGACAAAAGTATTCCTCTAATCCTGTCCATAATAGGCTTTTTCACCATGCTTCCGCTCATAGTGTTTTTTCAAAAGAAAAGCCGACATCCTTGCTTCTTTATTCAATTGCAAAGAATAATACGCTCTTTCTGCAACTTCTTCCAAAACAACTGCATTATATACGGCTTCACAAGTATCCTTACCCCAAATAAACGGCCCATGATTAGCTACTAAGACAGCCGGGATATCCATAACTTTCTTAGAATCTACTGTCTCTATTATTACCTTACCTGTTTCCTTTTCGTAATTGCCAAATACTTCACTACTAGTTAATGACCTGGTGCACGGAATATCCCCTGAAAAATAATCCGCATGAGTCGTCCCTAATGCAGGAATACACATAGCTGCTTGCGCCCATATAGTTGCCCATCTCGAATGAGTGTGGACAATGCTGCCAATATCCCCGTAGTATTTATACAACTCCAAATGCGTAGCCAAATCTGAAGATGGTTTTAATTTGCCATCAATAATATTTCCTCGTAAATCTACTATTACCATATCTTCTGCCTTCATATTTTCATAAGGAACGCCGCTAGGTTTAATAACCACGTATCCTGTCTTCCTGTCAATGCCACTAACATTACCCCATGTGTATATTATCAACCCTCGAGCCGGAAGCTCCATGTTCGCTCTAAATACGTCTTCCCTTAATTGTTCTAACATATCTTTATCCCCCCTATTGTTAAATAAAATGTCCCTACAAACATCTTATCTACAACACAACACTTACCGGTGCTTCTCCCACCCTCCCAGTTTTTTTGTGTATTCAGCTAATCCTAGCCACTGATTTTTTTTATATCCCACATTTTCAAGAGTACCAACGTACTGGAACCCCACTTTCTTACAAAACTTAGCGCTAAATTCATTGTTACTGCTAATACATGCTACTGCAGTGGCATAAGGATACGCTTCCAGTTCTTCAAATAAGGCAGACATAAGCGCTGGGCCGCGTCCGTCGGCACAATAGTCTTTATCAAGATATATGGATACTTCTGTAGTTGGATCAAAGGCTTTACGTTCTCTAAAACGGGCGGCATAAGCATAACCAATAACCTGACCTTGTTCTTCCATAACCAAATACGGATAATTTGCACTAATATTTCTCCAACGGTTAGCCATTTCATTCCCATCCGGCGGTTCAATTTCATAAGTAATAGTTGTCTCCAACACATAGTATGCATATATTTGGGCAATAGCCAAAGCGTCTTTTTGCGTTGCTTTTCTAATCAAAATAATCCCCCCTTGTATCAACGGACACCCCTTATTTTAATAATTATGTGATAATTATAGCATAAAGGAAGACCCCAAAACATAAGTTTCGTGGTCTTCCTTTTCTTTAGTCTTCGGTATGGGCTGACTCCAAAATACTCTTCACTGCCTTCTCAAATTTAGACCGTGGAATCATGACAAACCTTCCGCACCCGCGACATTTAAGGCCGAAATCCATCCCAGTTCTAGTAATTTCCCATTCGTAGGACCCGCAAGGGTGAGCTTTTTTCATCCTTACAATGTCGCCCACATAATACTTCTCCTGCTTGCCTGACATTTTACTGTCCCGCCTTCAAAGTGGAAATATCTGTAATATTAAACCCAGCTTCTCTAATTTCCTCCACAATATCTAATCCATTGGTTAAATCAGCACGAAGAACAATCTCTGCGTGATTATTATTCACATTGCGAGTCACCATAGAAATAATATTTATACCTCTATTTTTGAAAATACCTGCAATATCAGCCACAACGCCGATTCTATCGGTCGTATCAATAGTAAGCTTAGTGGAAGTTTGAGCATAGCCCATAATATCTACGAAAGCTTTAAATATATCGCTATCTGTTATAATACCACAAAGTTTATTCTCATCATTAACCACAGGCAAAGCGCCTATTTTATTTTTATAGAGCTGATACGCTGCTATTTCTATTCCATCTGTTTCTCTTACGGTAATAACCGTTTTAGTCATAACGTCTCGAACTTTAAGCTTACTTAATAAATAGCTAGCTTCATATTTAGAAAGAGTACTAGCATCTGAGGGTTCGCTCCTACCTATATCACCATCAGTAATGATACCGCGAATGCGTTTAATATCATCTACAACGGGAATACGGCGATAATTGTGGGAAAGCATTAATTCACGAGCTTCTAACATGGATTTGTCTTCACTAACTGTTACCACTTCCGGACTCATTAACTCTCTGATAATCATTTGTTGCACTCCCCTTCCGGCTTAGCCGCCTAGATATGCTTTTCTTACTGCTTCACTGCTAGCCAACTCTTGTGCGGTCCCTGCCAAAACAATTTTACCTGTTTCTAGAACATAAGCTTTTGCAGCAATTGACAGCGCCATATTAGCATTTTGCTCAACTAAAAGAACTGTAGTACCTGCTGCATTTATTTCTTGAATAATATGGAAAATTTCCTTTACTAAAAGTGGCGCAAGACCCATAGATGGTTCGTCCAGTAAAAGTAATCTGGGCCTGCTCATAAGTGCGCGCCCCATGGCTAACATCTGTTGTTCGCCTCCGGATAAAGTTCCTGAAACTTGTTCTTTACGCTCTAATAGACGCGGAAATTTTTGGAAAACATCTTCCATATCCTTGGCAATACCGTCTTTATCACTACGCAAGTACGCACCCAGCTCCAAATTTTCCAAAACCGTCATATTGGCAAAAACATGACGTCCCTCAGGAACTTGGCACAATCCGCTGGCCACAATTTTATGTGCGGGCACTCCGGCAATATTCTTATCTTCAAATACTATTGTACCACTTTTAGGCTTCATTAACCCGGAAATAGTTCTTAAAGTTGTAGACTTACCTGCCCCGTTAGAACCAATTAATGTAACTATCTCACCCTGAGCCACTTCTATACTAAGATCCTTAACTGCGTGAATGGCACCATAAAATACGTCAATATGCTCAACCTTTAACATTATGATACCTCCTCGCCCAAATACGCTTCTATAACGCGTTTATTATGTTTGATCTCATCAGGCAAGCCGTTGGCAATACAGAACCCATACTCCAACACATAGATACGTTCGCATACACCCATAACCAAACTCATATCATGCTCAATAAGTAAAACGCTCAAATCAAATTCTTTCCTAATCCAGCGAATCATCTCCATGAGTTCATGGGTTTCTTGAGGATTCATACCTGCTGCCGGCTCGTCTAGCAACAAAAGTTTCGGTTCGGTAGCCAAGGCTCTGGCAATTTCCAAACGCCGTTGTTCTCCGTATGGAAGATTCTTTGCCATTTCGTCTTTATAGCGATCCAATTTGAAAATTTTCAAAAGCTCAATAGCCTTTTTGGTAACAGCCTCTTCTTCATCAAAGTAACGCCCAAAACGGCAAACTGCCTCAGCCAAAGAATATTGTATATGCATATTATAAGCAATCTTAACATTATCTATAACGGATAGTTCCGAAAATAAGCGAATATTTTGGAAAGTTCGAGCCATGCCCATAGCAGTTACTTGATAAGGTTTTTTACCATTAACCCTTTTGCCCTCAAAAGTTATCTCGCCCTCGCTAGGATCATAAACACCCGTCAGCATATTAAAAGCTGTCGTTTTACCGGCGCCATTAGGACCTATAAGCCCTACTAATTCGCCCTTATTAATTTCCATAGTAAAGTTGGAAACTGCTCGCAACCCCCCAAAAATCATCGACACATCATTTACTTTCAGTAGCTCTTCCATTGTCGCTACCTCCTAACCGAAACATTTTTAAGCTCAATTCCTTACTGCCAAAAAGGCCTTGAGGTCTGTTGATCATTAATACAATTAAAGTCAATGAATAGATAACCATACGCCATTCAGGGTATTCAGCTAAAACAGCAGAAATAGCTGTCAAAAGCACCGCACCCGTAATAGCACCGGTCATACTGCCCAAGCCTCCTAAAACAACCATAGTTAGGATATCGAAAGAACGCATAAAAGTAAAAGAGGCAGGATGTGCAATATAGAAATAATGAGCAAATAAGACGCCTGCCGTACCAGCAAACCCTGCACCAATTGTAAACGCCATTACTTTATATTTAGTTGTATCAATGCCCATAGTTTCAGCCGCTATTTCATTTTCACGAATAGCTAAACAGCAACGCCCGGGAGCTGAGTTCTTGAAATTCTTAATAACAAAAATAATAAAAACCGTAATCCAAAAAGCCCAAGCAAAAGTAGTAAAACGGGGAATCCCCATAAGTCCCGAAGCCCCACCTACATATTCAATATTCAAGATGCAAATACGAATAATTTCACCTAAGCCCAAGGTAGCAATTGCTAAATAATCACCATTTAACCGTAAGGTAGGAAGGCCAATCAAGAATCCCAGCAATGCTGAACATAGTGTCCCCACTACTAAAGCCAATTCAAAAGGTAAGCCCAATTTTACTGTAACAATAGCTCCGGTATAAGCTCCTACTGCTAAAAACCCGGCATGACCAATAGAAAATTGTCCGGTATAACCATTAATAAGATTAAGGCTGACAGACAAAATAACATTAATTAAAATAAGAATAATATTTAATTCCCAAAAAGGACCAATAAAATCCGCAAAAAGTAACGTCTGAACTATGGCAAAGAGAACTGCGCAAGCGCCTAAGGTGGCCAAATCATGTTTTTTTATACTATTCATAATATCCCCACCTACACTTTCTCTTTAATGTTCTTACCTAATATCCCCGAAGGTCTATAAAGCAAGATTAAGATTAAAATCACAAAAGATGCAGCATCGCGGAAGGTTGAAGAGAAGAAGCCGCTGACCATAGCTTCTACTATTCCCATAATAACACCGCCGAGCATAGCGCCAGGAATAATACCTATACCACCAAGTACGGCGGCAATGAAAGCCTTTAAACCAGGCATCATTCCCATTAAAGGATCTATGGAATTATAATAAACACCCACTAAAACGCCTGCTGCCGCTGCCAAAGATGATCCTAGGGCAAAAGTCATGGAAATGATCCTATCAATATCAATGCCCATAAGACGTGCGGCATCAGCATCAAATGATACGGCACGCATAGCTTTACCCACTTTAGTGTGATTTACGATATAAGTTAGCCCAGCCATAAGGACGAGAGAAATAACTAAGATAAGAACTTGCTGGCTATTAACAATCAAACCATAAAAATTATATACAGTAGCTTCAAATATTGCTGGGAAAGTACGAGGTTGAGGAGTAGCAATAAGAATCATGCCATACTCCAAGAAAAAAGAAACTCCAATAGCTGTAATTAAAATAGCAATACGTGGGGCATTACGCATAGGCCTATAAGCAACACGCTCAATAATGATACCGGCTATGCCAGCCGCAACCATAGCAAAAATTAAAGCCGGCACAAAAGAAAGGCCTAACATAGTAGTGGCTACAAAGCCCATATATGCACCTAACATATAAATATCACCGTGAGCAAAATTGATTAATTTGATGATGCCATAAATCATCGTATAGCCTAATGCGATCAAAGCATAAATGCTACCCAAAGATATGCCGTTTATTAATTGTTGGGCAAATTGCTGTGCAAATGATCCCATATCCATAATAATAAATTCCTCCTGCCTTAGAAATGAGTAGAGTGGGCCGCTTATTGCAGCCCACTATTTAGAATAATCAAGGATTAATCTTGGTGTTAAATGCCTGCGCACCATCTTTATATTCAATAATGAAGGCACTCTTTACCGGGTTATGCTGAGAATCAAAGGTAACACTACCCGCTACACCGTTAAACCCAGCAGTTTTAGCTAATGCATCTTTAATTTTAACGGAATCAGCAGAATTAGCTGTCTTAATTGAGTTAACGATCAGCATTGCCGAGTCATAGGCTAAGGCCGCAAAAACGTCCGGAGTTTCATTATAAGCTTTTTTATATTCAGCAACAAAATTTTTGTTTAGTTCTGATTTATCTTCCGCAGAATATAAACTGGAGAAGAAAGTTTTATTTAAAGCAGATTTACCGGCAATTTCAGGGAGTTTAGCACTGTCCCATCCGTCTCCACCCGCCATAGGAACTGTAAGTCCCATCTCACGAGCCTGCTTTACAATCATACCGACTTCTTGGTAATACCCCGGGACATAAATCATATCAGGATTACTAGCTTTAATTTTAGTCAACGTGGCCTTGAAATCCGTGTCTTTTTGTAAATAAGATTCTTTGGCTACTATAGTCCCACCATTTTTTACGAAAGCAGTTTCGAAAAATTGTGCTAATCCTTTAGAATAATCTGAAGAATTGTCAATTAAGATAGCTACTTTTTTCGCTTTCAACGTATCTTTAGCAAACGCAGCCATAACAGTTCCTTGGAAGGGATCAATAAAACACGCCCTAAACATGAAATCCTTTGTTTTTCCATCTTTATCAACAGTTACGTTTGGATTCGTACCCATTGGTGATATAACTAATACCTTTGCTCCTGTATTAACAGCTGTAGAAGCAATAACCGCTGAAGAAAGATTTGGCCCGATAACAGCTACAACCTTATCTTGTGCAACCAACTTTTGCATAGCATTTGTTGCTTCCGCAGCTTCAGATTTATTATCAGCCACTACTAGCTCCATTTTTTTGCCAAGAACACCGCCCTTAGCATTAACCTGATCAAAGGCTAGTTTAATAGCGTTTTGCGCTGATTTGCCATAGCTTGCGCTGCCACCTGTTAACTCAATATCGGCACCAACCTTTATGGTATCTCCTGCTTTTTTTTCACCGCCGCCACAACCGGCAAAAACACTGGCTATGAGTAATCCTGCACACATCATAGATAAAACTTTTGTCTTGCTTTTCATTTTTCTTACCCCCTCATTTAGCTCTTAAATCTTTATTATTAATCGCCACTCCTTTGATATATTTATCTATAAGGAGTAGAGAGACTAACCTGTTTTTGGACAAAGAAAGCGTCAGATTGAAGTTAGACCCTCAACCCGACGCTGGATTGAATTAAAGATGATTAATTACAACGTAATTTTTTCCTTGAAAGTTTGAACACCATCTTTTAATTCGATAATAACGGCACCGGATACCGGATTGTGATTAGCATCTACAGTAAACTTGCCTGTAGCAACCGGAAAATCCTTCATTTTGGACAACTCTTGAGCAATTTTAACCCCATCAGTACTGCCGGCACGTTTAATTGCTTCGACAACGACCATCGCAGCATCATAACCATGTATACTGAAATTATCAGGATCCGCATTATATTTAGCCTTATAATCTTTAATGAAGTTTTGCACCGTCGGCTCTTTATCTTGAGCGGAATAAGCGCTGCAAAAGTAAGTGTTATTCAAAGCTTCGTTACCTGCGATAGCGGCCAATTTAGGCGAATCCCATCCATCGGAACCTAAAATTGGACAAGTCAAACCTACCTCGCGTGCCTGCTTAATAATCTTTGAAACCTCTTCGTAGTATGCAGGCACATAAAGAGCTTGTGGATTGCTAGCTTTAATTTTAGTTAAAGTAGACTTGAAATCTACATCTTTAGCTAGAAACGCCTCTTTAGCAACAATTTTTCCGCCGTTACTTTCCAAGGTTTTTGCAAATACATCACTCAATCCCTTAGAATACTCACTAGAAGAATCAAATAAAATAGCTACATTCTTTACTTTTAAAGTTTTCTCCGCAAACACAGCCATAACTTGACCTTGGAAAGGATCAATGAAACATGCACGGAAAACAAAAGGTTTAACCTTACCATCGTTTTCTACCGTAATTCCCGGTGCTGTTGCTACCGGAGCCATTAAAGGGACTTTATTAGCCGTCGCAATAGGAATACTTGCCGCTACACAACCGCTGGTTGCTGGTCCGATAAGGACCACTGCTTTATCTTTAGTGATTAATTTTGTTGCAATATTACCGGCCTCAGCAGGCTCTGATTTATTATCGCCCTGTACTAGTTTGATTTTCTTACCTAATACCCCGCCCTTAGCATTGACTTGGTCAATAGCTAACTGTACTCCATTCAATGTGGACTTACCATAATTAGCAACCCCACCAGTTAATTCAAAATGCGCCCCAATTACTACCTCATCACTTTTTGCAGCATCTTTTTTTGTGCCGCCACACCCGACAAGCATTGTCGTCATAAGTACAGCAGTACAAGTTAAACCCACAGCTTTCTTCCATGCTCTCATATGAGTCACCTTTTCTTTCCCCTATTTTATGTTTTCGTTACAATATTTTCAATCCTTGCAACTTCTGCCTAACATTATAAGAAAGTTTTCGCACACTTGTCAATGTTTTTCTCCAAACTTTTGAACAACTTGCCATGCTTTTTTCAAAAACTTGTACTCAACCTTCTCACTTCCTTTAATTTGTACACTCCAAAAAGATATTCATATTATATTATGCTTACTTCAGCCTTTTTCTCCTGCCTCTCCCATTATAAGTTATTTTAGTATATAATGTTAGTATTATACAGGAGGTCTTTATGAAACTATTGCCACTATTTTTTGTAGTTCTCGAAATTATTAATGTTTTTTTATATAAACGTTATTATTACTATACTCAATTTATATCCGCTCTCTTTAGGAACCCACCTCAAGATAAATTTAGAATAGTCCTAATCAATAAACTTGCTTTCTTATTTATAGCTAATTATATATTGCACTTTTTTTTTCTAGCTTACTGTATATATCTTATGCTCAGCGAAAATTGGCAGCCCGGATGTATGTTACTTCTCCTTGCGGCCCTAGAAAGCTTTTCCGTACAAAAAAATATTGATGGTTTAACCATTAAACAAGAAAATGGGTACACCTACCCCAAAGCCTTATTTAAGTATTTCATATCAACTTTAACCATTTTCATACTATTGAATTTAGCTAAATAAAAACACAAAAATACTCAGACACCCCATCTAATGGGCAGTGCTGAGTATTTTTTTCTAACTTGTCATTTTATAAACATTATCAGTTAAAGTTATATTCTGTTACAATTTTTTCTCTACCGGTGATTTTATCCTGGTAGTATTCATAGCAGCATATTCCTAAATACGAACCTGACATATTTATAACGTTATTATAACCTACGTTTTGTAGTGCCATAACCGCGTTATAGCTTCTTTGACCTGAACGGCAATGTAAATATACCGGTTGATCACGAGGGATTTCATCTAGTCTTCCTCTTAACTCGCTAAGTGGGATATTAACCGCATTTTTAAGATGTCCCCTAGCAAATTCATTTTTTTCTCTAACATCAACAATATATGCTTTATTTTCCACTAGTTCTCTAGTCTTTGCCACCGGAACCTGTCTAAACCTTCCATACAGGAGATTTAGGCCTACAAGTGCCGCATAATTTACCACATCTTTTGCTGTACCAAACAAAGGCGCATAACAAAGTTCCAGTTCTTTCAGATCTTCTAGGGTTCCTCCCATGGTAATTATTGCCGCAATAACATCTATCCGTTTGTCTACATTTCCCTTTCCTATAGCCTGAGCTCCAAGTATTTTACCTGTCGGATACTCATACACCAATTTAAAATGCACCGGATTACAGTTTGGCATGAGACTAACCTTATCACTGGGAATTACATAAACAAAATCACAATCTATGCCCGCTGTCTTTGCCGCTTTTTCACTTAATCCGGTGCAGGCTGCCCCCAAATCAAATATCTGAACAACTGACGAGCCTATAACGCCATTATTATTGTGTGGAATACCATACATATGATCTGCTGCTGCTCGTGCTTGCCTTTGAGCCGGTCCTGCTAGTGCAAGCCTTGAGGGTTTATGTGTCAATTTGTTATATACTTCTATGGCGTCTCCTACCGCATAAATATCTTTGTCATTGGTAAGGTAATTGTGATCTACTCTTATAGCTCCAGTAGCTCCAACTTCTAACCCCGCATCTTTCGCAAGACTTGTTTCCGGGGCTACTCCAATTGCCATCACTACAGCTTGAGCTGCCACTTTCCTGCCTGACTGTAATTCTATGAAACCTTCTGCTATCCTTTTTACACCATCACTTAATATAAGAGCTACACCCTTGTCAATCATTTCTTTATGCAATATTTGCGCCATATCATAGTCAAAAGGTGCCATTATCTGATCAAGAGCCTCGATTATACTAACATTTTTCCCGGCAATACGCAGATTCTCGGCGACCTCTACACCAATAAAACCACCACCAACAACTGCTATCTCGTTAATTTTGTTGTCGATAATATAGTTATTAAGTTTATTAATATCAACCACATTTCTTACTGAAAAAACATTGGCTCCTGCTATACCCTCAATGCTTTTAGGCAAAATCGCGTTAGCGCCCGGAGACAAAACCAGTTTGTCGTAAGCCTCTTCATATTCAGTCCCTGTCAGCAAATTTTTAACAATTATTTTTTTCTCTGCTCTTTTTATTTTTACCACTTCACTATTAACCCTAGCTTCAATGGCATATTGTGTTTTGAACCTATGTGGATCCATCATAATCAGTTTATTGCTATCATCAACCATTCCGCTTAGATAGAAGGGAAGTGAACAATTAGAAAACGATACATCAGGTCCCTTCTCAAACATTATTATCTCTGCGGCGGCATCTATTCTTCTAACTCTAGCTGCAACCGAAGCCCCTCCTGCAACTCCTCCTACTATTAGTATCCTTTTTTTCATAACTACTACTCCTCCTTTTATTTTACAATTTATCGGCTAAAATATAGCAATCCACCGTCTCTTATACTTTTTAGATGTTCGACATAGATAGTATATATACCTGCTTTAAATATTGCTTAAACTGAAAATGCTAAAGCCAATAATTACTAGTCCTGAAATTTGATTTACTAACTTTAACCAACTCCTGCTAAAATTACGACGCAACAAATTAACCATTATACTTAGGCATAACCACCAAAACATAGAACCAATAAAGACGCCGCCAACTAATAATGCTGGTGCTAGGTATCTTGCACCCTGAGTTTCTATATCTAGTCCCGCTAAAATAGCCGCGAAAGAAAAAATAGTCATCGGGTTAGTAAGTGTCAAAAACACCGTAGATACATAATCCCTAAGAATGGTTTCCTCACTGTCTCCTTCGGCCGCTTCAACAGATGCAGGGAGAGCTTTAAATATTTTATATCCCATATAGAGTAAAAACGTACCTCCAATGAAATGCAGGTATGTTTTATACTCCAATAAAACCACTGATAACGCCGAAACTCCGCATATAGCGATAATTCCATATATTGCGTCAGCAGTCGCTGCTCCCAACCCTGATATTACGCCTGCAACCATCCCTTTAGCCAATGTACGCCTGATACAAAGTACGCCTATAGGCCCTACCGGCGCAGCAATAGAGAACCCTAACACTACTCCTTGAATAAAAACAAGCATTTTTTAACCCCTATCTAAATCTAAAGGCAATATCGGCGTATCTTTTACTGTTGACAAAATTACCATAGTCCTAGTTTTTATTCCGGGAAAAGACTTTAACTCATTGCTGATTAATCTTTCTAGATCCTGCGTACTGCCACAACGAGCCTTAAGAATATAGTCAACATCTCCTGCTACGTGGTAACACTCTAGAACTTCAGGTAGTTCATTAATTTTTTTCAATATATTTGAGCGTTGTTCAGAATCCTCTATTATTACCGATATTAAGGCTGCTAGACCACAACCGATAGATTCAGGATTAATTATCGCCGAATAGCCTTTGATAATTCCTGCTTCCTCCAATTTATGCACTCTGTCAGCCGCGGAGGGCGCAGATAAATTTAACAATTCTCCTAGCTCAGCCCAAGTTGAGCGTCCTTTTTTCATAAGTTGTCCTATAACCTTTAAATCATTAGTGTCCATTGCTTATCACCTTTTATTCGTAACATTTATATATATTATACATTTTATTATAATGTTAGTAAAGTTTTTATTCCACATAAAATATAATTTGCTAGTACTTTTACTTTATAAATAAAATAAGTACGAATTCTTATGAATTCGTACTTATTTTCATGAACAGTTTAATCCATTTATTTTTTCTTATTCTTCAAGGCTTATTCATATCTAATATCATCTAAAGGCATTATAAAAATTCTTATCACCCTAAAACATAGTACTATCTAACAATAAAGTTATTGTTTTAGGACAGCTTCTTTCAATGCTTGTGCTAACTGATCACTGCATGAAGTTGGCTTTGAACCACATTTAACGTCTTTAAGTAATTGCACTACTTTTGCTACCGGCATGCCTTCTACTAAACGGCTAATTGCCTCTAGATTCCCCGGACACCCACCAGTAAATTTAACATTTGAGACTAAATCATTTTGAATTTCGAAGTTAATTTTGTGGGAGCATACCCCTTTGGGTATAAATACTGACATATTTAATTCTCCTCTTCTGAATATTTCTTTCATTACTAGATTGTTATGCGTACCACTACAATTCATTTTACTAACAGCAACTTTATGTTACTCATGAAAAATATGCCTTACAAACTTTAGGCTAATTGTAATAATAAAAAGCCTTTCGATCTCCCGAAAGGCACATCTTTGCTGGTGGGGTTACGCGGGTTCGAACCGTGGACCTCTTCGATGTGAACGAAGCGCTCTAACCAACTGAGCTATAACCCCATGAACACAATGGTAATTATAGACCTTTTCTTTAAATATGACAAGTAAAAACCACTAGAGTATATACATTAAATAAGTATTAACCTACAAAGGAAGCAATTATCCCTGCTACAACAATAGCCGGTAAAAGATTTCCTATCCTAATTTGTGTTACCTTAAGCATATTAATACTTATGGCTACTATCAATAATCCCCCGGCAGCCGTTACTTCCTTCATGACATTAGGAGACATATATGGCCCGATAAATCCTGCCAACAACGTGATTAAACCTTGATAAATAGCCACCGAGATGGCAGAAAACAAAACTCCGATACCCATATTTGCCGTAAAAATAATTGCTGCTATCCCATCTAAAGTCGACTTTGCATACAAAGTAGTGGGATCTCCCATAAGCCCATCTTGCAAACTACCCACAATTGCCATAGCTCCCACGCAAAACACTAAACTTGCAGCAACAAAGCCTTCACCAATTGCCGTGGCAGACGTTCCTTCAGTTTTTTGCTTATTTCTGACTATTTTACTGCCAATCCAATTACCAAAGGCATTAAGTTTATCTTCAACGTCAATAGCCTCGCCAATTATGCCCCCAAGAACCATGCTGGCTATTACAATCATTACATTATTAGTTTGCAATGCCATTTGTAACCCAATAACGCCCACGCATAGAGCTATTCCATGCATAATAGTTACTTGCCACTTTTCAGGTAACCCTTTCCTTACTGTTAGGCCAATACACCCTCCCCCTAATATAGCAAGTGTATTAACTATTGTTCCCATTCCGACCATATTAGTACCATGCTTTCCCTTATTTTCTAAATTTTAAACATTAAATCCGCTGCCGCGAGTCAGCATATCTTTTTTCGATGCTTTACCCTTTTGCAATAGCTCATATATTCGTTCTAAATCATCATGAGAGTAATACTCAATAACAATTTTTCCCCCATCACCACTGCTTTTCATAACCTTCACTCTGGTTCCCAAATATTCCGTAAAATCATTTTGAAAATCTTCGACATAAATATCCTGTTCCCTTTTAAGTGCTTTTTTATTTTTTACCACAGATGTTTTCTTTTTTTTCCCATCTAATCCAAGACTTGTAATCTTCTCTCGTACAACTTTTACCGTATTTCCTTCTTTATATTCATTAACAACATCCTCAACGGTGCGAGCCGACCAATCATTAGTTACAATTTGCATAGCCAGCTCTTCCATATGCTTCTCATCACCAAGTCCAAGCAAAGGCCGCACCTGCCCCATAGTTATTTCACCTTTTTCTACGAATTTACGTATACTTTCAGGTAAATTGAGCAGCCTTAGGGAATTACTTACTGCCGTCTTACTCATTCCCATTTTTTTTGCTACTTCAGCCTGAGTTATTCCTAATTTATCCATCATATTGCGTAACCCCTCAGCCTCTTCCATTGGATTTAGGTCGCTACGCTGCATGTTCTCTATTAGTGCTACTTCCATCATAGTAGCATCATCGTATTTACGAACTACTGCCGGAACAACATCCAAGCCTGCCTCTTTAGCAGCCCTCCATCGGCGTTCGCCTGCAACTATTTCATATTTTTCTCCGGACTTTCTCACAATTAACGGTTGAATTACGCCGCTTTCCTTTATAGAATTAATGAGTTCCTTTAATTTTGTAGGCTCAAAGGTTTTTCGTGGTTGATAAGGATTTGGTATTAAATCTTTTATAGCCAGCTCCCCTGTTGTTTCACCTTTTGCGAAAGCCTGCACTAATTCTTTTTTCCCGCCGAATACGCTGTCCAATCCTGTTTTTCCCAAACCGCTTGTCTTAATGGCCACGTTTCAATACCTCCTGTGCCAATGCTCTATACATCTCAGCACCCTTAGATTTAGAATCATATATGTTAATAGGTTGTCCAAAACTCGGTGCTTCACCTAACCGTACGCTGCGTGGAATAACAGTTTTGTATAAAAGAGCAGGAAAATGTTTTTTCACTTCACTTACCACATCATTGGTTAAATTCGTACGAGTATCTGACATTGTCATAAGAATACCCTCAAGTTCTAAATCAGGGTTAAACATTTCTTGTATACGTTCAGCAGTACTCATGAGTTGGGCTACCCCTTCCAACGCATAAAATTCACACTGAATTGGTATAAGAATAGAATCCGCCGCCGTCAAGGCATTTATAGTCAACAAACTTAAGGATGGCGGGCAATCAATAATAACATAATCGTAGTCTTCTCTAACCCCTTCTAGAGCCAATTTCAAACAATATTCCCTATTCTCTTTATTAACTAAATCTACTTCTGCTCCTGCAAGATTTATTGTTGCCGGAGCTACCCATAGATTGTCAAACTCTGTTTTCACAACAATATCCTTGAGAGGCTCATCTTTGATTAAGACATCATAAACGCACTTTACCAATCCTTTTTTTTCAATACCCAAGCCACTAGTAGCATTGCCCTGCGGGTCATTGTCAAATAGAAGCACCTTTTTCTTTTTTTCCGCCAAACAGGCCGCTAAATTTACGCTAGTGGTAGTTTTACCCACACCGCCCTTTTGGTTTGTCACAGCTATAACTCTACCCAAGTCCGTCACTCCCCTCATCTGCTTTAATATAAACATCTTTTTATTCATGTTCTTATTCTAACACAAATAACTAGAAAAACAATTGCTTTGCTTTTGTACATAAAAGTCAAAAGGTCAAGTTTTCACGTGGAAACTTGACCTTTTGACTTTTATGTAACGCTGATTACATCTGCCTTTTAAGCATTTCTACCTTTAGTAAATGCTACTAAAAAATGATTCTTTTTCTGTTTTTAGCTAATATTTCATTCTTAAAGAGGTGTTTTAACTGCAACCCCTGCTTTTCTAGGATATTTTTTCGGTGTGTTTTTTTGTTTTTGTACAATTAAGACAGCACGCCCATCATCTAGTCCCGGTAATTTAATTTCTTCACAACTAACAAGTTTTCCACCTAAAATATTTAGTGCTTTATTTCCTTGATCAATCTCTTCTTTATACTTAGAGCCCTTCATTGCATAAAAGAATCCCCCTATTTTGACTAGCGGCAGGCAATATTCTGCAAGTACAGCTAAAGGAGCCACTGCACGTGCGATAACAATATCATAATGGCCTCTGTGCTCGACCTTATGCCCTGCGTCTTCAGCACGTAAATGCTCACAGGTAATACCTTCTAGCCCCAATTGTTCTATAACTGTTTGTAAAAATTTTAATCTTTTGGCCAAAGCATCCATAAGAACTATTTTAAGACTTGGGCAATAGATTTTAAGCGGTATCCCGGGGAATCCTGCTCCTGTTCCAACGTCTACCAAAATTTTCCCTGAAAAATCTTTCTCTTTATAAACTAAAAGCGAATCAATAATATGCTTAACCGCCACTTCATCCGGCTCCGTAATTGTCGTTAAGTTCATGGTTTTATTTGTTTCTATTAACATTTCGTAGTATTTATTAAATTTGTATAGTTGTTCCTTGGTAAAACTCAAGCCAGCTTCTTGTCCCTTGCTAACTAAGGACTCAATAAAATTCATGTGCCCATCTCCCTTCGCCTATTAGCTTCCAGATAGACCATTAGAACACCTATATCAGCAGGAGAAACTCCTGAAATTCTGGCTGCCTGCCCAATTGAAGTCGGCCTAACTTTCTGAAGTTTCTCTGCTGATTCTGCGGACAGTTCTTTAATTTGCAGATAATTTATATCCTGCGGAAGCAATTTACTCTCTAGTTTCAAAGCTCTAGCTACTTCTAAATATTGTTTTGCAATGTACCCTTGGTATTTTATTTGTACCTCTACCTGCTCAGCTACTACGCGTGGAAGTCTAGGCAAAGAAAATTCGCCTGCAAGTTTTTCATATGAAACTTCTTCTCGCCGCAAAAGCTCTAAAAGATTTGTGCTTGATCGTAGAGGCACCGTTCCTATATTTGCAATTTTTCTTTGATTCTCTTCATTGGGAGCAATGTTAATTTTAGCTAGGAAATCCAATGTTCTCTCCAAAAGAGAGCGCTTGGTCGTAAAAGCATCATACCTTTCATCATCCACAAGGCCAATAGCTCTGCCTTTCTCCGTTAAACGCAAATCAGCATTATCTTGTCGCAAAAGTAAGCGATATTCCGCTCGTGAGGTCATCATACGATATGGCTCATTGGTCCCTTTTGTTACTAAATCATCAATTAAAACTCCTATATAAGCATCACTGCGCCCTAAAATTAAAGGCGCATTCCCTTTTATTTTTTGTATTGCATTAATACCAGCCATTAGCCCCTGAGCGGCGGCCTCTTCATAGCCACTGGTACCATTAGACTGACCGGCAGAGAACAACCCTGAGATAGCTTTATGCTCCAAAGAGGCTTTTAATTGTAATGGATTTAAGCAATCATATTCTATCGCATAACCGGCCCGCATCATTTTACAATGTTCTAACCCAGGAATAGTTTGCATAAACTCTAATTGCACTGACGCCGGCAAGGATGAGGACATTCCTTGTACATATATTTCATTCGTATGTAACCCTTCAGGTTCAAGAAAAAGTTGGTGCCTGTCTTTATCAGCAAAACGTACTATTTTTGCCTCTATAGAAGGACAATAACGCGGTCCTACTCCCTCAATATTACCATTGAACATAGCAGATTGACTGAGATTATCTCTAATAATCTTATGTGTCTTGTTATTAGTATAAGTTAAAAAACACGGAACTTGCTTTCTATCCGTTATTTTGCTAATAAAGGAAAAATTACGTACCTCTTCATCGCCATATTGAGGAACCATTTTACTATAGTCCAATGTTCGCGCATCAACCCTTGCAGGAGTCCCTGTTTTAAAGCGCATAAGCTCTAAACCACACTCTTGCAAAGAATTGGTAAGTTTCATAGCTGCACGCAAACCATTTGGCCCTGAGTTATAGCTTACTGCGCCATATACAATTCTCCCTCGCAAATAAGTTCCCGTAGCCAAAATTACGCAACTGGCTTCAAACACTTCACCGGTCTCTGCTTCCACTCCTACAACTTGTCCGTTTTTTACCAAAATTTTATCTATCATGAGCTGTTTAACGTCAAGCTTTTCTTGATTTTCAACTACTTCTTTCATAACTACATGATAAAACGGCTTATCAGCTTGTGCTCTAAGAGCATGAACCGCATAGCCTTTACCGGTATTTAAAAGACGCATCTGGATACAAGCTTCATCAGCAGAAATACCCATTTGTCCGCCTAAAGCATCTATCTCCCTTACCAAATGTCCCTTTGCACTTCCACCTACTGAAGGATTACAAGGCATAAGTGCAATATTATCCATAGATAATGTTGCTAAAAGCGTTTTCCCGCCCAAACGTGCAGCTGACAAGGCGGCTTCTACACCGGCATGTCCCGCTCCTATTACTATAACGTCGTATTTCTCTACTATCACAATTTTCCCCTCTTTATTTTCCTAAACAAAACCGTGCAAAGATTTCATTAATTATTTCATCCTGAAGCGTCTCACCCGTAATTGCGCCAAGCTGATTAATAGCATTTTGTAAATCAATTACAATACAGTCGTAAGGAAGGCGATGTTCAGCTGCCGCTAAAGCATCTTCTAAACTCTCTTTAGTCGTAATTAACAGTTTTTCATGCCGGGCATTTTGAACAAATATACCTTTTTCTACAGTACCTGCGGAGCCATAAACAAATTTTTTGAGCCATTGCACAAAACCATCTACCCCTTCAGCAGTCTTTACAGATAAAGTTAATACATTTTGTGCTCCAAATTTCGCTTCTAAGGCTGTTGAATCAATTAGGCACGGTAAATCCCCTTTGTTAACGATAATAACATGTTCCTTGGCTTCTATGGAGCTTAGAAGCTCATTATCTTCTATTCGTAATGGCTCTGATCCATCCAATACTACTACGGCCAACTCAGCCTCTGCCAGAATTTCTTTGGTTTTTTCCACTCCTATGCTTTCTACAAAATCATCAGTTTTGCGAATACCTGCTGTATCGGTTAACACTAATGGTATTCCTTCAATGAGCATTTGTTCTTGAATAACGTCCCTAGTGGTACCGGGCATTGCAGAAACAATTGCTCTTTCTTCTCTTAATAGACAATTTAAAAGGCTCGATTTTCCCACATTCGGACGCCCCACAATAGCTGTAAGCAAGCCTTCGCGCATTATTTTACCAGTGTGAGCTTTAGATAAAAGACGCTTAACTGCTGTCAATCCGGTAATAATGCAGTTTTTAACTTCATCGAAAGTAACATCTTCTATATCTTCTTCCGGATAATCAATTACTGCTTCTAAATGTACAATTACATCCTTAAGCTCGCCACGTATATGCCTTATTTCTTCAGACAGCTGACCCTTTTGTTGCCTAATTGCTAGTTTTAAAGCTTCTTCACTGCGTGCATTAATAATGTCCATAACTGCTTCTGCCTGTGCTAAATCCATTCTCCCATTAAGGTATGCTCTTTTAGTAAATTCTCCAGGTTCAGCAGGCCTTGCACCTTTAGCAAATGTCAAACGCAAAATAGCTTTTAAAGACTGAATACCACCATGACACTGTATTTCCACTACATCTTCACCTGTATATGAATGCGGGCCGGGCATAAAAACACCTAAAGCTTCATCTACTATACTATTATCTTCATCTTTTACATGTCCGTAGACCATCCGTCTTGACTCATAGGAACTTAGTGAGCGCCCTGCTTTAGTAAAAAACATTTTATCAGCTAAAATTAAGCTATTGGGACCGCTTATGCGCACTATTCCAACAGCACCTTCTCCCAGAGCCGTAGCTATAGAACTAATAGTGTCTTCCATTATCAAACACCTACCTAACCCTCGAGAACTTTCGTCCTTTTGTAAAATAAAAAAAATATCCCCGGCAATCTATTAAATTACCGGAGATTTGCATTACCTTATGTAATATATGAGTTTTACTTGAGGTCTATTACTGCCTTACGATAGGGCTCTTCACCTTCACTATAAGTTGTTACCTTGGGATCATCTTGTAATGTCATATGAATAAGCTTACGTTCATAAGGATTCATAGGCTCCAGTACAACTTTTTCACCGGTACGTTTTACCTTTTCAGCTAAACGTTGTGCCAATCTTACTAAAGTTTCTTTACGACGTTCTCTATAATCTTCTACATCAACAATTATACGAACACGATCCTCAGAATGTTTATTAGCTACCAAATTTGTTAAATACTGCAATGAATCTAACGTCTGCCCATGCTTTCCAATTAAAACTCCCATACCAGGACCATGCAATTTAAAAACAGTCGAACCCTCTTCTTTGTTAAAAAATTTCTCCATAACTACGTTTATCTTCATTGCCTCAAAAATATTTTTTAAAAATTCCTTAGCCGCTCTATCGGCTTCTTCATTACTTCCGGAAATTTTTATTCTATCCAAGGCAACTTCTTCTTCGGTTCCTTCAATACTACTTTCTCTTTCTATTTCACCTACAGAAGCTGCTACGGCTTCTTCAGGTACATCTTTCATTGTCACTTTAACTTTGGCTAAACGACCGCCAAAAATACCAAATAAAGAATTTTTTGATTCCTCTAAAACTTCTACTTCAACCTGTTCTTTTGTTACTTTAAACTCTGCTAAAGCGGCAGCAACAGCATCATCAACTGTTTTACCGGTTTTTTCAATAGAAATCATAGTAATCCTCCTAGAGCCTTATTTACCGGCAGCACTAGTTTTCTTATTCATCAAAGCCTGCTGGCCTATTTGCATTATATTCATTATTACCCAGTACAGAACTAATCCTGCTGGGAATTGAAAACTTATATAACCAATGAAAATGGGCATAAAATAAAGCATAATTTTATTTTGCGCACTAGATGTATCAGGCATAGACTGTTTAGACTGAATAAAAGTAGTCAAAGCAGAAAGTACCGGTAAAATAAAAAGCGGATCAGGCTGTGAAATATTTTGTATCCACAAGAAATTATTAGGACCAACATAGCTGAAATCCCTAATACCATAGAAAATACCAATCATAATAGGCATTTGTACTAAAAGGGGAAGACATCCCGCTAAAGGGTTAATCCCCTGATCTTTATATAATTCTGCCAGTTTTTGATTTAAAAGAACTTTATCATTTTTATATTTTTCTTGAATAGCCTTCATTTTGGGCTGTAAGTCCATCATTGCTTTAGTAGAAGAAATTTGTTTTGCAGTTAGAGGATAGAGAATTAATTTAACGATAATAGTCATAATAATAATAGCTAAGCCATAGCTGGGAAAACCTATGCTAGCTGTTAAAGAATATAAAAATGTTACTACTTCTTGGACAATTGAACTTAACGGACTTAGAAAACTCAAAATATCACTCCTTAAACTTTCTCAATAGTATAAGTAACCCGTTATACTACGGGATCATAGCC
>Ga0183100_1000331_pt1 | contig 46281 bp, 40 predicted proteins | sample Biomet2_FD_127789 | JGI IMG/M metagenome (GOLD analysis project Ga0183100, IMG submission 127789) | Microbial communities from bioreactor (seeded with anoxic lake sediment) at LBNL, California, USA - Biofuel metagenome 2 | ecosystem: Engineered > Bioreactor > Anaerobic > Unclassified ... | reverse complement strand
ATAAGGAGGACTTATGAACTTAGCAGAAGAATTTTATAAAAATAATATAGAAAAGAATAGTAAAGAAAGTAGTTATATAAGTGCTAAAGTAAATATTGTTGGATGGAGTAGATTATCAGTAGTACTATTATGTGTTTTAGTTGATTATTTTTTATATAGACAAAATAAAATTAGTTTAATTATAGTTGTAACTATATTTTTTATAATTATTTTTTTAATTTTAGTATTTAATCATAATAATATATTTGAATATAAAAAAAGAATTGATTTGCTAATAAATATTAATGAAAATGGACTTAAAAGACTAACTGGAGAGTTTAAAAAAATTAAGGATAATGGCTCGGAATATTTAGATTATAATCATTCATTTATAAATGATTTAGATGTATTTGGTAATAATTCGATTTTTCAATACATTAATTCTACAGTTACTAAAGGTGGAAGAGAGGAATTGGCAAAATTATTAAAAAGAGAAAAAGTTTTAACTAATAATAAAATAAAGGAAAGGCAAGAAGCTATAAGAGAACTGGGAGAAAACGTTGTATGGAGACAAAAAATAATTGTTGAAGGTAGATTAAACAGATCAAGAGATGAGGATTTAAATACTCTAATTAAATGGAGCAAGGGGAAAGAATCTTCAAGTCCTTTAAGAGTAGCAATTGCTTGTACCTTTATGCTGGTAACTATTTTTTCAATATATTTAGCAATTAAAGGAATAATACCTGAATCATTTTTAATTTTAGATCTTATGGTAAATTTTATTGTTGTTAAGATGTTATCTAAGAGCATGGGAAAAGAACTTAGATTATTTGAATCTATAAAAAATAGTGTAGATGGATATAGTAGAATCTTATGTTTAATAGAAAATGAAAATTTTAATTCAGTGTATTTAAAAAGCTTAAATAGTAAATTAAAAAATGATAAATTAAGTTGCAAAGAGGAAATGAAAAAATTATCAAATATATTAGATTGGGCAGGCAATAGTGTATATAATGCATATTATTTATTATTGAATGTATTTTTATTTTCGGATGTATTTTTAATGCGAAGTTTAGAAACATGGAGAGAAAGAAATGGTGAGAAACTTGACGAATGGCTTAGTGTAATGCATGAGATAGATGCATTAAATAGTATATCCAATCTTTCTTTTGAAAATGAAAATTGGACTTATCCTGTCATTTTAAATGAGAATGAAATAGAAGGAATTAATATAGGTCATCCACTACTTGGAACGAAAGCAATTAGAAATACATTTTCATTAAGAGGAGAAAAAAAGGTATCATTAATTACAGGTTCTAATATGTCTGGTAAAAGTACATTCTTAAGAACATTAGGTGTAAATTTACTTCTTAGCTATATAGGAGCACCAGTATGTGCAGATAAATTCTCATTTGGAATTATGAATATATATACTTGCATGAGAACAAAAGATAATTTAGAAGAAAGTATTTCATCATTCTATGCAGAAATTTTAAGAATAAAAATATTAATAGAAGCATGTAAAAAAGGAGAAAAGATATTTTTTCTTTTAGATGAAATATTTAAAGGAACGAATTCTAAGGATAGGCATATTGGAGCCACTGTACTAATTAAACAATTAATTCAATATGGAGGGGTGGGGCTTGTATCTACCCATGATTTAGAATTATGCGATTTGGAGAAAGAAAATAAAAGTATAATAAATTATAACTTTAGAGAATTCTATAAAAATGATAAAATTAAATTTGATTATATATTAAGAACGGGAAAGAGTGAGACACAAAATGCAATTCATTTAATGAAGCTTGCAGGTATAGAAATTTAAATTTAGAAAGGAATAGATATGGGGTACATTATTATTGATTTGGAGTTTAATAATTTAAAAAACATAACTAATTATTATAAGAATTTTTTTGAAACACATGGAGATTTTGCTTCAGCCGGGTTAGAAAATGAAATTATAGAAATAGGAGCTGTAAAAGTAGATAAGTATATGAAACCTATAAGTGAAATTAGAGAATATGTAAAGCCTACAGTGTTTCCTGTAATTAATCCTATAGTAACTGAAATTACTAAAATAGATATAAACATATTAAATGATAGAGGAATACCTTTTGAGGAAGCTATAAACAAACTTAAGGATATGTTTGAAGACGGTGATGTTCTTTGTTCATGGGCAAAAGACGATGTTGTAGAATTGATTATAAATGCTAATGAGCATAATTATACGGATTTAAGTTGGCTAGATGAATATTTAGATATTCAAGAATATGCAACTAAAATGTTAGCCCATAAGAAAGCACTGGGGCTTAAGTCAGCTTTAGATGAACTGAAAATCAAAGTAGATGATACAAAATTACATGATGCATTAAATGATGCAAAATACACAGTAGAGGTGTTTAGAAGGGTATATAATTCTAGAGCTATTGGAAATTATTTAGTTAAAGATATATATAATATGCCAGCAATACATGTATCAAATCTTGAAAATTTAAAAATTGATGAAGAAAAATTAATGTTAAAGTGTCCTAAATGCGGAAATAAAGTTGAACTAGAAACACCAATAAAACTTTTAAATTGGAGATTCGTAACTGTAGGTACATGTCTTAAATGTAAAAGTAATGTTTTGTGTGAAGTTATAGTTAAAAAAACCCTTCAAGGAGAAGAACGGTATAGTGAAGTTAATAGTATTCTAAAAAATGAAGCATATTTGAATTATATTTACAAGTTGGAAAAGCATGATAAATAAAGATGAATTATAATAAATATTTGCTAATAAGTAAGAAATTCTTTGGAGAATTTTAATCTAAAATATGATAAAATAAACTTATAAAGAAAAATCAAATGAATAAATTTAACGAAAGGATTTTATTTATGAATATAGCCTTTTTTCTTACACCTAAAAATGAAGTAATATGTGAAAATCAAGATGCGACAATGAAACAAGTTATGGAGAAAATGGAGTGCTACGGATACACTGCAATACCAATTATAGATAAAGAAGGAAAATATGTGGGAACGTTAACAGAGGGAGATTTATTATGGAAGTTGAAAAATACTCATAATTTAAACTTTAAGAATACTGAATCTATTAAGGTTAAAGATGTACCTAGGAGAATAACTCAAAAGTCTGTATCTATAACTTCGAATATAGAAAGTCTAATATCATTAGCTGTAAATCAAAATTTTGTGCCAGTAACTGATGATAACGGAACCTTTATAGGAATAATAAAAAGAAGTGATATATTAAATTATTGCTTTAATGAAATGGAAAAGAGAAAAGATTTAGAAAGACAGCATTTTTCCATGTATGATGAGGGGTAAGATTTCAAAAAAGTATGAAAGTTAGGCATATGAAAGAAAAGACCATCAAGACGAGTTCTCGTTTTGATAGTCTCTTTTGCATATTTAGTAATTATAATTTGATTTAAGTATCTGATTAGTCTGCATTTTGATAAGTTTCAATTACGAAATCAAATTCAGTAGCATCTGTTATTTCACCATAGGAATCTTCTTTAATTCCTGGATAATAGTATAGCACTAATTTATCACTGGAATTAGTTATATTTTCTAGTAAAATGTATAAATTATTTAAAGTACAATCTTCAACAACAGCTAAGACTTTATATTTTGAAGCTCTTCCGGTGTCGTTGTTAGTAAGGTCTAGTATAAAATCATTAAATTTTCGTACATTGACCTTTTCTTTATCACAATAGCAAATCAAAGACCCATTTCTACAGCTTGAACATTTTTTGAAATTGCAATCAAAAGTGCAGTTTAAGCATTCACAATTAGAGCACTTTTCTAACTGCTTAAAATGTTCTCTATTTTTAGCCTTGAAATCTTGAAGAAGGGTAATGCTTGGAGTCGATTTAAACATTGAAAATAAAGATTTCTTTTTGCAATTAGCTTCAGCAGAATCCAAAAGTTTAGTATATTCTTGAAGGATTGATGCCTTAGTAAAATATTTTCGTATATTTAAATCTTTTTTAGAAACAAAGGGAGAAATCTCACTTATAGCATAAGCTATATCAGTATAAATTTTCCCCCAATATCTTCTTTCTTGATTTATAAAATCCATATCTTTGTTATTATTCATGTTAACACCTAATTATTCTTATATTTTGCTAATTCAGCATCTAAGTCAACTTCATCTAATTTTGCAAACTCACTATCGAAATTATCTAAGTCCCTTAATTCTCCCAAGCCTTGAGCAAGAGATTCTTTTCTTTGAATCTTTCTTTCTATACTATCAATTTGTATTGAATTACTCTTAGTTTGTACGTTTGCAAGTACTTCATTAACTTTTTGGGATGCTTCAGCATTTGCGTATCTTGCAGCAGCCTCATCTCTATAATTTCTAGTCTTTGTTATTTCTTCTTCTAAAGCACGAAGATTTGATTTTAAGGCATCAGCTTGAACTTTAGAGTTATCATAGCTTGCTTGTAAAGAAACGATTTTTTTATCTATTTCAACTTTTTTAGCTAAAGCTCTTTTTGCGAGTTCTTCATTTCCTTTACTTAAAGCTAATTTTACTTTTTGATCATAATCTTCAGATTCTTTTTTTGAAAGATTTAACTTCTTTTCAATTTCATGAACATTACCTAAAATTTGAGCTGAACTTAATTTAGCTTTATTAAATTGTTCATCCATATCTCTTAATTTTTGATCTAATAACTCTACTGGATTTTCCATATCATCCAATGTAGAATTTACCTTTCCTTTAATCATATTTGACATTCTTGTGAAAATTCCCATATTATTACCTCCAAAAATTTTTATTATTTTCTTTTTTTATTTAAATATATTTTTATTAACATAATAGCTAATATAGATATTCCAGCTAAAGCTAAAGCATTAATTATTGAGCTTGAAGCTGAACCAAAGTAAAACGGTCTGTAAAAACTACCAAAGCCGAATCCACTAAAGAATGGGAAAAAAGAACTCATGCTTGAGCCATTGCTATAGGTTTTAGTATTATTATTTTTGCTATTATTTGTATTCGAAGATGTTGAAGAACTAGAAGAATCTTCAGTTTTATTTTTATCAGTTGTAGAATATGAACCACTACTAAATCCTTTTGCAGCACCATCACTTTTTGAAGAGGTACTTGAATCAGATTTAATTGGAGAACTGCTATTGCTATCTGAAAAATTACCTGATTTAAATCCCTCAGCACTCTTTGAACTAGTAGAATCTTTACTGGTACTAGTAGAGGATTTGCTAGATGAATTTTTAACAGAGCCAGAACTAAATCCACTATTTGATTTTGAACTGCTAGAACCAGATTTGCTACTAGAGCTTGAACTACTACTAGATTTAGCAAAAGCTGTTGTGCCATCTGATGGACTTATACCTGTAAATGATAAGGTATCTAAGGGTAAACTTGAAAATATAAATATAAATGTTAAAAGTATAGCTAAAACATATTTTTTATTAATCTTATGAATAGTGATCACCCCTTAAAAGATTATGTATTTATTATATAAAAAAGAATTCTTATACACAATATTGAAAAATAACGAAAAAAGACTAAAGAAGTTAGTTACAATTAAATATTACAACTATAGGTTATAATATCTCGCTTATTATAGAAATATCTATCTTATTAAGAAGTATTTAATACTGGTTAATATATATTTTCTGAAATTAAGAAAATATATATGTTTATGTATAAAGGTTTTCATTTAATTATATCATAAGTATGTTAATAGTACATTAACATACTTGTATAAACGTTTTTCTTAGATTAATATTATAATTAGAGTAAGGAGTATTCAAAAAAATTAAGGAGTGATGATTAATGTCTAAGGAAGAAACAATGAGCAGTATGGGTGAACTTTTAAATCAGTATGATGTAAAGAGATTAAATAGGGGAGACGTTTTAAAGGGTAAAGTAATAGATGTAAATGATAAAGAAGTTTCAGTTAATATAAACTCTGCTTTTGATGGATTAATATCTAAAGAGGAATTATCAGCAGATGGAAAAGATCCTAGGGAAGTAGTTAGTAAAGATGATGAAATTGACGTATATGTTATATCTCCAAATGATGGAGAAGGATACGTTGAGCTTTCATTAGTAAGAGTATTAGAAATAAAAGAAAAAGAAGAAATAAAGGAATCTTTTAAAGAACAAAAAAATATTATTGTTAAAGTTAAGGAAGAAACTAAAGGTGGCATAATTGCTTATTATGGTAATGTAAGAGTCTTTATTCCAGGTTCACTTGCAAGCAGAGAAAGAATTGAGCTTAGTACTTTGGTAGGAAAAGAGTTAGAGATTAGAATTACAGAATTGGATTTTAGAAATAAAAAAGTTGTAGGCTCAAGAAGAGTTATTGAAGAGGAAGGATACAATAAAAATAAAAAAGTTATATGGGACAGTTTAATAGAAGGTGAAAAAAGAAATGGTGTTGTTAAAAAGCTAGTTAAATTTGGTGCCTTTGTAGATATTGGTGGAGTAGAAGGCTTAATTCATATTTCAGATTTATCATGGGAAAGAGTAAATAGACCAGAAGATATAGTTAAAGAAGGTGATAAAGTTGAAGTGTTTATAGGTGCTGTAGATAAAGAAAAAGAGAGATTATCTTTAATATTAAAAGATGTAACTAAAGAACCATGGACAGTTCATGGCGAAGAACTTAAAGAAGGAGATTTGGTAGAAGGTAAAGTTGTGCGTATTACTACATTTGGAGCATTCATTGAATTATTTGAAGGTGTAGAAGGATTAGTACATATATCAGAAATTACGGATGAACATATTGCAAAACCTTCAGATATATTAGAAGTTAATCAAAAAGTAAAAGTAAAGGTATTAACTTTTAATAAAGAAGATAAGAAGATAGCTTTAAGTATTAAGGATGCAATAGAAGGAAATAAAGAGTATCTTAATTATGTTGATAGTGAGGAAGATGAAGGAACATCTTTAGGGGATTTGCTTAAAGGATTTAAATTTGAGTAAAGCTTAAATCAATGTACAACTGAAAATTGACAATGAGGAACGAGCTTAAAGAAAACGTTCAAGAAACCAAATATAAAAATTAAAAACAATTAATAAAAATAAGAAATAAATTAGTATTTCTATATAATGAGGGTACAATTTCCTTTAGAGATTGTACCCTCATTATTATGAATTGTAAATTGACTTAAATTTTTTCTATCTTTAACATATTAGTTCCGCCAGTATGAGTTGTTGGCATTCCAGCAGCAACTATTATATCATCTCCAGGCACCGTTATTCCTAATTTATGCACTATATTTTTAGATTCATTTAAGATTTGATCTGTTGTATTAAACATCTCACATCTCATAGGGCATATACCAAAATTTAAATTTAATGATCTTCTTACTTGATCATAAGGTGTTATAGCTATAATTGGAGCTTTAACTCTATATCTTGAAAGAATTCTAGCAGTAGCACCACTCTTTGTTGCAGCAACAATAGCTTTTGCATGTAGCATATTTGCAGTTCTACATGCGGAATAGCTTATTGCAGATGCATAATCATTAAGAGAAGGTTCTCTAAGTTTTGAAGTTAAATGATTATAATCTAAATATTCTTCAGCTTCTTGAGCTATTTTAGACATTGTTTTTGCAGCTTCTATAGGGAAAAGACCAGAAGCACTTTCACCACTTAGCATTATTGCATCAGTACCATCAAAAATGGCATTGCAAATATCACTTGCTTCAGCTCTAGTTGGAAGTGAATTTCTAATCATTGAATCAAGCATTTGAGTTGCAGTTATAACAACTTTACCTGCTTCATTACATTTTTTGATTATCATTTTTTGATTTATAGGTACTCTTTGAATTGGGATTTCAACACCCATATCTCCTCTAGCAACCATTACAGCATCAGTTACTTCGATAATAGAATCTATATTATCTACACCTTCTTGATTTTCGATTTTAGCTATTACCCTTATGTGTTCACCATGATTTTCTTTTAAAACTTTTTTTACATCTAGGATATCGCTAGCTTTTCTTATGAAAGAAGCAGCTATGAAGTCAACACCCATTTTACAACCGAATTTAATATCTTCAATATCCTTTTCAGTGATTGATGGTAGTTTTATAACTACATTAGGAACATTAACACCTTTATGATTTTTAATTTCTCCACCAACTATAACTTTAGTATGTATGGTTTTACCTTCAACTCCAGTAACTTTGAACTTTAAAAGACCATCATCAACAAGGATTTTTCCTCCGACTTTTATATCTTGATAAAGTATGTCATATGAAATTGAACATCTTTTTTCATCTCCAAGGATTTCTTCTCCACAAACAAAGGCAAAATCATCGCCATTATTAAGAGTTACCCCATCATTTACAAAGTTATGAGTTCTAATTTTAGGCCCCTTTATATCAAGGACAATAGCTGTTGCAGAATCCATTTCTTTACTTAAACGTTGAATTAATTCAATTTTCTCTTTGTGTGATTCATGTGTACCGTGAGAAAAGTTTAATCTTGCGGCACTCATTCCAATTTCAATAAACTTTCTTAAAGTTGCTTCATTATCACTTGCTGGACCAATAGTAAAAATCATTTTTGTTTTTTGCATACAAACACCTCACATTAAAATTTTATAAATTATACTTATAGTGTGTAAAATAATAAAAACATACATCGTATAGCAGTATTTTATGATAAACTAAGAAAAAAGATATGTATAATGATATTTTATCACATAATTGACGAAAGGAAGAGTAAAGTATGAAAAATTTAGAGGATATTATAGAGAAAAGATTTTTTTATCATTTTAAGGAGATAAGTAAAATACCAAGAGGATCGGGTAATGAAAAGCAAATAAGCGATTATTTACTTAATTTTGGACAAAATTTAGGCTTAGAATGTATTCAAGATCAAGCTTTAAATGTGATAATTAAAAAGCCAGCATCAAAAGGCTATGAAAAAGCTCCAATAGTTATAATTCAAGGTCATATGGATATGGTATGCGAAAAAAATGGTGATAAAATACATGATTTTGAGAAAGATCCTATAGAACTAATTGTTAAGGGTGATTATATATATGCTGATAAAACTACTCTTGGAGGAGATGATGGGATTGCACTTGCTTATGCAATGGCAATTTTAGAAGATAAGACTATAGAACATCCAGCTCTTGAAGTATTAATAACAACTGATGAAGAAGCGGGAATGAGCGGTGCTATGGCAATTCAACCTCATTATCTAAATGGAAAAATTGTTTTAAATATAGATTCAGAAGAAGAAGGAAAACTTTTAGTTAGCTGTGCAGGAGGCATTAGAACAAAATCTACTTTTCCTATTGAATGGATAGATAAAAAGGAAAACACAAAAGAATATACCCTTGTAATCAAAGGTTTGAAAGGAGGGCACTCAGGAACAGATATTAATTTAGGAAGAGGAAATTCTAATAAGTTAATGGGAAGATTATTGGAAGAAATCACAAATGAAATTAAATTAAATTTAGTTTCATTAAATGGTGGCTCAAAAAATAATGCAATTCCAAGAGAAGCTACAGCAGTTGTGTCAATTAATTCAGCAGATGAAAAAAAATTAATTGATTTAAAAACAAAAGTATGTGAAAATTTAAAAAAAGAATTTAGCAAAAAGGATTCAGACTTAAGAATATATTTACTAGAATATGAAAAGAGTGTAGGGAAAGTATTTTCAGATGATACTACAGCAAAAGCAATTAAATTATTGTATATGTATCCAAATGGAGTAAATACAGTGAGTTCAGAAATAGAAGGATTAACAGAAAGTTCAACAAACCTTGGAGTGGTAACAACTAATGAAAATGATGTTGAATATGATAGTGCAGTGAGGAGTTCTATATTTTCATTAAGAGAAGAAATAGTTGAAAGAAATAAATGTATAACTAAAATTCTAGGTGGAACATTTATTACTAATGCAGGATATCCAGCGTGGCCATATAAAACTGATTCAAAAATAAGAGATATATGTAAAGATATATATTTTAAAATGTATGGAAAAAAAGCTGAAGTTGTTGCGATTCATGCTGGCGTAGAGTGTGGAATACTTAAGGAAAGGCTTGGAGATTTAGATATGATCAGCTTTGGACCAGACATAATCGATATACATACACCAAATGAACATATAAGTATATCTTCTACTTGTAGATGTTTTGAATACTTATTAGAAGTGCTTAAGGGAATAAGAGATTAATATATGTTTATATAAAGAATAAACTAAACCTCAATGTTATTAGCAATAACATTGAGGTTTAGTTTATTGTCTGATATTCATAGTAAATTACCATCATGTAGAGAAATATTGAGGAAAGCGGAGATGTTTTGTTGTAAATGAATATATAAAAGTGTTAATAGTTTGACCAATAACAAAGCTATGAATATACTATTAAATTGTGAAAAATAAAAGACAATATAAACAAAAGTGAAAATGTTTTCTGAAGTGATATAAAATTAGGTGATGGAGAGGGAATAGAGATGAAAAATAAAAGAAAAATGCTTACAAAATGTATAATTACAGCTTTTGTGTTTTTAGAAGCTTGCTTTATTAATACTCAAAGTGCTAAAGCTGATATGACACTACGACCTAATAATGGAATTAAACTTAAAATTAGTGAATTTAAAACCCAAGCACCTTCTGATACAGAAATAAAATTAGATAGCGGAAATAAAGCTTCAAGAGGTGCTATTAACAAAGGAAACGAAGTTGTTAATTATGCATATAAATTTTTAGGGAAACCATATGTTTATGGAGCAACTGGTCCAAATGCTTTTGATTGTTCAGGATTAACACAATATGTATACAATAAATTTGGGGTGGATATATCTCGTACTACATATACTCAAGTAGAGGAAGGTAGTAAAGTAAAAAGAAGTGATTTAAGAGCGGGAGATTTAGTTTTTTTTAATACAGAAGGTTCAATAAGTCACGTTGGTATTTATATTGGAGATGGAGAGTTTATTCATGCACCAAGAACAGGGAAACCAGTAATGGTAAGTTCATTAGCGGATGGATACTACTCAGCAAGATATGCAACAGCTAGAAGAATCTTTGATTAATAATTGAATATGGAAAATGTCATTCTTATATCTCTTTATTATTGGACAATGTATTTTTTATTATATAGGAAACAGCTTGCGGAACTGGCAGTGGATAACAGTTATACTCGATTGTAGGGGGATTTTGTTCTTTAACATAACTCATATATGTGTAAACTATAGAATAAATATAGTATATGAAAGGGGGGAAATACTATGAGGTACACAAGATATGAATATAAGAAATCAAATAAGATAAAGTTTTTGTGTAGTGTTGTAATTATCGCTTCAATATCTATAGGTGGTGGATTATTTATTAGTAATTTTATTTTTGATGGGAAACAGATTAAAGATAACAATAGTTATAATTCAATTCAGGAAAATAATAAAGGTCAAGTTATAAGTTTTATAGCATTACAATGTGGATATTATTCTAAAGAAGAAAATGCAAAAGAATCATTAAATGAAATATCAAAATATTGTGAGCCTTTTATAGTAGAAGAGGATGGTAAATATAGATTATTAGCTGGAATATATAAAGAAGAAGATGGGCTAAAAAAAATAGAAGAATTTAAAGTGAATAATATTGATGTTGTGAAGGTTAATTTAAATATTTCAAGTGATAATGTAGAAAGTGAAAAAATAACAGAGGTTATAGACGGATTTTTAACAATTACAAATAAACTTGAAGATAGTGGAGTTAAAAGTATAAAAACAATAGAATTTAAAGCATGGGCTGATAAAATTATAACCGATGATAGTAGTATAAAATCTAAAAAAATAGATGATTTAAGTAGCTATGTAAAAAATTTGCCAGAGGAAATAAATAAAGAAAATAGAAATATAAATATACAAGAATTATATAAATTGCTTAAAAACTAAAAAAATATAGAATAATTATTACAACAAAATTACATTTATATAAAAAAAGTCATAACTTAATATAACAGACTTGTTTAAGAACATCTTAAATGATAAACTATAAGGTATAGAAATGTTTACAGGTATATCTATCATTTCTATACTTTAAAAAATTAACATGTCTATAACATATATTATTTGTCAATAATATATGTTAGATTATTTATTTTAGGATGTGAATATATGAAAATAGTATTAGCTTCTGCTTCAGAGAGACGGCAAGAACTTTTAAGTAGATTAATTAAAAATTTTGATATAATAGTCAGTGATTTTGATGAAAGTAAAGTTCTCTTTGAAGGGTGTATAGATAGATATGTTAAAAATGTAGCTTTAGGAAAGGCGCTTGATGTTAAAGATAAACTAAATGATGATGCAATAATAATATCAGCAGATACTGTAGTTATATTAGAAAACAAGATACTAGGAAAACCAAAGGATGAAGAAGATGCTTTTAAGATTTTAAAATCACTTCAAGGCAGAAAACATTCAGTTTATTCAGGTGTTGTTATTATTAATACTGCTAGAGATGTAATTAAACAAGAAAGTTTAGCTACAGAGGTTACTTTTTCTGAAATGAGTGATGATGAAATACTAAAATACATAAAAACGGGTGAGCCTTTAGACAAAGCTGGAGCTTATGGGATTCAAGGCATAGGTGGAATATTTGTTAAGGCGATAAAAGGATGTTATTATAATGTTGTTGGACTTCCATTAAACAAACTAAAATTTATGCTAGAAGAAGTACAATAATTTGAGGGAATGAAGGGGTATCATATATGTGGAGGTAGTGTATTAATGGACAGTAGCCTTAAAATTAAGGATATACCACAAAATGAAAGACCTAAAGAAAAATTATTAACCTACGGAGCTGAGGGGTTAAGTAATTCAGAGTTATTAGCAATCATACTTAGAACTGGAACTCAAGGAGAAAATGTACTTCAATTAAGTAGTAGACTTCTATCAGAATTAGAAGGGTTAGATGGAGTTTTGAGTGCAAGCTTTGATGATATAACATCTATAAAAGGTATTAAAGAAGGAAAAGCTTCTCAAATTTTAGCATTATCTGAGCTTTTTAGGAGATTTAGAACATTGAAAGCAATGAAGAAAGATATTAAAATTAATTCACCAAAAGATTTAGCAGATCTTCTTGTTGGTGAAATGAACGAACTAAATCAAGAAATTTTAAAAGTCATATTATTAAGTACAAAAAATATTATTATTGGAACAAAAGATGTTTTTAAAGGTAGTTTAAATACATCTATAGTTCATCCAAGAGAAATCTTTAAGCAAGCAATAGACAAGAATAGTGCATCTATAATTATATGTCATAATCATCCATCAGGCGATCCAACGCCTAGTAAAGAAGATATAAATATTACATTAAGAATTAAAGAATGTGGAAATATTATGGGAATTCAATTAGTAGACCATATTATAATAGGAAATAATAAATTTGTTAGCCTCAAAGAGAGAGGACTAATATAGAATCGGAAGGGGAAAAAGTAATGGGATTTTTTGGATCAGGAAAAGATATGGGGATAGATTTAGGAACGGCAAATACTTTAGTATTTGTAAAAGGTAAAGGGATTGTTTTAAGAGAGCCATCTGTTGTTGCAATGAATACAGTGACTAGAAAAACATTAGCAGTTGGATCAGAAGCTAAACTTATGATAGGTAGAACCCCTGGGAATATAGTGGCTATAAGACCATTAAGAGATGGAGTAATAGCAGACTTTGATATAGCTCAAACAATGATGAAAAGCTTAATAGAAAAGGTATCAACCAAGAATGCATTTAAGAACCCAAGAATAATAGTTTGTTATCCATCAGGTATTACTGAAGTTGAAAAGAGAGCTATTGAAGAAGCAACAAAACTTTCGGGCGCTAGAGACGTTATTTTAATGGAAGAACCAATGGCAGCAGCAATTGGCGCAGGACTTCCAGTAAGTGAGCCAACAGGTAGTATGATAGTAGACATTGGTGGTGGTACTACAGAAGTAGCTATTATTTCTTTAGGTGGTATAGTAACTAGTAAATCTCTTAGAAAAGCAGGGGATGAATTAGATCAATCAATAATTTCTTATATTAAAAAGGAATTCAACTTAATGGTTGGAGAAAGAACTGCTGAACAAGTCAAAATGGAAATAGGATCAGCGTATAAAGTTAACGATGAAGAAATGGTGATGGATATAAAAGGAAGAGATATGATTTCAGGTCTTCCAAAGACTGTTGAAATTTCAGAATCTCAAGTGAGGGAAGCATTAAAAGAACCTATATATGCCATTATAGAGGCGATTAAAACAACATTAGAAAAAACACCACCTGAGCTTGCAGCAGATATTATAGAAAAAGGAATAATGCTTGCTGGCGGTGGTGCTTATTTAAAAGGCTTAGATGTATTGATAAATAAAGAAACAAACATGCCTGTACATATTGCAGAGGCACCTCTTGATTGTGTAGTACTTGGAGCAGGAAAGGCACTAGAAGATTTCGATAAAATTAGTAGAGATCAAAGAGGTTAATATATGAAATTTCTTAGGAATAAGCTGGCAGTAACTATTATAGTACTGTCAGTTAGCTTTTTAGGATTAATAGTTTATACTGTTAAGAAGGATAATAGAAGTATTATTGAAAATGGTGCCGGTAGTACTCTAAATCCAGTGCAAAGTCTTGTATATAAAGGAACTGATAAAATTAAAGAAATTTTAGACTTTTTCTTAAATTTTTCTGAAGTAAAAGCACAAAATAAAGAATTAATTAATAAAAATCAAGAACTTGAAAATACATTAGCAACCTATTCAGATTTGAAAGGCGAAAATGATAGATTAAGAGAAGTATTAAACTTCGCAGAAGAAAGAAATAATTATAACTATATAGCATGTGATATTATAGGATATAGCGGAGGAAACTTTTTAGATGGATATATAGTTAATAAAGGTAAAAATGAGAATATTCAAAAAGGTATGATTGTTATAGCAGCTCAAGGGTTAGTCGGGCAAGTAACAAGCGTAGGAAGTAACTGGAGTATAATTCAATCTTTAGTTAATGAAAATATAGCAGTAAGTGTTATGGTTGAAAGTACTAGAGATGCTACTGGCTATTTAAAAGGATTTAAAGATAGCCAAAATAGGAATTTAACAAAAGTCTATGATCTTCCAATGGATTCAGAAGTTAAAGAAGGCGATGTAATAATGACATCTGGAGTAGGGATGCTTTACCCAAAGGAAATTAGAATTGGAGAAGTAATTTCAGTTGAAGAAGATAAAGTAAAGGTAATGAAAAGCGCAGTTGTAAAACCATATGTAGATTTTAATAAATTAGAAGAATTATTTATTGTCTCTCCGAAGGATACGAGAGAAATTAAATATAATTAGAGGTTCATAAATGGAAAAATTAATTGTTATTTTAGTTTCTATAGGTTTAGTTATATTAGACAATTCATTTGTACCTTTTTTTTCAGTAAAAGGTGCTTATCCTAGCTTATTATTTATATTTGCTATTGCTTATTCCTTAATAAATGGAAAAGAAAAGGCTATATTTATAGGTGTTGTGAGTGGTATATTGCAAGATATTTTCTTTTTTCATGGATTTGGAGTGAATTCTTTATTGAATTTATTGATATGCCTTTCGTCAAGTATTATTGGAGAGGGAATAATAAAAAATAAAAGAATAATACCAGTAATTTTAATTTTTTTTATTACAATAATGAAGTATATAGGAGTAAGCATAATATTTTATTTATTAGATATTGATATACAATTTTCAAAAAGCATTATTGTGGGGATATATAACGGAGTTATAATGTTCTTTACGTATAAGGTAGTAATAAATATTTATGATGATGAATACACAAAACAAAGGTGGAGGTTTAAATGATATTAAATAAACCAACAAATAAAAAGAAAAAAAAAATCTCTAGGTATACTGTTTTGTGCATTATTATGGGGATTATATTTGGAATTATTACTTTAAGATTATTGTATATTCAAGTATTCAGTTATGAAGAATACAAGGAAAGAGCAGATGTTACATCAACAAAGTTTATATCAGATAAAGCTCCAAGAGGAAAAATATATGATCAAAAAGGTAATGTTTTAGCAACTAATAAACAAACATACACCATTACATATACTCAAACAAATGATGCAGATAAAAACTTTTATACAACAATGAAAGAATTGTTTAAAATATTAGATGAAAATAATGAAACTATTCAAGATACATTGCCGCTTAAAATTGATAGTAATGATAAGATATATTTTGAATATACAAGTGATAATAAAGAATCTCAAAATTATGAAAATTTAAGATTTAAAAAAGATAGGGGTATAAGTGATACCTTAAAAAATGCTATGTTTAAAGATCTTGAAACAGGTCAAGAGTTATCTGATGCACAAAATTCACAATTAGATGAAGCTCTTCTAAAGATAACAGATGAAGATTCATTTTATGCTTTAGTTAGATCTTATAATTTGATTGAACTTGTAGATTCTGATTATAATACAAATGAAAAAAAGAACATATATTCTAAAACTAATATGTCAGATAAAGAATTAACTAATGTAATTTTAAAGGCAGGATATACTTTGAATGACATCAGAAAATTCATGGTTATAAAAGATTCTATAAAAATGCAAAGTTTTAAAGGAGACAGATCAGCAACTATTGCAGGAAACATTGCAAGAAATACAGCTTTTATAGTATATCAAAAGCTTACTGATTTATCAGGAATAGATGTTAGTTTATCACCAATAAGATATTATCCATATAATAATTTAGCATCTTCAGTTTTAGGTTATGTATCTTCAATTAATGATAATCAAAAAGAAAAATATGAACTTAAGGGATATGATGTTTCATCTGATTTAATTGGTACGTCCGGTATAGAATCCGCTTTTGAAGAACAATTAAAAGGAGTTAAAGGTGGAACAATTATTAAAGTTAATTCACAAGGTAGAAAGACTCAAGACTTATTTAAACTTGAATCTTATCCTGGGAATGACGTTCATCTTACTATAGATGATGATGTTCAATATGCAGCAGAACAAGGATTGGCTGATGCAATGGAGAATTTACAAAAAAATGTAGTAGACATTGATGGAAGTAAATTTCCAAATGCAACAAGAGGAGCACTAGTTTCAGTTGAGGTTAAAACAGGAAGAATTTTATCACTAGTAAGTTATCCTAATTTTAATCCTAATTTATTTGCAGTTCCAGGACAATTAACATCAGAGGAAAATAAACAATATTTTAATCCTGACTACGAGGCATTTGGAAAAGAATTAATACAAAAATTGGGGTTGAATAAAACTGTTGATGAGTTATTTCCACTGAAAGATGGATATAGAACAGATCAATATGATTTGTATCCAAGACCATTTTATAATTATGCTACTATGTCATTATCTCCACCAGGGTCAACATTTAAGCCGCTTACAGCTATTGCAGGTTTAGAATCTGGAGTAATAAGCCCTGATACAATTATAAATGATACAGGTAAATTTAATATACATCCAGAAACTTTTGGTAAAGGTTTTGCACCAGGAGGAATAGAAGCTGCAATGGGACGAATAGGTTTAACTACAGCTATAGCACAATCAATCAACTATTACTTCTATGAAACAGCATATTTAATGTATATTAATACGTATAATCAAACAGGAAGTAAGATTGAGGCTTTGGATTCTATTGCAAAATATGCTTGGCAATTTGGTTTAGGTGTTGATCCTAATGATCCTAATAGTAAACAAAAAGCTACAACAGGAATAGAAATAGGAGAACACTTTGGGCAAACATATAACTTTACATCGTGGAAAGCTAATTCTATAGCATATGGTAAATTTACCTTACGCGATGCGTTAGAAAATGGAGATTATAAGGGAACAACTTTCATTGCATTTGATTATGGTATTTCAGATGATGATAATGAACAAGTTAAAAATTCCAAACAAGCTATAAAGGATAAAATTGCAGAAAACATAAATAAGGTTGGTACCGCTGAAGAAAAATCAATGATGACCCATGATGAATTTGCAAAGGCTATTAAAAAAGATATTCAAAATATAATGGAATATTCTAATAAGTATAAAGAAAATGTAGCGCAATATGAGCAACAATCAGGAAGAAAAGCTAATTTGGAATCTCAAGCTTCAATTATAGCAGAAGTTATAGCTCAATTTACAATTAATGATCAACCTGGAGAAATAAGAACACCAGCTCAAATTGTTAATGCATCAATAGGTCAAGGTATGAACTCTTTTACTCCAATTCAGTTAGTATCATATATTTCAACTGTTGCTAATGGTGGAACAAGATATAAGCTTCATTTGGTTGATAAGATTACTGATAATGAGGGTAATATAGTACAAGAATTCAAACCGGAAGTATTAAATACAGTATCACTATCAAATAGCACTCTAGATGCAGTTAAAGCAGGTATGAAAGCAGTTAATAATAGTGCAGAAGGTACAGCAGCAACAGCATTTAGTGGATTCCCAATACAAACAGCTGGTAAAACTGGTACAGCTGATTTTGCATCAGATCAAAGAGAAAAAGGAAGAAAACCTTATGCAACATATGTAGGTTATGCTCCAGCAGATAATCCTGAGATAGCTGTAGTTGCAGTAGTATTTGATGGAGGACATGGAGGTAATATTGCAACAGCTGCTAGAGCAGTTTATGAAGCATATTTTAAGGATCAATTATTACAAATGGATTCAAATTACGCTTCTAAATCAGAATCTTTCAAAAAGTATGTTGTTGATAATCCGTATCATAAAAATGAAAGTACTTCGCAAGGAAATACTGGTGATACACAAAATAAAAAGTAGATAAAAACACAAGAGGTACGGAGAACTAAATTAATAATAATAAAAAGAAACATTATAGATATTCTGATAGGTATACAATAATCAAATTTGTATGCCTATCAGAATATTTTTTATTATGACAAAATAGTTAATAATATAAGTTATAACTAATATTATATTAAAATTTAATTTATTGAAGCTACAAATGAAATATGATAATATTTTAAAAGGAAAATTTATATACACTTGAGTAAAATTTAATTAAAAATGTTGAAAGATATATACAAAAATAGTTGTTATAATGATATAATCTTAAATAGGTTGACATTTTCAAAATAATTTTAATATTTTAACCTGCAAATTCATTGGAGGAAATGAATGTATAATAATGATGGTATTTTAATAAAAGGGAATAAAGACGGAATAAATACAACTATTCAGATGAATAAGTTTGCTTGTTTTGAAGATATGCTTCAAATACTAATAAAAAAGCTTTCAAAAGGAAAGCATTTTTATAAAGGAACAACGCTAATTTTGAAAATAGATTTAAAAGTAATTAATAAGAAAGAAGTTGAAATTCTCAAGGAAGCGTTATTAACTAAAATAGAAATAAAAGATATTGCTTTAGAAGATATAGAAAAAGAAATTGAACAAGTAAATGAAAAAGAGACTAGAATATTTTCTGGTGTATACGAAGGAAAAACTAAATTCATAAGAAAAACAATTAGAGGGGGACAGACTATAAGTTACCAAGGTAACATAGTTATAATTGGTGATATAAATAGTGGAGCAGAAATTTATGCTACTGGAAATGTAATTGTTTTAGGTTTGATAAAGGGTAAAGTAAGTGCAGGAACCAATGGAAATACAAATGCAGTAATTGCTGCTTTTGTATTGCAACCGGAAATTTTAAAAATTGCAAATGTTATAGCAATGTCTCCAGATGATGTTGAAAAACCAAGTTATCCAGAACTAGCAAGGATTAAGGATGGATCAATAATAGTTGAACCATATTTACCAAACAAATATATATATTAGAATGTCGGAGGGATTTGTAAATGGGAGTGTCTATTGTAATAACATCAGGTAAAGGTGGTGTTGGTAAAACAACTACTACAGCTAATATAGGAACTGCTTTAGCATCAATTGGAAAGAAAGTAGTTGTTATAGATGGAGATACAGGACTTAGAAATTTAGATGTATTACTAGGGTTAGAAAATAGAATAGTATATACAATTATAGATGTTATAGAAGGAAGATGTAGATTAAAGCAAGGACTGATAAAAGATAAAAGATTTCCTAATTTATGTCTTTTACCTACTGCACAAACAAAAGACAAAGATGATATAAGTGCACAAGATATGCTTAAAATAGTAAATGAACTAAAAGAAGAATTTGATTATGTATTAATAGATTCACCAGCAGGTATTGAACAAGGATTTGAAAATGCAGTTATAGGTGCAGAAAGAGCAATTATAGTTGTAAATCCTGAAATTACATCTGTTAGAGATGCAGATAGAGTCATCGGAAAACTTGATTCAAAGGGATTAGAAGACCATTCAGTAATTATAAACAAACTAAATTATGAAATGACTAAGAATGGTGATATGCTTGATGTAGCTGATATTATAGAAACTCTTTCAATAGAATTATTAGGAGTCGTACCAGATGATAAGAATATAACAGTTTCAACTAACAAAGGAGAACCTATTGTATTAGAGGATGGTGCTTTTGCCGGACAAGCATTTAAAAATATTGCAAGAAGAATTACGGGTGAAGAAGTTCCATTTATGAATTTACAGATAGAAGATCATCAAGGATTTTTTAGCTCCTTAAAAAAGCTATTTAAGCGTAACTAAGGGGGGGAGAATATGGGCTTTTTTAAAAATTTAAGTAATAAACCAACGCCTAAAGAAGTTGCAAAAGATAGATTGAAATTGATTCTTATACATGACAGAGGAGAGATTGCTCCAGATGTTGTAGAAAAAATAAGAGAAGAGATATTGGGAGTGATTTCTAAATATATTGATATACAAGTAGATGATGTTGAAATATCAGTAAATAGAAGTGATCATGAAGAAGGAGAAAACACTTCTGCATTAATAGCTAATATTCCTATTAAAGGTATAAAAGGAAGATAAGGCAAGGGATTGTTTCAAACAATTTATGCACTTATGATGAAAAAAGCACGCACTCCTAAAAAGATTGCGAAGCACGATTAGGAACTTATTAAGCACAACCAAGAACTTAGAATATTGAGATATTACGTAATAGAAGTCAGAAAATTAGTTTTTATTGCGTAATGTCTCTTATATTTTGGTTTTTTTAGAGAAACATATAATATGTATGTTACAATTCACAGTACACAATGAAGAAACAAACTCAAAGAGAAAGTTAAAGAAACCAAAGATATGTCTAAATTATTACAAAATTATTATGTTTTATATGATGAATATAATTATTATGGAGAATGAAGTGATAATAATGTATAATTAAAAGTAAGTGGACTATATAAAAATACATTTCATTAAATGTATATATATTTAAGCAGGAGGTGAAGTATTGTTTAAGCAATTTAAATTGGATATGAGATTAGTTAAAGAAATTGATAAGACGTTGTTAATTTCTTTAATTCTTTTAATTTTATATGGTACATTAAATATATATTTATGTACAATAGGAAAATATGGCTTGGCTTATGTTAAAAATCAGGCTTTTTGGTTTGCATTATCTATGTTGGCATTGTATGTTTTTATGGCAGTTGACTATACAGTAATATTTAATTATGCTCCTATTTTCTATTGGGGTTCAGTGGTACTTCTATTATTAGCAATGATTCCTGGTATTGGTGTAGTGGTTAATGGTGCAAGAGGATGGATTGGAGTTGGAAGATATCAAATCCAACCGGCAGAGTTTGCTAAGCTTGGAATTATACTGATGCTTGCTAAAAAGCTAGATGATATGGAAGGTAAAATAAATGATGTAAAGAACTTTTTTATATTAGTTTTTTATGCGGCAGTACCAGTTTTATTTATTGTTAGACAACCTGATATGGGAATGAGCATGGTTTGCTTTTTCATCGTGCTTGGAATTTTCTATACAATGGGATTAGATATGAAAATTATTAGTGGAGGACTAATGTCATTAGTTCTTGCAATAGTAATAGTTTGGAATTTAGGGATTATAGATCCATATCAAAAGGCGAGAATAACAGCATTTTCAAATTCTGAAGTTGATAATGCTAGCACTTATCAATTAAGGCAATCTTTAATTGGAATAGGTTCGGGCGGAATATTTGGAAGTAGATCGTCTTTTAGCAACGATGAAAGTTCAAGTTATACAACACAAAATGTACCAGAATCACAAACAGATTTCATTTTTTCTGCAATAGCAGATCAATGGGGATTTTTAGGAGCTATTGTGTTGTTAATTATGTATGGATTTTTAATTTATAAAATGATTTCAATAGCAAGAACTGCAAAAGATGTATTTGGTTCAGTTATATGCGGTGGAATAGTTTCCTATTTTTTGTTTGCGATACTTCAAAATATAGGAATGACAATAGGATTAATGCCAATTACAGGGATAACATTACCACTGATAAGTTATGGAGGAAGCTCACTACTTACAACAGTAATTTCAGTAGGGTTAGTGATAAATATAGGAATGAGAAGAAAGAAGATATATTTTTAAAATATTAAGGAATTTATATGCCTTAGTGAAAATAGGATTGATAATGTATACGCAAGACTATAAAAACTGAACAACACTAGTTTTAGAGTTTTTGGCGTAATTATTAATTCTATTTTTGTTTTTATTTTATTTTCATAATTTTCTTTGTCATTTAATATAATTTAATGATAAGGCATATTCAAAAAATAACAAGTTAGTATGTTAGTCTATTTTGTCTGATGTCTTTCAGACACTAGATAAGGTTCCGCAGTGGATATAAGTTCAACTAAATTCAGGTGGAATATAAATAATTCCACCTGAAAAGTTCAGCTTTATGTAATACTGCATAGGTATGTCCGTCTAATAGGCACACTATGAGGCAAACATACCTTATTGTTTGATGCAAGAGGTATACATGATATCTTTGACTTGTTATTTTCTTTAATATGCCTAATAAATTTAAAGGAGTGTATTATGAGTAGCTATAGGTCAGCTTATGAAAATTATTATAAGAATATAAATAATGCAGTTAAAGGAAAGAAAGATAACGATAAATATTTTAATTTAGGTAAAAAAGCTGATAATTCTATTAGCACAAAATCTGGAGTTAATATAAAATATAGTGATACAATGATAAATACTTTAATTAAAAGAATAATTAAAGAGTTAACAGGAGCCACAATTTTATTATTATTTTTTGTTGGATTAAAATATTTTCCATCAACACAAGTTAAAGAAATGCATGTTAAGTGTAAAGAAACATTAGAACAGAATTTCAATTATAATGAGTCTATAGATGCATTTAATAAAATTCAAATAGGAAACATACAAGTAAAAGATTTAAAGATAGCTAATTTTACTACAGAAGATTTGAAAATAGATAATTTAAAGATAAAAGCATCGAATTTTATGGAATATTTAAATAGCAGTAATAATTTACAAAATTAAATTTTAGAATTAGTAAGGCAAAATTATGAATTAATATATATATTAGAATTTCTTAATTTGAATTTTTACTTGTACATTGCAAATTTCTTTTGTATAGCAATATTATAGGGGTTAGAAATGAAAAAGTGGTATATGATATTGATTGTAGAATTATCAATATTAATGTGGCTTGGAAATTTTAAAAGCGATGTTATTATTAGTTTTCTATGGGTAATACTACATGAATTTGCACATATAATAGTTGCAAGTAAATTTGAGTGCAAATTTAATAATTTTAATATTAGCATATTAGGTGCTAAAGCTGAATTGAGTGATATTGATGAATTAACTGAAAAAAAGAAATTAATGTTATATTTAGCTGGCCCATTATTTAATATTTTCATGGCTGTAATTACATGTTTTTTTTATAATTATTTTGGATGGGAATTTATTAGAAGTAGTATAAATATTAATTTATGTTTAGGTATATTTAATTTGATTCCTGCATATCCATTAGATGGGTCAAGAGTCTGTGAAATATTATTATCAAAAAAGTTTCTATATAAAAAATCAAAGAAAATTACAGAAATCTTTAGTTTTATTATTTCTGGAGTACTATTATTAGTATTTAGTATAATGCTGTTATTACATAAGGTAAACATAAGTTTATTTCTTGCAGTCATATTAATCACATATACAACAATTTTAGAAAGAGAAAAAACTATGTATATAATAATGGGAGATATGATTACGAAGGTAAGAAAGTTAAAAAAACATAAATACATAGAAAATAAAGCTATTTCTGTGTATTATAAAAAGGGTTTAGTTAATGTATTAACCTTGGTTGACAAAAATAAATTTAATAGTTTTTATATTCTCAATGATGATATGAAGTTGCTTGGAATAATTCATGAGGATGAACTTTTAAAAGCATTAAAGTATTATGGAAATATAACATTGGAGGAATATATGGAAATGCTAGAAATGGAGAATAAAAAAAATAAATAGACGTATATTAATTATATGACTTTTACACATTCTCTCATAATGAAACATTTAGGAATAATATTATTCATCATGAGCTTGTATGAGCAAGCTGAAAGAATTTTATGGTGAGAGAACTATCTAAAATTTGGGATGAATCCACTGAAAAAATAAAAGTAGAATTAATGTTTGTTTAGCAACAAGTATTAGTTCTACTTTTATTTTTATATTTTCTTTAAGTTACATTAATTAAATGAATACAAGACAATATAATATTATTAATGTAAAATATAAATAAGGAAATAATAAAGAAAGGTGTGTATACTGATGAAAAAGAAAAGGATTTTTACTAGGATACTAATGGTCTGCTTATTGTTATGTACTATGTGTGTTCCAGCATTAGGCGCTGAAGAAGATAGTAAAGGACTTGAACAAGCAATTGTGGCAGCTAAAAAAATTATAACGGTTCCAGATAGTTATACTGATTTTACGCATTACTCAAGTGAACGTGAAACTAGTGAAGGTAAAGTTATGGTTTGGAGGCTGAATTGGTCAGAAAAAGAAGGTAATAATGGATTTGTATCCGCATCTATTGATAAAAATGGTTTTTTGTATGAATATAATAAATATGATGGTGATGAAAGTCACAACGGATTAGCACAAGTTACAAAAGATAAAGCACAAATTTCAGCAGAAGAATTTTTAGAAAGAATAAACCCAACATATGCAGTGCAAATGAAAAAAGTTGATGAAGATTCTAATATTTCTTCAAGTGAAGAGTACAATTTTACTTATCAAAAGTTTGTAAATGAAATTCCTGTTAACTTTATTACTGCTAATATAGGTGTAAACAAATATAATGGTGAAATAACTTCTTTCAATGCAGAAAGTCCTGAAATCAAGGGTCTTAAATATCCAACTTTAGATAATGTAATAGAAACACCTGTATCAGAAAAAGCATATATAGAAAAACTGGGTGTTGATTTAAAGTATTATTCTTATTATGATTACAAGCAAAAGAAAATGAATGTATTTGCAGGGTATTCTATATATGATAATAAAAACAGTGCTATTGATGCAAAAACAGGACAAGCAGTATTGCTTTATAATGAAAATGAATTATATAATGGTATGAAAGATTACGCAGGGGGGATAGCTTCAGAAAACAGTTTAGTTAAGACAAATCAAGAATTAACTAAGGAAGAAACAGATGCAATTAAGAATGTTGCTAATCTTATTACAAAGGAAAAAGCCGAAAGTATACTAAGAGAAACATCAGATATAATAACTTCTGATATGAAAGTTAAGGATATATCTTTAAATAAGAATTATATTAATAATGAATATGTATGGAATATTTCATTTGAAAACGCTTATGGTGAAGTAGATGCACAATCAGGTGAAGTGATTTCTTTACATTGCTATAATTATGATAATACTGTAAATAAAAATATGTCCAAACTTGAAGCACAAAATATAGCAGAAGACTTCTTGAAAAAAGTTACACCTAATAAGTTTGCGCAAACAAAATATGAGGATGTACAAAATACAGTTTTAAAAATTACGACTGTAGAAGAAGGAAATATTTCTTATTTTAATTTTATACGTAAAGTAAATGGAATAGAATTTTTAAGTAATGGATTAAATGTTGAAGTTGATAAGACTAAAGGTAAGGTTGTTGGATTTAATAATAATTGGTATGAAAATGTTACATTTCCTGATGTTAGTCAAGCAATGAGCAAGGAAGATGCTTTTAAGAAGATTAAAGAATTGACAAGCTTTGGATTGCAATATGCTATGCTTAATAAAGATAAAGTTGGATTAGTTTATAATTTTAAAAATGCAAATCAGAACTATATCATTGATCCTATGACAGGAACAAGATTAGATTACACAGGACAAGCGTATAAGGATAATAAATTACCAGAATATATAGATATAAGTGGACATTGGTGTGAAAAAACAATAAAAGTACTTTTAGAAAATGGATATTATATTGATGGAGAAAAATTTAATCCAGATATTAATATTACTCAAATTAATTTCTTTAAATATATATACTCGCCTATGAGAAACAATTATACTGATGATGAATTTTACGATATGCTTGTGCAAAATGGAGTAATTAAAAAAGAAGAAAAATCCCCAAGTTCATTTGTTTCAAATCAAGATGCAGCAAAGTTTATTATAAGATATCTAGGCTATGCTAAAGTAGCATCACATCCTGAAATCTTTAATAATCCTTTTAAAGATAATATAGAAGAGAAATATAAAGGATATGAAGCAATGTGCTATGGACTTGGCATTATCAAGGGAGACAGTAATGGAAACTTTAATGGCACTCATAATATAAGCAATGCTGAAGCAGCTGTAATGGTGTATAATTTAATTAAGAGTAATACGCGTTAAATTCTATATCAAGATCAGTAAATTTGATTTTAAAAAATATTTTATAAACAAGTAAATAATACAAGAGATTTGCATTCTAGTTAAAGAATAACCATCTCTTGTATTATTTTTGTATTTAAAATTATTAATTACAATGCATGTATTTAAGATAGAATTATATTAATAAGAACATTTGTTAATATAATAGTTATAAATATGGTTAATACTATGAATAAATAGTAAATGTAGAAATATAGCTGATAAATAAGTATAATATGATTAAAAGAGAGAACATTTTAGATATCTGAGATAAAATGAAAGTTCCAATACAAAACAGAACGGACATTTATTTTTAAATTAGTTAATTCAGAAGTGTTATTAAATCACATTCGAATAGGTGAAAATAAATATTAAGGAGAAAAGATTATGTGGAAATCAATTTTTTTATTAGTATTCCAAGGCATTTCTGGTGGAGTAGCTGGATATATTACTAATAAATATGCAGTTAATATGCTTTTTAAGGAATATACACCTTTAAAATTAGGTGGAGTAATTAAAAAGAAAAAAGAAAAATTCATAGAAGAAATTAGTGAATTGGTTGAAAGAGATATAATAAATGCTGAAACTTTGAAGGCGGAAATTTCTAATAAAAATTTTAGTAGTTATATTGAGCAAATTGCTGGAACTTTTTTTCAAACAGGTTTAAAAGAGAGTTTAGGTAATACTAAATTATGTGAAGTTGCAGATTTTTCTAATAGTGTTCTTAAAAGTGAAGAATTTGTGAGTAAAAATTTAAATACAATTTTGCCTAAATTATTAGATAATGTTTTTATTAATGTTAAATTAGAAGACATTCTAACTGAAAATCAAATCTCAAAAATAGTAAATTCAGGTTATGATTTATTAGTTAAAGAATTTGAAAATAGTGACACGTTAAATGAATATATTTGTAGTTTTTATAAGGAAAATTCCAATATAACCCTTTCAGATATTTTTTCACAAGAAGTGCAAATAAAGTTTATTAAAAATATTGCGGAACGTGTTATGAAAATAATTCAAGAAGATATTTTAGTTGATGAAGAAGGTTGTAAATTATTTTTTGATAAGATTTTTTCTACAATAAACATAGATGTAACGCTTACAAAGTTACAAGGATTAATTGGAGATTATGAAATCAATCAGTTTGTTACCACATCTGAAGAAGAGGAATTTACTATAAAATTATTTGGTAAAGTTAATGAGTTTATTAATTCTCAAAAAGGTAAAGAATTATTAATAAATCTTATGAATGAAATTTTTTTGATTGGAAAAGATATTGATTTTACAGTTTATGAGATTCTTCCACCTGAAATGGAAAAATCCCTCACTAATTTTATAGAAACAGTTGTTCCAAAAGTTATGCCATATATTTCAGAATGGATTTCAGGGAATAAAGCTTCATTTGATGAAATGATTGAAACTGCTATTGATGAAGCAATTCAAGATCTTGATGGTAATATTAAAAAACTTATAATTTCAAAAGTTAGAAGTGCACTTATGGGAGATATTTCATCTAAGAATAATATAGTTAATAAGATTATAAATTATCTTAACGATAGTTTTGATGGTGATTCATACAATAAATTAGCTAATTCGATTATTGATTATTTAAAGTCAAAGAAAATAAAAGATATAGTAGCATTACTTGAAAACAAAAATTTATTTAATTCTGAAAAACTAGCAGAACTTGCTATTAAAGAATTTGGTTTACATGGAAAAGAACTTTTCGGAGCTATAATAAAATCTCAATTCTCAAAAAAAATATATAAGGTTGCTAAATTTGATTTGGTAAAATTATTTCATACTAAGTTTAAACCAGTGTTATATGAAAATATATTTAAAAATAAATATAAACTAAGTGAAAAGTTTAATAATTTAGTTGAAGAATTTATAAGTTCAAAATGGAATGAAGCTTTTAATAAAGATTTAAATGAATTGTTTACAGAAAGTAAAGTTTCTAAATTTTCTACTATATTAGCAAAATCAACTAGTAAATTACTTAGAAAGAATGAGCCTATATATAAAACTCAAATAGAGGAATTTTTATGTTTAGAAACTAAGAATATAGATTTGTCATCAGTATTGGAAAATTATAAAGTGGATATTTCAGACTTTATTGTGGATAATTCAATGGTAGCTTATAAGGAAACTGTGGATAAATATAAAGATTATGAATTAAAAGAACTTATCAGCACATATTTTCATAAGAATACATTATCTAATTTTCTTATAAATAAAGGATATCCGATGTTGATAGATAAATTACCGGGTTTGTTGAATGGAAATATTAAGAAATTTGCGAAAAATAATTTAAGTAAATATGATGAAGATGAGATTTGTAATATAGTTCAAGATTTTATGGGCGGACAACTTAAGCCTTTATCTGTTTTTGGTGCTGTTCTTGGGGTTGTAGTAGGCGTTTTATATCAATTAATATATCCGGATTCTATTGGTAATTATGGATTTCCTAGAACTGCATTAAATATAATAATGTCATGTGGAATTATGGCTTTCATTGGATATATCACAAATGTAATAGCCTTGTGGATGATTTTCCATCCATATAAGGAAAATAAAATTGCTACTAAAATACCGTTTTTAAAGAAATTTGCATTAGGTTATATACCTACCCATAAAAATGAATTTGCAATTGGTATGGCTAAATTAATAGATGATGAATTGTTAAATAAAGAAGAGATTAACAAAGCTTGTAGATCAAAACATAATAATATGAAATCACTGTTGATGACTTTAGTTACAAATAATAACTATCAAATTTTAATAAATCTTTTTAAAGATAAAAAACAAGAATTATCAAAGTATATTTATGCGAAAATTTTAAAGTATTGCAATGAGAATTCGTATTTATCAAAAAGAATTTCAAAATTAATAACAAATACCAAATTCAATAAATTTATTAAAAAAAATCATGTTTTAAATATAGTGCCTAAGTTAATAAGTAAGATTAAAAATATTGAAGATAGTATAACTCAGTTTGCCAAAAGCAAACTTGCTGAAAATTATAAAGTTAATGATATTTTGCCAGAAGTAGCATCAACTGAAATAGGAAAGTATGTTGAAATTGAGGTGAATACATTAATTAAAGAAAAGATTGAGAGCACCAAAGATATAGACTTTGTAATCAAAATTGTTGATAATTATAGTAACTATTATACTTTGAAAGTACAAAAATCATGTAAGGAAATATTCAGTGAAAAATTATTGGGTAACATAAAAAATAATATGGAAGTAAAGTTTGAAACATATGTTTTCAATGATTTTAAAATATATATAAGTGATTTTGTAAAACAATTTTTACGTAGTGAATTAGACGGAAATAATAATATTGGTTCAATGTTTAATGGAAAAATTAAAAGTATTATGGATAACAATTTATATTTATTAACTAATTATATTACAAAGAAATCAGTTAGTTACTTACAAGATAATCAATATAAGATAGCTTTAAGTGTACAAGAGACTATTAAAAATGAACTTAACTTTTTTGAACAAATGGCTTATGGAGTATTTGGTGGAGATGGTATAGCAAATAGAGTTGTATCAATTATATTAAATGAAAAGTTGCCAATAATGATTAAAGAGGAAACTGATAAAATCGTTGGTATTGCTAAAATTACATTAGATAATAATATTTATCCTATGAAAACTAATACCTTAAAAATTAAAGCTGATGAAATTAATACTGCAATGTTACTTGGTAATGTATTTGAGCAATTTAATAATAATACTTCTGCAAGACAACATATTCGTAATGCTAGTAAATTAATTTTAGATTCTTTAATGGGAGCCCCACTTATTGAATATCTTAAATTATGTAATTTACATAGCTTAGATTTAGTTTATAAAAAGTTCTACAATGAAGTTAATGTTATAAAGGAAGATATTTATAATAATATCAATATTAATAGTAGTGAATTATCTGAAGTAGTAGGAGAATTTTTAAATGAGAGAATAGCAAAACCATTATTTGATTCATATAATTCGCAAATTTTTGAAGGAATTACTTCCAATGATATTCAAAATAGTGTAAGAAATATTGTGAATTTAATTAGTTCAAGTAAAGAAACTGAAAGATATTTAGTTATATTTTTAGAAAAGTTTTATGAAAACACATTTTCAGAACTACAAGTTAAACAAATTATTGACACAAATATATTAACTAACGATATTGAAAAAATTATTAAAACAATTTTTGATAATCAATTATTTAATGAGAATAATATAAAGTTAATTGAAAAAATTATTGCAAATGCAATTGATAATGATTTAGATTTTGTTGCAGATGATACTAAGGATTATTTAGCAGATAAAATAATACAAACAGGTTTATATTCAATTAGTGATTACATTGTTCCAATATTGCAAGAAATCAACTTAAAGAATATTACCAATAAACAAATTGAATTACTTAATCCCGAGGAAATTGATATATTGTTCAAGTCTTTTGCAGGAGATTTTTTCAAAAAGTTACAGAAGTATGGATTATTTGGTTTTGTATTCGGTATTAATGTGGGATTATCGATTATTTTATGGGCAATTGATTTAAGACATAGCAAAAGTTCTTCAAAAAAAGATTTAACTATATTAGAAGATTTATAACATAATGATAAATAATAAACATGTCTTATTGTTACTATTGGTAGCAATAAGAATGTTCCCAATAAAGATTAATTGTGTTAGAATAGGGATAGCAAATAGGAAGTATAGCAACATAAGTTTATACTTCTTTTATTTATGGGTTAAGAAATTAAAAAAAGTTAAATCTGTGAATAATATTATAAATGAATAGTTGACAATTTAAAAGATTAGCACATAAGAAGAATGTGTTTTGAGGAGGAAATAGATTAATGAATAAAATTTCAGATGATATCTTATATAAGGTTGAAAAACCAAGTAGATATACTGGAGGGGAATTAAATGAAATTGTTAAGAACCCTAGTGAAGTTGACATAAGATTTGCATTTTGTTTTCCTGATGTTTATGAGGTTGGTATGTCTCATTTAGGAAGCAGAATTCTTTATCATACTATAAATGCAAGACAAGATACATATTGTGAAAGAGCATTTACACCATGGCCAGATATGGAAGTTCAATTAAGGAAAAATAATATTCCATTATTCACGTTGGAGACCAAAGATTCTTTGAAGGAATTTGATATTTTAGGATTCACTCTTCAATATGAAATGAGTTTTACAAATATTTTAAATATGTTAAATATGTCTGAAGTTACTATAAGAGCATCGGAGAGAGGTGAAGATGAACCTATAGTTATGGCAGGAGGCCCTTGTGCTTATAATCCAGAGCCATTATATGATATAGTTGATTTCTTTGAAATTGGTGAAGGCGAAGAAATGATGAATGATGTTTTGGATGTTTATAAAAAGTATAAAGGAAAAGGGAAAAAGAAAGAATTCTTAAGAGAAATATCTAAGATTCAAGGTATATATGTACCTTCATTATATGATGTTATTTATAATGAAGATAATACTATAAAAGAATTTAAACCAAAGTATGATGATGTTTCTAAAATTATTAAAAAGAGAATTATAAATAATTATACAAAGGTTGATTTTCCAACAAATATTATAGTTCCTTATTCAGAAATTGTTCATGACAGAATAGTTTTAGAAGTATTTAGAGGATGTACAAATGGATGTAGATTCTGCCAAGCAGGAATGCTTTATAGACCAGTTAGGGAAAAGAAAAAAGAAGACCTTGTAGAGTTGGCTAGAGAATTAGTTAAAAATACAGGATATGAAGAAATTTCTCTTTCATCATTAAGCACATGTGATTATTCTAATATAAAGGGATTAATTACAGATTTAATAGAAGAACATGAAGATGATAGAGTTGGAATAGCTCTTCCTTCAATTAGAGTTGATGCTTTTTCAGTGGATTTACTCAAGGATATACAAAAGGTAAGAAAGAGTGGATTAACTTTTGCACCAGAAGCAGGATCTCAAAGAATGAGAGATATAATAAATAAGGGACTTACAGAAGATAAGATTTTAGAAGCAGCTAGAGATGCTTTTGAAGCTGGCTGGAAGACTCTTAAGCTTTACTTTATGGTTGGGCTTCCTTATGAAGAACTTGAAGATTGCACAGGAATCGGAGAACTAGCTGAAAAAATTGTTAATGAATATAAAGCAGTACCTAAGAAAAAAGGTGATTATAAGGGGTTAAGACTTACAGTAAGTACATCAATACTTATCCCTAAGCCATTTACACCATTCCAGTGGGCTCCTATGGCAAGACTTGAAGATGTAAATGAGAAGATTAATGCTGTTAAGGGTGCAATTAAATCAAAATGCATAGTTTACAATTACCATGAGCAAAAGACATCTATTATGGAATCTGTATTTGCAAGAGGTGATAGAAGATTATGTGATGTTTTAATTAAGGCATTTGAAAAGGGTGCTAAATTTGATGGATGGGGTCAATACTTCAACTATAGAATATGGATGGAAGCTATGGAAGAATGTAATTTAGATGTTGATTTCTATGCTTATAGAGAAAGAGGGTATAATGAAATATTACCTTGGGATTTCATTGATATAGGAGTCAATAGAAAATATTTAGAAAATGAAAGTGAAAAAGCAAAGAAAGCAGAATTAACTCAAAACTGTAGAAAAGGATGTACAGGATGTGGAGTTAATGTAAACTTTAAAGATGGGGAGTGTTTTGAAGGTGCGATACTTAACTAAATTTACTAAAGAAGAAAATATTAAGTTTATATCTCATTTAGATGTACTTAAAACTATTCAAAAAAATATTAGAAGAGCAGGACTTCCAGTAGAATTTTCACAAGGGTTTAATCCTCATATGAATACCTCAATAGCACAACCTTTATCTGTTGGAGTATATTCAAGTGGTGAATATATGGATATGATATTAACAACTGATATGGATGAACAAAAAATTGTGGATAAATTAAATGCAACTGCTCCAAGTGGAATAAAATACATAAGTGCACTTGCAATTCCTTATACGCCAGGTGACAAAAAAGTTCCTCAAGCTATGGCATTGATTGATGCAGCAAGATATACAATAAAAGTTAAATATTCTGATGTTTCGGTATTAGAAGAAGAAATTACTAATCTTTTAGAAGTTGATGCGTGGAATACCATAAAGAAAAGTAAAAAAGGTGAGAGAGAAGTTAATTTAAGGACCTTTGTAAAAGAGTTTAGTTTCTGGATTAAAGATGAATTCTTGGTGCTTAATGTATTAATAAGTACAGGAAGTAGAGAACATTTAAGTGCAGATTTATTAGTTAGCTATATTAAAGAAAAAACTTCAAATGCACTCTTAGATGCCTTTGTTAATATAAAAAGAGAAGAAATGTATTATTATAAAAATGAAAAGCTTGTACCGTTATACAAGTGTATATAGAAAAGATTGATAGACTAAAAGTATTGAGTTAAATAAATTAATAATGAACAAGTCGCAATGCACAATTAAGGAATAAGATTATATGGAATTTCATCCATAATTGTGCATTGTGAATTGACTAGGATGTGTTGATATGAAAGAGATTTTTATTGAGAGAAGAGAAAAGCTTTTAAGAATAGCTGTTAAATCTAATAATGAATTAATAGAAAGTATTGTAGAAGAAAAGAATAATGAACCTATAATAGGAGAAATTTATAAGGGAAGAATAAAAAATATTCTTCCTGCTATAAATTCTATATTTGTTGATTTAGGATTAGAGAAGGAAGGCTATATGTATTATAGCAATGAACTTAAGACAAAGGGGATAAAAAAGGGTGAAGAAATATTAGTAGAAGTTATAAAAGAACCCATTAATGAAAAAGGTGCTAAACTGACTTCAAAAGTTTCAATTCCTGGGAAATATATTGTCTTAAATTGTTATAAAGAAGGAATAGAATTTTCTAAAAGAATAGATGACCAAGAAAAGAAAAAAGAAATTTTAGAGAACATTGAACCTTTAAAAGATGTTTCAATAACAGTAAGAACAGAAAGTGCTAATGTAAGTTTGGAAATTATTAAAAAGGAAATAAACAAACTTTATAAGGAGTTTGAAAATATAGACAAAAAAATGAAATATTCATTAGGTTTAAAGAAAATTTATGGTGAAGATTTAAGTTTATCTAAGATTTTGATGAATTCTAGTGGAGAAGAAGTTACAAAAATTTATGTGGATAATAATATGGATTTTGAAAAAATATCTCAATTTATTAAAGGCGAAGAAAACTTTAAATTAGAGAAATATGAAGGCTATAGAAATCTTTTTGAATTTTACGGATTGGAAAAAGAATTATTAAAACTACGACATAATAAAGTTAATTTGCCATGTGGTGGTTATATAGTAATAGACAAAACAGAAGCAATGTATGTAGTTGATGTTAATAGTGGGAAAAATATAAAAGAAAAGAGTTTCGATAAAACCATTTTAGAAACTAATTTAGAAGCTGCCAAAGAAATAGGAAAGCAAATAAGACTTAGAAATTTAAGTGGAATTATAGTTATAGATTTTATTGATATGAGAGATAAGAGTCAAAAGGGCATTGTAATGAATACCTTAAAAGAAAGCTTAAAACTTGATAAAGGTAATATAAAGATATTCCCATTTACTGAAATAGATTTAGTTCAAATAGCTAGAAAAAGGCAAGGAAAGAGCATATATGAGTATATGGAAGAAGAATGCAATTTATGTAAAGGAAGAGGAATAATTTTAAAACTATCGTATATTGAAGGTCTTATAAAAAATGAAATAATAAGAATGCAAGAAGAAAATTCAATAAATTGTTTTCATATACAAATTGATAGTGTTTATAAAGATAGAATTAAAGAAGATATTTTTGATTTCATAAAAGAAATAGATGGTTTAGATAAAGACATATATTTAAGCTATGTAGATGGAATAGAAGGTTACAAAATTGAACCGCTTATATTTCAAGGACAGAAGGATAACTTAAAGGATTATAAAGTTACAGCTATAGAGAAGTTATAACAATTCATAATTAATGAGCAACACTATATGATTTGAAAAAATAGAAATTCAGTAGGAATTTCATCCCTCATTCATTGTGAATTGTACATTGAATTAAAAAGTTCTTTACAAGGTGAAAAAAATGTGGTAAAATGACATTTGTAAACCGCGCACGTAAGGTTTTAATGAAACAAAGTTAAATCTTTGTACCAAAAGTGGCGAGACCGTTATGAGGAGGTGTTTTAATGTACGCAGTATTAGCAACAGGAGGAAAACAATACAGAGTTCAAGAAGGAGACGTAATATACGTTGAAAAACTTATCGCTGATGTTGACTCAACAGTTGAATTAAACGAAGTTTTAGCTTTAGGAACTGACGAAGGTATCAAAATTGGTGCACCAGTTGTTGAAGGAGCTAAAGTTGTAGCTAAGGTTGCAGCACAAGGTAAGGCAAAGAAGGTTATAGTTTTCAAATATAAGTCTAAAAAGGACTATAGAAGAAAAAATGGACATAGACAACCTTACACTAAGCTAGTAATCGAAAAGATCGAAGCTTAATAAAATTATGGTTAAAGTAAAAATCAAACAACATAATAGTAATATTGTTGGATTTGTAATGAATGGTCATGCGCTGTGCGATGACAGACATTTTTCAAGTGATCCTGCTTTAGTAGGAGAAGCATTTGATTTAATATGCAATTCTGTTGCAGTGTTGTCTCAAAGTGTAATCATTGGATTGGATGAAGTTTTAAAACTTAATTCAACTTACGAAATCAAAGATGGATACTTAAAATTAGATCTTCAAGATTTTAATTTAGAGGAACTAAACCAAGCTCAAGTTTTATTAAGAACTTTTGAAAAAAGCTTGGAAAGTGTAATTTTAGGATTTGATCAAATAGTAGGGGAAAAGAAACGTAGAGAATATATAATTTTAATAAAAGAGGAGGTGTAGTCACATGCTAATTATGAACCTTCAATTATTCGCTCATAAAAAGGGAGTTGGTAGTTCTAAGAATGGTAGAGACTCTGCAGCACAAAGATTAGGAGCTAAATCTGCTGATGGAGAATTTGTTCTTGCTGGAAACATTCTTTATAGACAAAGAGGAACTAAAATCCACCCAGGTGAAAATGTTGGAAGAGGTAAAGATGATACTTTATTTGCTAAAGTTGATGGAATCGTTAGATTTGAAAGACTTGGTAGAGATAAGAAAAAAGCAAGTGTTTACCCAATAGACGTTGAAGCAATAGCTGAATAATTATTTTAGAAATGAAGCACTCTTAGTTTAAGAGTGCTTTTTTAAAGCATATGAAAGAAAATAACGAGTCAAAGATGCAATGTATGTTTTGGCGTCAGACTAGAAGGTATGTTTAGCTTATAACCTAGCTATTAGGTGAACATGCTGACGTAGGATGACATAGAGTGAAACTTTTTAGGTGGAGTTTTATACTCCATATGAATTTAGTTGAACTTATAACCTCAAGGGGCAAGATGTAACCTTAATGGGTATTTTGTCTTAAGACAAAATATTAGCATACTGACTTGTTATTTTTTTTATATAATCATAAAATAGATTTTTTAGTTGAGATTAAACATTAAATCAAATATGATATAATAAAGTAAGATTTTCTAGGGAATAATAGTTTATATTGGAACTTAGAAAAATTTTAATTATGAAGTAAGATAATAAAGAATAAAATACACAAGGAAAGGTGATTATATGTTTATAGATACAGCGAAGGTTTTCGTTAAATCTGGTGATGGTGGTGATGGTGCTATTACTTTTAGAAGAGAAAAGTACGTACCATTAGGTGGACCAGATGGAGGAGATGGAGGAAAAGGTGGTAGCATCATTTTCCAAGTTGAAACTGGTATAACTACATTATTAGATTTTAAATATAAAAAGAGATTTGTTGCAGAAGAAGGTGGAAAAGGTGGCGGTTCTAAGTGCTATGGAAAAGATGGTCAAAATCTTTTTATAAAAGTACCAATGGGAACAATCATAAGAGAAGCTGAAACTAATAAAATAATCGCAGATCTTTCTCATAAGGGTCAAGAATTAGTACTATTAAGAGGCGGAAAAGGTGGAAAGGGTAATGTTAAATTTGCGACTGCTACTAAACAAGCACCTCATTACGCAGAACCAGGGATGCCTGGAGATGAACTAAATATAGTTCTAGAATTAAAGCTACTTGCAGATGTTGGATTATTAGGATTCCCTAATGTAGGAAAGTCAACATTACTTTCTATGACAACAAAAGCAAAACCAAAGATTGCAAATTATCATTTTACTACTATAAAGCCTAACTTAGGAGTTGTTTCAGTAGATGGAATTGAACCATTTGTTATGGCGGATATCCCTGGAATTATTGAAGGTGCAGCAGAAGGTGTTGGTCTTGGAATACAATTTTTAAGACATATTGAAAGAACTAGACTTTTAGTTCATATAGTAGATATTTCAGGTGTTGAAGGAAGAGATCCTTTTGATGATTTCGTTAAAATTAACGAAGAATTAAAGAAATATTCTGTTAAGCTTTGGGATAGACCTCAAATTGTAGTGGCTAATAAAACTGATATGCTTTATGATGACAGTATATTTGAAGAGTTTAAAAAGAAAGTTCAAGAAATGGGCTTTGATAAGGTATTTAAAATGTCAGCAGCTACAAATGAAGGTGTTGATGTTGTAATGAAAGAAGCAGCAAGAATGCTTAGGGAAATTCCAGTTACAGAATTAGAAATTACACAAGATGAAATGTATATACCAGAAGAAAAGAAATTTACTTATGATATTACAATTGAAAACAATGCAGAAGAGGGATATGACGTTTATGTTGTTAACGGTACATTTGTAGATAGAATATTACATGCTATTAATGTAAATGATGCAGATTCTTTAAGATATTTCCACAAAGTTCTTAAAAATAAAGGTATAATGGATGAACTTAGAGAAATGGGAATTAAAGATGGAGATATGGTAAGATTAAATAACTTCGAATTTGAATATGTAATGTAGCAATGAACGACTAATAATGCACAATTAAAGAACAAATCATTACGTGATTTGAAAAAATATTTATAAATTCCGAAGGGATTTAATCTATAATTGTGAATTGTAAACTATGAATTGCGAATTGAAAAGACCCCCAGGGATAATTAATACAACAAATATATGTTGAAAGAAATTTTAGGAGGAAAATATAATGATAACAGGAAAACAAAGAGCTTATTTAAGAGGTTTAGCTAATGAACTTTCACCGATATTCCAAATTGGTAAAAATGGTGTTGAAGAAAACTTTTTAATACAAGTGTCACAAGCATTAGAAGCTAGAGAATTAATTAAAATAAAAGTTTTGGAAAATAGTGGATTGGAGTCTAGAGAAACTTCAGATATGATATGCAAGGCTGTTAAATGTCAAGGTGTTCAAGCAATTGGAAATAAGATAGTTCTATATAAAAAATCAAAGAATAAGCCTAAGATAGAATTACCTACTAAATAAATAGATACTTAAAGTGTAATTTTAATTTAGAATTTAGGTATATAAAAATTAATGAATTAAATTCTAAATTGTGGGTATAATTAATAAAAGAAGTTGTTTTGAAAATTATTTTGAAACAACTTCTTTTTGTGTAAAACTTAAGATATTTAAAATAATATTTGAGAGTACTTCGTGATATAATAAAAATGAATTTTATATTTATCTAAGTATTAAGGGACATTCTAAAAAATTATAGATTTAGATAATTAATTGCAAATTAATTAAATTATAAGAATTATTTGAAAGAATACATGTACAATTAAACTTAAATAATGATTTTACTTTTGGAGGAATGCTTATGAAACGGTATGGTATAATAGGAGGGACTTTTGATCCTATTCATAATGCACATTTATATATAGCTTATGAAGCTAAAGAACAATTAAATTTAGATGAAGTGATTTTTATGCCAGCAGGAAAGCAACCATTTAAAGCTAACAATATAGTAACAGATTCTAAATTAAGATATGAAATGGTTAAAAGTGCAATAGAGCCTTTTGATGAATTTTCTGTTTCAAGTTATGAGATAGAAAAAGGAGGTCTTAGCTTTACTTATGAGACATTACAATATTTTAACAGTGAAAATGATGTCCAAAATCAAGAAAAAGAATTATTTTTCATAACAGGGGCAGACTGTTTAATTGATATAGAAAAATGGAAATATGTTCAGGAAATTTTTTCATTAGCAACTCTTGTAGTTTTTGCAAGAGGTGGAATTTGTAAAAAGGAAATGGTAAATAAGAAGCAAATAATAGAAAAAAAATATAATGGGAAAATAATTATTTTAGATTTAAAAGAACTTGAAATATCTTCAACAGATATAAGGGAGAGAGTAAATCAAAATAAGAAAATAGACTTTTTTGTACCAGCAAAAGTTGTTGATATTATTTATAAAAATGGATTATATCATTATTAATTACAGTAGGAGGGATAATTTTGTTATCTATAAAGGAAATAAAGTTATATCTTAAAGCAAATTTAGCAGAAAAACGTTATTCTCATATTTTGGGTGTTGCAGAAACAGCTAAAAAATTAGCTAAGCTAAATGGAGTTTCAGAAGAAATGGCTGAAATTGCAGGTCTTGCACATGATGTAGCCAAAAATTTATCTAAAGTTAAAATGAAAGAAATAATAAATGAACATAACATTGTTCTTTCAGAGATAGAAGAAAATAATACAAATTTATGGCACAGTATTATTGGACCTATAGAGGCTAAGAATAAGCTTGGAATTGAGGATGAAGAAATCTTGGATGCAATAAGATGGCATACTACAGGAAAGGAAGATATGTCTATTTTAACAAAGATTATTTATATTGCAGATATGATAGAACCAAGCAGAAATTTTGAGAGAGTTGAAGCTATAAGAAAAGTTACATTTGAAGATTTAGATATGGGAGTATATTGTGGATTGACTCGGAGTATAGAATTTTTATTGATTAAGAATTTACTAATTGATGAAAATACTATGAGAGCCAGGAATTACTTTTTGTTTGATCCTAAATTTAAAGGATAATTCTTAAAAATATAGCTAATTACATTGAATTAGAATAAAATTAAATAATTTCTAATGAAATATATTAACTGATATCAAGATATAAGAGGTGAGTATATGGGGAAAAGAGTAGATAACAGAAAGAAGCACAAAACATTTTCAAAAATTTTTAGAAAAAATGAGAATTCTACTACAACGCCTGAAAAAGTATTTTTAGGATTAATAGCTCTTGTAATAACATTTATTATAGTTTCAATGGTATCAGGAATTTCTGCTTTAATGAAGATAGGTAGTAAATCAATGCCAAGCAGTATAGATGTATCCTCAAATGAACCAGTAAATATTTTATTACTTGGGATGGATATAGGAGATCCAAATCAAGTTGATAATGAATCAATTAAAAGAACAGATACAATAATGGTGTTAAATTATAATCCTACAAATAAGAAGTTGAATGTTGTATCAATTCCAAGAGATACGTTGATAAATGTTAATGATAGAAATGCTAAGATAAATGCAGCGTATGCAATTGGTGGATATCCTAAAATAAAATCAGAAGCTGAAAATTTGTTGAATATAAAAATTAATTATATAGTTAAAATTGATTATAATGCCTTTCGAGAAATTGTTGATGCTATAGGAGGGATTGAAATGAAAATTGAAAGAAATATGATTTATGATGATGAAGGTCAAAATCTTCATATTAATTTTAAAGCTGGAGAAACTGTAACTTTAGATGGTAAAAAAGCTGAAGAATTTTTTAGATGGAGAAAAAACAATGATGGAAGTGGATTCGCTAATGGGGATTTAGATAGAATAGAAAATCAACAAAAGTTTATATCAAAAGTTGTTGATAAGTGTACAAGCCCTCTTATAGTATTTAGAGTTCCTAAAATAATGGCAGCCTTGAGTGATAATATAGAAACCAATATGTCATCTACTAAAATATTGAATTATGAATTGAAATTGATGAACATAAAAAGAGAAAACATGACAATGGTAACAGCAACTGGAACACCAAAGACTATAAGTGGAGAGTCATTTTTAGTCTTTGATAAAAATGTAAATAAAGATATAATATCATCACTTAGCTCATCGTCTGTTTCTAAAAATATATCTGTAAATACATCAAAAGATGATATTAGAATTAAAATATTAAACGGAACTAAGATTAGTGGATTAGCAGCTAAAACAATGAAAGAATTAAATAATGCTGGATATACAAAGATTGATACAGGCAATACTGAACTTAGTGATGAGAGTATAATGCTTTCTAATGATAGTGATAAATTAAAAACTATTAAGCAAGACTTGAATATTAAAAATAGTGACAAAAAAGAAAATAAGATAGAATATAATGACTATGATGTGATCATAATTTTAGGTAAAGATTTTACAACCTTTGGTAAATAAGGTATGGATTAAATGAAAAATATTTATATATGTTCTGAATTGAGTTACATGAGGAGTAGATTAATTAAATGAGTATTTTAGAAAAAAAGGTTATTAAGATAGAAGAAGGAACCAAAATAAGAGAATATTTAAAAGTTGAGCTTGGATTATCAACAAGATTAATACGAAGTGCGTCTATTGATAAAAGGATATTTGTTAATGATGAAGTAGTGAAAATGAATCACATATTAAATTCTGGAGAAATTATAAAAATTGATTTAGCAAAAGATGAAAGTCAAGATATAGCTCCAGAAAAGATAGATATAGATATAATTTATGAAGATGAAGATATATTAGTAGTTAATAAAAAGCCTTTTATGGTAGTTCATCCAACTAAAAGTTATCAAAGTGGAACTCTTGCTAATGGAGTAATAAATTACTTTATTGAAAGCAATCAAAATTGTATAGTTAGATTAGTTTCTAGATTAGATATGAATACTTCAGGACTTATTATAATTGCTAAAAATCAATTTTCACATGGAATGTTATCAAAGGAAATGAACGAAAATAAGGTTGAAAAAAGATATTTAGCCATAGTTCATGGTAATTTAGAAAAAGATTCTGGAACTATTGATTTACCAATATACAAGCCAGAAGGAATTGAAAATGGAATTAGAAGAGTAATAGATGAAAGAGGTCAAAAAAGTGTAACTCATTATAAAGTGATTGAAAGTTTTGAAGATGCTAGCTTAGTTGAATGCCAGCTTGAAACTGGAAGAACACATCAAATTAGAGTTCACTTAAGTAATATAGGGCATCCTATTTATGGGGATACCTTATATGGGGATGGAGAAGAGGAAGAAGAATTAATAAAGAGGCAAGCACTTCATGCCTATGCACTAGATTTTAAATCACCAAGAACAGAAGAAATGCTTTCACTTAAGTCAGAACTTCCACAGGATATGAAAGAATTAATCAATAAATTAAAATAATTAAGCAAAAAAGAAATAGGATTGATATTATGTAATAGACATATGAAAATTGTTAATACAATTCTCATAGTCTTGCTTAGTAAGTATCAATCCTATTTCTATAAAATTAACCATATCTTTAAAAAAATAGATTATTTTTTGTATTTCCACTTTATAAATTTCCTTAAACCAACTAATCCAGCTAAAATACCAACAACAGAGCCAATATAAATTGGATTAGTAGATTTTTGAGATAAAGATTTGATAGAAATTGAAGATTCATAATGTCTAGAAACTCCAGCTGCTAAATCAACAGTTATGTATTCTTTATCATTGACATAAATGGTCCCTTTTAATATATTATCATCTTTATTAAAAGATTTTTTACCTAAATCGGTATCTTGTATTTTAATTTCATAAGAGAGTGTATTTTCTTGCCCTTTAGAAACAATATAATCTATATCTTTTGGAACTATAACAGGTATTGTAACGTCATTGTTTATTTTATATTCTGAAATTTCATCACCTTTCTTATAAAGGTGTACTAAAGAATAATTGTCGAAACCGTAATTAAAAACATTTTGCATATCTTTGAAATTTTGATTCTTATCAAGTGCATTTAAAAAGGAAGCTATAAGTACATGTCCATCTTTTTCAGCCGCAGCTACATAAGTGTGATTTGATTTTGTCGTATATCCATTTTTACCACATATGGCAAAAGGATAATAATATCTAGAATTTTTATTAATCATATAATTTTTATTGTTTATTATAATAGATTTTGTAGGATTATTTTTCAGTGTTATTGTATAAAATGGAGTCTTAGAAATATCCATATAATCTTTATTATTTAAAGCCTCTCTTAAAAACAATGCTAAATCATGTGCTGTTGTTAGATGTTCTGGATCTGGTAAACCACTTGGGTTTTTAAAATTTGTATGTAAGGCGCCAAGCTCTTTTGATTTTGCATTCATAAGCTTAGAAAATTCAGTTACATTTCCTGATATATGGTCAGCTAAAGCATTTGCACAATCGTTTCCGGATTCTAAAAGAAGTCCTAGAAGTAAATCATGGACAGTTAATACATCGCCTTTTAATAGTCCAATACCTGTTCCGCCTACACTTATATAGTCTTCCTGAACAGTAACTTCATCATCTAGTTTGCATTTTTCTAAAGCTATAAGTGCAGTAATTACTTTAGTTGTTGAAGCAGGTTCGAAAGTTTTATCATCATTTTTCCCATATAATACTTCACCAGTAGAGGCATCTATTAAAACACAACCTTGTGCATTGATTTCTGGTGGAGCTGTTTCTGCTTGCACATTAGTATATGTGAAGCAAAATAGAAATAAAAACATTATATTAAGCGTTTTTAAAATTTGTTTCATAAAATTCTCCATACCATATTATGTTGCAATGTAAATTTTAACTAAATTGAGTTACTACTAGATATCTTATACTAATTCTTCGATACAACACATATGTTAAATATTTTTAGTTACATTCAAAATACATTTTACCAAAAAAATTAGATTTATGCTATATAAAGTTAATGTTAATTCCATTAATAGTCTAAATTATAATAAAAATGGAAACAATATGTAAAAGAGAAGTATAAAATTTCTAGAAATAGTATGCAAGGAGAGAAAAAATGATACAAGAATTGCTAAAGGATAAGAAAAGAATAGGGATATTAATTATATTAGTTATTGTATTAATTGCATTTGGGATTTTATATTTAAAATCTGGGTTTAAGGAATTAAAGAAAAATGATACAGAAAGTATTTTTGTTGAGGATACGGAAAATACTAATACATCAACAGATACATCAAACAATAATGTGAAAAATAATAGTATCAACACAAATAATAAAGAAGTAACTATTCCCATAAAAGATAAAAGCATAGTTGTAGAAATTAAAGGTGAAGTGAAAAAACCAGATGTGTATACATTAAATGAAGATTCTATAATAAAAGAGCTTATAGAAGCAGCTGGTGGACTTACTGAAAATGCAGATTTAAACAATATAAATAGGGCGAAAAAATTACAAAATCATGAGTTAGTTTATATTGCAAATAAAAATGATATAACCAAAGAAGGTATAAATACAAGTTCAGAATCAAAGGCAAGTAACAGTCAAGGAATTACAAATACTATAGTAAATATAAACACTGCAACAATTGAACAATTAAAAACATTAAATGGAATAGGTGATTCAAAAGCTAAAAGCATAATTGAATACAGAGAACAAAATGGGGGATTCAAATCAAAAGAAGATATAAAAAACGTAACTGGAATTGGAGAAAAGATGTTTGAAAGAATAAAGGAACAAATAGAAACTTGAAAAGTTGGATATCTATATTTCAGATGACTAAAGTGGTTAGAATTGCACACAATCATAAAAAAATATATAATATAAATACATGTTACAGTAGAGTTAATAAAATAAATTAAAAATGACTACTAAGATTACAAAAATATTTAAATAAACCCCAAAGCATAAAATATTGACACATAGTTGTAATACAAAAATGATAAAATTGTAGTATTGATTTGTTATGTATTAATTAATTGTTATATGTATGTTATGATTTTTACATGAGTGATATATTATTGAACAATTTATGATTAATTATTTGATTTATAATATATATATATAGAAATAACATCTAAAAAATAAGGGGGAGAATTTGTTGTCTAAGAAAATTATAAGTATTTTAATGAGCTTAATGGTAGTGGTTTCATTAATAGGATGTAAAAATGCAGAAGGAAATGCAGAAAAGAAAACTGAAACAACAACAGAAGAGAATGCAAATAAAGATTTAGAAGGAAAATGGGCAAAAAATTATACGTTAGAAGAAACACAAAAACTTTTTAAAGAAAAATTGTCCAAAGTAGAGACTATAACCAAGGAATTAGGGATAAAATATACAAAAGATGAAAAAATAAAAACAGAAAACCAACAATCTATCAATGATAATTCCATATACTATGATAATGATAAACCTGAAGCAAATAAAATTGAAAGTATGTATTTTGGAATGAAGACATATGGAGAAAATTTAGAAACTGGAGATATAAGCTTAAAATTAAGTTTGAACTTTGATGGTGAAAGTGCTATAAAAAATAATAATTTTGATTTAGGAAAAACATCTTTTAATAATTACATAGAAGCATTTACGGAAGAA
>Ga0183100_1000330_pt1 | contig 46285 bp, 49 predicted proteins | sample Biomet2_FD_127789 | JGI IMG/M metagenome (GOLD analysis project Ga0183100, IMG submission 127789) | Microbial communities from bioreactor (seeded with anoxic lake sediment) at LBNL, California, USA - Biofuel metagenome 2 | ecosystem: Engineered > Bioreactor > Anaerobic > Unclassified ... | reverse complement strand
ATAAAATTCTAGAAATATTTTTTGCCAACATCTTTTTAGATTTTGTATTTGCATCTTTTACTGTATTTCCTTTCAATAAAGATTCTACGATCAAGTTTGACGGCTTCAAAAATAATGCTGCCATCGGATCTGATAATGGTTTAGTCGTATATTTCCGTGATGTTTTGATAATATAATCATCATTATAACCCACAAAAGCAATCAGTCCATTTTTTACCAAAAATTTTCCCAAAATCTTAGCACACCTACAACTTCTGGCCACTATTATTGAACCATTAAAATCAATCTTGTTTCCTCCATCATCTATCAATATCTCATCATCATATCCGGTAATCAAATTATCATAACCATGTCCATTTAGAAAAACTAATTTATGTTTATGCTTTTTATAGTAACTCAATAAATTTATTCTATTAGCTTTTTTAGAATATAAATCAGTTACTCCAATACCCCTTTTGTCAGCCTCTTCAATTACTAGTTTTGACCAATAGTATAAATAATTTGTTCCATGATCGTGATTCGGCCTAGTTATTAGCATCATAACATCCCATTCAAAGCTTCATAAACCTTTCCATTAGTTAAATCCGTCATAAATTTGTTTTCAATTTCAATCATTTTTAACCCTATTTCAGTTTCATTTTCAATTTCTTTTGTAATTGATTCTTTATCAAAAGATCCGTTACCCCCAATAGTAATCATCCAATCATCATCATAACTTTCAACCTTAGCCAAAACTATTTTTTTTAAATCAAAATCAATTTTTTTCATTTTTAATTAAATAATTTAATTTATTCAATATTTCTAAGCCTTTTTTACCCAATTCAGTTTTATTGTCTACTTCGATTTTTAACACATTCCACGAGATCGGTTCATCATCAACAACAACTGCTATTTCATTTCTGACAGGTAAGGGTAAATTGGCATAGGTACGGTAAAATCTAGTTCTCAAATCAAGCATAATTCATTATAACACGGATCAACACTAGTTTAAGATTAGTTCAACAAAGTCAATAAACTAAACCCGGCAAAAAAGACGACTATTACCACTAAAATTACTTTCCGCCACCATGCTGGTCGCAAAGCTTTATCTAAAGTTTTTTGATTTAGCCACAACAAAGCTACGGTATACACCATCATTGCCATTGCATTTAAAAAAGCACTAATTCTAACCAACTGCCACGGTTCTTTTACTCCCACTAACAAAATTATTATCGACAATAAAATTTGGCCCCATAAAAATCCAAAATAATATTTAGGTAAATTATGTGGTTTAAATTTTTCTTTATCAAAGATTACCAAGTTTTCAGAAGTTATTCTGGTGGTAGCGTCCAATACCGACATTTGAGTTGAAAACAACATTAATGCCACCACCGACAAAAATAATTTACTAAACCACGGCACGATTAATTTACCAATAGCCTGTGCCTCCACAAACAAAAAGTTTATTCCAGAAGTTTCTCCTGACTGATGATAGACCGTTGAATAAGACAATAAACTTAACAATATAATCGTTGCCGCTCCAGTCAACCAAAAAACCAACAAATGTTCCAAATTAATTTTTCGCCACCAACTTTTGAATATTTTTAAATTAGACTGATTGATTTCAAAGGTTTTTCCTTCCAAAGGAAATTCATTCGTTTTATTTCTTAACAAAGAAGTCATCTTACCTCCATATTTACCCATACCATAGTCTTTTTCTCGAATATAAAAAGATTGAGCCAAATTTAAATTTCCGCCCGCTCCAGAATAAGCAAACGCTCCCAAAAAAGTTATCATCGATAAACCCGCTGGGATAAACCAAAATCCCTCACCTTTTCCTATTAATCCTGCTCCCAAACTTTGCCAATCAGTATCTTTGGCCAAAAAGAAAGTCAAAATTAAAATAAACGGCACTCCTAAAAAAATCAACCATTTTTGCAAACGTTCTTGCGTTTTATAAACCACTTTTCCCAAACTCAAAATCAATCCTATTGCCAAAAGCATTATTATCGCCGCCACATTGGCCTTACCAAAACCTAAACTTGATACCAAAATAGTCGCCGAAGATAAAATAATTCCTGGCCACATCCACGGAATCACTGTCGACAAAATAAACCAAATAGGGGATAAATGTCTAAATTTTCTGGCCCAACCCACAAACACACTTTCACCATTGATTAATGTGTATCGTTCCACTTCCATGTTAATAAAAAATTGAAAAGTTATCCCAATTACCGCCGCCCAAATTATTCCTAACCCAAAATTTGCCGCTAAATACGGCCACATTATTAACTCACCACTACCAAGTCCCATTCCCAACAAAATAAAACTTGGCCCAATCATTTCCTTTAACTTCGGCGGCCTAAACAATTTTTCCTTACCGATTTCGCCAATTTTCATTTTTTTTGTTTTACTACTAGCTAATCAGCTTACAAACTTTTTGGTGCCACTTCCAAGCGCTGCTGACAATTGTTTCTAAATCAGCATATTGTGGCTTCCACCCCAAAACTTCTTTTGCTTTTGTGGCGTCAGCTACCAACACTGGAGGGTCACCAGCCCTTCGTTCAACCATAGTCACCTTAAAATCTATTCCTGTCACTTTCTTGGCCGCCTCAATTACTTCTTTTACTGAAAAGCCCTTACCATTACCTAAATTAAATACATCACTATTTCCACCATCTAACAATTTTTTCAAAGCCAGCACATGAGCTTCGGCCAAATCAGTCACATGGATATAATCACGAATACAAGTTCCATCTGGAGTCTCGTAATCGCTTCCAAAAACTTTTATATCTTCTCGTCGGCCAATAGCTGCATCCAAAACTAGTGGAATCAAATTTGAACTGCTTCCTGGCCATTCACCCACATCGGCCTCTAAATCCGCCCCACAAGCATTGAAATATCGCAAAGATATATACCTCATTCCATAAGCTTTATCGTAATCACGCATTATATGTTCCACCATTAATTTTGTTTCACCATATGGATTTATCGGATTTGTCGGGTGTTTTTCATCAATAGGAATATATTTTGGTTCACCAAAAGTAGCTGCCGACGAAGAAAAGATAAATTTATTCACTCCATTTTCTTTCATCACTTCAAACAAATTCAAAGTATTTGCCACATTATTTTTGTAATATTTTTGCGGATCAGTCACCGATTCTCCTACTGCCTTAAATGCCGCAAAATGTAACACTGCTTCAATTGGATATTTTTTAAAAACCGCTCGAATATCATCAATTTCCCCTAAATCTCCTTCAAAAAACTCCCCCCACTTTACCAATTCTTTCTTCCCCGAAGCCAAATTATCAAACACCACAGTTTGATAACCCTGCTTGATTAATTCTTTATTAATATGTGAACCAATATATCCCGCCCCTCCGACAATTAAAATCATATTTTTAGTAAATTTCTAATAATCAATTTTATCATCAAAAATTAACTCCCTGCCCTGTCAAGGGAAGGGTCGGGGAAGGGTTTGTCTTTTCCCACGGGTATTCCTCATTTCCAAAGTGTCCATATCTAGCCGTTTGTTGATAAATCGGTCTTTTTAAATCAAATTTTTCAATTATTCCTTTCACCGATAAATCCATCAAACTCCAAACAAAATCTTCAATAATTTTAATATCTTTTTTATTTGTCCCAAAAGTTTCAATTGATTTTGTAATCGGATCTCTTTGGCCAATGACATAAGCCAATTGAACTTCACATCTATCAGCTAATCCAACCGCCACTACGTTTTTAGCTAAAAATCTGGCCGCATAGGCCGCGCTTCTATCAACTTTTGTTGGATCTTTTCCCGAAAAACATCCACCTCCAATTCTTCCCATGCCACCATATGTATCCACCACAATCTTTCTTCCAGTCACTCCAGTATCACTAGCCGGTCCACCAATTTCCCATCTGCCAGTTCCATTTAAAATCACTTCCTCTTGAGTCAATTTATTTAAATTATATTTTTCTAAAATCGGCAACACTGCTAAATTATATAAATCAGTTTTTATTTTTTCGTCACTAATTTTTGGATCAAACGGCTTAGCCAAAACTATTTTTCCAACACTTATTGGTTTTCCTTTCTCATATTTAATACCTACTTCAGCTTTACCATCTGGTCTCAAATAACTCAATTCACCAAATTGTAATTCATCCATCTTTCGGCACAATTCATGTGCCAATACTATTGGCAAAGGCATTAACTGTGGTGTTTCATTACACGCATAACCAAACATCATTCCCTGATCACCAGCCCCATCATTATCTACTCCGACAGCAATATCTTTTGATTGTTCATGTACCAAAACCTCAATATCAGCATTTTCATCAAAACAAAAAATTGGATTCGTAAAGCCAATTTCTTTAATCACTTTTTTAGCAATCTCTTTATAATCTAATTTTTGACTACAAGTCACTTCTCCTGCCATCACTACCTTATTAACAGTTACTAATGTTTCCAAGGCCACTCTTGAATTTTTATCAACTTTCAAAGCCGCATCTAACACTGCATCAGAAATTTGATCGCAAACTTTATCCGGATGACCACTACAAACAGATTCTGAAGTAAACATTTGATAGTTCATATTTTCCTATTTTACACTACTCTCTCTACTCTTTTTAAAATCTGGATTTAAAGAAACTAATCCTCCAATCAAAGCCACTATTATTCCCAATATTCCAGAATAAGCCGATGTTAACAAAATACTTTCAGTGGAAGTTGCCAACGCTCCAAAAAATAAAACATACAATTGTTCTCGTGCTCCAAATCCAGCAAAAGAAATTGGTAAACTTAAAATCATCGATATTATTGGCACAAATACAAAAATAGACGCAATCGTCAATCCGGTTCCAAAATACCAACTAATAAACCACATTTGACAAATCCACAATACTTCACTCATTAACGATATACACACTGCTTTAAAAATCTGTTTTCGATTATCTTTATTAACCAACTCTGCCACATCCTTAAATTTTTTCAAAAATTTAATTTGCCATAATTTACTTTTACTTAAATCAAAAAAACAAACCCCAACATAAAATACTAAACACCCAAAAAATAAACCAATAAAAACTAACCACACCCACAAAGGAATTATCTTTCCATCAATTCCACCAAATAAAAGCATCATAAACCCAGCCAAAACAAATACCGACATTCCAATAAATCTATCTAAAATAACCGAACCCAACAATCTACTTTTAGATAACTCCGGATATTTTTCATCCACTATCATCCATTTCAACAAATCTCCTGCCACCGATGTGGGAAAAAACAAACTGTAAAAAGAACCTACCAAACTAGATTTATTAAATATTTTTACATCACTAAGTTTTGGTTTTTTAATCAATAACATCGACCATCTCCATGAAACCAAACCCACCCCCAATAAAGACAAAAACATTGTCGCTGCCAAAAACCACCAATCCATAGTTATCAATTGTCGCCATAAACTAGCCACATCTACTTTTTTAAAAGCAAAATAAATCAAAATTATAGAAATTGAAATTCTTAAAAGCCGCGAATTAATTATTTTCTTCAACATAAGTTATTATTTAGCATAACACGTATAATTTAACCACATATTTATGTCCAAAATTCTTTGTCTTAGCCATATTTTCCCTCCAGCAGTTGATGGTGGCTCTCGAGTTATTTATAAAATTGGTCAATATTTTGAAAAACAAAATAATCAAGTTCTTTATCTTTCCTCCAATTGTTCCAGCACCGATGACTTTACAAAAAAAACCAAAACTCCCTGCCCTGTCAAGGGAAGGGTCGGGGAAGGGTTTTATTTACCTGTTTATCATTCTCTCCGTCGCCCCCTAAAATTATTAGAAATTATTTGCACAAAATTTTTATTCATAAATCCTAAATCATATTTCATAAATCTAATCAAAATTCTCCAGAAAGGTCCAATATTTAAAATCCTTCCATTCCTAAAAGCCACCATTCAAATTTTAAAATTCAAACCCGACTTAATTATCGCCGGCCCCCTCCCCACCACCATCATCCTCTACGCCAACTTTATCCGCTACTTATCTACTCATCTACTCCACTATTCAACTAAACTATTAATCAACTCTTCCTTCCACCCCACCGATCCCGACTTTCACCGCCTACCTCTTATTAAAACTCTCCAAAGTGCTGATTACTTGTGGACCCTAACTCAATCCGAAACCGATTATTTTATAAAAAATTTAAAAATCAATCCCACCAAAATAATCCTCGCCGGCAATGGAGTCGACCAATCATTTTTAAAAAAATCAAAAATTCCCCGTCTTGTGAAAGAAGGGGTTAGGGGAAGATTGAACATCTTATTTATCGGTTCTCTTTCCGCCCACAAAGGCCTAGATGTTTTAATCAATTCTTTTCCCCGTCTTGTTAAAGAAGGGGTTAGGGGAAGATTGGTTATTGCTGGTCAAAAAACCCTATATTACCCCCAAATTCAAAAACAAATCAAAAACCTCCCCAAAAATATTCAATCTAAAATTAAATTTATCTTTGGTTTTCCTCAAAACAAATTAGCTCAAATTATTGATGATTGTGACATTTTAGTTTTACCCTCAAAACAGGAAAGTTTTGGTTTATGTTTAATTGAAGCTTGGGCCAGACAAAAACCAGTTATCGTTAGCAACATTCCCTCTCTTTCAGAAATTGTCACCAACAGTCAAGGCGGGCTAATTTTTAATCTTGATGATCCTGTCGACTTAACTCAAAAAATTACTAAACTAATTCAAAACCCCAAACGCTATCATCAACTTTGCCAAAATGGTTTTAATTATGTTAAAAATAACTATACATGGTCCATAGTCGGAAGAAAAATTCAAAAAAAACTTTCCTTATAATTGGGTTAGTCATCGCCTTGGTTGTTTTTATTGTCATTGGAATTTCGTTAATTCAAAAAAATAAAACTGTTCTTCCAAAAGACATGGGCATTCAAATTAAAGGTAATAATTACTATCTTGAAATTGCTCGAACCGATCAAGAACAAAAAGTTGGTTTATCCAACAGAGATACTCTTTGTTCAAATTGCGGTATGTTATTTATTTTTGACAAAGAAGACGAACATTCATTATGGATGAAAGATACCTATATACCTTTAGATATGATTTGGCTCAATGCTCAACATAAAATTGTCAAAATTATCACCGCTATTGATACTGATTCTGAAGTTATCTATACCAATCAGAATCCTGCCAAATATGTTATCGAACTGCCAGCTAACGAAGTATTTAAATTAAATCTACAAATAGGGGACACTATTCCAATTTTTGATAAATGAGTAAAACTTCCGTTGATTATTCTGTCATTATTCCCAATTTTAATGGAGTGGATTTTTTAATTAACTGCCTTAAATCCCTCACCAAAGCTATAAAAAACTGTCCTCAATCAAACTTCGAAATTATAATTGTCGACAATAATTCCCACGACAACAGTATTAAATTAGCCCAAGATTTTTTTGATAAAAATAAATTCTTAAATCTTAAATCTAGAATCTTAAATCTAGAACTAAATACCGGCTTTGCTTTTGCCGTTAACCAAGGAATTAACATATCAAAGTACCCATATAGTTGTGTCTGTAATAATGATCTAAAAATTGAACCAGATTGGTTTAAAATTATCACTCAAAATATAATTTCTCATCAAAACAATTCCCAAATTGCCACCTACTTTGGCACTGTTCTCAACTACGACGGTGCTACTTTCGAATCCCAAGGCCTAGATTTTCATTATTCCGGCAAATGCCAAAATATTTCTAATGGTAAAAAATTTAACAAATCTGTTTTTCTAAAAGCTAATAAGCTAATTACTAATAGACTAATCTGGGGTGCTCCTGCCGCCTTAATTATCTACAAAAAAGAAATCTTACAAAAAATAGGCATGTTTGATCCTGATTTTTTTGCTTATGAAGAAGATGTTGATTTAGCCCTAAGATTAGACCTTTTTGGCTATAAAACTTTATATATACCTCAAGCAATCTGTTACCACATGGGGGGAGCTACCAGTAAAAAAATGGGCAACTTTAGAAACCGAATGGATGCCAAAAATTGGATTTATATTATTATTAAAAATTATTCTGCCAAACAAATTTTTAGAAATTTCTTTTCTATTATTGAACAAAGACTTCGCAATTTATCTGGGTTAATTAAAAACACCTCATTCAAACATTTGTTTAAAGACATTTTTCAAACTTACAGTGAAGTGATATTTAATTTTCCCAAAATGACCCAAAAACGCCGTCATATCCAAAAAATGTTAAAATCAAACAATGATAATCGGAATTGACGTTTCTTCTATTGCCTATCAAACTGGTGTCAGCAACTATACTCTGAATTTAGTTAGAAACTTAATTAATCTCGATAAATCTAATCATTACAAACTTTTTTATTCCTCTCTTCGGCTACCATTACCAAAAGAAATTGAAGAACTAAGATTAAAATCAAACGTTACTATCTATCATTTTCACCTTCCACCAACACTGCTACAAATACTTTGGAATCAATTTCATTTATTTCCCATCGAATTATTTATTGGCAAATGTGATATTTTTCACACCTCAGACTGGACTCAACCTCCAACCATTAAAGCAAAAACGATTACTACTGTTCACGATTTAACCCCATTTTTACATCCAGAATGGCATCATCCCAAAGTTATCCAAGCCCATAAGAACAAAATGTACTGGGCAGTCAAAAAATGTGCCAAATTTATTTGTGTTTCTCAAAACACATTTAATGACCTAATAAAATTATTCCCTAAAATAGACAAATCTAAAATAGAAGTCATTTACGAAGCCGCTGAAAATAAATATGGTTTATTTTCAAAATTATCACCAGAAGAAAAAACAAAAAAAATTAACTCTATTAAAAAACAATATGGTCTTGATGATTTTATTTTAGCCCAAGGAACTCGCGAACCACGAAAAAATTTACCTCGCTTAATCGAAGCTTTTACTCAATTCAAAAATAAATATCCTAAAACCAAAATTGAACTCGCTATAACCGGAAAATATGGTTGGGGAGAAGACATAAAAACTCATGACCCGAATGTTAAAGTACTCGGATTTATTCCAGAAAAAGATATTGTTACTCTTCACGCCGCGTCTTTGTGTTTGGCTTATCCATCACTTTATGAAGGGTTTGGACTACCCATTGTAAAATCATTTAAAGTCGGCACTCCCGTTATCACCAGCAACAATTCATCATTGGCCGAAATTTCCCAAAACGCCGCCATATTAGTCGATCCAACCTCTGTTGAGGATATCAAAAAAGCCATCGAAAAGTTGGTTCACTCACAAAAACTTCGATCAGAATTATCCCAAAAAGGCCTGAAAGTTTCTCAACAATTTAGTTGGACCAAAACTGCTCAGCAAACCTTACAAGTTTATAATCAACTAATTTAGTTATTTGAATTTTAAAATTGATTAAAAATTTAAAATTAAAAATTAAAAATTCCATATGCTGATAGGTATCGACGGCAATGAAGCGAATGTTCCCAATAAAGTTGGAGTCGGTCAATATGCTTTCAAATTAATTTGGCATCTTTACCAATTGGATAAAAAAAATAGTTATATCATTTACCTCAAAGATCAACCTTCAAAAGATCTCCCCCCAGAATCAAAAAATTGGTGCTATCGCGTTTTTGGGCCAAATAAAATGTGGACACGATTCGCTTTACCATTTAAATTATTTATTCAACAAGAAAAGTTAAATTTATTTTTTTCACCAAGTCATTATTCACCCAACTTTTCACCTTTTCCTACCATTCCCACTATTCACGATATCGGCTATCTTCAATTTAAAGATCAATTTACCAAAAAAGATTTATACCAATTAATCAATTGGACCAAACAATCAATTAAAAAAGCCCAACACATAATCACTGTTTCTAAATTTTCCAAAGATGAAATTATCAAAACTTACCAAATCAACCCCAGCAAAATTACTATTGCCTACAACGGCGTCGATCAACCACCAAAAATAGATTCTAGAACTCAAAGTAAAATTCTGTCTAGCTACTCACTAAAAGCTAATAGCTACTTCCTCTATCTCGGTACTCTCAAACCAAACAAAAACATCCCATTTTTGATCAAATCTTTTTCTTTACTGCTAAAAGCTAAAAGCTACTCACTACCAGCTAAATTAGTTATTGCTGGTAAAAAAGGCTGGCTCTTCGATGAAATTTTTGCCACTGTCAAACAAGAGGGGATTGAAAACAATGTTATTTTCACCGACTTTGTTACCGAAGACCAAAAATGGACCCTCTATCAAAATGCCATTACTTCTGTTTTACCCAGTCTTTACGAAGGTTTTGGTATACCAGCTATTGAGTCTATGAAAATTGGCACTCCAGTCATAGTTTCCAATATCCCGCCATTCCAAGAAGTAATAGGAAATTCCGGTCTTTTTGTTGACCCCACCAGCACTGCCGATCTTTGTCAAAAAATGATTGAAATAAATAATCCAAAAACCAGAGAAAAATTTTCCAAATTAGGCAAAGCCCAAGCCGACAAATTCACTTGGGACAACACCGCCAAATCGGTTTTACAAGTTTTTGAAAAATTCGATAAAAATGGACAATAACTGCATTTTTTGTAATCAACTCCAACATGATCTTACCCTCTTAGACACAACCGAAAATTTCTATCTTATCGCTGAAAAATATCCAATAGTTAAAGGAACTATTCTTATAATTCCAAAAAAACATTATTCCTGCTATGGAGCTATCCCAAAAAAATTAGAAAATGAATTTATTGCAGTTAAATCTAAAGTAGAAAAATTTATAACCGAAAACTATCATAGTCCAGTTATATTTTTAGAACACGGCATTGAAGGCCAAACTATTTTTCACGCCCACCTTCATTGTTTACCTTTTAACCAATCACTTTTAAATATAATTACCCAACAATTAGGTAATAAATATACTTTAATAAAAAATTTATCTCAACTTAAAAAAGAATTTAAACGTTTAGAAAAATATTTTTACTATCAGGAAAACAATAAATCTTATGTTTTTGAAGTTGGTAGACTTTCTCCTGGATATATCAGAATACTTTTCGCTAATACACTCAATTGTCCTCAAAAAGCTAATTGGAAAACAGCTAATCCTAATCTTTTTACTGAAGACTTAAACGATCTTTTACAAAGATGGCATTCAAATACTAATTTCTGCTAAACTAAGCTATGCAAGACAGAAAAGGTCAAGAATTAAATTCAAACCAAGTTCTTTTCAAAATTTTTAATCGTATTAAAACCATTTGCCTAGAATTTTGGTTAATGATTTTACGTTTTGTTGGTTTTATTCCTCTTCATTTTGTTCGTAAATTTTTCTATCTAATTTCTGGTGTAAAAATGCCATGGGACTCTACTATTCATATTGGTGCTAACTTTTTTAATCCCTCAAATGTTTCTATTGGCCACGACACCATTGTTGGTGATCATTGTTTTATGGATGGTCGTGCCCCACTCAAAATTGGCAATCACGTTGGCATTGCCAGTCAGGTTTTAATTTACAATGACGAACATGATATCAATTCCCCAGATTACGGCAATTCTTTTGGTCCAGTTGAAATAGGGGATTACGTTTTTATTGGCCCACGAGTCATAATTCTGCCCAACATCAAAATTGGCAAAGGAGCAGTGATTGCCGCCGGAGCCATCGTTACCAAAGATATTCCGGAAAATGAAATTTGGGCTGGAGTTCCAGCTAAAAAAATCAGCGACAGAAAAATTGACAAACCAAATTATAAACTTGGTCGAGCCATGTTATTTCAATAATGATCAAAAAAATAATCATCTCTGCTTTAATTATTTTTAATCTTTTAGCAGTCTTCTATTTGGTTTCACCTGCTCCAATATTGCCCGATCTCCCCAACAGTGCTAAATCTGATTTACCCGGAGATACAGTACAAATCAGCAATGTCACGGCTTATTTTACCAATATGACTCGCACTGAAGTCATGAATTTTTATAAAGCTTATTACAGTGGTTTATTTAGAATTAATTTAAATCATCCACCAGAAAAAGCTAAAGACATTATTGTCAACACCATTCAAAGTTACTATTTAGAAGAATTCGTTTTACCTTTCAAAGAGTCTTTATATATCAATGGTTTTGAATGGGAAAATGATGTTTTTACCAAAGTACAAAATCGCAGTAAAAACAAACTCATCTTTCACAACAAGGAATACAAGGCCAAAATCACCCTTCGTCGTTTTCCTACCAATATTCCTAATCGATTAATCGCTTTTTTTGCCACAGAGACTGGAATTATTGCTCTAGCCTTAGTCATTAAATCATTTGGACGCAAAAACAAATCCCAATGAATCCGATAATCTCTATTATTATCCTTTCCTACAATACTGCCGACATTACCATCGATTGTCTCAAATCAATTTTATTAGACAAAGGCCTTCAACAAATGGATTATGAAATTATTATTATTGATAATAATTCCCACGACGACAGTTTAAAGAAAATTGAAGAATTTAAACATTCATTGAAAATTAAAAATTGTGAATTGAAAATTATTTCTAACAAAGATAACCGGGGATTCGGCGGAGCCAACAATCAAGGCATTAAAATAGCCAAGGGAAACTATATTTTACTTCTTAATTCGGACACCGTCATTTTACATTCAGCTATCAGCCAAGCTCTTGATTGGCTTTCTTCTCATCCAGAAGCCTCCACTTGCACTGCTCAACTTTTAAACAAAGATAAAACAATTCAAGCCTCTGGTGGATTTTTCCCAAGTTTAGGCAATATGATTACTTGGTGTTTTAGTTTAGACGATCTTCCTTTGGTTAATAAAATTATCAAACCGATTCATCCCCACACTCCCCAATTTTATACTCATGATAATTTTTATCTCAAAGATCATCCCCAAGATTGGGTCACTGGCGCTTTTATGCTTACTCGCAAACCCTTACTCAATAAAGTAAAAGGCTTTGACGAAAATTATTTTATGTATGGAGAAGAATTAGAATTATCTTACCGAATCAAGTCAGCCACCAAACAAAATCAAGTTTGGTATTTAATTGGACCTCAAATAATTCACCTTGGCGGAGCCTCTGCAGTAAGTCGAATGGATCCAATTTTAAATGAATATCGTGGCTTTATTTCTTTTTTTAAAAAACACAAACCTCATTGGCAACTTCCAATTGTCCGACTTCTTCTTAAAATAAACGCTTTAATCAGATTTATAATTAAACGTTCACCTATGTATCTAGAAATATGTTCAAAAATATAAACATCAACTTTTTTCGTTCTATTTTAGCTGTAATTATTATCTTCATCCCTTTGTATCCAAAATTTCCCTTATTAAGTATTCATGGAACATATGTCGCTATCCGCCTTGACGATATTGTTATCGCTATTGCTGCCTTAGTTTGGTTAATCTATCAAATTAAAAACCATTTTCCTGTTTTAAAGCTAAAAATAACACCACTATTTTTACTCTATTTCATGGCAATTATTATCAGTTTTATTAACGCTTGGCTAATTTATCAAACTGATCCTATCAATATTTTATTGCTTCATGTATTCCGCCGTTTTGAATATATGTCTTTATTTTTCATCACCGTTCAATCCATCAAAAAACAAACTGATTTTACCTTCCTTTACGCCTTTTTTCTCGTTTCAACCGTTTTAGTCACATTCTATGGTTTTGGTCAAAAATACCTAAAATTCCCAGTTATTTCTACTATGAATGCCGAATTTTCCAAAGGTCAATTAATCCAAATGAATATTTGGACCAGAATTAGTTCCACTTTTGCTGGACATTATGATTTAGCTGCTTTCCTTAGCGTGGCTTTAATTATTATTCTTGGGGTTAGTCTGATTACCAAAAATAAAATAATTAAATTTTCTGGATTTATTGTCTGGCTTCCGGCTTATTATATTCTCACTCTAACTGCCTCCCGAGTTTCCACTTTTGCTTTTTTAGGCGGAGCTATTCTTGTTTTACTTTTACTCAAAAAATATCTTTGGATAATTCCTATCACTGGATTGGTAATTTTTAGCATTCTAAATTCTGATGATTTAAACCAACGTTTATTAGCCACTATTCCAGCCCTAAAAAATCAATTTTTAAATAGTAATACTCAAACTGCTACTCCCACACCAACCAATATTCCTACTCCAACCATAATTGCCATCAAACCAACTTCTATTCCTGGGCAAATCGCCACCAAACCAACTCCAACAATCGTTCGTCATCAAGGAGAGCAATATCCTACCGCCGATGCCGACGTTGGAGTCGCCAGATCTGGCGAAATTCGTTTCAACGCCGAATGGCCCAGAGCTATTAACGCTTGGAAGAAAAATATTTTTGTTGGTAGTGGGCTTGGATCAATTACTCTGGCCACAGATAATGATTATCTCCGATGTTTAGGGGAAAGTGGTTTACTTGGATTTATCGCCTTCGGCTCCATCCAAATCTTTTTTATCATCAAAACGCTGCCCTTAATCTTAAAAAAGAAATCTACCACCTACGACCTACAATCTAAAATTTTACTCGGTGGTTTATTAGCTACTCTAGCCAACGCTGTTTTTATTGATGTTTTTGAAGCCTCGAAAACTGCTTATCTTTTTTGGATCATGATGGCCGTGTATTATCAATCACTAACCACTAAACCTTCAAATGAAATCAAATAAACGAAACATTTTAATGATCACTCCGTATTTACCTCGTCGAGCTCAGTCTGGTGGCCAAAATAGTTCCTATTATTCCATTAAATATTTAGCCGATGAAAACAATATCACCTTGATTTGTTTTAGCCGTGACGAAGAGGGATTAGACGAAATTAAAGCTTTTTGTAAAAAAGTTATTGTCGTTAAACGCGGAAAAACTTGGAATTTTAAAAAGATTCTTTATACCGGTTTTAGCACTTATCCTTTTTTAGTTACTAACTATATTAGTAAAGATTTAAGAAACACTATTACTGAAGAATTAAGTCACGGCCAATATGATTTAATCCATTGCGAATGTTTTTATTTAATGCCCAATATCCCAAAAACTAATACTCCTATCGTTTTGGTTGACCAAACTATTGAATTTGCTGTTTACCAACACTACATTCAAACCGTTAAAGGTTGGAAAAAATTAATTTATCCTCTCCTTTGGTTGGATGTTATGAAACTTAAATATTGGGAAACATATTATTGGAAAAACACCAATACAGTCGTCGCTTTTGGAGAAGAGGATCAAAAAATAGTTTCCAAGATTACTGGTCGCAATGATATTAAACTTTTCGATAATGGTGTTGATAATAAATATTTTGAGTCAAAACCAAAAACACCAAAAAGCAATTTCCCCTCTATTCTCTTTGGTGTTTCCAATATGAAATGGATGCAAAATCGAGAATCAGTTGAAATGATTATGAAAGACGCTTGGCCAGAAATAAAAAAGACTATTCCAAATTGTAAACTTTACATTATTGGTCGTTTAGCCCCCGATTATTATGGACATTATCGTTCTGACGACGTCATTGTTGAAGAAGCTGATTTTGATGGACAGCCGCATGATCCTATGTATTATTACCAATATTGTTGGGCTTTAGTTGCTCCTATGGGAAGTGGAGGAGGCAGTCGAAATAAATTTTTGGAAGCCATGGCTTGTCGTTTACCAATTATCACTACTCCCGAAGGTATGGGGGGAATTAAAATTGAAAATTTTAAACAATCAATTATTTGCAAATATGAAGAAGTGGCCAAAAATACTATTGAACTTCTAAAAGAGAATAAAAAAAGAATTACTATGGGTGATGAGGCTAATAAACTAATTAGTAGCAGGTATTCTTACCAAAACAGCGCCAAAGGTCTTAATCAAATTTATCAAAAAATAACTCATGACTAAAACAACTGATCTTTCAATCATTATTTTAAATTACAATTCTGGGAATTATCTTCAAAAATGTCTCAAAAGTATTGCTCAATCAGATTCAGAAAACTATCAAATCGAAACTATTATCGTTGATAACTGCTCTACTGATGAAAGTGTTCATTTAGCCCAACAAGTAAAATTAAAAAATAGTAATTTTTTACTTTTAAAATCTAATAACGGCTTTGCTTATGGTAACAATCAAGGATTAAAAAAAATTAATCCTAAAACTAGATTTGTTTTATTTCTCAATCCTGACACTCTTGTAAATAAAGATACTCTCAAAAAAATGATTGAATTTTTCGACCAAGACAAAAATGTCGATGCTGCTACTTGTCAAATAGACTTAGCCTTAACTGGCAAAATGCAACCAGAATGCCACCGGGGTTTTCCTACTCCATGGAATTCTTTTTGTTATTTTTCTGGACTTTCAAAATTATTTCCTACATCAAAACTTTTTTCTGGATATTTTTTGGGCTATTTAGACAAAACTGTTCCTCATATTATTGAAGCTTGTGTTGGTGCCTTCTTAATGGTTAAAAAAGAAGTCGGGGAGAAAGTAAAATGGTGGAACGAAAAATATTTTTTCTACGGCGAAGATTTAGATTTTTGTTATCAAATACAACAACAAAAATTTAATTTATGGTTTAACCCAAATTGTAAAATAACCCATTTTCAGGGCGTTTCTTCTGGATTAATTAGCAAAAGTAAACACTTATCCAAAGCCTCACGCGAAACCAAAGTCAAAGTGGCCAAAGCCAGTACCAATGCCATGAGAATTTTTTACCAAGAAAATTTATTCAAAAAATATTCCCCACTCACCCAAGCCCTTGTTCTTTTTGGAATCAAACTCCTAGAAATCAAGCGCGTCTTCAAGGCTAAATATTTGTAATACTGTATAATAAAACTATGAATACAGACACCATAAATAAAAATATTGTTTTTAAAATATTAAAAGAAAATAAAGATAAAATATCAAATTGTGGAGTTAAAAAAATTGGGTTATTTGGTTCATATGTTAGAGGTGACCAAAAAAAAGAAAGTGATATAGATTTTTTAGTAGAATTTGACAAAGGAGAAAAAAGTTATCGAAATTTTATAGAAATAAGTGAATTGATGAAAAAGCTTTTTAATAAAAAAATAGACATCATAACCAAAGAATCATTAAGCCCATATATTGGCCCATATATTAAAAAAGAAGTTGAATATGTCTAAAATTGCCAAAGAATATTTAAAACATGTTCTAGATGAGATTAATTTTATTTTAGACAAATCAAATAATTTAAGTGAAGAAAAATTTAGTAATAATGAAATTTTAAAGAGAGCTTTTTGCCGAAGCTTGGAAATAATTGGAGAAGCAATAAAAAATTTACCAGACGAATTTAAAGGAAATAATAAAGGGATTGATTGGAAATCATTTGCCGGTTTAAGAGATATATTAATCCATAATTATTTTGGAGTTGATTATGGAATAGTCTGGGATATAGTAATAAACGAACTGCCAGATTTGAAAAAGAAAATCGAAGAAATTATCTAAAAATCAAATGTTTGTAGCCAAAATATAACAAATATCCTAACAAAGAAATCATGCTAAAAGCAATTGATTTAGATACTAAGAATTAAAGTTAGATGTTCAAAAATAATTAGTCAAAGCTACCAAAACGTCATTGCGAAAAGGCTTTGCAACGAAGCAATCTCATTGGGATTTTACCCAACCTTCCGTCATTTCTATAAACACGTCATTGCGAGAAGCAGTTACCATAGCGACGAAGCAATCTCGCTGGAATGTAAGAGGACTATAATTTATTTGTGAGCCATGAATATTCTTGTGTTTATATTTTAACTAACAATAGGAATACTGTTTTATATATTGGAGTCTCATCAAATTTGGTTAGAAGAATTTGGGACCATAAACATAAAGCTTATTATGGTTTTACTAGTAAATATAATGTCGACAAATTAGTTTATTATGAATTCTTTGATGATATTGTTAATGCCATCATTAGAGAAAAACAATTAAAAGCCGGATCAAGACAAAAGAAAGTTGATTTAATAAATAAATTTAATCCAGAATGGAAAGATTTGTACTCGATGATAATCTAGGTTATCTAGATTTCAACCAGATTGCTTCGTCGCTATGGTAACTGCTTCTCGCAATGACGTTTTTAGATATATAACGGTAGGTTATGGAAAATAAAAATGTATCATTATTGAGAAGTAATTACCAAAGTGACGCAATAATTACTAGTATCTTCCAATATCTTCTAACATCTTCTAAAATAAGGCACCACTAAATGAATAGTAAACCACACATTGTTATTGACGCTCGGCTTTATGGACCAAAACACACCGGTATTGGTCGATATACCAAAAATTTGTTATCGGCTCTGTCAAAACTTCCTGATTTTAAAAAATACCGTTTTACTTTGATTGTTTATCCAGAATTAGAAACCGAAATCAAAAAAGATTTAGGCAATAAATTTGCTTATGTTTCCACTAATATTCGACATTATTCCATTCAAGAACAAATATTTTTACCTTTTACCCTGTATCGTCTAAAACCAGACTTAGTTCACTTTACTCATTTCAATAAACCAATTTTTTATTTTGGCAAATCAGTTGTCACAATTCACGATCTCATCAAACATTTTTTCACCGGTCCTCTTAACACTACCAAAAATGCATCTATTTATTGGATCAAACATTTTTTTTATATTACTTTAACTAATATTGTTATCAAAACTAATACCCTTATTGTCCCCAGCGATTATTGGCGTGATTATATAATCAAAAAATTCAAAGTTTCACCCCAAAAAATTACCACCACCTACGAAGCCATCGACCCTGCTTTCTTAACTAAAGACAACAAAAAAATTGTAAATTGTAAATTGAAAATTGAAAATTATTTAATCTATACAGGAAACCTTTATCCTCACAAAAATATCAATATTATTGTCGAAGCTTTAAAGGAATTACCAGAAATTAGGTTAAAAATAATTTGTTCTCGAAATTATTTTACTCAAAGAATTGAAGATTTATTGAAAAAATACCAGATGACCAATCAAGTAGATTTTTTAGGCTACCTACCAGATGTTGAGTTTAAACAAATTTACAGTCAAGCGCTGGCTTTGGTTCATCCATCATTAATGGAAGGTTTTAGCTTAACTGGACTTGAAGCCATGGCATTGGGCTGTCCTGTAATTTCTTCCAACAGCACTTGTCTTCCAGAAATTTATCAAAATTCAGTTCTTTATTTTGATCCTCATAACTCCAACGAATTAGTTTCTAAAATTCAAGAACTTCAAAATAACCCAAAACTAAGAGAAAAATTAATAAAATTAGGTTATCAACAAGTTGCCAAATATTCTTGGTCAAACACTGCCACCCAAACCCTCTCCGTCTATCAACAAACTTTAAAAATTGAAAATTTGTAATTTAAAATTGACTAAAAATTGTAAATTAAAAATTAAAAATTCGACTCCCAAAGTCGCTATTTTCTATGATTGGCTTAACCAATGGGGTGGAGCTGAAAAAGTTTTACTCGATATCCTTTCTATTTATCCTCAAGCTGATCTTTATACTCTTATTTACGATCCAAAAAAAACCAATTGGTTACCATCAAAAATAAAAATTAATCCTTCAAACCTCAATAAATTATCTCAAACTAAGAAAAATTGTCTCTTTCACACCCCATTTTATAGCCTATTTTTAGAACAATTTGATTTCTCTCAATATGATATTATCATTTCTACCACTTCAACCATTGGTCATTGTTTATTAACCTCGCCAAAAACACTTTTTGTTTGTTATTTTCACAACATTAATCGTTATTTGTACCAAACTCCAAATCAATACAAAATTCTCAAACCAATTTTAGAAAAATATCAAAAAACTGATTTTATTTATGCTCAAAGACCTGATTATCTTTTATGCAACTCTCTTACTGTCCAAAAAAGAATCTTAGAAAATTATCACCGAACAGCCCAAGTTATTTATCCAGGAGTGGATACTTCTTTTTTTATTCCTAACAAAAAATCTTCAGTCGATCCATATTTTTTAGTTGTTTCCCGACTTGTCCCTCATAAAAAAATTGAATTGGCCATTCAAGTTTGTCTTGACCTTGATCAAAAATTAGTCATCGTTGGCAGCGGCAGAGATATGTCTCGTCTAAAAAAAATAAAACCAAGCGCTAATAATTCCAAAATAATTTTCATGGGCCAAGTTTCAGATAAAAAATTATTAACTTTATACCAAAATTGCCAAGCTCTTATTTGCCCTCAAATAGAGGATTTTGGACTTACTCCAATTGAAACCCAAGCTTGTGGCAAACCAGTTATTGCCCTAAACCAAGGTGGAATTACCGAAACAGTTATTGACGGCAAAACAGGCATTTTATTTCAAAATCAAACAGTTGATTCATTAAAACAAGCCATTATTAAATTTCAAACTTTAAATATTAATCCTATAGATTGCATTAATAATGCCAACAAGTTTTCTCGCCATAATTTCATGCTAAACTTTAAACAAATAATTAATCAACTATGGCAACAACACCAAACCACTATATTGTAATCCTTTGCGGCGGCACCGGACCCAGACTTTGGCCACTTTCTCGGGCTTATCATCCCAAACAATTTTTAAGTCTTTTTGGTAAAAAAAGTTTACTTGAACAAACTGTTAATCGAGCTCAAAATATTGTTTCCTCAAAAAAGATTTTTATCATTTCTAATTATCGATATCAATCAAAATTAGAACAATATATTAGTAAAAAAATTCCTCGAGAAAATTTAATTTACGAACCAGCCAAAAAAAATACTGCCATGGCAATTTTATTGGCCACCTGTTTGATTAAAATCAAAGATCCAAATGCCGTTATTACCACTATGCCCTCTGATCACTACATCAAACAAGTAATCAGGTTCAAAAATACGATTAAAAAAGCAGCCAGCATTGCTAAAAGACATAAACAAATTGTTACCATTGGTATTAAGCCTACTTTTCCTAACCCATCATTTGGCTATATTATTCCTCAAAAAAAAGGCCAAACTCTATCACAAGTTAATCTATTTATTGAAAAACCCGATGTTGATACTGCCCAAGCTTTAATAAAAAAAGGAGCTTTTTGGAATTCTGGCATTTACACGTTTTCTGTCTCAGCATTAATCAATGAATTTCAAACCCTTCAACCAGAATTTAACCCCATTATCAACAAACTCTTTCAATCAGAAAATATATCAAAAACTATTGATGAAATCTACAAAATAGCCCCAGATATCGCTATTGATCGAGCTATTTCGGAAAAAAGTCACAACATGATGGTCATCCCGATAAAGTCAGATTGGAGTGATGTAGGGGAATGGAAATCTATTTACCAAAAATTAGCCAAAGACAAACTAGGTATGGCTCAAATTAACCAAGACAATCAATATCTTCAAGTTAATTCCAAAAATTGTCTAATTTCTGCACCAAAAAATAAATTAATTGGTTTAGTTGACGTTGAAAATCTTGCTATTATTGATACTCCCGATGGTCTTTTAATTTGTAATATGTCTCATGATGGTAGCGCCAAAGTTCGTGATATTGTTAATCAAATAGTCAAAGACAAAAAATATCATCAATTTTTCTTAAAAAAATAATGAAAGCCAAACCCTCATTTAAAATATTTAAACGTTGTCTCGATATTTTAAGTTCTATTTTTTTACTCATTCTTTTTTCTCCAGTTTTATTAATAAGCATAATTTGCATCAAAATTACTTCACCTGGACCAGTATTTTTTAAACAAAAACGAGTTACCCAAGGTGATAAAGAATTTTGGATGTACAAATTCCGTTCTATGTATACTGGTGACAACGACAAAAGATTAAAAGAAAATTATCCCCAACTTTGGAAGAAATATAAAGATGCCGGCTGGAAACTTCCTATGTCTGAAGATCCCAGAATCACTCCAATTGGTAAAGTTATCCGAGCTACATCTGTCGACGAATTCCCTCAACTTATAAATGTCCTTAAAGGTGAGATGAGTTTGATTGGTCCCAGAGCCTACCGAGAAGAAGAATTACAAGAATATGAAAAAAAATATCCTTCCACCAAAAAATATATCAAAGATATTAGATCAGCTAAGCCAGGGATAACTGGATTGTGGCAAACATCAGGTAGGAATGAGCTCAATTTTGAACAAAGAGCCGAACTCGATTCCAAATATATTCGTCATCAATCAGTCTTGACCGAGATCATCATCATCATCAAAACCCCTATATCTATGATCTCTCGCTGGTAAAATTGTTATTTTTTGTTTACACTAGTTATATGGATTTAATTACTAAAGCTGCTAATGTTCTTCCAGGCAAAAAAATTAAAAAAGGAAGTAAAAAACCTCTTAAGATAATTTTGGCCATTTTAAGCGTCTTTTTAATTATCTTTGGTGGTTTGTTTTTATTAACCTATTTTCCAGCCAAACAGTTACTGGCTCAAATTGATTCTGCAAAATCAGATGTTCAAAAATTACAACAAACTATTAGTGACAAAGATATTGATCAAGCCAAGATTTCTTTGGAAAATTTAAAACAAAAAACAGAAGAAATCACCAAAACTTACGCTAAACTTAAATTAGTTGGATCACTACCATATATTAACCAATTCTATAAAGACGGTCAACAAAGTTTAAAAATTGTTAAAACCAGTATTGAAACTGGTGAAATTTTAATTACTGCCATTGAACCATACAAGGATTTCTTAGGGATTAAAGGTGGATCAACCAGCAGCAATGACACCACCGAAGACAGAATTGCCTTTTTAACTCAGTCTATCGAAGGATTAACTCCTTATTTAGATACTATTGAAGCCAAAATAGCTGAAATTCAATCTTCTATCAATCAAATCAATGCTGCTAAATACCCAGAAGAATTTAAAGGTTTTCAAATCAAATCAAATATTACTAAAGCCCAAGATTTAGTCGATCAATTCTACAAATTAGTCAAAGATGGTAAACCTCTTTTAGCTAAAACTTCTTGGCTTTTAGGCAAAGACGCTCCTAGAAAATATTTAATGGTTTTCCAAAACGATGGGGAACTTCGACCTAGTGGTGGATTTTGGACGGCTTACAGTACTTTAACTGTCAAAAATGGTAAAGTTACTCCAGGAAATGCTAGTAATATCTACGATCTTGACGACAAACTTAATAGCAAAGTCGCTGCTCCTCGATTAATCAAGAGTTACCATATTAATGTTCCTTATTTAACTCTTCGTGACAGTAATTTGTCTCCAGACTTTCCTACCGACGCTCAAATTTTTCTAGAACAATATACCAAAGCCATGGGCGGTAAAGATAAATTTGATGCCGTTATCGCTATTGATACTCAGATTTTAGTCGATATGGTAGCTGTTTTAGGCAAACTTGATACTCGCGTTGGTTCATTTACCACCCAACCAGATAAACGTTGTGATGGTTGTCCTCAAATTATTTATGAAATGCAATGGATGTCAGGCCGACCTCGAGACTATATTGAAAAAAATCGCAAAGATTTTATGAATCCTCTTATGTCAGCTTTGTTGGCCAATGTTATGGGCTCTGAAAAAAATAAAATGGGATTATTGATGGAAGCTTTCTTTAAAAGTGTTAATCAAAAACATGTTATGGCTTATTTCCCAGACGAAAAAATGCAAGATATTGGAAATCTTGCCAATATTACCGGGAAAATATATGACGTTGATAAATCAATTGATTATATTCATCTCAACGATGCTAATTTTGCCAGCGCTAAAAGTAACATTTTCATTACTCAAAAAATTAATCACGACGTTACTATCAAAAACGGAATTGCCACTCATAAAATTTCTGTTACTTATACTAATCCTGCCGCTGGTTCAAATTGTAATCTTGAAAAAGGAGATTTGTGTCTGAATGCCTCTACGTATCGAGATTTATTCCGATTTTATACTCCTATCGGATCAAAGTTAATCAAAATGACTGGTTCAGAAATTGAAACTGTCCAATACGAAGAACTAAACAAACAAGTGTTTGAAGGTTTTTATGGTAATAAATTTGGTTTAAATCCAAAATCAAATCTTAAAACTTCTATTGAATATACTTCCGGTGCCACCATCGGATCAACCTATACATTGATGCTTCAAAAACAACCAGGCACCAAAGCTGTTGACTATAACCTTACTATTAATGGTCAAAAACAACCTGCATTTCAATGGGCTGCCGATAAAACCATTAAATTCTCTCTTTAATGGATAGGTATCTTTCAACTTTAGGCATAGTCATCAACAAAAAAACTTCCAAAGAGGCAGATTTAGTAATAACACTATTAACCCCTAAAATAGGTAAAATCGTTGCTTTAGCTAAAGGTGCCAAGAATATTAAAAGCAGTCGTTTAGGCAATCTTCAACTAGGTAACACTATTAAAGTTCAGCTTTACCAAAAAAATAATTTTAATTGGCTTTCCGAATCTCAAAATATTATCCCCTTCATGCAAACAGATAAAAACCTAACTCAGTTAAATTTACTTTTTTATTTTTTAGAAATAGTTAACCAATTAATTGCTGAAAACCAACACATTGAAAAAGTTTTTGACATTTCTCAAAATATTATTAACGCCATCAATAAAAATCTTTTAAACAGTTACATCCAAAACGAAATTAATTTTTTAGAAGTTTTAGGCTTTGGTGTGCCAGATGATATCAAGGAAAACTTCGCCAAAAAAGATTACAAAACCAGCCAAAAACTTATCAAACGTTTTTTTGAATCCATCATCGAAAAACCCCTAGAAAGCAACAAATTATTTAAATAAATTTTTTCTTTACTTGAATTTCTTGCTGAGTAACTAAATTTCCGCACCAACGATCAACAGGCATATCCGGATTAACTAAATAATTACCACTATTAAATCTCCTCTCTCTAATCCCTATAACATCACCGACATGGGATTCATTTTTATCAGAGAACATACCATACAAAACATCCGCCGATTCATCTTTACCCAACTGTACCCCTAAAACCATTTGTAATTCAGTTCTTAAAATCTTACTAGCCTGTTCGTAATGTTTCTTAAAAAATTCTAATGGTAAAGATCCGCTCTCTAAACCTTCCCGAAGTTTCCTTGTTGCCATTTCAGCGTCAATTATTCGAAGTGTGTGAAAAATTTCACGATTATTTCTTAAATATTCAGGAGCATACGGTCTAATAAATCCATCAACCCAAACACAACCAAATTCATAGCCATTACGATCCACCTGTCCCGCCAAATCTCTATAATATGGTGAATTTAAATTATCGCCTATCTCAGATAACAAACCTAAACACTCTCTTGCAGCTTTACCATAAGCAACGTTGTTCTCAACAAGAATTTTCTTAGGAGTTCCCAATATTTTTAAACTTTCCAACATACCCACAAATATAACACACTATTAAATTAAGTATTCCAACAAAACCAAAACAGTAATTTTAAATTAACTAAATATATGCTTTTCCCTTGATTCTTGTTTCTGCCACTTTGGATTTTGGTAAGTCGATATTTCTATTTTATGAGCTGCAATTTCTGCCTTTTCTCTGGCCTTTTTTACATCCTCATCAATGGCCAAAACCACTCCTAATCGTCTATTAATATGAGCTTCATTTTTACCAAAAAGTAAAACTGTCACCCCTAACTCATCCAAAGCTTTTGGTAAATCCTTATAACCAATATCAAACCCATCAATTGGTGACAAAATTACGTGAGAAGCAGCTGGAGTAATAATTGGAATCACATCAAACCCTAAATGCTTTCTTGTTGGAATTGACAATCCTGTTATGGCTTTTACATGCAAAGCCGCTTCTGAAAAACCAATTTGATGTGAAGCCAAAGTTACTAACCCAGTATCGTGCGGTCGGGGACTACATTCATTCGCCCAAACCATATCACCTTTTACAAACAATTCACAACCAAAAACGCCAACTCCACCCAAAGCATCAGTAATTTTTTTGGCAATTTCATAAACTTTTTTTTCAGCTTTTTGACTAATATCTGCCATCTGCCAACTAGAATGATAGTCACCACCTCTTGTTTGATATTGCCCTATAGGATGGCAAAAAGACGTTTTTATTTTACCATTGTCATAATGTCTCACCACCAACTCAGTTATTTCAGTATCAAAATCAATATTTTTTTCCACAATTAATTTATCAGACGATCCTCGAGCCTCACCATGAGCTTTTTCATACGCCCCTTCAATATCTTCTTCTGTTTTAACTTTACTTGAGCCACTCCCAGAAGAATCTTGAATCGCTTTAACCCAACAAGGATAACCGGCTTTTTTACAAGCTTGTTTTAGCTCTTCCAAAGAACTGGCATAAAAATATTCCGACACCGGAACTCCAGTTTTAACAATCATTTCCCTAATTCGTTCACGTTGCATAGCTGTATAAGTAGCCTTAGCATTGGGAATAATATTAAAACCTTCTTTTTCTAAATCAAATAATAAATCCAAATTAATCGCCTCTATTTCTGGCACAATATAATCTGGTTTTTCTTTTTCAATTATTGATCGTAAAAATCCCGCATCTTTCATGTTACCAGTGTAAGAGCGGTGAGCCACTTGCTGCCCCGGAGACCCTTCATAACGATCCACTGCCACTGTAAAAAATCCCAACCTCATTGCTTCTATAATTATTTCCTTGCCAATTTCTCCCGCCCCCAAAAGCATTATTTTAGTTGCTTTCGCTGATAATGGAGAAAAAATAGTGTTTTTTTGCATACCGAAATTATACATCACAACTTATTCCCAAATCGAATCTCCCTCCACAAAATTTATTTTAAAACACAAATACAAAAAATCTTTATCAGTATTATTAATAGTAATATGCCTATCCATTGGTTCAACTACCAACACATCCCCAGTTTTAAGTTCTAATTTCTCATCATTAATAATCAAATAACCATTTTCATTTAACATATAGAGTACTTCTGTTTGTTTTTCATGATAATGAGATTTCAATACTTCTCCTGGCTTAACTATTATCTCTTGAATTAATGATCCTTTTCCTAGTGATTCTTCTCCAAAATAAATCCTTTTACTATAGTCTTCTTTATTTAATAAATTTGTTTCCGCCAATCTTTTTAATTTCATAAAATAATTATATCAACATACGTTATAATACTTCTATGTCTGAAACCAACCAAAACGATCTCGTCAGTAAAATCGTTAGTCTTTGTAAAAGACGCGGAATTATTTTTCAAAATTCTGAAATTTATGGCGGTGTTCAAGGCTTTTATGATTACGGACCTGTCGGTTCTCAAATGAAATTGAATTGGAAAAATATTTGGTGGACAGACAATGTAGTCAAACGTCGTGATGTTGTTGGTATTGATGGCTCAATTATTACTCATCCAACAGTGTGGCAAGCTTCTGGACATGTCAAAAATTTTGCCGATGTCATGGTGGAATGTAAAAAATGTCACAAAAGATTTCGCCCTGATTTACTTGATGATCCTTCAAAATGTCCTGAATGTGGGGGAGAATTTACCGAAGGCCGAAAATATAATATTTTATTTGAAACCGAAATTGGTGTTATCGAAGGTGAAAAACTTCATGCTTATTTAAGAGGAGAGGCCTGTCAAACAATATATCTAGACTTTAAAAATATTGTCGACTCAACTCGTGTCAAAATACCATTTGGTATTGCTCAAATCGGAAAAGCTTTCCGAAACGAAATTACTCCCAAAAACTTTTTATATCGCACCCGCGAATTTGAACAATGGGATATTCAATATTTTGTTCATCCTAGTGAAATGGATAAATGGTTTGAATACTGGAAGGAAAATCGTATTAATTGGTACAAATCACTTTTTAATAATTCTGAAAATCTTCGCTTTCGTCAACACGAACCAGATGAATTAGCTTTTTATGCCAAAAAGGCTTTTGATATTGAATACCAGGCTCCATGGGGTTGGGCTGAAATGGAGGGAATTCACTGGCGATCTGATTATGATTTAACTCAACATTCCAAATTTAGTGGCCAAGATCTTTCTTATGTTGACCCAGTTACTCATGAAAAATATCTGCCTTGGATTACTGAAAGCTCAGGCGGAGTTGATCGTAGCTTTTTCTTTATGCTGCTTGATGCCTACCGTGAAGAAACCACTCCCAGCGGAGAAACTAGAACTTATCTAAAAATCAATCCAAAAATAGCTGCCTACAAAATGGCCGTTATTCCATTAGCCGCTAATAAACCAGAATTAATTGATAAAGCCGAAAAAATTTTTGGTCAATTAAATCAAAAATATTCTGTCGATTGGGATGATAGCAGTAACATTGGTAAAAAATATCGCCGCCAAGATGAAATTGGTACTCCCTGGTGTTTAGTAGTCGATTATCAAACTCTAGAAGACAATACCGTTTCTATTCGTGATCGAGATACCATGGAACAAATCCGTGTCAACGCCGATGAAATTGACAGTTGGCTCGAAAAAAGGTTAAATAGTTAATATGAATAAAACTAAATTTTTATCACTGGCCTTAATAGTCTTAGGCTCATCATTTTTACTTTCTGGTTGTGGCAAAAAACCTACCACCACTACCAAACCTATCACTACTACCAAAAAACCAACTACAGAATTAGTTCTTTCAGATTCAGAGAAACCTATAATTTCGTTAATCCCTCGAGCTGATGGTCATGAATTAAAGCTAAAACTCGATAATATTCCCTCAAACGTCAACCAAATAGACTATGAATTAATTTACTCTGCCAGTGACAATGGTTTAGTTATGGAAAAAGGTGTCGGTGATACCGTTAAAAACGTTTCCAAGACATTAGAAAAAGACTTATTATTAGGAACGGCCAGTTGTACTAACGGCTGTAAATACAAATATGATGAAGGTGTTAACAGTGGCACTTTATCGCTTACCCTTTATACTGCCGACAATCAAAGCACCACCTTCGAAAGTCCATTTATTTTAAAAACATCTGCTGACATAAAAAAAGATGGTGGGTTTAAATTAGACACAGAAAGTTTTTCCGTCAAAGCCACCACTTCTACCAAGAGCGATTATTTTGTTGTTGTTAAAAACTACCCATCTTACTATTCTGTTTTTTCTAGTGGCACTGGTGCCGGTAAAGTAACATCTATTACTCCAACCACCGTCACTAAAACTGACATGAATTCTCTTGTTGGGAACTACTCCATAAACTAATGGAATTTCACACTCCAGTCCTTCTTTCTGAAGTCATCAAAGCTCTATCGATTACTCAAAATGGCGTTTATATTGATGCTACCTTGGGCCATGGCGGACATACTATCGAAATTTTAAAACTTGGCGGAGAAGTCTATGGTTTCGATCAAGATCCTAAAAATCTTGAAATCGCCACCAAAAGAATTACTGACCTTGGGCTATCTCAAAAATTCCACCCAGTTCATTCAAACTTTAATCAATTGGAATCTGTTTTTAAACAACAAATAAAAAATAAAGTTGACGGGCTTTTAGCCGATTTAGGTCTCAGTCAAAGTCAGCAAACTGCCGAAAATAGGGGATTTTCATTCAATGATTCTCAATCAATAGACATGCGACTTGATCCAAGATCTCAAGACTTAACTGCCGAAGAAATTATCAATACCTATTCTTTTGACGAGCTTTATCAGATCTTTACCAAATACGGTCAAGAGCTTTATTCAAAACCACTCATCGTCAAAATAATTCGCGAAAGACAAAAATCCCCAATAACATCAGGCCAACGTTTGGCCGATATCATCAAAAATTATTATCAAGACCACCATATCAATTCTAGAATTAATCCTGCTACTAAAATTTTTATGAGTCTTAGAATCGCCGTTAATGATGAGTTTAAAAATTTATCTGAACTGCTTCAACAAAGTTTATCTGTCATTAAATCAAATAGAACAGCCGCCATCATTACCTTTCACTCTGGCGAAGACAGGATTGTCAAAAATTTTATTTCAGACCACAAAACCCAAGTAATTTCCGCTAAACCAATTAAACCAACTTTTGCTGAAACCAAAATCAATCCATTATCTCGCTCAAGTATCCTCAGATTGTATAAAATAATGTAATGCCAAAATTTTTTATTGTCACTATTGTCATTAGTCTAATAGGTCAAATAATTTTTTCATTTTTCTACTCTAGCCAAATTTTGACTCAAAATAACCAACTCAACCAAAACCAAACCGAAATAAATCAATTAACCCTAGAAATAGAAAATCTTCAAAAACAAGCTTCTGATTTATCATCAATTAACCACCTAAATTTAAGCACCCCCTCAGCCTCTCTTAAATTTATTAATAAATCACTTACTATTTACTAAAAGCTAATAAACTAATCAACTAATAATATGTCTCGCCACAAAGTTATTCTTACTAGTTTTTTAATTTGTTTTTTCATTATCACCTGCCGACTTTTTTATTGGCAAGTAATCAAAAGCTCTGAATATGGGTCAAAAGCCACCAACCAAACATACAAAATGAATATTAATAAAGCCACCCGCGGACAAATTTATTCTTCAGACGAATTTCCTTTAGTTGTTAACCAAACAGATTATCTTATTTCCATTTACAAGCCAAATTTAAAAGACGATCTAGAATTAATTTATCAAAAAATCAATCAAATTCATCCTGGATTTATTCAACAAAACCAAAATATTCTAGACACATTCAAAAAAAATGATCGCCAAAAATGGATCGATTTAAATACTTTCTTCAACAAATCAGAATCTGATCAACTAGCTCAAATTCCAGGGATTACCACTAATCAACTCAAATCACGCTACTACCCAGAAAATACTCTGGCAAAAAATATTCTCGGGTTTATTAGTAAAGATTCTCAAGGGAATTATATCGGTTATGGCGGATTAGAAAGTTATTATAACAAACAATTACAAGGAAAAACTGGCTTTTTTTGGGGACCACAAGACGGAACAGGAAAAACTATTCTTACTAAAAAAAGTTGGAATTTACCATCATCTGATGGCAATAATCTCTACGCCTCAATCAATAGAGCTGTTCAATATTTAGTTGAAAAAACTATTACTGAAGGTGTTGAAAAATATCAAGCCGATTCAGCTTCAGTCAGTATTATGGAAAGTAGTACTGGCCGGTTAATTGCCATGGCCAGCGTTACTGCTACTTCATCAGCCACCCCTAGCGCTTCCAGAAATCCAGCTATTTCTGATCTTTTCGAGCCAGGATCAATTTTTAAACCAATTATTATGACCATGGCGTTAGATCAAAAATCAATTGACACCGATTTTATCTGTACTGAATGTTCTCACTCTAGAACGATAGGGGAATATACTATTGGCAACTGGGATAATTCACTTCATCCAGATTCTACCCTAAAAGATATTATTAAAAATTCCGACAACATCGGCATGAGTTATATTATGACTCAACTCGGACTCGATAATTTTTTAAAATATTACAAAAAACTTGGACTAAATCAAAAAACTGGAATTGACCTTCAAGGAGAATCCCGCCCCACTCTAAAAACCTCTTGGCCAGAAATAGATCTCGCCACGGCTTCATTTGGTCAAGGCATAGTTGTTACCCAAATTAATATGCTTCGAGCTTTTAATACCATCGCCAACAATGGCGTGTTAGTCCAACCAACAGTTGTTGATTACTATACAAATTATTTAAATAATAAATTTACCCCCAAAAGAAAGTCTCCTCAACAAGTTTTTTCTCCAGAATCTATTGTAAAGATGAAAGACATTCTAAAATATGCCGTCGAAAATGGTGTTGTCAATCAATTTAGGCCAAAAGATCTTGAAGTTTGTGCCAAAAGCGGAACTGCTCAAGTGGCTGTGAAAGGATCATACACTGACTCCTCAACTATTGGTTCCTATATTGGATTCACTCCCTGCAATAACCCCAAATTTACCATGATAGTTACCATCAACAACCCTCGATCATCACCCTGGGGTTCGAGTACTGCCGCTCCAATTTGGTATGACTTGGCATCAAAGATTAATCGTTTGTTATAATAAACCACCCTTTAAATGCTTCAAAAACTTAAAAATATTTTAATTCACTTACCCAAGGCTATTTTTTACCAATACCTTTACGGGCAACCATCAAAAAAATTAACCTTGATAGGTGTCACTGGAACTGATGGTAAAACCAGTACTGCTAATTTAATTTACGAGATTTTATTAAAATCAGGGATCAATGCTGGAGTTATTACCACCATCAATGCTAAATACGGTAACCAAGAAATTGACACTGGCCTACACTTAACTAGCCCCGATCCGTCTTTGGTCCAAAAAATTCTCAAAGAAATGGCCGACAATGGAGTTACTCATGTTGTTTGCGAAGTCACCGCTCACGCTCTTGATCAGTATCGTTTTTATGGTTGTTATTTTCAAATAGCTTTAATTACTAATACTTCTCATGAACATTTAGACTATTTTCACGACATGGAAAATTATATCCGTGTCAAAGGCAAAATTTTTGACCAAGCCAAAATAGCCATTTTAAACAAAGACGATCAATCTTTTAAATACCTCTCTTCTAAAATACCAAAATTTGTATCTTATGGTATTGATAAAAAGTCCGATTTTCAGGCAAAAAACATAAAAACAACCTCTGATGAAATAAAATTTTGTGTAAATAATCTTACTATCACCACTGACAGTATTTATCGTTATCAAATATATAATACTTTAGCTGCTTTAGCCACAATTTCACAATTAAAAATTGACCCAAAATATTTAATTGAAACAGTAAAAGCCTTTCCTCTGGTCAAGGGCCGCCGCGAAGAAGTTCAAAATGATTTTGATATCAAAGCCATCATCGATTTCGCCCATACCCCTAATGCCATAAAAAATACTCTTGCTTCACTTAGGGAAGTCAAAAAGGGTAAAATTATTGCTATTTTTGGAGCCACTGGCGGTCGGGATCAAAGTAAACGTCCAGAAATGGGTTTGGTTACTGCTCAATTAGCCAATATTGCCATCATTACTTCCGATGACACTAGAAATGAAAAAATAGAAGATATCAACAAACAAATAATTAGCGGCATCCCCTCAGATAGTGTTTTAATTGAGTCCAACAATTTATCTCAAATTAAAAAAATTATTAAAGACAATCCCAACAAATTTATTTATTTTAATATTCCTAATCGTCAAGATGCCTTTAATTTAGCTATTAAATTAGCTCAATCAAAAGATATTGTTATTGCCATGGGAAAAGGTCACGAAACCAGTATTCTCCATGGTAACACTGAGTATCCCTGGTCAGAAAGCCAAGCTTTCCGATTAGCTTTTAGTTTAAAAAATAAATCTTAAGTATGGTTTCATTCAACCTTAAACCTGACCAAACTATTGAAGAAAATTATAATAATGGGTTACTTCCTCAAAGAAATAACTCTCAATTCTGGTATCAAGATAGCAGTAGCCGATCTAATTTAAATAACTTTCAATTAAGCTCGGAAAATCGCCGCATTTTAAACAAAACTCAAGAATTTACCTTCGAGCTAATTCCATTAAAAGATTTTCAATGGACATCAGAAATTCAAAAACAAATTTTTTCTTGGTTAAAAGAACTAGGTTGGGATTTTCCCATAAGTTCAGTTAAATCAATCTTCACTAACCATATTTTTAATTATTTATACATCTGGAAAAATTTGTCCGGCCAAACTATTGCTTATTCAATTTGTTATTCTTCTGATTCAATTAGCCATATTGCTTATGTTTTTTATCACCCAGAATATAGTCACGGCAATTTACCAATTCGGTTAGTTCTACAAACAACAATTGACAGTCACGATAAAGGTTTAAAGTATTGTTATTTAGGCCGTTTTTGTCCCGACACCGGCTACTACAAACGCAACATGCCCGGTTTTGAATATTTTGACAACAACAATTGGATTAAATATGAAAAATAAAATAAATATATTTTTTAAAAAAACACAATCTCCCCTCCTTTCTTCAAAGGAGGGGATTAAGGGGTAGATTTTTATGCATATCCACATTCTCGGCATCGCCGGAGCCATGACTTCACAACTTGCGGTTGAACTTCACCGACAAGGAAATTTTGTTTCTGGTTCAGATCAATCAAAAATCTTTCCTCCTGTCAGCACTATTTTAAAAAAAGAAAATATCATGGTTAATACGGTAGAAATAACCAAAGATATTGATTTGGCTATCATTGGTTCATCTTACAATTTATTTGAAAATACTCAAAAAGAATTTCAGCAAATCAAAAAAAATAATATTCCTTATATCTCCGCTACCGAATACATCAGCCAAAATATTGCCAAAACCAATTCTATCGTTATTGCCGGAAGTTTCGGAAAAACAACCATAACGAGTCTTACTGCTTGGATATTGTCTCATTCTTCACTTAAACCTAGCTATATGTTCGGCGGCACTCCTAAAAATAAATTCAGTCCACTTAAAATAAATAATTCTAATTGGTCAGTATTAGAAGGGGATGAATCTATTCATGGTTTAGATAAATCCGCCAAATTTCTTTATTATCCAGTCAAATATCTTTTAGTTACCAGTGCTGATTGGGAACACAAAGATTCATACGCCAACGAAAACCTCAACTTTAATGCTTTTAAAAAATTGGTTTCTAAAATTTCACCAGATGGATTTTTAATTGTTAACCAGCAAAAACCAAGTGCCAGCAAATTAAGTCAATATACTCAAGGTAAAGTCATCACTTATAACTCTCCAGAATCCGATTATTTTATAGAAAAAGTCATTAATCATAATGACTACACCAGTCTCATAATTCAAACTTCCAACGGAATTTTGAAACTCAATACGACTCTTATTGGTCAATTTAATTACGAAAATATTCTTGCCTCAGTGGCTATTTGTGATAGTTTAGGTGTTAGTCACTACATTATTTCAAAATCAATTTTTTCCTACAAAGGAGTTAAACGTAGACTAGAATTAGTTGCCTCAGTCAAAAACAGACTTTTTTTCGACGATTTTGCCCAATCAGAAGACAGAATTTCGTCAGCCATCAACTCTCTTAAACTACATTTCCCCAATAAACCAATCAAAGTTCTTTATCAACCTCACGCTTCATTTAGTCAGTACAAAAGCAGTTTGTGCCACCTTAAAGACGCTTTTAGCCAAGCCGATGAAGTCGTTTTATCACAATTGAAATTTAGCCAAAAAATCGACAAAAAAGATCGAAATACTGCCAAAGATTTTCGTGATTGTTTGGGATCAAAATTGATTTACCTTCCCCTAAGAAAACAAATTTTAGAGTATTATAAAAGTAGTCTGATGCCAAATGATATCTTAATCTATATGAGTTCTGGAGGTCTTGAAGGTACCCGTCTTTTCAAATCTATTATTAATTCTTTCAAAAAATAATTTCAAAATAGCTACTTACTACTAGCTATTAGCTAATTACTAAAATATGTCACGATATATTATTACCGGCGGTAAAGAACTTCATGGTGAAGTCTCCATTAGAGGCGCTAAAAATGCCAGCTATAAACAAATTATTGCCGCCATTCTTAGTGACCAACCAACTCAATTAACCAACGTTCCAAAAATATCAGATATAAAAATAACCGAAAGTATCGCCAAAAGTGTTGGAGCCACCATTGAATATTGTGGTGAACATTGTCTTAAAATTTCTGCTCCCAAAATAACTAACTCAATAGTTCCAGTAGGAACTGGAGAAAAATCACGAACTTCATTTATGTTTTCTGCTCCACTTTTAGTTCGAACTGGTACTGCCATAGTTCCCACTCCCGGCGGAGACAAACTTGGAGCCAGACCTTTAGATCGACTTTTCGACTGTTTTTCTCAAATGGGTATCAAAACTGAAATAACTAATGAAAAAATTACTTTCAACACTGACAAAATAAAAGCCACTCACTATGTTTTTAATAAATCCAGCCACACTGTTACCGAAACTGTAATTATGGTGGCCGCGCTTGCTCAAGGAGAAACCATTTTAGACAACGCCGCCAGAGAGCCTGAAATTGACGATCTTATTTCTTTAATCAACAGTATGGGTGGACAAATTAAACGTGATACCAACAACCCTGAACGCATCATTATTAATGGCGTTAAATCATTATCAGGAACCAAACATCAAATAATTCCTGACAGAAATGAAATTGTCACTTTTGCCTGTGCTGCTTTAACTACCAAAGGTTCAGTTAACATTCTTCATTGTAATCCGGAAACTGTTAGAACCTTTGTGGAAACCATCGACAAAATGGGAGCCAAAACAATTGTTGGAGATGATGAATTAAGTGTTTCTTGGATCAAACCTCTTAAAAATATTGATATTGAAACCGGACCAGAACCTGGATTTATGACCGACTGGCAAGCTGTTTTTAGTGTTCTTTTAACCCAAACTGTAGGGCCTAGTTCTATTATTGAACGAGTGTACCCTTCTCGTTTTCAACATATCGAAAATCTCAAAAAAATGGGTGTTAAAGTTTCTTTTTTTAACCCTCAAATATCAAATCCAGAAACTTATTACGAATTTAATTCAGCCAGCGACAAACCAGAATATTTTCACGGCGTCAAAATTTACGGACCAACTCAATTGCAACCAGCCAAGTTTGATGTCAGTGACCTTCGAGCCGGAGCATCCACTGTTTTAGCTGCTCTGACAGCCAAAGGTACCTCAACTATTGATGGAGTTGAATATATTGAAAGGGGATATGAAAAATTAGGTGAAAGATTATCCTCTTTGGGTGCTAACATAGAATATATAAAAACTTAATATGATCCATTTATACTTAGGCCTTTTACTTTTCTCTTTTTTAACCACCAGCCTTTTAGTCGTTCCTTTTATCAATCTTTTATACCGGCTTAAATTTCAACGACAACTTCAGGCTACTACTGATTTTCAAAATAAAAGAACCCCCATATTTGATAAATTTCACAATTCAAAAGTAGGTACTCCAGTTGGTGGAGGATTACTTATAATTTTTTCTGTATGTATTTTATTCTTAATTCTTTTTCCAATCATAAAATTCTCTAAAATATTTATTTCTGTTAACTATCAAATAGTCCACGAATTATTTATTATTTTCTTTACTTTTATCAGCTTTGGATTGCTCGGTCTTTATGATGATATTTATAAATTTTTTGGATTTAAACAAACTGGATTTTTTGGTCTTAAAATGGCTCACAAATTAATTCTTCAAATTATTCTTGGCGCTATTACCTCTTTTTTAATCTATTCCCAACTAAAAATTGATTTTATTTATATTCCATTTTTAGGAGCTATTCATATGGGCTGGTTTTTTATTCCAGTAGCTACTCTAATCATTGCTGGCTTTGCTAATTTTTTTAATATCACTGACGGATTAGACGGACTATCTTGTGGTCTATTAATGATTGCCTTATTTGCTTTTTGGTTTTTATCTAATACTTCCCTCGATACTCCTATTTCTCTTTTCCTTTCTCTTTGGATCGGATCGCTTATCGCTTTTCTTTATTTTAATATTCATCCTGCCAGAATTTGGCTAGGTGACGTTGGAGCTCTTTCATTTGGAGCCACTTTTGCTGTTATTGCCCTAATATTAGGAAAAATAATTCCATTTATAATTGTTGGTTCACCTTTTATTATTGAAGGTTTAAGCAGTGCTATTCAAATAATTAGTAAAAAATATTTCCACAAAAGAGTTTTTCCTGCCGCTCCATTACATTTAACTTTACAAAATATGGGTTGGGAAGAATCAAAAATTGTTTCCCGAGCCTGGCTAGCCGGTATTATATTAGCTATTTTTGGATTATGGCTGGGATTAAATTAATCGACAAACTCAAACAAGAAGCAAATCATTATTTGAATTTGCCCTACATGATTAATGTTGTTCGTGACGGCAAGATAATTAAAGAACGTTTCTTAGGTGGAAAAGGTAATTGGAAAGATATCGACAAAGAATTCAAAAGATTGGCCAAAATAGAAAAAGTTAATTTAGCCAAACTCACTCCACAACAAATTTACAATTTTCAAAAAAAACATAAAATTGGTATCGACTGTTCTGGTTTAGCTACTCAATTGCTAATTTTTTATGGCAATCTTATTGGCAAAAAAATTAACCTCAACCCCAGAAAAACATCTGCCGATATGTTGACCTCACTTCCATTATCACAACGAATAATTGATTTCGACCTAATCCAAACCGGTGATCTGATCCGTCAAAAAAACGGTCATCACATTTTATTTATCATAGAAAAGAAAGGTAAAATAATTGACTACATCGACAGCTCTTTCGACGGTCGTGGTGTCAAATACGCCCAAGCCAACCTCTCCGACCCCCTCTTCGACAATCAAGGCATCTTCCGCCTAAACCAACTGAATAACTAATTATTTTTCTTCAATCAGCTCTCGATATTGCAATGGCTCAATCGAAAGAATTTCAATCTCTGTTCCACATTCTTCGCATTCCAAAATATCACCAATCATCATACCTTCTGATTGTTTAATTTCTTCTCCACAGTCAGGACAAATTATCTTATTTATTTGTGTTTGTGTCATCTAAGTAAAAAATATATAATTGCTTTAAGCTAAACCATTATATGACAAACACACCATTAGTTAAAATAGATAACTTCTATCTCAAAAGAGAAGATCAAAACATCACTGGTTCTGCCAAAGATAGGGCATTACCTTTTCAAATTGAAAATTTAAAGAAACTTGGTTTTGATAGTGCCGTCATTTCTAGCACTGGCAATGCTGCCATTTCTGCTGCTCACTTTTGCCATGAAAATAATATTAATTTAACTATTTTTCTCTCTTCCAACATTTCCCCTTCAAAATTGGCCATTTTAAAACAATTTGATCATGAAATTATTTTCTCTCTTCAACCTATTAGTGACGCTATAAAATTTTCCAAAGCCAACAATGTTTATTTACTTCGCCAATCCACTGACCCCTCAGCCCTAGAAGGTTATGGCCAAATTGCCCAAAATTTAATTACTCAATTACCTCAAACTACCAGCATTTTTATTCCCATCGGCAGTGGCACCACTTTAATTGGCATTTCTCAAAAACTTCCAAAAAATATAAAAATTTTTGGGGCTCAATCAAGTGCCAACTCCACTATTAGTAAATTATTTGACAATCAGTTTACTCCAGAAAACAGGTTAATTACTGATGCTTTATCTGTCAAATTTTTACCTCAAAAAAATAACGTCATCAATGCCATCAAAAACAGCCAAGGAACTTGTTTTACTATTCAAAACGAAACTATCGTTTATACTAGTTCATATCTAGAATCTCAAGGAATCATTACTTCACTTGAAGGTGCTCTAACTTTAGCTGCTTATCAAAAAGCCGTTAAAAATAATATTGAAGTAGGGGAATATCCTGTTATTTTATTAACCGGGGCTAAAAGATGAATTTAAACTTTTTTGAAATATTTAATCAATCTCAATATTCTTTTTATTTTTTAATTGTCGATAATTTTCTTGATATTGATTTACCTCAGCTCAAACATTTTCATCTAGTCTACGCCTACAAAAACCAAAATAAATCAAAAAACTCAAACTATTTTTGCCTTGAAGAAAATGGAGAAACCATTTCACAAGCAAATAGCGGTCAACTTTTGTCTTCTTCAAAAGTAATTGACTATATTCAAAAAACTTCTCTTAATCGAAAAGTAGTTATTGTTCCATTTAAACCTTCCGCTAAAATTGAACACATTTGTAGTCAAAAAAAATGGACAGTCGCTTCTGTTTCACACAAAATTAATCGATTTTTAGAAGATAAAAATCAATTTTTAGAGTTTTGCCAAAAAAATAATCTCCCTACAATTCCGGCAGAAACCAATAATTTTACTCACCAAAATTTTATTAAATATCAACAACTTTTTGGCTCTAAACTAGTTGTCCAAACTCATTTCGGCTGGGCCGGCAACAGCACTTTTTCATCAGATAATTGGGAAGATTTAGAAAATAAAATTCCTCAAAATATCTTAGTAAAATTCTCTCCATTTATTAATGGCTATTCTTTACTAAACAATTGTTGTCTTACCCAAAATGGTCTAGTTCAAAGTCCTCCAGCATTGCAATACACTGGTATCAAACCATTAACCGATAATCCTTTTACTACCGTTGGCCGTCAATGGCCATCAATGGCCCCAGAAATTATTACCCAACAAGTTCAAAAAATTACTTCTGATTTTTCTAAAGCTATTAGTGAAATTAATTATCTTGGTTTTTTTGGTTTAGATTTTTTAGTCGATCAAAATAATCAAGTTTATCTACTTGAATGTAACCCCAGATTAACTGCCTCTTTTTCTTTTTATACCAAACTTGAATTGTCCCAAAATTTATTTCCTTTATTTTTACTTCATTTGGCTCAATTTATCGACCTTTCCAATATTCCATCCACTAATCAAATCCAAACAGAATTAAATTCAGCTAATATTTCTGGCTCAGAAATAACCAGAAAAATTAATAGTAAAACTATCGGCAAACATCAAGAATTAATTCCCATCAGTCAACAAGTAGATCCAATTATTATTCCTCAAAATATAATTGATCAATTGTATGTCTAACTTTAAAAAAACTTCTTTTGTTAGTCTTATCTTCATTCTTATTTCTATTGGCTTTACCTTTATTTCAATTTCTTCACTTACTGAAGCCAACAATACCGCCGGAGACAGATTTTATTTTCTTAGAAAACAAGGATTTTGGATTCTCATTAGTCTTTTTGCTTTTTATTTTTTTTCCAAAATTAAACTAGAATTAGTCAAAAAATTTTCCGCCTTGTTTTATTTTTTTTCTCTTGTCTGTTTAGTTTTAGTTTTAATTCCCGGTTTTAGTAATCCCATCCTCGGAGCCAGAAGGTGGTTAAACCTAGGAATTTTTAGTTTTCAACCTTCCGAACTTTTGAAATTAAGTTCTGTTATTTATTTTGCCAATTTATTTTCTCAAGAATCAAAGAAAAATCTTGTTAATTTACTTATCTACCTCATCGGGCCATTTTTCTTAATTATATTAGAACCAAACCTAAGCACCGCCATTTTAATCTTCACTATTTCCATTTCTATGTTCTATTTATCCGGAGGTAAAATAATGCCAATTTTTACTATTTGTATCAGTTTTATAATTTTGGCTTTTGTCTTAGTTATAACATCGCCATATCGTCTTACTCGTCTCGAAACTCTCATTAATCCTCAAGAATCAGAATCTTCCTATCACAGTAATCAAATAATCCTTTCTCTTTCATCTGGCGGGTTTTTTGGTAAAGGTTTTGCCAATTCAGATCAAAAATATCGATTTCTTCCCAAAATATCCACTGATTCTATATTAGCTATAATCGGTGAAGAAATGGGTTTTTTAGGAACCGCCACTATCATTATCATCTATAGCTATCTCATCATCTATCTAATAAAAACTTCCTCATTAATAAAAGATCAGTTTGCTTCTTTGATTATGTCAGGAACTGCTTGTTGGATTGGTTTCCAAGCTTTAATCAACATTGCTGCTATTGCCAACATTATCCCTCTTACCGGAGTTCCTCTGCCATTTATTTCCTATGGCGGGTCATCCTTAGTTACTCTTATGGTTGTTATTGGTCTAACTTATAATGCCGAAAAAAAATACAGATTATTGATATACTCTGATTATGACCAAAAGGATTTTGCTCACCGGCACTCATCTCACCCCAGCGCTAGAACTCATTTATCAACTCCAACAAGACTCAAAAATTAATTGGCAAATAAGCTATATTGGCCGAGAATCCAATTCTAATGAGATAAAAAATACTTCTATAGAATCAAAAATTATCCCATCTACAGGGGTTAATTTCTACACTATTCCTTGTGGGAAATTAGACCGAAGATATCTTCCTAATACTTTAGTCGGAATTCCTAAAACAATTTTAGGGTTTATAAAAAGTTTTAAACTAATAAAACTTATTAAACCCGATATTGTTGTCTCATTTGGAGGCTATGTTTCCGTTCCGGTCATCATTGCCTCATTTTTTAAAAAAATTAAAGCCATTACCCACGAACAAACCCTCACTAACAGCTTAACTACCAAAATAAACAGCCATTTTGTTACTAAAGTTGCCTTATCTTTTGAAAATAAAAATCAAATTAATAATCTTCCAAAAAATAAAGTTGTTATCACCGGCAACCTCCTCCGCCACCAACTATTCCAAAAACAAAAAAAACCAAAACTACTTACTAATAAACTACTTACTAATAAGCTAATTATTTACATTACTGCTGGCAATCAAGGATCACATCATCTTAATTTAATTATCAAAAAAATAATTTCTCAACTAGACGATTACAATATTATCCATCAAACAGGCAAAATTGATTTTAATTACTTCAAAAAAATAAGTCAAAAAAAACCTAATTATTTTGTCTCAAGTTATTTTGAAACTGACGATTTTAGTTGGATAATCAACAATTCACAAATTGTCATCAGTCGATCCGGTGCCAACACTAGCCAAGAAATTGCTGCTTTAAACAAAAAGTCTATATTAATTCCTTTGCCCAAAAGCCAACAAGACGAACAGCTCCTCAACGCTCTTTGGGTAAAAGATCAAATTCCAAAAACAATTATCATTAAAGATGAACAGCTTAACTCAAAAAATTTACTAAAAGCTATTCAACAAATCTCCAAAATTAGTATTAAATCCAATCAACAAACAAATAAGCCAAATAATAAGCTACTTAATTTAATTCATGAAATTATCTAAAAAAATATTTTTAATTAGTTTATTAGTCACAGCTTGTGGGGGAGTTTTATTTTTAATCCTCTTCTTTTTAAATCAGGATAAAGATTCGTTTAATCCAATTTCGGATAAAAATAATTTTTACAATCAACTCAATTTGGCGATTAAAACTAGCCAGTTAGAAACTTCTTCCTGGCAAATTAGAGATTTCCTCCATCAAGTGGAATTCACCATATCTAACGATAAAAATAGTATCAAAGTCATTCTATCAGACCAAAAAAGTCCCATTTGGCAAATTGTATCTTTGCAAGAACTCATTAAAACCGCTAAAATTAATAATCAATCTATTAAATTAGTTGATTTGAGCACTGCTCATCCATATGCAACATTCAAAAATAATTAGCGGCATCGATATTGGTACTTCAAAAGTAACCACCATTATTGGGCAATATTCCGATTCTGAAGAAAAATTTAATGTCATTGCCGTCTCCTCAATCCCTGCTCTTGGGTTTAGAAAAGGCCAGATTATTAACATAGAACAAGCATCAAATACTATTACTCAAAGTATAGAATCAGCCGAAAGAATGGCTGGTTTTCAAATTAACTCTGCTTCTATCTGTTTATCTGCTCCCCATATTGAATCAGTTAATTCGCACGGCGTGGTGGCTATTAGCAATCCTAACGGAGAAATAACTCAAAATGATATAGAACGAGTAATTGAAGCTGCCAAAGCCGTCTCTATTACTCCAAGTAAAGAAATTATTCATATCATTCCAATTAAATACACAGTTGATGGACAAGAAGGCGTAATTGACCCAGTGGGGATGAATGGTATTCGTTTAGAGGTTGAAGCTCATTTGATTATTGCTTCCACTCCATCTCTTAAAAACACCCAAAAATGTTTAGAAGAAATTGGCGTAAAAATAGACCAATTAATTTATTCTGGTTTAGCTGCCGCCAGATCAACTCTAACCGAAACAGAAAAAGAATTAGGAGTCGCCTTAATTGATATTGGTGGCAGTGTCACTTCACTAACTATCTTTAACGAAGGTTCACCAGTTTTTTCGTCAGTCATTCCTGTTGGAGCCAACAATGTCACTAATGATTTAGCCATTGGACTACGCTTTTCTTTAGAAGATGCCGAAAAAATAAAACTTCGACTGACAAAAGTTTCTGAATCTAAAAAATTTGAAGATGAAATTGATCTATCCTCTTTTGGAATTGAATCAGACGACAAACGAAAACTTTCTTTGCAAACAACTATCAATGGAATTGTAAAACCACGATTAGAAGAAATTTTCCAATTGCTTTATTCCAAAATTAACGAAAGTGGATTTTTAGCCTCAATTCCAGCCGGCGTTGTCCTTACTGGTGGTGGAGCTCAAACAGTTAATATCAAAGAAATTTGCGAAAAAATTATTCCTCTTCCTATTCGTATTGCTAGTCCACCAAAAGTCGGGGGGATTATCGATGACATCATTAATCCAGCATACAGTAGTTCAATTGGACTTCTTATGTTAACCAATGATAATAAAAAAATCTCTTCAACATCTATCAAAAAAAATAAATTCCACTTAAAAGTGAATTTTGATAAATTCAAAAAAATTATTGAATCTCTAATGCCATAATTTATGGGTCTTATAAAAACTCTTACTGGACAATTTGCTAGAATTAAAGTCATCGGAATTGGTGGAGGTGGCAATAATGCCATTAATTCCATGATCAATGAAGATAGCATTAAAGGTGTCGATTTTGTTGCTATTAATACCGATTCTCAGGCATTATTGAATTCTCTTTCTCCTATAAAAATTCAAATTGGCGAAAAATTAACCAAAGGTTTAGGTGCTGGCGGTAATCCTCAAATGGGTCAAAAAGCCGCCGAAGAATCACGCGAAAGAATCAAAGAAGTGTTAGCTGGTACCGACATGGTTTTTATTTGTGGTGGTATGGGTGGCGGAACCTGCACTGGAGCCGCTCCCATCATTGCTGAAATTGCCAAAAAAGAATTAGGAATTTTAACTATTGCCGTAGTTACCAAACCGTTTATGTTTGAAGGCACTCGACGCATGCTCAACGCCGAAGAGGGGATTTCCCAACTTCGTAATAATGTTGATACCCTAATTGTCATCCCTAATCAAAAAGTTATCGAAGTAGTCAACAATAAAGCTACTTTGCTTGAAGCCTTTAAAATTGCTGACTCGGTACTTAATAAGGGCACTAAAGCTATTGCTGACTTAATCACTGTTCCTGGACTTATCAATCTTGATTTTGCCGATATTAAATCCGTTATGAGTAATGCCGGATCTGCACTTATGGGTGTTGGAGAAGCCGAAGGTGAAAACCGTGCCCAAATGGCTGTTAATGCTGCCGTTGAATCACCGTTAGTCGAAGCCACTATTGAAGGTGCTAGAGGAGTTTTAATCAATGTTACCGGCGGGTCTGATCTTGCTATGTCCGAAATCGAAGAAGCCGCTCAAACGATCACTCAAAAAGCCGCTCCAGATGCCAATATAATTTTTGGTGCCACTATTGATGAAGCCCTCAAAGGTAAAATTAAAATTTCCGTTATTGCTACTGGCTTCGATAATACCAAAGCTCATTTTTATCAATCAGTTAAAAAACCAATCATAGAAAGTAACCCCACTCCAGTTCAAAGTACTAATATAAATTCATTCAACACTGAACCAAAAGAAGTCACCAGTCAAGAAGTCCAAAAATTCCTCGGTGACAAAGACCTCCCCGCCGGCATCGACATCGTCGACGAGTTCGACATCCCCGCATTTTTAAGGAAAAAAAATTAAAATAACGTATACTTATTTAATGTCTTCTTCAGCTCAAAAAGATAACTTTTCTAACATCAAAATCATTATCGAACGTCAAATAATTAATGTCTTAGATTTTCTTTTTACTGATAATCAAATTGATGAAATAGAAGTAGTCCAAGTCTCTCGTTATGTCCTAAAAAACATTGATTCGTCAGAATCAATTTCTGATCTTTTTAAACAAACTCGTCAGTTTGTTAATCAATACCCACTCTTCAAAGAAAATCTTTCCAAAACTATTACAGCATTAAATAAATCTTATGCAAATTAATCGTGGGGAATGGCGTAAACCACCAGTTCTAGAAGTTGCTAAAGAAGGACCTAGTTTAACAGCCAATATTAAAACAATATTAAGTCAAACTGAAAACACTCCTCCTCCAGAGACACTTTCTCAATTAGCCAAATTAACGACCCAAGAAAATAGTTCCCAACCAAAAGTAGTTAAACCTATTATTCTTGATACTACCCAACAAGACCAAAAACAGGCCGAAGATTTATCTCAACGCGCCAAATCTGAAGCTGTTAAATCAAGAGAGACTATCACTGAGGTACTTCCAAAGCTGTTCCCCGACAGGCCCAATCTTCATGAACAACACCACCAGGAATACAATCAAGAAAGAAAAACTTTTAATGGTTTTTGGAAAAGACTATCAGATATCAATTATTTGAAACAATCCGGTTTTTCTAGAAAACAATCAAAATATATTTTTGATGGACTAAGAAGTAGAGGTTTTTTAGCCAAACAAATATTAGATATTAATACTAACACCCCAGATCGATTATTTAAAAATTTTAAAGAAAATAATATTAATATAGTCGAATGTGCTGATCGGTATAATGCTCTCACTGGTAAACCTCTTGATTCATTAATTGACAGATCTCTCCTTATAAAAATAAGTAATCCAGATTTCTATAAAACATTAAATAAATTAAATGAATATACTTTTTTATCAAATAAAAATAACGGCCCTGTGAGTTATTTATCT